>Ga0226835_1000346_pt1 | contig 61705 bp, 56 predicted proteins | sample LAC_MetaG_1_FD_163627 | JGI IMG/M metagenome (GOLD analysis project Ga0226835, IMG submission 163627) | Anaerobic ammonium oxidizing microbial communities from anammox membrane bioreactor (MBR) in UC Berkley, California, United States -... | ecosystem: Engineered > Bioreactor > Anaerobic >...
CCTCCTCTGTGACCCTCTGTTACTTCTCTGTGGTTCTCTGTGAAATTACACAGAGTTCCACAGAGGAAAAGAGTGAGTTTCACAGAGGGAGAAAGCGCATGCCCAAAGTAAGACACTACCGAACTGTTGTCCGTTTCCACCGGACCACGGTCGCTCTTACCGCGGAGGGTGATTGAGGAGTACCCAGAAGAGACCGATCTCTGAAACCGCCTCGGCAAATTTTTCGAAGTCGATGGGTTTGATGATGTAGCTGTTGACGCCGAGCGTGTAACTCTCGACGATGTCCCGCTCCTGGTGTGAGGAAGTAAGGACAACCACCGGGATGGACCGTGTGGAGGGATCTTCGCGGATGGTCCTCAACACCTCGAGGCCGTCGACGACCGGAAGACGCAGGTCGAGAAGAATGAGTTTTGGAGGGGCTGATCCCTTCCGTCCTGCATACCTGCCGCGGGCAAACAGGAACTCGATCGCCCTTGCACCGTCGCGGAGAACAGTCAACCTGTTTGCAAGGTTCTTGCGGCGGAGTGCCCTGGTGATCAGCTCGATATCGTGGGGGTTGTCTTCAACGAGGAGAATGTCGACCGGCTGCACAGAGTCCATACGCACTGAAACTGATCGTTGATCATCGTACCAACGTACAGCCTCAGGAGGATGAGTGCAACGGGGAGGTGTGAGCCCTGTCAAACGGCGGGTACAAATTGAACGAAAAAGCAGTCAGGACGCATCAAGGACGGCGCGAACACGCCGAAGCACATCCTCGGGAAGGTAGGGTTTGTGGATAAAATCCTTCGCGCCGGAGTCTTTCAGATCCGATTTTTGATTCGGATCGATATACCCGCTGGCGACGATCACCCTCGCCCGCGAATTCGATTCCAGGATGCCTTTGCACACGTCCCACCCGCTGAGTTTCGGAAGCCCTATGTCGGTGAGGACCAGGTCAATCTCCTCTTTGAGCCGCCGGTAGGTGTCGAGGGCTTCTGCCCCGTCGGAAGCGGTCAGGACTCTGTATCCATGCCCTTCGAGCAGTTCTTTCACGAGGGATCGGAGCATATGCTCGTCTTCCACAAGGAGCACGGTTTCGGATCCCCCCGGGATCTCCTCGACCGGGGTTTGACCCTCGCCCAGAGCCTCGAAGGTCCGCATCTGGACGGGAAAATACAGATGAAACGTCGTGCCCTTGCCCAGAGTGCTCTCGACATCGACGAATCCGCGGTGGTTGTTCACGATGCCGTACACAACTGCCAGCCCGAGGCCCGTGCCTCTACCTTGGCCCTTCGTGGTGAAGAAGGGCTCGAAGATCCTCTGCCTTGTCGCTTCATCCATGCCCGTCCCCGTGTCGCTGATTCGCACGTGCACGTATTCGCTCTGCCGCGCATCGGGAAACCGTTCCTGCAGGTGGAGACCGTCGATGAGTCCCGTGCCGAGGGTGATGACTCCCGACTCCGGCATGGCATCGCGCGCATTCACGCAAAGATTGAGAAACACCTGGTGCAGTTGGTTCGGATCCGCCAGGATCGTCGGAACCGCGGGGTCAAGTTGCAGGTCGAAGCTGATCGTGCGGGGGAAGGTCTCTCCCAGCAATTTGGAGAGATCGGCGAGAAGCTCGTTGATGCGAACGGACTCGAAGATGACGTCGGTCTTGCGCGCGAAGGTCAGGATTTGCTTCACCAGCGTTGCACCTCGCTGGGCCGCCTTGGTGATCGTGTCGAGGGCTTCGTCAAATTTCTTCCCCTCGGTCTTTCCGCGCTTGATGAGCGAGGAATAGCCAAGAATGATGCTCAGGATGTTGTTGAAGTCATGGGCAATGCCTCCGGCGAGCGTTCCGATGCTCTCCATCTTCTGGGCCTGCCTGAGCTGATGCTCCAGTCGTCTGAGCTCAGTGATGTCGCGGATGATGCTCATGATGGACGTCCGGCCAAGGTATTCCACAACCGAGGAATTGACGAGCATCTCCATGGGTTCCCCCTTCTTGTTGAAATGAATCGTCTCAAAGTTCCTCGAGCTCTTGTGCCGCAACAGCTCCTGGATCTCGTACTCGCCGCGTCCGACATCCTTGGTCAGATTCTTCAGGCTCATGCCAATGAGCTCGTCCCGCGAGAATCCGTACAGCTGGCACGCCTTGTTGTTGGCTTCGAGAATGACCTCCCCCTGCGGCTCGAAGATGAAGATCGCATCGTTGGCCCGCTCGAACAGGTTCCGATACTCAATCTCCGATTTCTTTAACGCTTCCTCAATGTGTTTCCTGTCTGTGATGTCACGGTAATTCAACACGACGGCCTGAATGCTCGGCTCATCAAGCAGGTTGTTCACCGTCGCCTCGATCCACCTCCACACGCCGTTCTTGTGTCGCAGGCGGAACTGGAGGAGCATGATCCTGCGCGGACGGGCAAGAAGGTCCCGAAACGCCTGCTCGGCCGCGGCGCGGTCGTCCGGATGTATAAATTCAAACCCAAGCCGGTTCGTGAAGTCCTCGTTTTCGTATCCCAGAATGCGTGCCGTGGAGGGGCCGGTGTATCGAAGCGTCCCGTCGCGGCCCAGGAGGGCAATGCCGTCGGAGCTGTTCTCGATCAGGGCGCGAAACCTCTCCTCGGTCCGCTTCCGTTCGCTTACGTCCCGCAGGGTCGCAACAAAGTGCGTGATGGTCCCCCCGCTGTCCCGTACAGGCGTGATGGTCTCTTCCACATGGTACACCTCGCCGCTCTTGCGGCGGTTCACCATGGTGGCACGGAAAACGCCGCCAGCCCTGACCTGAGCCCACATTCGCTCGAAGTAATGCTGATCCTGATCATCAAACTTGAGAATTGCAGGCGTCTTCCCGAGAACCTCCGAGCGCCGGTATCCGGTAATCTGTTCAAAGGCGGGATTGATGTACTCAATCACCCCCTCCGTGTTCGTCACGAAGACCCCGTCAGCCGATTGCTCAACGGCGTTGGAGAGCTTGAGGAAAGCGGTCTCGGCGAGCTTGCGACGCGTGATGTCCCGCACATACACGGAAAGGCCGTCACCCAGAGGATGTGCACTGACCTCAAACCACGTGTTGAGCGGTTTGAAAAAAGCTTCGTACTCCACAGTCACCCTCTCGACAAACGCCTTCTTCAGGTGCTCATAACCCGATGAATCCTCCCCCGGGGGAAACATTGCACGGATGTCCTTTCCCAGAAGATCCTTGATGCTGATGTTCAGGCGTTTGAGAAACTGCTCGGATTTGGGGCTCAGGTAGGCGAATCGCCAGGAGCTGTCAAGAAGGAAGAATGCATCGGTGATGCTGTCGAGGATGGAGACCGATTGGGCAAAATCGTCTTCGGATCCGGCCGCAGACGAAATCACGAATCCAACGCCGGATGGAAGCTTCCAGGCCGTGCCATCGACGGAGATGGATCGCTTGCCAATACGCAGCTCGAGCTTCCTGAAATGGGAAACCGCGCCGGTCTTTGCAATGGTCTTGAGCTTCCTGAGAAACGACGCCGCGGTACGCGAAGGGAACAGGTCGATGACCGTTCGGCCGACGATATCCCTGCGGCTGAGGCCTGTCAGACGCTCCGCGTGTTTGTTCCATTCCGTAAAACGCCCGTTGTGATCCAGTTGAGCAGAGGGGACTGGAAAGGAAGCGAGAAGGGAATTCGACGCGCGGCGGGAGGTACCGCGGTTGTGTCTGGGCATTATGGAGAGCGTTCCTCGAGAATCGTCGGACCCAAGATTACGAAAAAAAAGGAAAAGCTCAACGGTGGCGAGCCTTTTTTTTTTAGCGGGATCCTATCCGCTTCCTGCGGTTCCGGATGTAGTCGACGAAAATGAATTCGCCGAGGTTGTTGAGCGAGGAAAAGTAGGCACGGCCCTGGTTGGCCCTGGTGAATTCTTCGACAAAATTCACGAGCGAGGGGTCCTGCGCCACCATGAAGGTGCTTACGGTAATCTTCTCCCTCCGGCATTGCACGGCCTCGTCAAGCGTCTTGTTGACAATGCGTGGATCAAGGCCGAAGGAGTTCTTGTAAAGCCTGCCGGCCGAATCGAAGATGGCAGAAGGCTTGCCGTCCGTCACCATGAAGATCTGCTTGTTGATCTTTCCGCTCCGTCTCAACAGGTTCCTCGCCAGCTGAAGGCCGGCCTTGGTGTTGGTGTGATACGGCCCGACGCTGAGAAACGGAAGCTCGTCCAGACTCACAATCTTGGCGTCGTCCCCAAACACCACGAGCGCCAGGAAATCCCGGGGGAACTTCGTGCGGATCAGCTCCGCCAGCGCCAGGGCCACCTGCTTGGCGGGTGTGATCCGGTCCTCGCCGTACAGGATCATGCTGTGGCTGATGTCCAGCATGAGAACCGTGGCGCACGAGGTCATATGTTCGGTCTCGTACACCTCCAGGTCGTCTTCCCGGAGCGTAAAGTGATCGATCCCGTCCCTCTTCAGCGCATTGGTGATGGTGGAGGTGAGGTCGATGTTTGTCGCATGGTCGCCGAACGTCCACGAACGTGTCTCGCTCAAACGGTCGGTTCCGCTTCCGCTGAGGGGCGTTTCGTGCGAGCCGTCGGGAGCCTTCTTGAGCGACGTGAAGATCTGGCGCAGCGCGTCCTGGCGGATCTTCTGGATCCCGCGCGTCGTCAGCACCAGCATGTCTTTGACCTCTTCCAGGATTCCGCGCTCCTTCAGCTTTTCGATCAGCTCGTCCATCGTCAGTGATTCGTCGAAGAGTCCGTACTCCTCGGCCAGCTGTCTCAGCCATTCCATGGCTTCCTCCACGTCGCCATTCGACTGGATGAGGAGATAGCTGAAGAAGGACATCAGCGATTCCAGCCTCTGCTCGTCGGTCATGGAATCTGAGGTCCATTGTGTGTAGCGGATTCTCATCGTTCGGGCCGTTAATGTTCTTCGTCGAACGCCCGTCCGCGCCCGGCAAAAATGCTCTGGACCAGATCCTTGTAGGCGGTCGTTCGATCGACTTCTTCCTTGGCAATGCGCGACGATTGATGGAGGCCGTCGAGGACGAACTCCATGGCCGAGGCCAGCTCGGCGCGGCTTGTTTCAGGGATGTTCATATGCTTTCGTGTGAGCTCCTTCAGTCCTTTCACCCGGTTGAGCTCGCGGAAGTACTCTTCAAGCGGACTGTCGTCCGAGATCTCGACGCGGTTGCCGGATTCAAACCACTGGATGATGGCGGCATACACGGAGTCCTGCGGGAGAGGGCGCTGTTCACCACCGTGGGCTTTTTGTCTCCGTTCGAGCGGGTCCGGGAAATACTTGCGGAACACCTCCCGTACGGCCTTCCCAATAAGCGCCTTGCTCACTTTCACGGAGCCCTCCTGCTCTCCCTCAAACACCAGTTCAATCTTCCCGGTGAGACCCGGGAGCACATGAGCGAGATCGCAGATGCGCGGTACAACCGCGTCGTCCTTCAGGAGAATCGCCCTCCGTTCCGCATTGCTGACGAGGTTCTCCATGGCCGAGATTGTCAACCGCGCGCTGACGCCGGATTTCTGGTCCACAAATTCGCTCTTCCGGGCCTCGAACGCGATGCACTCGACGATCTCGCGGAAGTAGTGCGGAATCACGATCCGGCGGCCGTTTCGCTGGATCCATGCTTCCTGGGCTGTGATCGCGATCGCATCCTCAAGCGTGCGGGGATAATGGGTGAGGATCTGCGAATCGATGCGGTCCTTGAGGGGGGTGATCAGATTTCCGCGGTTGGTGTAATCTTCGGGATTGGCCGTGAACACGATCATGACATCGAGCGGGATGCGAATGTTGAACCCGCGGATCTGAATGTCCTTTTCTTCCATGATGTTGAACAGGCCGACCTGAATGCGAGGTTGGAGGTCGGGGAGCTCGTTAATGGCAAAAATCCCGCGATTCGTGCGGGGGATGATGCCGAAATGGATGGCGCCCTCATGCGAGTAGTGCAGTCTTTGCGTTGCGGCCTTGATCGGATCAATATCGCCGATGAGATCGGCAATGGTCACGTCGGGGGTCGCAAGCTTCTCTGCAAACCTTGCGTCCCGGTGAATCCATTCGATTTCCACCTCGTCCCCATGCTCGCGGACAAGGTCGGTACAGCGTTTGCAGACGGGACGGTAGGGATTATCATTGATCTCACATCCCCGGACAATGGGGACATACTCATCGAGAAGCGCGGGCAGCATCCGAACGATGCGTGACTTGGCCTGGCCGCGCAGGCCCAGGAGAAGAATGTCGTGGCGGGCGAGAATGGCGTTGACAAGCGCGGGAATGACGGTCTTCTCATAACCGATAATGCCTTCGAACAACTGTTCCTTGCGCTCGAGTTTGCCGATGAGATTCTTGCGCACCTCCTCCTTGACGGGAAGAACTGCATAACCGCTCGCGCGCAAACCGGCAATCGTCGTGGGACGGGTCATGGAGAATGCCTCCTCATCGCTCAATATACCTGCTCCCGGAGGAAAATGCAACGCGGGGAGTGCGGAGGAATGACGGGTGAGCGAATCCCGTCATTGTATGTCCGCGCGATTAGTCGTACCTTTGGTTCTGTGGAATCTCCCTCTAAAACACTTGTCATTCGGTTTAGTTCCATCGGCGACGTGGTGCTGACCTCGCCGCTCCTGAGGGTCCTCCGCTCGCGTTTTCCAAAATCCCAGATTGACTTCCTGACCCGAAAAGAGTACGCCGACCTTGTCCGGTTTAATCCGAACGTAAATCTCACGTATGAATTCGACACATCCGAGGGATTCGCTGGCCTTCGTCGCATGAAGAAAACGTTGAAAGAGGAGGGGTATGATCTGGTTGTTGATCTTCACAACAGCATCCGGAGCCGGTTTGTGCGGAGCATGAGGGGAGTGAAGGCAGTGGTGGTGGACAAGAGAATCCCCGAACGGACGCTGCTGGTCAAGTTCAAAAAGAACTCCTATGCGGGGATTGTGCCGGTGGCGGATCGATACCTTGAGACGCTCAGTGAATACGGGATCTCGTCCGACGGAAAAGGAGCGGAACTGCATCTGCCGGATGAAGTGCTGTTTGGAGTGGCGAGCCGCGTGGCAAAGCTGCATCTGAACAGATTTGAACATGTCCTGGGAATCTGTCCGTTTGCGCGGCACGCCACGAAAGAGTGGCCGGCGGAGCGGTATGCAGAAGTGGGGCGGAGATTTGTGGCTGAAAAGGCCGGCGCGGTGATGATCTTTGGAGGCAAGGCCGACGTGCCGAGAGCGACGGCGCTCTCTGCGGCGTTGCGGAGCCATGCCGGAAGTGAGCGGGTCATTGACTGGACGGGGGAGTTGACGCTCGCAGAATCGGCCGCCGCGCTTCAGTACTGCGACGTCGTGGTGACGAACGATTCCGGGTTGATGCATATGGCCGCGGCAATGCAGAGACGTGTGGTTGCGCTGTTTGGATCGACCGTGGAGGAGTTTGGATTCTTCCCGCCGCGCAATACCAGCGTCGTCATTGAGCAAAAAGACCTGGCATGCCGGCCGTGTTCGCATATCGGACGGGATACGTGTCCGGAGGGACACTTCCGGTGCATGCTTGATACATCGGTGGAGTCTGTCTGGAAGGCCGTGTTGGAGATGATGGACAAGGCCGACGCCCCGCGGGAGAAGGAGCGGGCGTAAGGGCGGAAGAGTGGAATCTCGACCAGCAGACGTTAAACCACACAGAGTTTTGCAAGTCCCGAAGGCCTGCCCGCTCTGGCAGATCAGCGAGGCTCACCGGGGGAGACAGCGCAACGTACGTCTGCCAGGATTTGGTTAAGAGAAGGATTCTTCGTAGTTTCACCCGAAACCGAAATTATTGGAAGGATTCATGAGACCATTGGTGACAAGACTGAAGGCATTGCTGAGCGTCTCCATTGCTGTGATGGCGGTTCAGTTTGTGGTGGGATGTGAGGAGCCCGCCGGTCCGCGTTGTGCCGAAGAATGCGGATCGTGTAACGTGCAATGGGATGTCAAGGCTCAGGTTTGCCGCGATCTGGCACGGAACGTCGTGGTCCCGGAAAGCTGCTGCGGATTCTGAACCTTCTCCCCGTTGAAACCCTCCCCGTTTGTTAGTACCTTTCAGGCGCCAGGATTTCCGGAGCCAGGATTCTCAAAACCTCTGACCCCGTAGCTCAATTGGATAGAGCAACAGCCTTCTAAGCTGTAGGTTGCGCGTTCGATTCGCGCCGGGGTCACTTCCAGCATTGAGGGTTGGTCTTCCTTCTCATCTCCCGCCACCCATGTCCGCCATCCTTCAGACGTTCAATCTCTCCAAGACCTTCAGGGAACGCACCGCCGTCAGAAACCTGAATCTCGAGGTCCTTCCGGGCGACGTGTTCGGATTCCTCGGACCAAACGGCGCCGGGAAAAGCACGACGATTCGAATGATGCTGTCTCTCATCCGCCCCTCTGCCGGCGACGTGAGGCTCTTTGGGCGATCCGTTCTGACCGAACGATCGCACGCGCTTGCCAGAGTAGGCGGAATCGTGGAGAAGCCGGACTTCTATTTGTACCTCAGCGCGGTGAGAAACCTCGAAATCATCGGAGCGTTGTGCGGAGGAGTGAAACGGTCGCGGATTTTTGAAGTTCTCGAACTCGTCGGGCTTCGGGAGAGGGCCCTGGACAAGGTCAAGACCTTCTCTCATGGGATGAAACAACGCCTCGGCATCGCCCAGGCGCTTCTGAACGATCCTGAGCTTGTTGTGCTGGACGAGCCGACGAGCGGGCTGGACCCTCAGGGTATGAAGGAGATCAGGGAGCTCATCAAGCATCTCGCCCGCGAACGCGGCAAAACCGTCTTTCTCTCTTCCCACCTTCTTCCTGAAATCGAGCTGGTGGCGAACCGGATGGCGATCATTCACAAGGGAGATCTGGTCGTTCAGGGTTCCGTCGCCGATCTGCTGGAATCGGGCGAGCAGAAGGTGGTCTTCCGGGGGACGCCCTTGAACCGCATTCGGCGGCTTCTCGCCGCACGAAAAACGCTCGTGCGCGCGGTCCGGCGCGTAGGAACGGAAATTCATGCCACGATGGAATTCCGGCACATTCCGGACCTGGTAAAAATTCTGGTACGAAACGGCGTGAAGCTTGAGGCCGTGATCCCCCGGCGTTCCCTCGAGGATTTCTTCCTGTCCATGACTGAATCCTCCGCCGCATGACCATGATTCTCCTCCTGCGCGCCGAATGCATCAAGACATTCCTGAAAAAGCGCACCTACCTCGGGTTCCTCATCATCCTCCTTGTTGTCCCTCTCGTTGAAATTGCCATGAAGATCGAGGGTGGACGCTTCACGGGGGCAAGCCTGCGTTCGTTGCAGCAGGATTTCTTCTTCGTCGGGAGTCTCTTCAACGGCTGGATTGTGGCCCACCAGCTAATGAACAGCCTTTGGGTGCACATTCCCCTCCTGATCTCATTTGTTGCGGGAGATCAGCTGGCCGGTGAGGCGACCGCCGGCACGTACCGCCTTCTGCTGATTCGGCCCGTTTCAAGGACGCGGATCTTCTTCGCCAAGTATCTCACCACCCTTGTCTATACCATCGTCTTCGTCGGTTTTCTCGGCGCGCTCAGCGTTGGTCTCGCCCTGATCCTGATGGGAACAGGGGATTTGCTGGTGTTCCGCGATGGAATCCTCATCCTTCCTGCTTCCGACGTTGCGTGGCGCTTCTTTGCGGCGTATATTCTCGCAGGATGGTCCATGGCGACGATTGCGACCATCGCCTTCTTCTTTTCCTCATTCGTTGAGAACGCCATCGGACCGATCGTCGCAACGATGGGAATTTTGATCGTGCTCCTGATCGTCGGCGTTCTGCCGGTGGAGCTGTTCGAAGCAGTCCGGCCGTATCTCTTCACGTCCCATCTCAACATCTGGATGGGCGTGTTCGCCGATCCGGTCGATTGGAGCGACATCCTCCGCTCGCTGGCCTGGCTCAGCGGATACTCCGCCGCCTTTGCAGCGGCCGCGTGGATGATCTTCGTGCGGAAGGATATTCTGACATAATCAAGGGAGTGGCATGGACATTTACCTGATCGGTGTGATTGCGTATTTGCTGATTCTCGGCGGGATCGGCCTCTATCGCTCGCGTACCGTGAAGACCCAGGATGATTTCATGGTGGCAGGCCGGAAGACCAGCGCGCTCTTTCTGGCGGGCACGCTCGTGTGCACCTGGGTGGGATCCGGGAGCCTCTTTGGCGGTGCCGGCCTGGCCTTCCGCTCGGGAATTTCCCAGCTTTGGATGAGTGCAGGGGCGTGGGTGGGAATTGCCCTGGTGTATTTTCTGGCGCACCGCGTCCGGCGGATCTCCCAATACACGCTTTCCGATATTCTCGAAAAACGCTACAACGCAACCGCACGTCTGTTCGGAACGACGGCGATCATCATTGCTTACCTGACCATCGCAGGCTACCAGTTTCGCGGAGGAGGACGTCTGCTCAATATTCTGACCGGCATCGATCCTCTGTGGGGCGGAGCGATTACCTGCGCTGTGGTGATTGGATTCACCGTGATGGCAGGCCTGGTCTCGATCATTTCCATCGATCTCATGAACGGCATCATCATGACATTCGGTGTGCTCATCGCCCTCCCGCTGGCGTATTTCTCCGTCGGACCGGATCAGATTGGCGCTCTGCCCGCGGACCGTTTTGCGGTCTTCGGACAGGAGGACGTCGTATGGGCGATGGGAGTGTTCTTTCCGACCTTCTTCCTTCTGATGGGGGAGAGTGGCATGTACCAGAAATTCTTCTCTGCAAGGGACGAATCGACGGCGCGAAAAGCGGTGATCGGGATGATCGTCGGCGTCATCGTGATCGAAACCGCGCTGAATCTGCTGGCAGTAACCGGAAGCGCGAAATACCTGTCGCAGGCTCCATTCCTCCTTCCCGACGGCACCTTCGACAAGGCTGTGACCGAAACGATCATTCTCCAGATTGCGAGGTTTGACATCCCACCCTTTGCCGGAGTTCTGCTGATCTGTGCAGCGGTCGCCATCATCCTTTCGACCGCGAACACCTTCCTCATGATTCCATCCACCAATATTGCCAGAGACATCTATCAACGGTTCCTTCGTCCCGATGCCTCTGACCGAACCATCATCCGGTTCCAGAGATTCTGGATCGTCGCCCTCGGCGTTCTCGCGTTTGTGCTCGCGAACTTCTTCCAAAGCATCCTCGATATGGCGTTCACGGCCTACACGATGGTGGGGGCAGGGATCACGCCGGCCCTTCTCGCGGCGTTCCTGTGGAAGCGCGTGACCGTCGCTGGAGGCGTTTGGTCGATCATTGCCGGCATGGGAGTGACGCTCGTGGTCACTGTGCTGAATTTTGTTCTGCCGGAACCGTTTATGGAAACGGATTACATTATTCTTCCCGCTGCCGCCGCATCCATCGCGGCGCTTGTCACCGTAAGCCTGCTGACCCCGCCCTCGCCGGAGGAGAAGTGGCGTCCTTTTGTGGCGAACATGGAGATGAACCAGCGTGCGGAATCATGATCTGCTGATATGCCTTGCCGTGTTCGCCCTTGCCGGATGGCAGTTGGATCCTGCGGGGGCGTTTGCCCAGGCGTCACGGGGTGAGAGGATCCTCGCCCGATGCGAGGAGGTGTATGCAGGCATTGAGGATTACACGGTGGATCTGGTGGCAACGATCGACATGGAGAGGGTGCAGATTCCCGAGATGAAGGCGACGCTGTACTTCAAGCGTCCTGATCGTATTCACGTAAAATCCGACAACTTTGCGCTCCTTCCGCGGACCGGCCTGGCCATGCCCGTGACGGCCCTCATCGCCCGTTACACAGCGGTTTTCCAGGCTACGGACAGCATTGGGGGGAAGGAGGCATACAGGCTGATCCTCACGGCCAGGAACCCCCAATCGCCGGTGCAGTCGATGACGATCTGGGTGGATCCTTCCAACCACACGATTGTGCAAACTGCAAGCTCGCCGTACCGCGGCCGCTCGGTGACGGTGAAGATCCGGCATACCCTGCAGGAGGGCCGTTTCTGGCTGCCGGAGCACATGACGGCGGTTTTCACCACGACAGCACCGGACACGGCCGATGACTCCAATGACCTTTTCGCCGTAAAACCTCAGCTCCAGGAATTTCGCCGGCCGCCCAGAAGCGGAAGCATGGAGGTCAGGTATTCGAACTATCGGTTGAATAGAGGATTGTCGGACGAATTGTTCAGAACAGAACCGGAGTAAACATGCGACGAGTCGTGATTACAGGAATCGGGATGGTCACTCCGCTCGGGTTGAACGCACGCGATTCGTGGAAGAAGTGTGTGGAGGGAGTTTCGGGCATTGGCCCGATCACACGGTTCGATGCCTCGGCCTATCCGACGCGCATTGCGGGGGAGGTGAAGGGATTCGACGGTCGGACGGTGATGGACCAGAAGGACGCGGGAAGATATGATCTGGTGTTCCATTATTCCTGGTCGGCGACGAAGGAGGCGGTCGAGGACGCGCGGCTGACCATCACCGCCGCGAACGCGGAACGCGTAGGCATAGTCATCGGCTCCGGCATCGGGGGATTGACGAACATTTCGGAGACAAGCGTTCAGATCCACAAGGAGGGCCCGCGGCGCGTGTCGCCGTTCTTTGTTGCGGGTTCAATCATCAATACCTGCTCAGGGTACGCTGCCATTCGCCTGGGCGCAAAAGGCCCGAACTACGGCGTGGTCTCCGCTTGTGCGACGGGGAATCATGCAATTGCGGACGGGCTTCACAGCATCCGAAGGAACGAAGCCGATGTGATGATTGTGGGGGGGGCGGAAGCGCCGATAACGCCCGTGGGTCTTGCAGGATTCTGTGCTCCGCGGGCTCTTTCGCGTCGGAACGATGAGCCGGAGAAGGCATCGAGGCCGTTTGACAGGGACCGCGACGGATTTGTCCTGGGAGAAGGAGCGGCTGTGCTGGTGATCGAGGAACTTGAGCATGCAAAGAAGAGGGGCGCGGCCATCTATGCCGAGGTCGTGAGCTGCGGCATGAGCGCCGACGCGTTTCATATCACTGCGCCGGCAGAGAAGGGCGAAGGAGCCGCACGGGCAATGAAGCTTGCCCTGGAGTGGGGAGGGATTCGCGCGGAAGAAGTGGATTATATCAACGCGCACGGCACATCGACCCCGTTGGGCGACATTGCGGAGACCGACGCGGTGAAAACGGCGTTTGGCCCGCACGCGCGCACGCTTGCGGTCAGTTCAACAAAGTCCATGATCGGCCATTTGCTTGGAGCCGCGGCCGCAGTGGAAGCCGCATTTACGGCCCTCGCCGTCAAACATCAAATCCTGCCGCCGACGATCAATCTGGAGACGCCGGATCCCGCATGCGATCTGGATTACGTTCCCTGCAAGGCGCGGGAAACGAAGGTGCGTTGCGCCCTGTCAAATGGATTCGGTTTCGGAGGGACAAATACGTCGTTGTGCTTGAAAAGGGTGGAATAAGAAGAACAGGATTTCTTCCTACGAAGCCTTTGCTTCCCCCTGGATCAGTTCATGGATCGCTTGCAAGAGCCTTTCCGCAGTGAAGGGTTTCTGCAGGGTTCGTATTCCCTCCACTTCAGCCAGATCCTTCACCGCGTTTTCGACCATTCCGCTCACCGCGATGAATCTCATGGATGGGTCGAGTTTCCGCAGGGCCCTGATCGTCGCCGGCCCGTTCATGTACGGCATGTTCATGTCGCAAATGACGACGACGATGTCTCCTTTGTGTGAGGCGGCCTGTGCGATGGCCTCCGTACCATCTCCGGCGGTCAGAACAGAATAGCCGTGCGCCTCCAGCGCGGCCCGCGTGATCTCGAGAACCGTGGTCTCATCGTCCGCCACCAGAATCAATTCTCCTTGTCCGCGGGGGATTTCCGAGACGTCTGGAACCTTCACCTCCGCTTCGGTCCCGGGTTCGGCGGGGAGATAGATCGTAAAACGGCTTCCGCGGCCCACTTCGCTGTACACATTCATGAAACCACCATGGCTCTTGACAATTCCGAGGGTTGTTGAGAGCCCAAGACCCGTCCCCCGCCCCTGCTCCTTCGTCGTGAAAAACGGCTCGAAAATGCGGTCCACCAACTCGGGCGGAATTCCACTGCCGGTGTCGGTCACAGTGATGCTGACATATGGTCCCGGCCGGGCATCGCGATGCATCTGTGCATAAGCCTGGTCGATGGTGACATTTCTTGCCTCAATGCTGATGATCCCACCGTTCGGCATTGCGTCCCGGGCATTGACGCACAAGTTCAGGAAGACCTGGTGGATCTGTGTCGCATCGCCGGTAACCGCCCAGAGGTCCTTTGGCATCAACGTTCTGAGCGTTACCGAGCGCGGGAAGGTCTGAGTGGCCATTGTCTGGATTTCGCGGACGATATGGCTGAGTTTCAGGGGGATCCTCTCGCCTTCAATCCCGCGGGCGAAGGTGAGGACCTGCTTGATCATGGACGCCCCCCGGTTTGCGCTGGCCTCAATCATGTCAATCAGCCGAAGATCCTTCTCGTCGGTGAGCTTCCGGCGAAGCACCTGGAGTGAAAGCAGGATGGGCCCCAGGACGTTGTTCAGGTCATGCGCGATGCCGCCGGCCAGCGTCCCGATGCTTTCAAGCCGCTGCGCGCGGAGAACCTGATTCTGCAGGTTGAGCTTTTCCGTAATGTCTGTCTCCACAATGTACACGGCCTTGGGATTGCCCTTGCTGTCTCGCACCAGTGTCCACCGGGATTCAACGGGCACCAGGGAATTGTCGCTCCTCACGCGAACGAGCTCTCCGATCCAGCTCCCCGTCTCCAAAAGCTTCTCCCGGGCTTTCTTGTGTTCGTCGAGCACGCTGGGGGCAAGGAAGTTTGTGGACGGAACTCCCAGAACCTCCTCTGAAGTCCTTCCAAGCAGTTTCGCCGCACCCTTGTTCCAGAACTGAACGCGATCATTCAGGTCGCAAACGATGATGGCCGAGGGATCGACGTCCAGCAGGGCGGCCTGCTCGATGATCTTTTCCTCATGCTTCCGGCGGATCGTAATGTCGCGCAGAAAGCTGGTAATGGCACGGGGGTGGCCGTCGCGGTCGCGCAAGAGCGAAGAACTGACATCAACCTGGATGTGCTCCCCGGTTCGTGCCAGGACGGTGTATTCGTAGCTGTAGGCTTTTTCCTCGGCTCGGATCCGGCGGGCCATTGCGCGAACCGCGCCGTGCTGTTCGGGGGGCACAAATTCGAAAATGGCCTTGCCGACAAGGGCTCGGGGTGTGTCGAACCCCAGGACGTCTGCCGCGCGCTGATTGCAGAACAGAATCGTACCTTCGAGATTGGTGAGGAGCACGGCATCAGGGGAGGTTTCGATGAGGCTGCGGTAACGCCGTTCGCTCTCCAGGAGAGCATCGCGGATGCGGTTGCGTTCCGTGACGTCGCGTACGATTCCGAGGAAGGCTTTCGGCTGGCCTTTCGCGTCGCGCAGGAGAGCGGCGTCCACCTCCGCGGGATATGTTGACCCGTCTTTCCGGAGGAGGCGATATTCCATGTTTCGGATTGCCCCCTTCTGCAGGATCTCTTCGGCGGTTTCCCGGACACGGTTGTGCTCCTCGGGGGTCACAAACTCGAGCGCGCTGCGGCCAAGCATATCCGAGGGGGATGTTCCGCCATACAGGTCGACCATCTGACTGTTGACCATGGTGACGACCTTGTTCAGGTCCGTCAGGACAATCGCATTTGGCGATGTCTCGACGAGGGTTTTGTAGAGGATCTCGCTTTCGCGCAGAGCGTATTCCGAGTGCAGGCGCTGACGCCGTTCATGGGCTTCCGTGAGGGCGCGCCGAACCGCCGGCCCGAGCCGCGCAAGCCTGTCCTTCAGAACGTAGTCCGTCGCGCCCAGGCGGAGCGATTCAATGGCTCGGTCTTCGCCAATGGCGCCGGAAACAAAAATGAAGGGTGTGTCGGGGAACTTCCTGCGGGCAAGCTCCAGCCCGTTGAGGCCCGTGAAGGAAGGGAGACTGTAGTCGGAGAGGATGAGGTCGAACGGGCCGGCTTCAAGGGCCTTTTCGAACTCGGCTCGCGTTCGCGTTACGAGGATCGTACAAGCCGGAATTTCCCTGCGCAGAATCTCCCCGATGAGTTCGGCATCGGCCGAATTATCCTCGAGGTGCAGGATTGAGATGGGTCTTGGCACTGTTCCTCCCCTGAGAGGCCGGTGCTCAACTGCGTGCCGGATTGAGATGGGCGGCGTTTTCCCAACCGTAAGAATGCAAAATTGCGAATCACAGTCAACATAATTCACACTTGACTCAACTGGCCAAAATTCGTACTTTAGGTCTACCTAAATCCTTGATAAGGTAAACCGATGCCAAGCGAGCAGGTCGAGAATTATATAAAGAACATCTACAAGCTCCAAGAGCAGGAAAAGCGAGTGACTACTTCCCTCCTCTCGGACAAACTCCAGATCTCACAGCCGTCGGTAACGGAAATGATCAAGAAGTTGGCGGAAGATGGAACAGTGAGATACACTCCGTACAAGGGAGTGCAATTGACTGAGGAGGGCAGACGAAAAGCGCTGGCGATTGTGAGACGGCACCGGTTGTGGGAATTGTTTCTCGTGGAAGTGCTGAAGTTTCCGTGGGACGAGATCGACGAGGAGGCCGAACGGCTTGAACACAGCATGTCGGAGAAACTTGAGGAAAGAATCGATGCAATCCTTGGATACCCGAGCCGGGATCCGCACGGCGATCTGATCCCCACACGGGATGGCTTCCTGGAAGATAGAAACCACGTTGCCCTGGCGAAGCTGGGTAACGGCGAAGAGGCGGTTGTGACGCGAGTGAGCGATGAACATCCTGAAGTGCTCCAGTACATGTCCAAACTCGGCATCTCGCTCGGCACAACGGTCCGGGTGAACGAACGAATCGAATTCGACGGATCGCTCAGAATTCAATTTGGCGGCAGGGAGCAGTTCATCAGCGCCAAGCTCGCACAGAACATCTTTGTTGAACGGTCCGGATCATGACGATATTCCTGGTTCTTCTGGCAATGTTCTTGTCGGGGCTCGTTGCCGCGAGCCTGATTGTCCGCAAACGACGTATCCGCGCGCGCGTCGCAGCAGAGGATGCTCTCAAGCACATTTTTCACAGCGACTCGTCCGGTACTCCCTGTACGCTGGCCAGCCTTGCCGGTGCGCTCTCTTGTCCGATCGACGTTGCGGCGGAAATTGCAAAAACACTGGCCGAACAAAACCTCGTTGCGGTCCGTGGCTCGGAACTTGCGCTGACGTCGGAAGGGAGAGAGTACGCTTTGAAAGTGATCCGCGTCCATAGACTCTGGGAACGACACCTGGCGGACGAGACCATGGTCGGCGAGCTTGAATGGCACAAGGAGGCCGAAGAAAAGGAACATACTCTGTCGCACGAAGAAGCGGAGTCCCTGTCCAAGAGGCTTGGACATCCGGTGTACGATCCCCACGGAGATCCGATCCCAAGTCCGGCCGGCCGTCTTCCCGGCGAACCGGGGAAGAATCTGGAGGCCTTTCGCGAAGGCGAAACGGTGCGGGTCGTGCACGTGGAGGACGAGCCCGCAAGCGTCTACAAGGATCTCGTCAATGCAGGGCTGTATCCGGGCCTCGATGTGACAATCCGGGAGCGCACTGATCAGGGTGTGGTCCTGGAACACGAGGGCCGGGCCACATTCCTTCCGGGGGTGACTGCGGGGAATCTCCGGGTGGAGCGGAGCACGGCCCCGGTAAAGACCGGCCCGCGCAAAACGCTCGCATCATTGAACCCCGGAGAAGTGGCCATTGTCTCGGGGATTTCGCCGGCATGCCGCGGACTTCAGCGCAGGCGTCTGATGGACCTGGGCATTGTTCCGGGAACCAGGATTGCCGCCGAGTTGAGGAGCGCCACCGGAGATCCGACCGCCTACAGAATCCGGGGAGCCGCAATCGCTCTCCGCAAGGAACACGCAGAGCTTGTGTATGTCGACTGAACAGGTACTTACGCACGGAAATCCTCACGTACCGGAGCATTGCGCCGCGTGCGCCATGAATCCGCTGAACCGCGACGAGCGCCTTGTGCGCCACGGACTCGACGCTTCATCGGCCGATGTGGTGGTTGCGCTGGCCGGGAACCCAAACGTCGGAAAAAGCACGGTCTTCAACGCCCTCACAGGCCTGAAACAGCATACGGGAAACTGGCCCGGGAAGACTGTCGTGCGGGCCGAAGGCTCCTACTCATTCAACAAGCGCAAATACAAGGTCGTGGATCTTCCGGGTACCTATTCCCTGCTGTCGGCCAGTGCCGACGAAGAGGTTGCCAGGGATTTCATTCTGTTCGGACGGCCGGATGTTACGGTCGTTGTCGTCGATGCCACCAGGCTCGAGCGGAACATGAATCTGGTCCTCCAGGTTCTCGAAATCACCGAAAAGGTCGTCGTGGCCCTGAATCTGATGGATGAAGCACGCCGACACTCGATCACCGTGGATGAGCGCTCCCTCATGAAGGAACTCGGCGTACCCGTGGTTCCCCTTGTCGCCCGGTCAGGGGAGGGTGTGCTGGCACTGCTTCAGCGCATTGAGGAGGTGGCAACGGGATCGTTTGAGTGCAGACCCAGGAGGGTATGGACGGGGTCCCCGAAACTGCGCAAGGCCGTAGATCGGGTCGCCGAACAGCTGAAACAGGCTTACCCAACCCTGCCGAACGAACGATGGGTGGCTTTGCGCCTCCTTGAAGGAGATCAACGCATTGCCGAAGCCGTGAGGACGGGAGAATTGGGGAGGATTGCATCTCCGGAGGGCGCCACAGTGATGAAGAAAGGAAAGGAGGACGCGCGTGTCGTCGCGTGAGGAGATCCTGAAAACCGCGGAGAACCTGAGATGGGAACTCGGAGAGAGGTTTCATGACCTTACCGTGGAGGCCCTGTATGCCGAGGCATCGCGCATTGCGCGTAAAACGGTCTCCATGGCGGAAACCCGTCCCGGCTTCAACTTCGAGCGCACGCTTGACCGGCTGGTTACCGGAAAATGGACGGGATTTCCGATCATGTTCGCCCTGCTTGGAATTGTCTTCTGGATTACAATTGAGGGTGCAAACGTCCCATCGTCGTTTCTGGCCTCGGTCCTCATCGACTCTCTCCATCCGCTTCTCAAGGACACCGGGACCTCCCTTGGATTTCCCTGGTGGCTGAACGGATTCCTGTTCGATGGCATGTATCTGGCCGTCGCCTGGGTCGTCAGCGTCATGCTGCCGCCCATGGCAATCTTCTTTCCTCTCTTTACAATCGCCGAGGATTTCGGCTACCTCCCGCGCGTGGCCTTCAATCTCGACGCCCTCTTCCGGCGCGCAGGCGCACACGGCAAACAGGCTCTGACCATGGCGATGGGATACGGATGCAATGCCGCGGCAATCATTTCAACCCGCATCATTGACAGCCCGCGCGAGCGGCTGATCGCGATTCTCACAAACAACTTTTCACTCTGCAACGGCCGCTGGCCGACACAAATCCTGATGGCAACGATCTTCATTGGTGCATTGGCCCCGCCCCTGCTCTCCAGCGCGGTCTCGGCGCTCGCCGTGGTGACGGTGGTTGTCATCGGTGTTGCCATGACCTTCATCGTCTCCTGGGGGCTCTCGAAGACCATCCTGAAAGGGCAGGCGTCGTTCTTCAGCCTCGAGCTTCCGCCATACCGCCCCCCGCGGATCTGGCAGACCATCTATACGTCCGTCATCGACCGTACGCTGATCGTGCTCTGGCGTGCCGTGGTATGGGCCCTGCCGTCCGGAGCGGTGATCTGGCTTGTTTCCAACATCCATATTGGCAACGTGAGCATCGCGGAACACGCCATCGCCTCCCTTGATCCGATCGGCCTCCTCATCGGTCTCAACGGTGTGATCCTCCTGGCATATATCATCGCCATTCCCGCAAACGAAATCGTGATTCCGACGATCCTCATGCTGACAGCCCTGGTAACGGGCATGACCGACGTCGGGAGTGGCGCCGGCGTCATGTTCGAGCTGGAATCAGAAGCCGCGACCGCCGAGGTCCTCAGAGCGGGGGGATGGACCCTGCTCACCGGCATCAACCTCATGCTGTTCAGCCTGCTCCACAATCCCTGCTCTACAACGCTGTACACAATCTACAAGGAAACCGGCAGTGCGAAATGGACAACGCTCTCTGCTCTCTTGCCTCTCTGCATCGCATTCGTCGTTTGTTTTCTCGTAACACAATTGTGGAGGCTCTTGTTCTGATGCGCACAGCTCTGCGTGATATCGTGCTGGCCCTCCTGGTCGCCGCCACGGGAATCGCCTGCGATGCCCTGCTGACGGAGCCGCCCGCCGAAGGCGAAACGTTTGACGCACCCCTGCCCGGCCTGACCAACGCGCAACATGCCGCCTTCGCCAGGGGGGATGAAGCCTTCGAAAAGGCGTTCAGTGTGCGCGAAGGCCTTGGACCGCTTTTCAACCAGCCCTCCTGCGAGAGCTGTCACCCCGGCGATGGCCGCGGATCTCCGCGGACCAGGCTCGTTCGTTTCGGGTTTTGGAATGGCTTGACGTTCGATCCCCTGCTTTCCAAAGGTGGCCCTCAACTTCAGGAGCGGAGCATTCCGGGCGTAACGCCGGAAGTTCTTCCGCCCGAAGCCAACGGAGTTTCCGTGCGCATCGGCCCTCCCGTCTTCGGCCTGGGCCTGATCGAGGCCATTCCGGATTCAGCCATCCTGGCCAACGCCGATGAGGCCGACGGAAATGGCGACGGGATCTCCGGCCGGCCAAACTGGGTCAGCACTCCGGAGTACGTGGGAATGGGGCCGGGTCCGCACCTGGGACGATTCGGCCGGAAGGCGGGCGTTGCATTTTTGCTTCAACAAGTGGTCACAGCGTATCAGCAGGACATTGGCATCACAACGGAATTTCTCCCGGTGGAGAACCCTCATCCACAGTCCGGTGTTCCATTACGGGACGACACTCCCGATCCCGAACTGCCCGCCTCGGTTGTGAACGACGTGGTCTTCTACCTTCAGACGCTCGCTCCGCCGCGTCGGGGCGAGGAGACGCCGGAGATTCTGCAGGGCAAACAGATCTTCATGGCCATCGGGTGCGCATCGTGCCATGTGCCGGTGCTTCAGACGGGCGATCATCCGATTGCCGCGCTGAGAAAGAAGCCCGTTGAATTGTACTCGGATCTGCTTCTGCACGACATGGGCCCGGAGCTGGCCGACGGTGTCCATGAGGGCACTGCAACGGGCACGGAATGGCGGACCGCTCCGCTGTGGGGGTTGCGGCTCGTCCGCGAGTTCCTGGGCGGTTCGGCCGCCTATCTCCATGACGGGCGAACCTCGGATTTGCGCGAGGCAATCCGCGCACATGGGGGCGAGGCGCAGAACGCACGGAATATGTTCCTCCAACTGTCACAAGCCGAACAACAATTACTGATCCGTTTTCTCGAGACCCTATGAACATACTCGACAGACGACGATTCCTCAGGCAGACAGGCCTCGCAGCAGGTTCTCTTGCGCTCGGCGGCATCCATTTCGCCTGCGCCACCATGGGGGCACCCATGAAGCAGGTGGAACTTCAGGGATCCACCATCACGTTCGACACGGCCATTCCGGAGCTCCAGAACGCGGGCGATGCCGTGGCCCTGGATTCCATGTTTCTCGAATATCCAATCCTCCTCATCAGGGAGGAGAATGGCTCATTTGTCGCCCTTTCATCGGGATGCACCCATCTGGGATGCACGGTGCGGAAGGAGCCGGCCCTTCTGCGCTGCCCGTGCCATGATTCAGCGTTCACACTGAAGGGCGAGGTGCTGAACGGCCCGGCGGAGAAACCCCTGAGGGAGTATGCGGTAAGAATGAAAGGCAACACGGCGGAGATCGAAGTGAACCTATGAAATGCCTCGTTGTCATCACGGTCATGCTGGCAACCACCCTCTCCGCCCAAGACACGGCATTCGTTCGCCCGAAAGCCCTGGTTGCCGGGGGGATCTACGACAAGCCGTTCATCACCAGACTCGGCGGGAGGACCGTCATCGGCGGGTACATGGATGTTACGGGGGCTTTTGCCCGCACGGCAGGAATCAACGAGGGATGGTCGTTCGAGGCACGGAGGTTCAATCTCTTCACCTATTCGGTGGTCTCCGACGGGATTGTGGTGACCTCGGAGATTGAGATCGAGCACGGTGCGGAAGAAATCAGGCTGGAATACGGGCTTGTGGACATTGCCCTGCACGACGCAGTCAACCTTCGCGGCGGAGTAATCCTTTCCCCACTCGGAAAGACAAACCTCGTGCATGACAGTCCCAGACTCGAGCTCATTGAGCGCCCCCTCCTGGCAACGGAGATCATTCCCTCAACGCTCTCCGAGGTTGGCGTCGGATTCTTTGGAGCCGTGTACCCGTCCTACCGTTCGCGGTTGACCTACGAGATCTATGCGGTCAACGGGTTCACCCAGGACATCATCGAAGATGCTCCGGCAACGCGGATTGCGGCCGGAAAGAACAGGCTGTTTGAAGAGGATAACAACGGTGAACCGGCGGTCGTAGGCCGCCTGGCGTTCAGTCCGGCCTTTGGATCAGAGTTGGGATTCTCCTTGCACACAGGAGCCTATAACGTGTTCAGTGTGGACGGCCTGAAGGTTGACAGCAGGCGAATGCTCACGATCCTGGCGGCGGACGCCGAGCATTCGTTCGGATGGATGAACGTCCAGGCGGAGTACGTCTATGCATCAATTGATCTTCAGCCATCCCTGCGGGGCATCTTTGCTGAAAGGCAGTACGGGTATTCCGTTGAAACGCATGTGCCGTTTGGGAGCGGTCTCTTTACGCGATGGCTCCGGTCGCATCTGACCGGCTCCGTACGCGTGGAGTTCGTGGATTTTGACGCTGATGCAAGGGGGGATGACCACTTGCGAACGACGATCGGATTGAACCTCCGATTCACACAGGATGTTGCGTTGAAATTGAATTACGAGTTGAATTGGGTGAGGGATAGGGAGGGGAATGTGGAGAGGGGAGTGAGAATGCTTCTCGGCCTGGCGTCGTATTTCTGAGGATCGCTGTCAAGCCGCTCGGGACCGTCACCCTTAATGAATCTCTAATTCTGACTTTTGAATTCCCCTGCGGCAGTTTCCTCGCGCAGCGCTTTTTCGTAGATTGCCTTATACTCTTTGATTCCCTCAAACAGGGCCTGGGCGATTGCCTGCTGTCCCTTTGCGGACTTCAATACGACTTCTTCCTGCCGGTTCGAGAGATAGCCGGTTTCGACCAGCACGTTCGGCATCGAGGCGCCCACCAGAACGTAAAACCCTGCCTGCTTGACGCCGCCGTTACGGATCGCCAGTCTCGTTGCCATGGTCTTTGTGGCGACTTCTGCAAACTGTTCGCTGTATTTCATGAACGCGCTTTGCTGCATGGTGACGAGGATGAAGTATTCTTCAGTAAGCTCCTTGTATCGTTCCTCGAAACCTTCTTCCTGGCGAATGACAGCGTTCTCCCGCTCGGCAATCTCAATGGCATCCTGGGTCCGCCCGGGACGCAGCAGATAGATCTCAAATCCCCTCTTGTTTGAGGGCTTTCGCGGCATTGAGTTGCAGTGGATGCTGATGAAGAGTTTCCCCCCCGCATCGTTTGCGATCTGTGTACGTTTATACAGTTCCACAAACCGATCATCCGCCCGCGTGTAGACAACCTTCACATCCTTCATATTCTTCTCGATCAGCTTCCCCAGCCGGAGCGTGATGCCAAGCGTCACGTCTTTTTCCCTGGTCCCGCGCACGCCAATCGTGCCTGGGTCCTTGCCTCCATGGCCGGCGTCGAGCACGATCACATCCAGCTTCCATTGCTGCTGATGTTTCTCCAGCCGCTCACGGTTCATTTTCTGTCTCAGCCTCTCCAGCTCGGCTTTCTCGGCTTCCGATTGAGTGTGGAGGGCGATGAGCAAATTGTTGCTCCCGGGCTCGTTGAGCACCTCCGCTTTGACCACGTCCGGAGCAACCTTGAATGTCAATTGGACCGCGGTGGGCGATTGGAAGACGAGGATTCTTCGGATCGCCCCGTAGGGACGGATGCGGGCAAGCGACGTGGTATCGGCCTTTGCATTGGCAACCGTCACAAAGAGCCATCCGTCGGGCTTGAGCCACGCCTCAACGTCGGCCAACTTTCTCGACGCCTCCACCGTCATCAGGTAACCGTTCATCTTGCGTTCGATCGCAACGTTGGTGATGTCGAACGGCGTGGTAGCGGGAGCAGAGGAGACCGAGAGAACGAGGTCGATCGGATCAAATTCGATTTCGTTCGGCCACACGACGTTCAAGGCTTTCAGGAACTCTTCGGCAGGTACGAAATAGACGTCGTTGTGCAGCACGGCCCCGAGGGGCATCTGATACACGCTGGCAGCGTTGGTCGTAAGGTCGGTGATGACGAGGAACGGATTGCCCGCGGTGATCTTCACGCGGTGCGAAGCAACGCGGAATTCCAGCTTGCGAACCTCGGCATTCACGGCGTTCGGGAGCGACAGCGACGACACCAGATCGTTCAGGGCGAGAAATACCACGTCCGAACGGTCCAGCCCGCGGAGCGTTCCGCCGGATTGCTTCTCGATGGAGAGGGCGATCGAGAGGGTGTCGCTTGAGGCAAGGGCGGGGAGGGAGGTCGATCCGACCAGCAGGGCACAGGAAACGATGCGAAAAACGTTCATCGTCTACCGGTAGTTCACGAACTGAATGGCAAAGGGAAAATCGGCCTCGCGCAGGATGGAGATCACCTTCTGGAGATCGTCCTTGCTCTTTCCGGTGACCCTGACCTGGTCATCCATGATCTGTGCCTGCACTTTGAGGTCTGAATCCTTGATCTTTCGAACGATCAGCTTCGCGTCGTCCTTCTCAATGCCTACGCGCAGGGAAATCTCCTGGCGCACCGTGCTGTTGGCCGCCGGTTGAGGGGTGCCGTATTTGAGCGCCTTGATGGGAACACCGCGTTTGATCATTTTCGACTGGAGAATGTCCAGAACGCTCTTCAGCCGGAAGTCATCGTCGGAAATGACGATGATCTTCTTCTCCTTTTGCTGAAATTCCAGCGAGCTCTTTGATCCCTTGAAATCGTACCTTTGCCCGATCTCCTTGCGTGCCTGGTTGAGCGCGTTGTCCACTTCCTGCAAATTCACCTCGGAGACAATATCAAACGAATTCGTCTGAGCCATCAGTCCTTCCACTCCTCCCGGATGTCGAAATTGCGTTGACGGAGTTCCCTGAGCAGAGGCTCCAGGGGAACACATTGCTCGGGTGTTGTGACGCCCCTCTGCGTGATGACCCCGTTGACAATGAATTGTGCTATGACGGAGGTGGGATAAGCCGTCGTCCGCATCATGGCACTAATATTGGCATTCTTGTCAAAAGAGTCAATCAACGAGTACACCAGCGACCGCGCGCGCCCGTCTTGCACTCCATGGATTGTCACGCGGACGAGGACAACATCAGGATCGGAGCCGGACAGTTTGCGCTTGAGCAGTTCATGGAACATCTCCCGCGCCGTCATGACGCTGGAGCCCACAGAAATCGGTTCCGAGGACGCGAAGCCAAGGTCGAGCAAGGCTCTGAATCGCTCGCAATGACCAGGATACCTGATGGTCTTGTAGTCCAGCGTTCTGACCTTCCCCGCGAACATGTCCGGAAGAAGGGATGTTCCTCCGGAAGTGTGAAATGCCTCGAGCGTGCCGAAGGGTGGAGGGAATTCGACTGCTTCGATCTCGCTCATCGTCGGCAGAGTGGTCTTTTTGAAATCGCGCAAGACGACAGAATCTCCCGTGTACTCGTTGACCAGACCTTCAACCGAAAAAACGAGCTGGTAGTTGAAGGGGGGCCTGGGGTGCTGAGGAAGACCTCCAACCCTGATCTTGATTTCCTCCACGCGCTCGAACCGCTCCGCCCCCCGCGCGGCGAGAACGTTGGCGAATCCGGGTGCGAGCCCGCAGTTCGGCACGATCGTCACGCCGCGCTCCAACGCCCGGTCGTGCAGAGTCCGCTGACGGTCGACCACGTCCTGATTGCCGCCCAGGTCGCAAAAGTGGATGCCGGTCTCAATACAGGCCTGGGTGAGCATGTGGTTGAAACGGTACGAAACCGCTCCGATGGCGCAATCGTGTCCCTCGAGCGCATGGAGAACGTCGTCGTAGTATTCCACGTCCAGACGAAGCGGACGGACGACATCCGAGCCGATCCGGCGCGCGGCCTCAACAGCCCTTCCCTCGTCGGCATCTGCCAGTGTTACAGAAGTGACACCGGGGGAGCGCACGAGGTCATACGCCAACGCGCCGCCCATGAGTCCGGAACCGAGAATGATGTAGTTCATGAGAATGAAGACGAATCAACAAATCGACGAATCAACAAATCGACGAATCGTTGACTCGCCTGTCGTTGTTTCGTTGTCGCGTTCCATCGTTGTTCCCTCATTTCCTGATACTCCCCGTTTCCATGCTCCAGAACAGCAAATCGAGCTCGTCGACCGGGATGCCGATCCGTTCAGCGAACATTCCGAACCGCCGTTCTATTGCCAGGTACTTCGTGCGCGACAATGAGGACGGAATCGAACGGAGAACGCCATGGCGCTTGAGGTTTCGCAGGATATGCCGGTCCAGGATCGCCAAACCGTTGTTTTTTCCGATGTTCCTTAGAAAATGTGTGGCTTCCTTGTATCCGAGCCCCTTGACGTTCCTGACAAGCCATTCGCGCAATTCGCTTGCGGGATGTCCGTTGCCAAGAGTTTCAATCACGGTCGAGGCCTGCTTCCGGGCGAGGAGCAGATGCCGGGCCTTGGTTCTGTGAAAGCGAATGTAACAGGATCGCTCGCGAAGAAAAGGCTCAGGATCGATCCCGGTTTCCCGGAATGATGCCTTCCTCAGCATCTCCACGACGCGGTCTGCACGTTCCGCGCTTGACTGCGGTGTCAACAGGCAGTATGCTAGTTCGTAGAAGTAGTCAGACGGAGCAACGGAAGAGAATTCGGACAACCGGCGCCTGATCGCACCGCGTTTTTCCCGGTAAAGCTTTCGCAGTGCTTGTATCGCCTTTTCCTGTGTTTCCTTTTCACTCATGATGCAAGACGCACCCTGCGACGGTTGCCCGTATGCCTGGATTGGACCAAACCGTCCCTTTCAAGCTTCTCCAGGATCCTGAGGAGCCATTTACGGTCCCGCTCTGAATACCCGTTCTTGATTCGTTTTCCAATCTCCGACACGCCACTGCCGGTACCCGGCCTTCGGCGGAGCAACTCGATGATGCGTCCGCGATAGATGCGGTTCGGCACCCCGTCGCGTCCGGGCTCGGTCTTTCGGGTAGCCGCTTTTCGCCTCACCGGAACGAACGCGCTGGGGCAAAGCTGAACGACGGGGCATCGAACGCAAGCGGGACGCGCGCTCGTGCACACGGTCGCACCAAGCTCCATCAATCCCTGGTTCCAGTCGTACGCCTTGCGCGTGGGGAGCGCCCATTCGGCCGCACGCCACGGATCGCGATCCTGCAGACGAAAAAGCCTGCCTAGCACGCGGGCGATGTTCGTATCGACCAGCGGTACTCTCTGCCCAAACGCGAAACACGCAACCGCATGCGCTGTGTATTTGCCGATGCCAGGCAACATTTGTAATTCTGCCGCGTCCGACGGGAGTTTTCCGCCGTAATGCGTTCGGACCATCCTCGCCAGCTCGCGCAGTCTGACCGCACGGTTGTTGTAGCCCATTCCGCTCCATGCCCTGATGACGGCGGCTTTCGATGACCGCGCCAACGCGGCAAACGAAGGGAATCGGCTGATAAAACGGGGATATTTCTGCAAGACCCGCGCCACCTGGGTCTGCTGAAGCATCACCTCGGAAACCAGGATTTTGTAAGGATCGCGTGTCTCTCGCCAGGGAAGCGTTCGCGCATTCAAGCGGTACCAGGCAGTAATGGATCGATGAAGGAGGGGAAGGGATCGGGATGGCGAGCGGCGGGGTGTCATTGCGTGCCGGAGCCGGCGAGCAAGCTCACAAGCTCCATATTGCCCTCCAGATGATCCAGGCCCGGAAGTTCTTCGGGTCGAACCCACCGGATTTGCTCAAACACGTTGTTCCGAGGCTCGCCTTCAAATTGAGTGACAAAACAGTATGCAACCTCGAACGTTCCCCCGTCCTCGTAATGCGACGTGCGAACATCGATCTTGTCGATGCGCCGAACGTGAATTGACAACTCCTCTGCAAGCTCCCTCTGAAGACAGTGTTCCACGGTTTCTCCGGGCTCGAGCTTTCCACCGGGAAACTCCCATTTCAGTCCGTACCGGCTACCCCTCCTTCTCTGACACACCAGCAATGCTCCGTCACGCTTGAGAATACCCACAGCAACCTTCGTCATGACAGAATATAGCAAAGCTTGGCTTCAGGTTCCACAGAGAACCGTAAACCATAAAACCGCAAACCTTCCCCTTGACTCTCCTCCGAACAATTCACATCTTCCCGTGAGGGGTTCCTCTTGGGGCGGATCATCATCTTTCTTTTTCTCCCATTTCTTGCTGCCGCGCAGGATACGGTCAGGGTCATGACCTACAATCTTCTTGCCTACGGCAACAATGTCCGTGACGCGCACTTTCGGACGGTCATCCAATCCGTCCGTCCCGACATACTGGTCGCTCAGGAGATCGACTCCATCCGTGCCGTGCCGGGATTTTTGTTCAACGTCCTGAATGCCGACAAGAACGAGTATGAGGTGGGAATTCTCCGGGATGGGCCCGACTCCGATAACGCCATCTTCTACAAGCCGGCTTTGTTTCTCTTTCTCGAAAACAATCCAATCAGAACGGCCTTGCGCGACATCAACGAGTTCGTCCTGAAACATGTCCAGACGGGGCGGATCCTCCGCATCTTCAGCGTTCATCTGAATGCAGGCCTTGAGGATTCGCTCAAGCGGGCGGCCGAGGCGGACAGTCTTCGGGCCTTCATCAATCGGCTTCCCGAGGGCTCGGATTTCATTATTGCGGGGGACTTCAATATTTATGGCTCAGAAGAATTGGCCTACAGGAGGCTGACAGAGCCCGGGTTCACCGGAGGATACGCCGTGGATCCGGTGACCATCACAGGCCTGTGGAATTCGGCAACGAATGCGATCCATCACACACAATCAACCCGTCTGAGGGCCTTTGGGGGAGGGGCCGTCGGCGGACTTGATGACCGGTTCGATATGATCCTCATCTCTCCGTCAATCCGTGATCCCGGCGGAATCTCGATGGTGCCGGGATCGTACCGCGCATTCGGCAACGACGGGCTTCATTACAATGATTCCATCAATCGCCTTCCAAACATCGCAGTGCATGACAGCGTTGCCCAGGCCCTTCATGAGGCGTCCGATCATCTCCCCGTGGTTTGCGACCTGGTGTTTCAAGTTCCTGTTTCCACGGGAAAATATCGTTCAAATCCGTCGGACAGCGGTGTGGAAATTCTTCAGGTGTTTCCACATCCCGTTCCGTCCGACCCCAATGTTCCCATTCGCATAAGACTCTCCCTCCGGTGCGAGTCCGTTGTTCAGCTCAGAATGTATAATCTGCTCGGCCAGGCAGTCTGGTCTGCGGACGGAAGGCTCTCCGCAGGCGGTGTGCATGACGTTGCATGGACTGCGCCTCGCGCCGCAGGCGTATATTTCCTCGAATTGAATGCCGGTGGAGAGAGGCACATCAAAAAATTCATCGTCATTCCATAGTTCTCCCCGTCCTCAGCATCCTCTGCGTCCTCCGCGTCCTCTGCGTCCTCCGCGTCCTCTGCGTCCTCCGCGTCCTCTGCGTCCTCCGCGTCCTCTGCGCTCTCCGCGTCCATTGCTTTTCGATCCCCCATTCCTTACTTTGATGCACTTGAGAGCTTCCATCGTTCCCCGCGCGGGCACGTGCGCCCGGTGCGGACAATCCCGCTCTCGTCCGGCAGATTTCCGTGTGGATCGTGCATGCCCCGCTACTCGATTGACGAGCTCAGACATATCTTTGCCAACAGCTCGGATTTCAACGATCTCTTCGAAGCCTTTCAGGATGCGCTGGAGCAGAAGATTCAGGATGTGGAGCTCTACCGCCTCCTCTTCTGGAACAATTCCCTCAGCCCCGACGAACTCTGCCTCTTCGGCGAAAAGCTGGCAAGGGAATTTCCCGACATCGCGTACGATACCTATATGTGGCTTGCGAGCGTCTTCGAGGTAACATACTCGGCGTACGACAACTTCGAGCTCGCAATCAAGTACTACAGGAAGTCGGCATCGGCCAGGCCCGGCGAGCCCGATCCGTACCTCGACGCCTGCGATTGCTACGACCCGGACCTGAACATTCCTCCCATCGACATCCTCATTGATTTCCTCAACGAGGGGCTGAAGCATGTGGCGAACAAGAAGGCTCTCCTGCTACGCCTGGCGCGCCTCTATGAGTTGAGCGGAGACGAAGAGCGGAGCGAGTACTACCGAAGGCTGGCCGAAGAGTCCGGGGGGGGCGAGAATTAACATGCGGGGGATTCAGCAGATGCCCGCCGCGGGATACTTTTTCATCGTGATCGCCGTCCTCTTCTGGGGAGGCTCCGCATCGCTTGCCAAGTTTCTTTTTACCACGCGGTACGACACTCTGATCATCACCCAAACCCGCTCGTCACTCTCTTTTCTGCTCATCGCCGCATGGTTTCTGGTGAGAGACAGGTCGGTTTTTCGGGTCAACAGAAGAGATCTGCCCAAATTCATCCTTGCCGGCATCCTGGGCATAGCCGTCACGAATTTCACGTACTATTATACTGTGAAGGAAACGACGGTGGCCACGGCCATCCTCCTCCAATACACCGCTCCGGTGCTGGTCATGGTCTACGCCGTTTTCGTGCTCAAAGAGGAATCCTTCACCGGGGCGAAGGTGCTGGCCCTCGTCTTGTCCCTTGCGGGATGCTGGCTGGCAGTGAGCGGGGGTGACTGGTCGATCATCCGGCTGAGCGGATCCGGACTCCTGAGCGGCACGGCATCCGCGCTGTGTTACGCCTTCATGCTGTTGATGAGCAAGCATCTCCTGAGAACATACTCGGTGTGGACCACGCTGACGTACGCCTTCGGGTTTTCAACGCTGTTTTGGCTCGTCATCAACACGCCGTGGGATATCGCGGCGCGGGGATACACTGCGGAGGATTGGGGGATCTTCTGGTTCTTTGCCGTTGTCTCGATTCTGATTCCGCACACCATGTTCACCGCGGGATTGAAACTGCTCGAGGCAAGCACGGTGGGCATTGTAACAACCCTTGAGCCCGTGGTGGCCATCACCGTGGCGTACTTCACGCTGGGCGAAGCCCTGAACGCCGTTCAGGTTGCGGGCGGCACTGCTGTGGTTGCCGCGGTTGTGCTGCTGCAGATGAGGTCGATTCAACGGCACCTGTCGCTCAGGCGAGCCGCAAACAGCCATGGGAACTGAGAGACGACGACAGAGGCTGGAAACCGTGTTGAGAAGACGTCAACCGGATCTGACCGTGGTGATGGAGAACATCCACGATCCCCACAATGTCAGCGCGATGCTCAGGTCGTGCGACGCCGCGGGCGTGATGCAGGTACAGCTCGTGTACACGCAGGAACAGTTTCCGAAAATGGGGAAGAAGAGCTCTGCGAGCGCGGCTAAGTGGGTGGAGCAACGCACGTTCCGGTCCCTGGAAGAGTGCCTTGCAACACTGCGGGAGGAAGGATTTGCCATTGCCGCAACGAGGATCGGGGAGTCGTCGAAGTCGCTGTACGATGTGGACCTGACGCACAAGGTGGCTGTTGTGTTCGGCAACGAGCATCGCGGGGTGTCGGATGAGTGCGCGGCGATGGCGGATCTCCACCTGATGATCCCCATGGTTGGCATGATCCAAAGCCTCAATGTTTCGGTTGCATGCGCAGTCACGCTGTACGAGGCGGTCCGTCAACGGATTCTTCGCGGACACTACGATCACCCAAAACTTTCATCTGAAGAGCTCAGAACGATCTTGCACCGCTGGGAACGGGGAAAGGCAACAAAGAAATGAGGGATGAATGACCATCCGTCCGGAAACAGAACGGTTTGTGAATGAGCTCGAGAGGTATGCGAATCTGAGGTTGAAGTACAAAGAAGAGATCGGCCTCCTTCTGGATCAGAGCGCGGCCTCGGGAAAGCGGGAGGTGTTTGACGACATAGTCTTCTTCGCGAAGTTCATCGCGAAATCACAGGACCTTATGAAGAGAATCGGTCCGGAGAACGAGGGATACGGCAAACTCGCCTCCGAATTCCAGTCTGCCATTGAAAAGACGACGGCGCTCATGAGAACGGTGGTGAAGGACGGACCGGATGAAGTGAAGGAGAGATTTGTTGAGGGATTCTTCAGGATGGATGGGGAAAGTTTTGCCTCGCTTATGGTGTTTGTGAGGGAACTCGCCTGGGTGAAAAACTGGATGGTGGATGGGAACAGGGTCCCGTGAGGGATCCAGCGAAAAACGCAAGAGGAGGGAGTAAGGAGGAGCGAGGAGGGAGAAAACGTAACGGTTTGCTCTCTCCATGCTCCATACTCCCTGCTCCCTACCCATTGTTTTCGTAAGGATCATGATGAGACATCTTCTCCTCCTTTTCTTCCTTGTCAACGCCTCGGTACCCGCGGGCGATCGCGTGAAGCCCGGGATCGAGGTCCTGCGCGAGCGCGGGTTCGATGTTCTGAAGGGAAAACGGGTCGGGCTGATCACGAACCCCACGGGCGTCACATCAACCCTCGAGGCCACAGTGGACGTACTGGCCCAGGCACCGGGAGTGGCTCTCGTGGCGCTCTTTGGTCCGGAACATGGCGTTCGAGGGGACAGGGAGGCCGGAAAGTACGTCGAGAGCACGGTGGACGAAGTCACGCGCCTGCCTGTCTACTCGCTCTACGGGAAAACCAGGAAACCGACGCCAGAGATGCTGAGGGGGCTGGACGTGCTTGTGTATGACATTCAGGACATTGGCGTCCGTTCATACACGTATATTTCCACGATGGGGTATGCCATGGAGGCCGCGGCAGAAAACGGCATCGAGTTCGTGGTGCTGGACCGCCCGAATCCCCTTACAGGTATCCGCGTCGAAGGGACGATGCTCGAAGACGATTTCAAATCGTTCGTCGGAATGTATCCGATTCCCTATGTGTACGGCTTGACCGCCGGCGAACTCGCGACCATGATCAACGAAGAAGGATGGCTGGCAGGAGGGAAGCGGTGCAAGCTGAGCGTCGTGCCGATGGAGGGCTGGCGGCGCAGGATGTGGTGGAGTGATACCGGGCTTCCCTGGGTTCCCCCCTCGCCGCACATTCCGGATGAGGAGACTCCCATGTACTATGTGATGACGGGCCTGCTGGGTGAGCTCGGTACGGTGAATCAGGGCGTGGGCTACACGCTTCCGTTCCGCGTAGTGGGTGCTCCGTGGATCGACGGCCGCCGGCTGGCGCGTTATCTGAACTCCCAGGGAATCCCCGGCGTGCAGTTCAGGCCAATGTCGTATCGTCCGTTTTATTTCGACACGACCGGCCAGCTCTATGAAGGAGTTCAGATTCACGTCACGGACAAGAAGCGGATAGAGTTGTCGGTGATTCAGTTCGCCGTCCTCGAGGCCCTGTACAGGTTGTTTCCCGATCGCGATATCTTTCAGCGCGCAAGGGCCGAGAAGATTCAGATGTTTGACAAGGTGAACGGATCGAACCGCGTGCGAGAACTTCTGCAAACCAAAGGGAATGTGGATGAGATTCTCCGTGTGATTGACCGCCAACGGGCGCAATTCATGATAAAACGGGAAAAGTATCTGTTGTATGAATGACCGAACTTCTTATAGGGCAATGGCTTTTAGGATTTGATATTTGACCATTCTCCTTGTATATTAGGCCCCAATGCAGGGGAACCTTGCACTGCTTACCATCACAACCACATTAATAATCTAGAGAGGCGTTATGAAGAAACTTCTCCTTACGCTCGCTGTTGCGCTCTGCCTGGTCGGTACGGCGTCGGCGCAGCAAGGTGCCATGGCAGTCGGCGGCGGCCTGAACCTGGGCCTTCCGCTCGGGGATTTTGCCGATGGCGCGGGATTCGGATTTGGATTTCAGGGTCGCTTCCAGTACGGATTGACGGACCAGGTCGCCCTTGCGGCGTCGCTCGGATACATTTCGTTTGCAGAAAAGAACAGCGTGAGCCAGAGTGCCCTGCCGATCCTGGTTTCGGGCCGCTTCTATTTCATGCCCGGCGGCGGAGTGTACGGCCAGGCTGATCTTGGACTCACGTCCGTGAGCGCAAGCGTGAGCGTGTTTGGGTTCTCGGTCTCCAGCAGCACGACGAACTTCTCTCTCGGTTTTGGTGGTGGCTATGAGACGAAGATTGCCGACCGGTTGTATCTTGATGCCGGTGCGGGTTACAACATTGTGCTGGCTTCAGGCGGATCGATCAGCTACATCAACTTCAAGGCTGGCGTCAATTACGCGCTGTAAGAGCAAGGTACAAGTTCAGGCAAAAGGCGCTCCCTCGTGGAGCGCTTTTCTTTTCTAGGGAGAGTCTTGGAGAGTGAGAAGCGAGACGCAAGAAGTGAGAAAGTATGAAGTCCTTTGAGCGGCAGGGATCGTGAGACGCGAGAAGCGAGACGCAAGAGAGTTTAAGGCCTTGTGAGCCCCAGTCAGTGCTCATTAGGCGGTTCACTGGTCCCTGTTTTTCAATAGCCACTTTCTCACGTCTCACATCTCACTTCTCACTTGTGGCACGCTTGCTTCTTACACGCAATATTGCTATGTTATCCAAACCACCGTCCAGCTCACCCTATGTCCAACAAGCTTTGATGCAGCGTGACGGATCTGTACTTCGCATAACCGATCAATCCGCACCTGAAGCACCCCCGCTCCGGTCTCAGCTTCAAGAGGTTCCTCGCCCCAATGCAGCACATCAGGATGTCAAACGCTACCAGCGGCTGAAACTGCTCGCCGGCCTCGCCCAGTCCCTTCTCGTCTTTGTGGTGACCTTCGCCCTGGTCGCCTCCGGACTGACCTCAACTCTCGAAGAGGCCATACAGAGCCGGACGGGCAATGAATATGCCGTCCTGCTGATCTTTGCTCTCATTCTTGGCGTCGTGGAAAGCATTCTCAGCTTCCCGCTTCGTTACTACTCCGGCTTCCTGCTCGAGCATCGCTACGGGCTGTCCAATCAGACCTTTGCCGCGTGGTTATGGCGAAGGGCAAAAGGATCACTGGTCGGTCTTCCGTTGGTGATTTTCCTCCTTGCCGCGTTCTTTTTTTGCCTGGACGTCTTTGGCCAGATCTGGTGGATCCCCGTCGGCGCCGTCATGTTCGTCGTTTCCGTTCTGCTAGCCCGGGTTGCTCCCATTCTGATCTTTCCCCTCTTCTACAAGTTCAGGCCGCTTGAGGAGGGTCCCCTGCGCGAACGGCTTCTCGCCCTGTGCGCTTCGGCAGGCGTTGCGGTCCGTGGCTTGTTCGTCTTCAATATGAGCAAGACCACCAAAAAGGCGAACGCGGCGTTTACGGGAATCGGCCGCGCCAAGCGCATTATTCTGGGAGATACCCTCGTGGCCAACTTCACGGATGAAGAGATCGAAACGATCTTCGCCCATGAGCTTGGCCATCAGACGATGAACCACCTCTGGAAAATGATGGCGCTGGGTACGGTGACTACGTTCTTCGGGCTGTTTCTCGCCGCGCAGCTGTACGATGTAAGCCTGGCGTGGTTTGGATTCGGTTCGCGGCTGACGATTGCCGCCCTGCCGCTCCTCGGCCTGTGGCTTGGCCTGATTTCGCTGGTCACGACGCCGCTGACCAACATCGTCTCCCGCGCCCACGAGCGCAGGGCCGATGCCTACGCGGTGAAACTGACGCAAAACAAGAATGCATTCCTGAACGCGCTGAACAAGCTGGGGCGGATGAACATGGCCGACCATGCACCGCACCCTGCAGTCGAGTTCCTGTTTTACAGCCACCCGTCGCTGGACAAGCGTATCCAGGCTGTGGAGGCACTGTAAGGTTGAGACCGGTGCTCGCGATGAGGATTGGCAGGTTCCGGCCGGCGACACGCGGCGGAAAGTCGCGATGATCGCTCTTCTCAAAGGCTTTCTGGTTCTTCTGGTGGCCATCCCGTATTCCGTCCTCGCCCTGGCGTCGATTCCGATCGACCGGAGCGGGAAGACCTATCACATGTGTGCCCGCCACTGGTCGAAATTCATCCTGTGGATCTTCGGAATCCGGGTGAAGGTGAGAGGAAAGGAACATGTCGGACGGGGGCGCGTGATTTATGCGTCGAACCATGCAAGTTGGTTCGACATCCCGGCCGCCATCGCCGGCATTCCGGACGACATCCGGATCATGCTGAAGCGGGAGTTGACCTATGTTCCGATCTGGGGCTGGGCGCTGAAGTACGGACCCTACATTGCCGTCGATCGTACAAACCCAAAGGACGCGCTCCGAAGCCTCGACAAGGCCGCCGACCAGATTCGAAGCGGCGCTTCGGTGTTGCTGTTCGTGGAAGGGACGCGGACGAAGGATGGCAGCCTTCAGCCCTTCAAGCGCGGCGCCTTTGTGCTGGCAATGAAATCCGGCGTCCCAATCGTGCCCGTGACGATCAATCACAGCTTCAGCATCCTCCCCAAAGGATCGCTGAAAGTCCGTCCGACGGACATTGAGATTGTCATCGAACCTCCCATTGAGACATCGGGATTCGAAGGAAAGGATGGGGAGATCGCGCTGATGAAGCAGGTCCGGGCCGTCATCGAGCGCAATTTTCAGGACGTCGCCAATCGTGAACCTTGAACCTATAACTCTTCCATGGTAACCATAAAGGACGTCGAACATATCGCAAAGCTTGCCCGGCTCGAGTTTTCCGAACAAGAAAAACAAACGTTCACCCACCAACTGAACCGGATTCTCGAGTACGTCGAGAAACTCAATCAGCTGGATACGGCCAACGTGGAACCCCTGTCCCACGTCATCGAACTGCAGAACAGAATGAGAGACGACGCGGTGAAGCCGGGACTGACCACGGAAGAGGCCCTGATGAACGCGCCCGCAAAAACGGACAAGTTTTTCAAGGTGCCGAAAACGGTGAAAGGGGAAGAATAGCGAAACGCGAGAGATGAAAAAACCGAGAAGCAAGAAGTGAGAAGCAAGAAGTGAGAAAGTGGCTATTGGAATCAGAGATCAACCATTGACCACGATCGGCATCATACCGGCCCGCTATGCATCCCAGCGTCTTCCCGCCAAGCCGCTGATCGAGCTGCAGGGCAAACCCATGGTACAGAGGGTCTATGAGCAGGCGATGAAAGCGCGGAAGCTGGACCGCGTCATTGTAGCAACGGACGATCGGAGGATCGAACAGGCCGTGAAGGCGTTCGGCGGGGACGTGCTCATGACGCCGGCGGATCTGCGGAGCGGAAGCGACCGCGTGGCGGCTGTGGCGAAATCGCTGGCGGCTGACATGTACGTCAACATCCAGGGCGACGAACCTCTGATTCCGCCGGGCCTGATCGATGAAGCCGTTGAAACCCTGGAGCGCGACAGCGGCGCGGTGGTGGGCACCATGGCACGGAGGCTCGAATCCCCCGCCGACCTTTCGAATCCCGGAGTCGTCAAAGTTGTGTTCGATCGGCGGGGCCATGCCCTCTATTTTTCTCGTTCTCCCATTCCCCACGTGCGCGACGAGAGCGACCTGAAACGCTGGCCGTCGTCGGCCGTGATCTACAAGCATGTCGGCATCTATGTCTACCGGAGGGAATTTCTGCTTCGCTTTGCGATCATGGAGGAATCTTCGCTTGAGCGCGCAGAGAAGCTTGAACAGCTCAGAATTCTCGAAGCCGGCGAGACGATTGCCGTGGGTACGACCGTGCATGACAGTATTCCCGTGGACACGCCGGCGGACATCGACCGCGTGCTTCAAATCCTGAAATCCTCCGCATCTCCCTCTCCATCAAAATCCGTACTGAAAGATTCCTCCCATGGCTCGTAGGCGCCCAAAATATATTTTCATCACAGGCGGCGTTGTGTCGTCCCTCGGCAAGGGCATCGCGGCCGCATCCCTCGGATTGCTTCTGAAATCCAGAGGACTGCGCGTGACGATCCAGAAATGCGATCCGTACATCAACGTGGACCCCGGCACGATGAACCCGTTCCAGCACGGCGAGGTCTACGTGACCGACGACGGGGCCGAAACGGATCTCGATCTGGGCCATTACGAACGGTTTCTCGATGTCAGTATGAGCAGGCAGAACAACGCCACGACGGGACAGATTTACTACGAAGTCATCTCACGCGAGCGCCGCGGCGACTACCTCGGCGCCACCGTCCAGGTCATTCCCCACATTACCGACGAGATCAAGCGCAGGATCGCAGCCGTGGGAGCTTCCGGTGAGTACGATGTGGTCATCACCGAGGTGGGCGGCACCGTCGGCGATATCGAAAGCCTTCCGTTTCTGGAGGCAATCCGTCAGTTCACGCTGAACGTTGGTCACCGAAACGCCGTGAACATTCATGTCACGCTGGTCCCGTACATCCGCTCCGCGGGGGAGCTCAAGACGAAGCCGACCCAGCACAGCGTCAAAACCCTGCTGGAAATAGGCCTCCAGCCCGACGTGCTGATCTGCCGGTCCGAGCGTCCGCTTTCGCTCGACCTGCGCGAAAAGATCGCGCTCTTCTGCAACGTGGAACCCCGGTCCGTGATCGAAGGGAGGGATGTGGGGTCGATCTATGAAGTTCCGCTCGTGTTCGGACGGGAAAGGCTCGACGAGATCGTGTTGGAGAAGCTCGATCTCAAACGCCCCAAGCCCGACCTCAAACGATGGATGAAGTTTGTCGATCGTGTCAGGAATCCCGCGGGCAGGGTGACGATTGCCGTCTGCGGGAAGTACACGGACCTGCTCGATGCCTACAAGAGCATCAATGAATCGTTTGTGCATGCCGGCGCGGAGAACAATGTGGCGGTGGATCTCAAATGGGTCAAGGCGGAGCAGTTGGAGCATGACGGACCCGGCCGTTACCTGGAAGGCGTCGACGGCCTGCTCGTTCCGGGCGGATTCGGTGAGCGCGGAGTGGAAGGAAAGATTCGCGCGATACAATATGTCAGGGAGAACAAGATTCCGTTCTTCGGCATCTGCCTCGGTCTGCAATGCGCCGTTATCGAGTTTGCGCGCAATGTTTGCGGGCTCGCGGGCGCCAACAGCACCGAATTCCGGAAGACGAACAACAACGTGATCGATCTGATGCTCGATCAGAAAAAGGTGAAGGATATGGGCGGAACCATGCGCCTGGGGGCTTATCCCTGCGCCGTCACCAAAGGCACCAAGGCATATGCGGCGTACAGAAAGGGCCTTGTGTACGAGCGGCACAGGCACCGGTACGAAGTGAACAACAAGTTCCGTGAAGTGCTTGCAGAGCACGGAATGGTCTTCAGCGGGGTGTCGCCCGACAATTCACTGGTGGAAATGATCGAACTGCCGGATCACCCATGGTTTGTCGCCGGCCAGTTTCATCCGGAGCTGAAATCCCGGGCCGTCAATCCCCACCCGCTGTTCAGGGATTTTGTCAAAGCCGCGAAAGAATATCGGGAACGTAGACGCGATTGAAAATCTGTTGGGACCATGCCCTCCCACATGGTCGAGGATCCTAAACAATGAACCCCGATACCCTGTGGAGGGTACGATGACTCCAAAAGTCTTCCTGTGCGCTGTGATCGCCGTGGTACTGCTCGCGGGCTGCAGTGCCGCGTCCCGCCTTCAATCCTCCCTCGGCACGAAATACAGGTACTCCTATCGCCTGACGAACGCCACGTTCGGCAAACTGTCCTATCGCGATGAGCGGATCAAGATCCAGTTCCGCCTGGACGACGGAGCCATCCGCTTCAAGTTGCAGAACCTCTCGCCGATGCCGATCAGAATCAAATGGGACGAATCGGCCATTGGCGTCAGAAACCGATATTACGCCGTTCGGAACAAACGCACGCTCTACACCACAAGCCACAAAGAGAATACAACGCTGGCCATTCCTCCTTCAGGCTATGTGATCGACATGGCGATGCCGGCGGAGAATATCATGTGGACGAAAAGCGGATGGAGGGAAAGGGATCTTTTGCAGACGACCGACAGAAATTCGGAGCAGTACCGGAACCGGATCATGAACTACAAAGGAAGCATCGTGGAATTCGTGATTCCCCTGGAGGCGGGAGGTGAAGTGTGGCCCTACAAGTTCAGATTTCAGGTGACGTCGGTCGATCCGGTGCCTTGGGAGAAAGTCAGGAGACCGTACCGGCCCGCGCCGCCTGCCCCACCCGCGGGATCGAATCCCGTTGCAGAAGGCAATGACTACCTCGTTGCCGCTGTCATCGCGGCGGGAGTCCTCGGCGTTGCGGCAATATTGCTTACACAGAAGAAAGACCCGGTTGTGGAATAGGAGAGGTGTCCTACCGGGCCAGGAGCATTTTCCTCGTCTTCACATCCGCCCCTGCTTCAACTCTCGCGAAATAGACGCCTGAAGGCACATGAAACCCCCGCGCGTCCGTTCCATCCCAGACCACGGAGTACGACCCGGCTTCTTTCTGCTCATCCACCACCCTCTTCACTTCACGCCCCGCAATGTCGTAAACTATCAGCCGCACAGTCGAAGCCCGGTCGAGCACATAGGGAATCGTCGTCGCCGGGTTAAAGGGATTCGGATAGTTTTGACCCAGTGCCACCGATGCTTCTGTCTCATCGTACCATTCGAGACTCTCCAACGTCACGGCGATGCTCTGCGCTTCAGGATCAGCGATGACAACACGGCTCAGGGCAAGCGTTCCTCTTCCGGACAATCCGGAAAGAGAAGCAATAATGCCTTCGCCCTCCGCCAGGGAGTGCGTCCCCGTTCGAAGGATCACAACGTTGATCGTGTGCTCATCGACCTTGTGAAAGGACATCTGCCACTGCGGGGCAGTCATGCGTCCGCCCTGGAGAATTTCGCCGAGGAGAACGCCTTCGCCCCGGATTGTAAATTGCAGAGCCGCGACCTCGCGGTCGTTTTTCAACACCACATCGACGCTTGAAGCGGTGCCTTTTTGGAGCCCGAGAATCGTGTCAGACAGGGCAGACGACGTGAGGATCAAAATCAGTATTGGGATGTATCGGATTGTCTTTCGCATGACCAACAAGGTGCATGTCACATACCAATCGGCACGTGAAATAATGCGAATGAAACCGACTCTCTAAGGCGTTGAAACACAGGGGATTAGCGTGGATTGCCTTTTTCAATCTTCTTTTTCCTCGCCTTTTGTTTTTGTAACTTCTACAATCACTCCAAAAGGAAAGAAATGAAGCGGACTCTTTGGTGCGTTGTGTTCCTTCCTCTTGCAGTCTTCTCGCAAACGCCCCTTGCAGACGTGATCTTCGTGAACGGGAAAGTATGGACTGTTGACCCGGCAAAGCCTCAGGCAGAAGCTGTGGCTGTTGCCGGAGACCGAATCCTTGCCGTCGGTGGCAATCGGGAGATGAATGCCTACAAGGCTAAGGGCACAAAGGTTGTCGATTTGAAAGGACGGCTCATGTTGCCCGGGTTCATTGACAACCACACGCATTTTTCATCGGGAGGGTTTCAGCTCCAGAGTGTCGATCTGAGGGATGCAAAGAGCCGGGAGGAGTTTGCGGAGCGTATCCGCGAGAGGGCGGCGAAGTTTCCGAACCGCTGGATCACAGGCGGCGATTGGGATCACGACAACTGGCCAGACGGGAAACTGCCCACCAGGGAGCTCATCGATCCATTTACGGCGCAAACGCCTGTGTTCGTCAACCGCTATGACGGCCACATGGCTCTGGCCAACAGTCTCGCTCTGAAACTTGCAGGTATCACGAAAGATACGCCGGATCCGCCCGGTGGTTCAATCGTGCGCGATCCAGTGACCGGTGAGCCGACCGGGGTTCTGAAGGACGAGGCGATGGGGTTTGTGTACAGCAAGATCCCCGACGCCTCCGAAGAAGAGCGGACGGACGCCATTCGCCTTGCGCTCGCGGAAGCCCGCAGGCTGGGGCTGACGAGCATCCAGGATATTTCCTCCGCCGCGGATGTCCGCGTTTATACGAAGCTGCACAGAGCCGGCGAGCTTACAGCGCGGTTTTTCTGCCGCCTGCCCATTGGCCAGGGCGAGCATCTGGCCCGCACCGGAATTCAGGTCCCGTTTGGCGATGACTGGGTCAGGCTGGGGTCACTCAAGGGATTTGCCGATGGGTCACTGGGTTCATCAACCGCACTGTTCTTTGAGCCCTACACGTCCGACCCGACCACCAGGGGGCTTCCGAGCGACATTCTGCTTGACGGCCGGCTGGAGACCTGGGCGCGCCATGCGGACCAGGCAGGCCTTCAACTCTCGATTCACGCAATCGGCGACAGCGCCAATAGCAGGATTCTCGACCTTTTTGCGGCCATCATTCGTGATAATCCCGCGTGGGATCGAAGATTCAGAATCGAACATGCCCAGCACATTCGCCCCTCTGATTTCGCCCGTTTTGCTTCCCTGGGAGTCATTGCCTCTGTTCAGCCCTACCATGCCATCGATGACGGCAGGTGGGCCGAGAAGCGCATCGGGCACGAGCGCTGCAGGTCCACCTATGCTTTCCGTAGTTTTCTTGACGCCGGAGTCCTGATGACCTTTGGCAGCGACTGGACCGTCGCTCCGCTCAACCCACTCCTGGGCATCTATGCTGCTGTGACCCGTCGCACAACCGACGGCGCGAACCCTGGCGGATGGTTTCCGGAGCAGAAGGTCACCGTGCGAGAGGCGATCGAAGCCTACACAATCAACAATGCCTATGCTGAATTTGCCGAGGCTGAAAAAGGCTCCATTACTCCGGGCAAATTCGCCGATCTGGTGGTGCTTTCAGATGACATTCTCACCATGGACCCCCTCCTGATCGAGAAGACGGAGGTCGTTTTGACCATGGTGGGAGGGACCGTTGTCTTTGAAAGACCGTAATAGCATGCAGTTTATGGTTTAAGGTTCAAAGTTCAAGGTGGGCATGACCTTGAACTTTGAACCTTGAACTTGGAACTTTGAACCTATTGTGCGCCCTATCATACCCTCCTAAACCTCCCACGCTTACCTTCCGTAGGTAGTTCTTGACCCCTCCACGGGGCATCTCCCGACCTGAAAGGATTCCTCCCATGAAACACATCCTTCTGGTGGAAGATGAGGAAATGCTGGTAAACGTCCTGGCCACGGTCCTTGAGGAAGAGGGCTTCGTGGTCCGCAAATCCACATCTGCCGAAGAAGCGCTGGAAGTTCTGCCCGGATTCCGGCCGGACCTGATCATTTCGGACATCAAGCTGACCGCCATGGACGGGTTTTCGATGATCGAGGCCATCAAAGCGGACAGGAAGAACAGGCCTGTGCCGTTCATTTGTCTCACGGCACTTGATGACAGCATCAGCGAACAACGCGCCCGCGGCCTTGGCGCGGCAGCATATATGACAAAGCCGTTTGACGTGGACGATTTGGTCAAACTGGTCAAAACGATACTGTAGCGGTTCATGGTTCATAGTTCGTGGTTTATGGTTGATGGCAGGTTCGTGAACCATGAACGATGAACCATAAACTATGAGTCTTTTCCCTGGTAATTCTCTAAAGGCCTAACGGCCTTTCCTCCCAGAGCGCCGGCGGCTGCCAGTACGTGAGCCGCCGGTGTATTTTGCTGGGGTCAGACTGAGGTAGTGAGAAGCGAGAAGTAAGAAAGTTTGAAGCCACTTGAACCGCAGTAAACGCTTAATAGGCGGCTCACTTGTTCCTTGTTTTCCAATTGCCACTTTCTCACGTCTCACGTCTCGCTTCTTACTGCTTTCTTTTCGCTCTCGCTTCTTGCTTCTCACTTCTTACGTCTTGGTTGGTTTTATCTGTTGATTACACGGGAACTTCCTCCGCCCCTTCCTCGTTCTCTCATTGCTCCAATAACCACCAATTCTCAATCTTCCAATGGAGGTCGTATGAAACGTCTCATGCTGGTCCTCGTATCCGGCGTGCTGATGCTGGCGCTCGCAAGCGTGTCGTCGGCACAGGATATGAAGCAGGACAAGAAGAAGGAAATGAAGGACAAGACGGAGATGAAGAGCGACATGAAAGGGATGGCGTCCTTCGAGTGCGCCCCGGCCTGCGGCTTCAGAGTGAAGAGTCACGACGCAGAAGAGGTGAAGGAAATGGCCCGGATGCACGCCAAGAAGCATCACGGCAAGAATCTCACCGACGAGGAGATGAAGGGAATGATGAAGTGGGGTGATGACGATATGAAGATGAAGAAGAAGATGGAGGGGGAGAAGTAAGAATATAGAAGCGAGAAGTGAGACGTGAGAGAGTTGCTATTAAGGCCTTAAACTCTCTTGCGTCTCGCTTCTTGCGTCTCACGATCCCTGCCGCTCAAAGGACTTCATACTTTCCCGCTTCTTACTTCTTGCTTCTCGCTATGTCTTTTTAACTTTTGAATTAATCGCCTGATGCCTATATTGCCATTCCAATGGCATCCGGTTCTTCCCCGACTCCGCTCCAATACCTCAAAGGCATCGGTCCTGCGCGGGCCGCGGCGCTTCGCAAGGCCGGCATGGAGACCGTCGAGGACCTTCTCTACTATTTCCCCCGTGGGTACATCGATCGCCGTACGACCATTCCCATCAAGGACCTTCGCCGCGCGGTCCCGTCCGGTGAACCCGTCACGATCATTGGCACGATCATCCGCCAGGAAGCCCGCCGCTCCAAACGCACCAACCGCAAGATCTTTTTTCTGACCCTCGAAGACGATACCGGTCACGTCACCTGCGTCTGGTTCGAAGGGGTTAACTACTACAAGAAAATGTTCGAGAATGGCGAAAAACTTGCCGTCTCCGCCGTGCCGACGCTGGACAAGCTCGGCCGGCCGCAATTCGTGCACCCGGAGTTCGACCGTCTGCGCGGGAGCGAAGAGGAGGACGAACCGGACTGGAACGCGATGGTCAACACGGGCAGAATGATCCCTAAGTACCCGTCCGGCTCCGATCTGGCGGGCGCCGGTCTGGACAGCCGCGGCTTCCGGCGCATCATTCGCTCGGCGCTCCGGACTCACGGTTCCATGATCAGGGAGATCCTCCCGGCCGTGATCCGGTCGGGGCAAAAACTCATGGACCTGCCCTCGGCAATCCGCGCGGTGCACTTTCCCGAAGATCCCGCCGAGCTTCATGAATCCCGCCGACGGCTCAAGTTCGACGAGTTGTTCTTCCTCGAACTCATGATGGCTTTGCGGAAGCGAAATCGGAAGGAAACCGTGAAGGGAATTGCATTCAGGATCGAAAGCCCGCTCGCCCGGAACCTCGCTGATTCTCTTCCTTTCGAGCTCACCGCGGCGCAAAAGCGCGTCATTCGCGAGATCGCATCTGACATGGCCAAGCCGGAGGCGATGAACCGCCTGCTCCAGGGCGACGTGGGGAGCGGAAAGACCATCGTCGCGCTCATGGCCATGCTGGTCGCCGCCGACAATGGCTATCAGGCTGCTTTCATGGCGCCCACCGAGATCCTGGCCGACCAGCATTACAGGACGCTCGCATCGTTTCTCCAGGGCGTCCCGGTGAACATCAGACTGCTGATCGGGGGGCAGAAGAAGAAGCTGAGGGAGGATGTGCTGGAGGATGTGAGGAGCGGTCGAGCCCAGATCATCGTGGGTACCCATGCCCTGTTGGAAGAAAATGTCGCATTTGCGAGGCTTGGCATGGTCGTGATCGACGAACAGCACAGGTTTGGGGTAATGCAAAGGGCGGTGTTGAGGAAGAAGGGTATCAATCCGGATGTTCTCGTCATGACCGCCACGCCGATCCCACGGACGCTCGCCATGACCCTGCACGGCGATCTGGATGTCTCCGTCATTGACCAGATGCCCGCATATCGCAAGCCCATCAAGACCGCGGTGCGGCTGGAACATCAGAAGGACAAGGTGTACGAGTTTGTGCGGACTGAGATCAGGGCCGGCAGGCAGGCCTATATCGTGTTTCCACTTATCGAAGAATCGGAGAAACTCGACCTCAAGGCGGCGACGAAGGAGTTCGATCAACTGACGAAGGTGTTTCCCGAGTTCAGGCTGGGCCTTCTGCATGGGCGCATGAAGACCGAGGAAAAGGACGACATCATGCGGCGGTTCAAGGACCGGGAGCTTGATATTCTCGTTGCCACCACCGTCATTGAAGTGGGGATCGACGTGCCCAACGCGAGCATCATGATCATCGAAAATGCGGAGCGATTCGGGCTGTCGCAATTGCATCAGCTGCGGGGACGCGTGGGGCGCGGGGCGGATCAGTCGTATTGCGTGCTCATCGCCAACTACAACTGGTTTCACCGGAAGCGGAGGGTGGCGGAAGGAGAAGCCGAGAGGGAGAAACAGCAGGCGCAAGTGCGGTTGGAGACCATGGTGAAGACCACCGACGGATTCCGGATCGCCGAGGTTGATCTGAAACTGCGCGGACCGGGCGAGTTCCTTGGCACCCGCCAAAGCGGCCTGCCCGAGTTCAGGATTGCAGATCTGGTGGAAGATGGCGAGATTTTGAGGGCGGCCCGCAACGAGGCCTTTGCGCTCGTGGAAGCCGACCCGGAGTTACGATTGGGAGAAAACAAAGCGTTACGCGCCTATATAAAGGAGAGATACAGAAGTATTTGGGAGTTGGGAGACACCGGTTGAAGCAAATCCGAAATTCGAAATCCCAAATCCGAAACAAATTCTAAATTCCAAATCCTAAACCTCAATCCCAGCCCAATCCCAAATCCGAAAATCCGAAATCCGAAATTCCCATCATTCCATCATCCGTTTTTCCGTATTTCGAATTTCAAATTTGTTTCGGATTTCGTGCTTCGAATTTCGTGCTTTCCTATAGACATTTCCCATGAACACTGAAGATCTTTACAAACAGTCTCCCTGCCCCAAGTGCGGACGGGCGGTTTTCGACACGGCGTCGTTCTGCCCCCATTGCGGCTATGTGAAAAAACAGCGCCGGTGGGAAGATATGCTCTCGCGCAAACGCGGCGAAGGGGAGGCCAGGGAAGGTGGACCGAAGGCCACGGGGCTGACCGTTTCCGTGCTTCTGGGTCTCGGGTTTGCGGGCTATCTGATTTACCGGGCTGTGACCGAGGAGTCCCTCCAGAGCTTCATCATGGCCGTGTTTGTCCTTCTCGCCGTCCTTCAATCCTGGCTGGCCGCCCGCAAGCGAGCTCAACAGAAAGAGGGAGAGGCGGGGGAACACACCGGCGAGGCCGTGGAGCAAGCCGAGGACCCTCTGGAGCAGAAGTTCTTCTGTGAGAACTGCGGCACGAAGGTTGCGGCGGACGCAACAGAATGCCCGAAGTGCGGCATGAAGTTTGGCTAGGATAATGTACCACCAAGGCACAAAGACACGGAGGAGCACCGCGGCATGCTTCGTGATTCCTCCGTGCCTTGGTGTCTCCGTGGTTGTGTTCTGGCTGGGATAATGTACCACCAAGGCACAAAGACACAGAGGAGCACAGCGGGATGCTTCGTGATTCCTCCGTGCCTTGGTGTCTCCGTGGTTGTGTTCTGGCTAGGATAATGTACCACCAAGGCACAAAGACACGGAGGAGCACCGCGGGATGCTTCGTGATTCCCCCGTGCCTTGGTGTCTCCGTGGTTGTGTTCTGGCTGGGATGTACCACCAAGGCACAAAGACACGGAGGAGCACCGCGGGATGCTTCGTGATTCCTCCGTGCCTTGGTGTCTCCGTGGTTGTGTTCTGGCTGGGAATCTTCCCGCGTCTCCACCCTCCCTCCTCTCTCATCTCCCATCCCTCCTTCGCCTCCAACCTCCAACCTCCCTCCTCCTCATTGTCAAGTACTTTCCTCCTCCGCGACCGTCTCAGATGACGATTTTTCTTGACAAGCACTCGCAAAAGATTATATTTGTAGCAAGTTGCTCTTGTTCATTGATACATGCGACACAGCAGCGGCTCCTTCTCACAACAGAAAGGTTTAGTTACTGCTTGCTACGGCAAATGCATGTAGCTCTCGCTTACAATCTGAAGCGGGAGAATGCAGACGAAGTCGCGGGTGACGGAGGCGAACAGATTTCGGGAAACGAAATCGACGTGATGGTTGCCCCGTCAGTGCAAAGAGAAGCGACGAAAGCTGACACATACGCAGAGTGGGACACTCAAGAGACCATCGACGCTGTACGAGCAGCGCTTGAACAGCGGCATCGTGTCTCCCTCATTGAGGCAAACGAAGAGGCCTTTCAACGGTTCAGAGAGCTTCAGCCTGATGTTGTCTTTAATATAGCCGAAGGCTGGCGAGGCGCGTCCCGGGAAGCCCAAATTCCCGCGATGCTGGAGATGCTTGGCATCCCCTACACAGGTTCCGATCCCATCACTCTGGGAATCTGCCTCGACAAATCCCGCGCAAAAGAGATCCTCTCTTACTATAAGATCCCCACACCTGAATTTTCCGTCATTTCCTCCCTGAACGACCTTTCCGGCAAGGTCTTCCGGTATCCCTGTATCGTCAAACCCCTCCACGAGGGTTCCAGCAAAGGCATTTTCAATACATCGGTTGTGCGCGACTCCGTCGCTCTTCAGGCCGAGATTGCAAAGATCGTGGTCGAGTACGAACAGCCCGCTCTCGTGGAACGCTTTCTGCCCGGCCGCGAGTTCACCGTGGCCCTGCTCGGCAATCCGCCCTCGGTCCGCTGCCTGCCCATCGTCGAGATCCGCTTTGATTCGCTCCCCAAGGGCGTGAATCCCATCTACTCCTATGAAGCCAAATGGATCTGGGACCAGCTCGAGCATCCGATCGATGTCCACGAATGCCCCGCACGCATCGGTCCCGATCTGCAACAGCACATCGAATCCATCTGCATCCAGGCCTTCACCGTGCTCGGCTGTCGCGACTGGTGTCGCATTGATGTTCGTCTCGACGAGAACGGAAATCCCCACATTCTCGAGCTTAATCCCCTGCCCGGCATTCTGCCCAATCCGGACGAGCATTCGTGCTTTCCCGACGCAGCACGGGCGGCCGGGATCGATTATAACGGAATGATCAACGCCGTGCTCGATGCAGCTGTGCGACGGTACGGAATAGCATAACAAGGGAGAATGCCGCCCATGGCAAAGAAGATCCACGTGGCAATCGTGTTCAATGAACCGACGGTGATGACCGACGAAGGGCGGAAGTACATCTCCGAAACCGGTCAGATCGAACGACTGGCCAGCAAGCAGGAAGTGCTGGCCAACGCGGCGGCGGAGTCCATCGACATGTCCGAAGTCGGCGTGCTCGAAGAACGCGAACATGTGCAGGGCGCGCTTCAGCAGGCCGGATATAAGGCCACGCTCTTTAATATGAACGGCGACATCCAGCGCCTGCTCGATTTTATCAAGCAGAAACAGCCCGATCTGATCTTCAACCTGTGCGAATCGGTGGGCAACGAATCCATTCACGAAATGCACGTGGCCGGATTGTACGAATTGCTCGAAGTGCCGTACACAGGAGCACCGGCCTTTGCGCTCGGGACATGCCTGAATAAGGCCAGAACCAAGGAAATTCTGACATACCACGGCATCAAAACCCCCCGGTTTGGCATTTTTAAGAATATCAGCGAGTTGGCGGAGGAAACCCTCCAGCTCAAGTATCCTCTGATCGTCAAGCCCGCCCGGGAAGATGCGAGTGTGGGCATTGAGAACGCCTCGATCGTGGAGGATTTCCCATCTCTCCGAAAGCGGGTGCGATATGTGTTCAACGAGTACGATCAGCCCGCCCTGGTCGAGGAATACATCCAGGGCCGCGAGCTGAACGTCGGCATCCTGGGCAACAAGAGGCCGATCGTTCTGCCCATCTCCGAGATCGATTTCAGCGGCCTCCCCCAGGACTACCCGCATATTGTGACGTACAACGCGAAATGGATGCAGGGCACGCCGGAGTATGTGGGCACCGTGGGCGTGTGCCCGGCGAACGTTCCGGCGGACCTCGAAAAGAAACTCCGTGAAATCGCGCTGAAGTGCTATCGTCTGATGGGCCTGCGTGATTACGGACGCATCGACATCCGGCTTGATAAGAACAATGTTCCCTATGTGCTCGAGGTGAACCCGAATCCCGATCTTTCCGATGACGCAGGATTTGCGCGGTCCGCGCGGGCGTACGGACTGTCCTTCGAAGACACGATCGGACGTATCGTGGAGTACGCTCTGGAGAGGATGCCGTAGTGAATCATGGCCGTCAGACCCTTTGCCGCAGAGGACATTCCGCCTCTGAAAGCCATCCTCGAAGCAACGGGCGTGTTCCGGCCGGAGGAGATCGATGTGGCTGTGGAGCTGATGGAGATCGTGATCGAGGAACCCGGTCAGCAGGATTACCTGATGTACACCGGTGTCGATGATGCCGGACAGGTACAGGGGTACTATTGTGTGGGACCCACGCCGATGACGGAGCGGACGTACGACCTGTACTGGATTGCGGTGAACCCCGCGGCCCAGGGCAGGGGCTTCAGCCGTGAGCTTCTGGAACATTGTATCGGGCTCGTGGCCGGGCGAGGAGGCACCAAGATCATTGCCGAGACATCCTCCCAACCCTCCTACGCCCGCACCCAGGCGTTTTATCGGAAGCACGGGTTCGTGGAGGAAGCAAGGATCAGGGATTATTATTCGAAGGGGGATGATCTGGTGGTGTATACGAGGGAATTACGTGGGGGGTGAGAAGTGAGAAGCGAGAAGTGAGAAAGTATGAAGCCTCATGAGCCGCAGTGAATGCTCGATAGGCGGATCACTAGTCCCTGTTTTTCAGTCGCCACTCTCTCACTTCTTGCTTCTTACGTCTCGCTATTCCTGATTTTCATTCGACTCACATCGTGGAGGCAGGTGTTCCCATATGGAATTATGGCAAGAGATGCTCCGGCAGAGCGTGGACAGCGGGAAGGATCTCGTTGAGCGCTTCAACGTCGATCCGCAGGACGCCGAGAAGCTGAACAAGCTGTTCCATATCCGCATCAACCCGTACTATCTCAGTCTCATTCGCTACCCCGGGGATCCCATCTGGCTCCAGTGCATTCCGGACAGGATCGAGCTCGAGGACCAGAACGCGCCGGAAGATCCTCTGAACGAGGAAGCCGACAGCCCGGTCCCCAGCATCACGCATAGGTATCCGGACCGCGTGCTGTTCCTCGTCACCAGCCAGTGCTCCATGTACTGCCGCTTCTGCACCCGCAAGCGCAAGGTGAGCGATTCCAGCAAGATCAATTCCAAGTGGATCCAGGACGGGATCGATTACATTGCCGCGCATCCTGAAGTGCGCGACGTGGTGCTGTCCGGAGGCGATCCTCTGATGGTGACCGACTACGTGCTCGAGCGCATCCTGGCAGGCCTGCGCGAGATCCCGCATGTCGAGATCATCCGTCTGGGCACCAAGATGCCGTGCGTGCTTCCGCAGAGGATCACCCCGAAGTTGTGCAAGATGATCAGAAAGTATCATCCGATTTATGTGAATACGCACTTCAACCATCCGTGGGAGTGCACGCCCGAAGCCGAGAAGGCCTGTGCCATGCTGGCCGATGCCGGCTGTCCGGTGGGTAACCAGGCCGTGCTCATGAAGGGCGTCAACGACGATCCCGACGTGATGCTCGAATTACACCGGAAGCTCCTGAAAATGCGCGTTCGTCCCTATTATATCTACCAGGCCGATCTGACCAAGGGTACGAACCACTTCCGCACGCCTGTGAGCAAGGGTCTGGAGATCATGGACAAACTGCGCGGACACACCTCCGGTCTGGCCGTGCCGTACTACGTCATCGATGCGCCGGGCGGCGGAGGCAAGATTCCGATCCTTCCGCAATACGTCCTCGGCCGCAACGGCAAGGATATCATTCTGAGAAACTACAAGTACGAGATCTTCACGTATCCCGACGTCGAAGAGCGCCCGCCCCGGCATGAGGTGGTGGAGAAGAAGTTTAAGAGAAGGAAGAATGGCGTGACGAAGAGGGAGAAGGTGGTGGAGTACGTTGGAAAATGATCGTGAACGGTAAATGGTGAACGGTCGGGGGTCAGGAGTCAGGGGGATGTGAGATTCGAAATTCGAAATTCTAAATTCGAAACAAATCCGAAACCCAAAATTTGAAAAATAGCGCGTTCGTATTTCGAATTTAATACTTGTTTCGTATTTCGAACTTAGTGCTTGTTTCGAATTTCCACGCCCGCCATATGCGAACTTCAGGCGGGGCGGGCGATATTCGGATTTCGTGCTTGTTTCGAACTTCGATATTCGAATTTCGTGCTTCCCACCATGTCTCTCTCCAAGCAGACTCTAGCTCTCATCCAGCAGGCCTTGGCCGAGGAAGCCCTCGATGCCTGGCTCCTCTACAACTTCAGGGGCAACAACCCCTTTGCCACCCGCGTGCTCGACTTGCCGTCGCACATCATGCAGACGCGGCGGTACTTCTATCTCATTCCCGCCAAAGGCGAGCCCCGAAAGCTGGTGCATGGCATTGAGCAATGGAACCTGGACGATGTTCCGGGTGAGAAGACCGTCTATGTGAGCTGGAAGTCGCTGGAAGAGGGGCTGAGGAAGATTCTGAAGGGCCTGAAGACCGTGGCGATGGAATATTCGCCCGGCAATGCCATTCCCTATGTGTCCACCGTCGATGCCGGCACCGTGGAGCTGGTCCGCACCGCCGGCGTGCAGGTGGTGTCGTCTGCCAATCTGGTGCAGCGGTTTGAAGCGTGCTGGAGCGACGAGCAGGCAGCGGACAATTTCGAGACTGCGAAGCATTTGCGCGAGATTGTGGACCTGGTGTTCGGCTTTCTGAAACAGAAACTCGGCTCCGGCGGGAGCACCACCGAGTACGAGGTCCAGCAGTTCATGCTGAAGGAATTCGGGAAGCGGGGGATCTGGACCGAGAGCGATCCGAACTGTTCGGTCAATGCCAATGCCGCCAATCCGCACCACGAGCCCACACGGGAGGTTCACAGTGCGGTGCAAAAGGGGGATTTTGTGTTGATCGATCTCTGGGCGAAGAAGAAGAAGGACCGGTCGGTCTATGCTGATATTACATGGACGGGTGTGATGAGTGAGAGTGTGCCGGAGGAGGTGCAGAAGGTTTTCCAGACGGTGAAAGCCGGCCGCGATGCGGCGTTGAAGGCCGTGAAGGATGCGTTTGGGTCGGGAAAAGAGATCCGCGGTTGCGACGTGGATGACGCTGCGCGCAGCGTGATAGAAAAGGCGGGCTACGGGGAGTACTTCATTCATCGCACGGGTCATTCCATTGGGGAGGTCATCCACGGCAACGGCGCCAATATGGACAATCTGGAGACCCGCGATGAGCGGAGGGTCATTCCGGGAACCTCGTTCTCCATCGAACCCGGCATTTATCTGCCCGGCAGGTTCGGAGTGCGGAGTGAGATCGACGTGTACATATCGCCCAAAAAGGAAGTGATCGTCACGGGCCTCCCCGTGCAGGAAGAAGTGATGAAGTGGTGACACAAGTCCCTTGTCAAGGTATCCTCGTGTCTCAATGGAGCCTTGACAAGGCAAGCAGAAGACAAGTCATTCCGCAAGACTTGTTTCGCATTTCGAATCGATAAAATCGAATTTTCCTCTCTTGTCTCTCCTTGCCAAATACGCTCTCCTCTGGTTTCCGATGGTGCTCGTGGCCATCGTCAATGGTCTGATCCGTCAGGAGGTGTTCATTCCGATCGTTGGCGACCTGGGTGGGCATCAGTTGTCGACCGTGACGTTCATTGCCTTGCTGTTCGGGTACCTGTGGCTTGCGGGCCGGCGATGGCCGATCCCGTCGTCGGGGCAGGCGTGGCAGATCGGCACCCTGTGGCTTGGCATGACGGTGCTTTTCGAGTTCGGCTTCGGTCATTACGTCATGGGTCATTCATGGGAGAAGCTTCTGCACGATTATAATGTGTTGGAAGGCCGGTTGTGGGTGGTGGTGTTGGCAGCGGTGTGGGCGGGGCCGGTTCTTCTGCAAAGAAGAGGCGGAAAGAGCGAGACCACAGGTTCATTGTAGAAGGCGCAGGCGGGCTTGTCCGCCGAGCCATATCAGAGGTTGATCATGGAGGCGCAAGCGGACACGGCATCGGATGAATCTGGGAACGAAGGGTGCCGGTTTGGCACGGCGTCGGATGAATCCGACGCCTTCGGAAGCGTCCAGGGGTGAATCCGGGAAAAACCCCGCCCGGCCAGTGGAATGCAAGAAGGCGGAGTTATCGGGTGCAGGAAACGGAGTTGTTTCGAATCAGGATTACCAGAATTGGAGTGGCACAATTCTGAAAATTTTGAAATTCTGCAAATTCTGATTCAGACAATAAAAAGAGCCCGGCCGCGGTGCATGCGATCGGGCTTTGTCGCAATTGCTCCCGGAGTTACATTGCCTTCTTCATCGCGCGTGCGCGCACGAGTGCATACGGCAATCCGGTCCAGTTCCAGTGTGCTGCTTTCTTATACCATTCCGCCGCTCTGGCCTTGTCACCCATCCGCTCGTACGTCTGTGCTCTTGAGAACATCAGCCAGGGATTGTCCTGTGGTCCTTGGTCGAAGTGTTCGAGGGCTTTGGCATGGTTTCCCAACTCGAACTCCAGGTCGCCCAGCGTCAGATGAAATGCCCGCTTTTCGGCGGGGAGGTTGCGCTCTTCGACCATCGTCCGGATCTTTTCGACATGCCGTTTCGCCGCGGGGAGATCGTTTGCGCGCATGAAGATATAGCCCTCGAGGGTGTTCATGCTCACCTCGTTGTTGGCCTTTGAAGCAGGAGAGATGGAGAGCGATTCGTTCAGTGTTCGCGCAGCATCGAGGTGTTTCCTTGCCGCCTGGGGATTGCCTGACTCCACATTGATCCATCCTGCCATCACGTTGGCAAAGACTCCGTTAGGAGGATTCTCTTTTTCGGCGAACATTCTGTAGCGCTCCGCCGCCTTCAGGGCGCCGGGGATGTCCCATTCGTGCAGATAGGAATACACAATGTTGGCCAAGGTGGTGAGTTTCCCGTTGACCTGGGGAGATCTTCGGTGTTGTTCCTCGAAGGATTCCCGCGCCTTGGCGAATTCCCCTCTGTGGATATGGTTGAACCCGATTCCCCCTAGTGCTCCTGTGAACGCCGGGTCTTTTTCATACGCCATCCGGTAATGTCGGATGGACTCGTCGAACCGGCCCATTTTCAGAAGAAGCTCTGCATAGGAGTCGGCTGGATTCGGACTGTTCGGAGCCACCTCCATGTACTTCTTGAATGCCGCTTCTGCTTCTGCATAGTTGCCGAGTACCTTGTGAGCGTAGCCAAGGGCATTGTAAGCGGGTCCATACGTCGGATGAGCTTCCGTCGCTTTTTTGTGCCATTCGATGGCGGTCTTGAGGTCTCCGTCTCCCTGGTGGAAGAAGCCGACCATGCTGAGCACGCGTGCATCGTTTGGGAACGACTTCACAAGTTCATCGAGATGTTTCTTGTAGGTCGCCCGGTCGCCATCGGAGTTTGCCTTCACGGCGAGGATCAGGGTACGTTCACCCGGGGAGGCTTTGTCTGCCAGCTCAACGGCCCTCAGGAGATGCTTCCGGGTCACTGTCGCTCCTCCGCCGGATTGCGCCCGGTAGAGGTGGGCTATGGCGAAATCTGGATCTTTTTCAAGGGCCTTGTCGAAGATCCCTGCGGCGGCGGCGAATTCGATGTTGTCGAACCTCTCTCTTCCCTCCAGGAAGAGACGCCGGGCCTCGTCGGACGCCGTGGTGATCGGAACGTCCTGCCCCTGTGCGGCGCTTGCCGGGAGCAAGAGCAGCACGAGCGCAACGAACATTCCGCAACGCTGTGGAAGGATACGCATGATCCCTCCTTCGAAGAAGTGATGAGATGAGTGGGTTGGGTACAGCGTGTGCTGGGTGGGGTGGGGCGTAGCCGGCGTAAAGGGCGTGTCCATGAGGGGCCCGGGGGGTTGGGCAAGGATGCGAATCTACCGTTCGGCTGTATGAAAGTCAAGTTGGCCCTGTTTTTGGGGAAAATTCTGGTGCTTCCGCGGGGGTAGCGACGATCTGTCCACCTCAGGAATCCATTCGCAGACGGGCTTGTCCGTCGAACCAGCGCCGCACATGATACAGTCCCGTAGGGACGGCCCTTTGGTGGCAGGGTCCAGCACACAGTCATTGCAAAGCCCCGTAGGGGCGGCCGTATTCCGAGCATTCGATTCCCGAATTCGTCCCAGCCGGGAATCGGCGAACATAAATACCCGAATGTCAGGGCCCGAATGGCACGACATCGGATGAATCCGCCTTCGGAAGCGTCCAAAGATGAATCATGGGAAAACCCTTCGGGTTAGGGTTGGTGCTGCGTTCTCAACCGGGGGACCGGTCTCGTTGACTTTACCCGATTTTTTGCTAATTTGCTCCAGCTTGCTAATGAGCAAAGGGAGCCACGGGGGCAAGCGCAAGGAGCATTGGAACACCCCGGGGTAAGGGTTGCCATGAAACCCGCAGGGAAGCAGACCGCAAGCTGCTGCCCGCGCGGGTTTTTTTATTTTCAGCCCCAATGGATCGGCAGTTGCCTTCGGCGAGGCACTTTTCTTTTGCTCGTCCAAAAGAAAAGTGCCCAAAAGAAATTGCAGTGCGATTAATTCCGGCGCAAATTCAACAACCGACCAGATTCGATCCCGATCGGGCGCCGGAATTTCGGCTCATTTAAGAATTATCCGAGGAGTGGGGAGGTGAAATAGGGTGCGTTCAATTCCGGAAGAAAGTTCTCTTTGCTACTTTCTCTTTCGAAGAGAAAGTAGAACAAGATTTGGTCGGGGATTTCACTCAAATTCGAAGAACGGAATAATGCCATGGAAGAAAACGAAAACAAACCCGCGCCCGAGCGCTCAGAGTTCAAAGGAAAACCCGTGCTTCGCATCCCCGTCGTCGACGACCCCAAGCCGGATGTGAACTGGCATTGGATGTCGTTCGGGAAGCAGAAAGCGAAGGCCATTCTCAAGTACATCGAGGAAATCAGGAAGTTTGCAGAGGAGTGATGGTAGAAACCCGGGCTGGAATAATGGAATAGTGAAACAATGGAATAGATCAGCGGGTGATTCAAGGACTGTTCATTGTTTACCATTCACCGTTTGCCGCTTTTGGATGAGACACGAAGCATGAACCCGGATCGTCACAGCCAGGGAGGCAGTATGTTCAAACGCGTTGTGCTCGCAACATTCCTGGCCGCCGGCATGGCCTCCGCCCAGACGTCGTACCACTCCCTCGGCTTTAACTTCAGCACGGTCTCCGGCGCCGGGGTGTCGTATCGTTTCCACACGGCGGGCCGTTCGCTGGTTCAGATCACCGCCTCCGCGTTCGACACGGGCGACGACACATTCTCCTCGGTCGGGTTCGAATACCAGTACGAGCTCTCCGGCCATGAGGCCTTCCGGTATTACATTCCGGTCGGAGGTGGCCTCTACACGAACGGCAAGCGCACCACCGTGGTGGGAGCGGGGTTCGGCATTGAGGTCCCGATCCTGGGGGAGAAGATCTTCGAAGGCGTCACTGTGGGGGGCGAATTGTTCTATCCGGCGCTGTATTTCAACGATAAGAACAAGGTGACGTTTGGGGGATCGGTGTTTCTATACTACAACTTTTGAGCAAAGGCTGAGGGTGGATGATGGAGGATGGGTGTCGCGCCTGACCGGCATGTCATCCTGTCCCGTCTGAAGTTCTCATAAGGCGGGTGGTGAGTCCGCCGTAGGCGTACGAAAGATCTAACTACCAAGCTCCACCACGGCCACGGTGCACACAGGCCGGCAAACAAGGGAGAACGCGTATCGTAGATGCCCAAGCCCAGAAAACTGCTCAAGATGAGAATTCCGCCTTACAGCCACCCACAGAACTCGTGGCGTGCTCAGCTCAACGCTTTGCTAGTCGATGAAGCAAGGAAACGGCGTCTCAAATACAAAAAGTCTGATCGACTCGAAGTGTATGTTCGGCTTTATATGGACACGGCCTCTTTAGAGATTCACGATGTCGATAACAGGCTCAAGGATATCCTGGATGCGGTTCAAGGTAGGGCAGGTGGATCGAAGGCAAAGCGGAGGTTTCCGGCTGTAATCCCGAATGACAGCCAGATTTTTCGAGCATCAATTGAAAAGTCCGAATCACCGAAGCAAGGTCATGGATTTGGACATCTTGTAATCAGGAAATATCGGGCAAGGAATTGAAGGGAAAGAGAGAATTGCGTAAGCACTGGATCCTTCTACTCACACTGTTTTGCGCCGTGCTTCTTTCTTCCTGTAAGGCGGGTAAGGTGAACTGAGTGCGATTCTACGGCATCAAACGAGAATCTCTGGGACAATTGGGCGTTATCGGGCGTCAGATTCAATCGTGTCAGGGTGGTTGTGTCGAACTTAAGGTCGAGTTTGTCCGGCCTTATTGCGTGGCCTATATGGACCTCGTAATGCAAGGTGAAAATCGGAAGCGTGTTCTCAAGTTGATCTGTACGAATCCACAAGTTAATCGATACCTGAAACAGGTGGGGTTTGAGTATCTTCCGAAGCGGGCACGAATGGCCTCACCCTTTCCTCAGAAGGATATTATCAGGATCAACCGTTTCAACGGCAAACCGGTTGATATTGAGAGCGAAGTTGTCGCTTGGCTTACAGACGATGTCAAGCCCTTCCTTCCCGAGGTTACTCCACGGCTGTGGAAAAAGATGGTTTCGAATCTATGGGAGGTTGTACACAACGGAATCCTCCACGGTGAATCGGAGGCAGGAGTGACCGCCGCGGGACAGTTTTATCCTCAAAAGAGATATATGGAAGTTGCATTCTATGACGCAGGTCACGGAATCGCAAAACCGGTGCGTGCCTTCCTGAGCAAGAATGACATGAGTGATGCTGCATGCATCACGTGGGCGACCCAGCTGGGAAACTCCACGCGTCCAATGAAGGAATCCGCCGGATTAGGCTTGCATCTTTTGCGGGAGTTTCTTAATCTCAATGGCGGAGTCATCCAAATCGTCTCTGGAAACGGCTACTACGGTGCCGTCGCCAACTTACCCCCCGACATACAGACCCTCAGGAACTCCATCGAAGGAACACTCGTTAATATTCGGGTGAACTACGACGAACGCTTATACCGAATCAAAGGAGAGAACCTATGAAGACGCTTAAGGTCACCGAGCTTCTGGGAACGCCGGTTCTCCTTGCCGCTGAAAAGGGTGATGAGCTATCGAAACACATTCGGAATTCCCTCGGCCTGCTAACACGATCGATAGAGGTAGATTTCTCGGGTTATCAGTTTCTTTCGAGTGCTTTCCTCAATCATGCCTTCGGCCAAATGTGCATTGATGAGGAATGGGATGTCGAAAAATTCCACAGGACTATAAAAATCACGGGACTCGATGAGGATGATAAGGACGAGTTGAGCGTTGCCTTGGACAACGCGCAGACACGGTTGCGAATGCTCAAAAAGGGTATAAAACCCGAGGAGTTATTTGAAAGAATTCCTGCGTAGATTCATATGGCTGTTGTTATAGACGCAATCGACGTAGTAAAAAACAAGAAGAGGCTTCCCGTGGAAGCCTTTTTTGTTGATACCAGTGTCATTATTGACTATCTGGATCCCTTCAGCAGGAGTTTAGAAGATCGCAAAATGGCGAAACGCAATGAGACTGTCAGAGAGGTTGTCGGCTTATTGAGGAATATGGGCGTGCGGGGTCTTAGCACCATAACCGTTGCCCTTGAATATTACAAGCACCTCCAGGTTGGCTTCTACCGGGCTTTTTTGCCTGTCTCAAAGTTCGATCCCGATGATTTCAAGGACAGGCGTGAGAAGGATCCGGCATTTATGCAGGCCTGGGAGGGTCAACTAGGAGTTTTCAAGAAGAGCTTGACGAAAACTTTTCCACTTCAGCCCCCAACCATTCAAGTGGAAGAGCTCATGAAGGTTTTCAACGGAACTGTAGCGGACTTCGGCGATTTTGCTTTGTCTAATGATGTACTTCATAGACAGAGGGATATGCGGTGCATCTTTTCCAATGATGCCGATTTCTATTCCTTCCCTGATGATTTGTTCCTTTTAACTACCTTTGATAAAGTGATCAAACGGGCACGCGAGGAGGGGAAATTGTTTGCGGGAGAAACGTGAACATTTGGTTACCAGAATGACGACTTGGAGTTCCATGACAGGATGATTTGTGACTTCTAGGAGTGCAGAGAACTTACCCGGGAAATTGATCAAAAGTGTTCTGTGAACTTCACAAATATCAAGACAACGGCCATTTCTTCTTCGAGAGCGGGCAAAAGCTTTCTCAGGTGTCTGAAAAGCCGGGCGTGTATTACATCATTCGGTTAGCCAGGGGGAGCGTGGACCTTCTCTACATCGGAGCCTCAGGGACAATCAACCAAAAAGGGTCTTTTGGAAAGCAATTATTGTTCAGCAGCCTAAACAACAAGCAAGACGGCATTCCTCGGCAGAAGTTCTTTGAAGATGCGATGGAGAGAGACCAAGCTGATGCGCTCAATATTTATTGGTTTGTAACCTTTGATAAACACCATCGCGACTTGCCTTCTTACGTTGAGGCACTCCTCCTCCAAAGGCATTTTGAGCTTTATGACGCGCTACCAGAATGGAATAGAGAGTTTTGATTGAATTCTGCCGATGAACCCTGACCACCAAATCCGCCTAGCCGCCTTCGACTGGCTCACCAGGCAAACACAGCTTCACGGTGAGGTCCTTCCGCGAAAGCTTCTGGAACAAGGCTTCGAATTCCAAGGCGAGCGAGTGTCTCTGGTGGGCGCTTCCGGTATCTGGAAGCCCAGAATCCTCCCCGAAATCCCTCTTTCTATCACCACAACTGCAACCGGTCCTTACGAGGATTCCTTCCGCCCGGACGAACTCCTTGAGTACAAATATCGGGGAACAGATCCAATGCATCGCGACAACGTTGGGCTTCGGAAGGCCATGCAACAGCGAATTCCGCTTATCTATTTTCAAAGTGAAGTTCCAGGCAAATACGCAGCCGCTTGGCCTGTGTACATCGTGGGTGATGATCCCGCCAACCTTACGTTCACCGTTGCCGTCGATGATTACGCCTACGTGAAGATTCAGCCCGAGCTCTCGCAACAGCGATTCAACGATGCCGAATGGATCGGTCGGCGGGCACATATTACCCGCATGGTTCGTGCCCGGCTGGGCCAACAGGGTTTCCGCGTGCGCGTGATTGACGCCTATCAGGAGCAATGCGCCTGTTGCCGCCTGCGTCACGTCGAACTCCTGGATGCCGCGCATATCGTTCCGCACTCCGACCCCAAGAGCGAAATGGCTGTGAAGAACGGGATTTCCCTGTGCAAATTGCACCACGCCGCGTTCGATTCGTATTTGTTCGGCATTCGGCCGGATCATGTGATCGAGGTCCGCGAAGATGTCCGGAAGGAGAAGGATGGGCCGATGCTTATACATGGTTTACAGCAGATTCATGATCAAAAGATCGCAGCTCCCCGGTCCATTGGGTTGGCTCCTGATCCGAATCTCCTTGAACAGCGATACGAGATCTTTCGTAGTGCACGTTTGTGAAGTCCGAAATACTAAATACAAAATTCGAAATTCCGCTTCTCAGAATCCCGCAGCGGAATCCTAGGAGGCGGGACAAATTCTAAGCACTAAATCCAAATGCAATGCTCTGTTTAGAATTTTGGTCATTGTGATTTGTTTCGTGCTTTGATATTAGTATTTCGAATTTGAAACTTCTGAAAAATCCTATTTAGGAAGCTCGCTTGATTGAGGGAGCAGGGGTAATATCTTAGGTTGTGTGTAAAAAGAAAATCGGGTGATCTTCCGGTATATTAGGTTTGCCAACACTAATAACGGAGGAACCACCCGATGATACAGCACAAGCAACGTAGGAAGAATCTTGAGC
>Ga0226835_1000347_pt1 | contig 61654 bp, 51 predicted proteins | sample LAC_MetaG_1_FD_163627 | JGI IMG/M metagenome (GOLD analysis project Ga0226835, IMG submission 163627) | Anaerobic ammonium oxidizing microbial communities from anammox membrane bioreactor (MBR) in UC Berkley, California, United States -... | ecosystem: Engineered > Bioreactor > Anaerobic >...
CGTTAACGGAGTCCACCCTCACCCCCCAGCCCCTTCTCCAATGGCTTGGAGGGGGGAGCATGTCAGCTGGCTGGTGCGGGGTGGTTTTGATGGCATGAATTTATGAGGATCGTAGGGGCAAGGTCCGTGACCTGCCCCTGGGAGTGGGGCGTTAACGGAGTCCTCCCTCACCCCCCGGCCCCCTCTCCAACGGCTTGGAGAGGGGGAGCATGTCAGCTGGTGCGGGGTGGTTTTGAAAGCATGAATGTTGAGGATCGTATGGGCATGGTTCGTGACCTGCCCCTGGGAGTGGAGCGTTATCAGAGTCCACCCTCACCCCCCGGCCCCCTCTCCAACGGCTTGGAGAGGGGGAGCATGTCAGCTGGCTGGTGCGGTACACCTCACTGTTCAGATGTTGACTTTTGACTGTTAGCTGTTGACTAAAAAAAACCTCACCCCCCGGCCCCCTCTCCAATTACTTGGAGAGGGGGGCATGTCTGCTGGCTGGTGCGGTGCACCTCACTGATCAGCATTGACTTACAACTGTCCCCTGTCGACTCCTTCCGCCCCTACTCTCGCTCTGCGAGGGTTGGCCTCGACCTGCGAGGGTTGGCCTCTCACCTATACATAAAAAAAGGTGTATAATTTTTTTTACAAAAAACCAATCCTTGATTCTAGCAGTCAATTTCACTGGTTGAAATGATCGGGAAAGCGCAGGACTGCAAGAATTTTTTAAGAACCACCTTATGTTAATTGCATTAATTGTTCTTTCGCTTCTGTATGCCTTTCTGAATGGCTATCGCGACTCCTCCAACATTCTCGCTGGGGTGATTGCTTCGCGTGCCATGAATCCGCAACGTGCCCTTTATCTGGTCGCTATCGCTGATTTGGTGGCGCCTTTTATGTTCAGCCTGGCAGTAGCGGAATCCATCGGAACCGGGTTGGTCGATGTTACACGAGTAAATCTTTCCACCATCACGCTGGGAATGGCTTCTGCGGTCATCTGGACTTTCTTTTGCTGGTGGAAGGGTATCCCTTCCTCCTCTACACACGCCATGGTAGGTGGATTTTTTGGCGCAGCCTTGATTATGCACGGGCCGAAGGCAATATTGACCGAAGGTCTGGTCGAGCTCGTACTGCCCCTTCTCTTGGCTCCGGTGGTTGGGTTCATCGTCAGTTTCATTATGATGAGAATCCTGTTAACGATGTTTGCCTCTGCAAAACCAAAAATCAATGCTACCTTCCAGCGCTCACAAATTGTCACGATGATCCTTTTGGCAATCGCCAATAGCTCAAATGACGCGCAGAAGTCGATGGGAGCCATCGCATTAGGTTTGCTATTAGCTGGGAAAACGTCTTCGTTCAATATTCCAATGTGGGTCATGATATCCTGTACTGTTGCACTGGCTTTTGGTGGGTCACGCGGGGATTGGCGTCAGATCCGCAACCTGGGCGGCAAAATCTTCCGCATCCGGCCTTTAAATGCGCTCGACTCGCAGATTACCTCGATAGGGTTAATCTCACTGGCTTCCATTCTGGGAATCCCGGTCAGTACCCCGCACATCATCAGCTCAGCCGTAATTGGGTCTGGTGCCGCAGAGCGAATGAACAAAGTGCGTTGGAAAGTAGCCAGTGATATGGTTGTTACCTGGCTGATCACCATCCCGGCTACGATAGCTTGTTCCGCGATTATCTACATCCTAATTATGCAAGCAGCCCGAATTATTGCCATTCTTTAAAATTCTATAAAAACTCATAAAAACTTGCGTGAAGTATCACTTGACTTGAATTCAATTTTATACTAATCTAATAATAGATAAACCTGTGGGAAAATATTTCAATACCCTTAAAATCTGTATCACCCCGAGGTACAATGGCACCCGATTATAATCCCGGCAAACAATTAAATAAAATTCGTAAAGAGCGCGGTCTTAGCCTGCGTGAAATCGCCCGCCGGACAGACTTGACGGCTTCCTTCCTCAGTCAGGTTGAACATGGTACTTCCAACCTCTCAATCGATTCATTGCGCCGCATCTCTGAAGCGCTAGAAGTGCCGATGATGCATTTTTTGGAAGGTTCTCCAGCTGAAATAGAAGATATCAATATCCACATCGACCCGCAACCCTGTGAAGATGACGACCGCTCTAAAGTTTACACACCCGTAGTCCGCGCTGGCTGCCGGCCGCGTCTCATTCTCCCGCCTTCCGGGTTGGAATACCAGATGCTGGTTCCCAATCTGAGCACCAAGCTGGAAGCTGTGATTGGCCGCGCAACACCCGGCACTGGCAATATTGCCCGAAAATTACGCAGTGAAACGGTGGAATTCATTTATGTCTTAAGTGGTGAGCTGTTGGTTGGCTTAAATGAGGAAGAATATACCTTACGAACTGGCGATTCTATCACCTTCCAGGGCGATCAATTAACCAAATTGGCTTGCGCTTCCACCGATCGTGAAGCATCCTGGATTTCCGTTATCACTCCCCCAATTTTTTAAGCGGAAAATTACACTTTCATAACCAATTAATTCAGTAATACTTAACAAAACCAAAATACCACTTGACAAAATGGTTTTTTAGAGTATACATTTAAAGTAAGTCTTGAAACCATTCAGCTTATTTAATTTTAAGCAGATCCCCTTTCAAAAAATTCAGTTTTTTTCAAGATTAACCTGAAGGAGTATTGAATGTCCCAGAAACATGCGACCTTATTTGTTACCCACCGAGGAGAACGGCATCAAAACGAAGCCCTGGCGGCTGCCCCCGAAAACCTTGAAATCACCATGCTGCGTTCCCCTTCCAAGGAAGAAATAATTGCCGCCTTGCCGGGAAAAGAATTTTTCATCAGCGAACGCAGCGGCATCATTGACGCAGAGATAATCGCTGCCGGAAAAGACTTACGTCTGATTCAGCGCCTGGGCGCTCAGACTTACGATATTGACCTTAAAGCAGCCAAAAAAGCAGGTTTGCCGGTTTGCTATCTACCAGTGCGAACCTGTATCATGGTAGCTGAACATATGATGCTGCAAATCCTGGCAACAGCTAAGCGATTGCGTGAAGTTGTACACGTGACTACGGGAGCGGATGATTTCGGGCATCCTTCCAAATTGTGTGACGAAGACTATTTTGCCTATAACTGGACAGGTCGTGAAAATCTTTACGGGCTCTGGGAATCCACGGTGGGTATTCTGGGCTTCGGGGAGATTGGCACCGAACTGGCGCGACGCTTACAAGGGTTTGGCTGTCATATTCTCTATAACAAACGCAGCCGCCTTCCGGAAGAAGCCGAACGTGAACTCAATATTAAATTTGCCACCGTCGAGGAATTGCAGGCGCGCAGCGATTTTTTGTGCATGCTCTTACCCTTCTTCCCGGAAACTGCCAACAGTCTGGATGCCAAATTTTTTGCCGGCATGAAACCAGGTTCCGTTTTCGTCAGTTGTGGCGGCAGTGGCGTGGTAAACGAACAAGCCCTGGCAAACGCCCTCACCAGCGGGCATCTGTATGGCGCTGCAACCGATACTTTCACCTATGAGCCGATTGCCAAAGACAGTCCCTATCTGCCGATTGCCCGCAAAGCAGGCACCAACCTGTTTATTACCCCTCACACCGCCGCTGGTAGCGTTTCTGCGTCCAGCAAATCTCGAGTCGGAGATTATCAGAACTTTCAGCGCCTGCTGGAAGGAAAGAAACTGGTTGGCCGTTTGGTCTAAACCGTAACATTAATTTTTTCATTTCAGTTTTCCTCCGAATTCTGAATTTATTTCTCAAAGCTCTGATGCCTGACCGTCAGAGCTTTTGAGTTAAAGTTTTGAAATCTTCCTTTTTTTATTGATTCTTAAAACTCAGGGATGGTACATTATGCAAATAGTACGTTTTCTCCACATCATCATTATCATTGTTGTTTAACCTTAAAATATCTTCTTTTTCCATTAAAGACTTTACAAAGATATTGACTCTTGTCTTCATTTTTGTTAGGATGTACGTACAATTGTTGTTCACAAATTTTCCAAAATTATGAAAATTATTGATCGCCGATCCTCTTTACCTTTATACAGTCAACTGAAAAATATTCTTTTAAATGAACTCGAGGAGGGAGTTTATCCTCCCGGTTCAGTTTTTCCGACCGAAATGACCATGGTGGATCAATACGGGTTAAGTCGGGCAACTGTTCGCCAGGCGATTAAAGAACTGGAACATGAAGGTTTTCTCAGCCGCATTCAGGGCAAAGGCACCATTGTGATCCGGGAAAATAATGGCCTCAACCGCGGATTATCACGCTTAACCAGTTTCACCGAAGATATGAAAGCGCAGGGAAACGTACCGGCTACGAAAATTCTGAACTTCGAGGTGATCAATCCTCCTGCCCGAATCGCTGAAAAGTTAAATGTTTCGGTCAAAAAAGAAGTGATTCACATCAACCGCCTGCGATTGGTCAATCAGGTAGCTGTCGCGCTGAATACATCCTATGTCAACCTGCCTTCTGATATTTGTATTACTCGCGAGGATCTGGAACGAACGGTATCTTTATATGCCCTGTTTGAAATGAAGAAAATCCCATTAATTGAATCTGACAAAACAATTGAAGCCATTTCTGCCAACACCGAAGAGGCAAAATTGTTAGGTGTGCCCACCGGTAACCCGTTGTTAAAAGTTGAGGGGGTGGTGTTTACCATCAATCACCAGCCTTTAGAACACCACGTTGTCATTAGCCGAAGTGATCTGTATAAGTATTCACTTCACCTGCTCCGCTAAAAAAGGGCAATGATTCTAATGCTGAAAGGAGGATAGATAAGCAGATAAATAAAATCATTTCGTTTGGTCCCATTTTTTATCTAATCATTTAAGGAGAAAAAGATGCAAAAAAAATCGTTTCAAATTACTTTTTATTTATTGGTTGCTTTGACGGTAATTGCCGGGTTGATTGGTTGTACTCCCGCACCGCAACAACCAGCCGCTCCAGCCGAACCGGCTGCACCCCAGGAACCCGCTGCTCCAGCTGAAAATCCATACAAAGGGGTTGAACTAACCCTGGCCGCCATGACTGACCAATATGTGGCTGCCTTCAGGGTTCTGGTACCCCGCTTTGAACAGGAAACTGGTATCAAAATCACAATGGACGAATTAGGATATGTAGATCTTAAGCAAAAGTTAACTGCCGATTTCGTCGGCCATACTGCTCAATATGATCTGATGACCGTTGATATCGTCTGGTCGGGTGAATATGCGACCAATAAATACACCTTACCTCTGGATGATTTCATGGCACGTGACAAGGCTGAATTGAATCTGGATGACATTTTACCTGTGGCATGGACCCTGGGTGAATATCAGGGCAAACATTATGCTTATCCATTAGCCGGTTATGCCAACGTCCTCAATTACAACAAAGCACTATTCGATGCAGCCGGTCTTCAACCTCCTAAGACCCAGGAAGAAATGTTGGCTGCTGCCAAAGCATTAACCAAAGACGGTCAGTATGGAATCGCCTTATTAGGAGCCAAAGGTTCCGCTGTAGCCCAGGATTATATGGCTTTCGTTCAACAACATGGTGGCTCAATCCTCGACAAAGATGGAAAAGTAGCCCTCAATACACCTGAAAATGTTGCTACTCTTGAATTCTTTGGCGAATTGTTCGAGTATGCTCCTCCCGGGTCCACCGACTACTGGTGGGATCAACGTGAAACCGCTTTCCGCACCGGTGTTGTCGCGATGATGGAAGGCTGGAGTATTGCCCGTGCTGGTTATGAGGATCCCGAAATTTCTCAAGTGGTTGGCAAAGTGGATGTCACCGCTGCCCCTGTTTCTGCTGGAATGGAACCCAAATACGGTTTCGGTGGTTGGGGTATCGGTATCAACGCTGATTCTGAAAAGGTCAAACAGGAAGCTGCCTGGGAATTTATCAAATGGATTACCTCGGAAAAAGTTCAGAAAGACTGGGTCCTGAACGATGGCGCTCCTATTCGCCGCTCAACCCTTACCGATCCCGAACTGGTTGCCAAATATCCCTGGTTCCCCCTGATGCTGGAATCCTTCGAAAAAGGTGATGGCGACTATCGTCCCAGAATTCCTCAATACAGTATCATTGAAGATGCTCTGGGTACCTATGTCAATGCATTCCTGGTAGGTCAGGAATCTGCTGAAAGTGCTCTCCAAAAAGCACAGGAACAGGTTGAAGCGAATTTCAAATAATCTATTGATGTGTTGGATGCCTGCCAGTTAAGGCAGGCATCCAACCAATTCTTGGGAGTAACTTTGACTACATTCACTCGCTCAATCACGAAGAAATTCAAAGCTGATCCATATTTCTTTTTATTGTTGCCTCTTTTATTGTTTATTGTTGTAATTGCTATTTATCCATTAATTTTTTCTTTTCGCATCAGTCTGTTTAATTATCGCTTAACCGATCCTAATCAGACACAGACGTTTATTGGACTTGAAAATTACATCCGGGCTTTCAAAGATCAGACAGTTTTGATATCCATAAAAAATACCCTGGTTTTTGTCGCCGGTACTGTTTCGGTTGAGTTACTTTTAGGCTTGGGACTGGCCTTGCTTTTTGCCCAAGAAACAAAATTAGCGCAGTTTATCCGCTCTTTCCTTCTCATTCCAATGGCTTTACCGCCATTGGTAGTTGGGTTAATCTGGAAGGCACTTTATAATGCTGATTTTGGGGTGATTGCCTATTACCTCAAAGCGCTCGGGTTTAATGTAGGTAGAGGACCGTTAGGCGAATTATCAGTTGCCATGCCAGCTGTGATTCTGGTGGATGTCTGGCAATGGACTCCTCTCCTAATGGTGATCTTTCTGGCAGGATTAAAAAGCTTACCGGAGGAGCCCTTTGAAGCTGCTTTTGTCGATGGAGCCAGTCGCTGGCAAAGTTTTCTTTATCTGACCTTGCCTTTGTTAAAACCCACCTTTTTGATCGCTTTTCTTTTACGCACCGTTCAATCTTTTAAAGTCTTTGACATTATTTATGCCACCACCGCTGGTGGGCCCGGCCAGGCAACCACGGTTTTGAATTATCATATTTATACGGTCGGGTTGACCTTTTTTGATATGGGTTACGCCGCTGCCCTGGCTAATATCCTGTTGCTGTTGGTGACCATACTCTCTATCATTTACATCATGGTTATGTCCAGAAGACAATTATAGGGAACATTATGCTGAGAAAAAAAAGTACTCCTGAAAAAATAATCCTGTTCATTCTTTCCGTTATGGCAATCGCCTTCTTCTTGATCCCTATTTATTGGCTGATCACAACCTCTCTTAAATTTGGACGCGATGCGTTCGCCATCCCCCCAACTTGGTTTGTCTTTGATTTAACATTCAAAAATTATCAGGAAGTTTTGGCCCAAAGCAAGACTTTCATGTTCATTAAAAATAGCATCATCATTTCTGCTGGCACCACGATCCTTTCCCTGGTTTTGGGCGTACCGGCTGGCTATGCCATTGCTCGCTCGAAATTCCCTCTGGTTAAAAATTCAGCTTATTTCTTCCTTTTGCTGCTGATGTTGCCCCCGGTCGCTATGCTGATCCCCTTTTACCTGATTATGCGTGACCTTGGGTTAATTGGCACCTACACATCCCTGATCCTGCTGGACACTGTCTTTGATGCTGCCTTTGTGGTCTGGATGATGCGCAGTTACTTTGCCGATGTTCCCCAAGAGATGGAGGAAGCCGCACTGGTAGATGGCGCATCCCACTTCAGTGCCTTTACCAAGGTAGCGTTACCCTTATCGATTCCCGGCATTATTGCTTCAGCGCTTTATACGATCATCTACTCCTGGAACGACTTTTTGTTTGCATTAATGCTGACTTCACCAAAAACTAAGACTATCCCCCTAGGGATTCTGGCTTCTTTCAGTTCGGTAGAAATTAACTGGGGTAAGATGGCGGTTATGTCCATTTTTGCCATCATTCCGGCGGTGATAATCTCATTATTCCTGAACCGCTACTTTGTCCAGGGGTTAACTGCTGGGGCAACTAAGGGTTAATTGATGACAAAAACGACCAGTTTTCTGGCTTCCAGTATCATAATTGGTGATGAACTGCAGGTTTTAAATCAGGCTGCCTTAAATGCGGTTGCTGGTCGTATCCTATCGATTGGGGCACCACTGCCGGGTGCCGAAATTGTCGACCTGGGGCATGCCTTACTCAGTCCGCTGTTTATTGATGCTCATTGCCATCTGGGCGATACCGGTGCAAAGGAAATTGGTATTGGGCTACCTTTGGAAGATGTGGTCGTTCCTCCACATGGCTTGAAACACCGCTTTCTGGCCAGGTTGGATGCAGAAACACACCAACAACACCTGCACCATGGCTTGAAGGAAATGTTGGACAACGGTATTATCGCCTGTGCGGATTTCCGTGAACAGGGACCTGCCGGCGTGAAAGCACTGCGAGCCGCTGCTCAGGGATTACCAATTCGGGTATTTGCTCTGGGTCGCATGGCGGAAACTGATAACGCCGCCGATATTTATAGCGAAGCCGTAGAAATCTTCAAGATCGCAGATGGCTTAGGGATCCGCGATGTGGAATCCTATCCCGCTGCTGTGATCAAAGAATTACGAGCCCAATTCCCGGATAAAATCTTTGCGTTGCACGTCTCTGAGAGCGCTGCCAGCGAAAAGGCCAGCCAGCAAACGTATGGTCGCGGTCAAACAGCCCGGGCATTAGAACTTTCGCCTGACCTCTTGGTGCACCTGACCCATACACCCAGCAGTGAACTGGCTCAGGTGGCTGCTGCCAGGGTGAAAGCAGTTTGCTGCCCGCGCTCAAACGGTATCCTCGGCGATGGACTGCCGGATGTATCCGCATGGGTTCAAGCCGGTGTGGACTTTTCCATTGGCAGTGACAATATGATGATCTCCTCACCGGATATGTTCCGCGAGATGGACTATCTCTCCCGGATGATGCGGGGTTATCATCAAGACCCGGCTGCAATCGACACCTGCCAGATCTTTTCAGCCGCTACCCTGCAGGGGGCCCGCGCTCTGAAAATCGCTCAGGATCTGGGTTCATTGGCTCCAGGCAAAGAAGCCAGCTTCATGGTGCTGGATCTGGAAAGCCCAAATTTTCAATATGTAAATGATTATCTCAGCGCGATGGTGCATCGCGCTGCTACCAGCGATATTCGCAATATCTTTATTAAAGGAGAAAAATACAAATGACAGAAAAGACTTATCGCGTAATGTGGGCAGAGAAACCGCAAGAACTGGAAGTGCGGCACCTGCCTTTAGAACCAGTAGGAGAAAATGATGTCCTGATCCACGTTGCCAAATCCGGGATTTGCCCCTGGGACTTGCGGGCTTTTTCCGGTCTCTCGTCCTCAGTGGCATTTCCGCGTGTGCTCGGTCACGAAATGGCCGGAGTGGTGGAGGCCGTTGGTAAGAATGTCAGGATTATTAAACCCGGTATGCGTGTCGTGCCAAATATGGGCGTCAAGTGTGGTGTTTGTAAAGCCTGCCGCAGCGGGCGTTCAAATCGCTGCCAGAACCCACGCTTTCAACAGTTTGGGGGCGGGTTTGCCGATTATGTACGCGTCCCGGAACAGAATGTGCATATCATTCAGAATAAATCCACCAGCCTGAAAGCAGCTGCCTTTACTGAACCGTTATCCTGTGTGGTGCGTGGTCAGAACATGCTGCACCTCTACCCCGGCGAAGTTGAACTGGTGGCTGGACTGGGACCCATTGGTCTCATGCATCTGCAGGTCGCGAAAGCATTTGGTGCGCGGGTGATCGCCTCCGACCCGGTGCCCGAACGCCTGGAAAAAGCGAAAGAACTGGGCGCCGATTGGGTGGTCAACCCCAAAGAATCCAACGTCGCCGCGCTGGTCAAAGAAGTCACCTATGGCTGGGGTATCGATGCTGCGGTTGCCACAGTTGGCTCTGCCCGACTGGTGGAAGATCTGGTCCCCATGCTGGCTCCTGGTGGACGATTGAACATCTTTGCCGGGATTTACCCGAAAGATGAATTGCGCCTGGATCCCAATCTGATTCATTATGGCGAATACATCATCACTGGTTCAGCCGACAGCACCCCAGCGGATTTTGAACATGCTCTGAACATGATTGAAACCGGTCAGGTGAATACCGAAACACTCATCAGCCATCTCCTCCCCCTTGAAGATTTGGGCAAAGGCTTTGAGGTGATGAAAACCCTCAAAGGTCTGAAAATAATGCTGGATGTGAATGATCTGGAGTAATTGAATTTTGAAAGCTTTTGTTCTGGCAATTGACCTGGGTACTTCTTCATTAAAAGCGGTGGTCTATGGATCAGACGGTCGTATTCTGGCTTCTGAATCTCAGGGCTACACAGCCGCCATCCCACAGCCTGGTTGGGCGGAAGCTTCCCCACAGGATTGGGAGCACGCCCTGCAGCATTGCCTTTCATTGCTTTCCCAACGGGATAATTTGTTATCCCAGGTGGAAGTGGTCGCTTTTACCGGGCAAATGCACACTGCCGTCCTGCTGGATGAGCACCTCAAACCGTTGGAACCCACCATTCTCTGGCTGGACCGGCGGGCTGTTGCTGAAACAGAGGAACTACAAAAGACGCTGCACATGCCCCCTTACCAGCTCAATTCCACGTATACCCTCCCCAAGCTTTATTGGATGGTAAAGCATCTGCCGCAGGAAGTTGAAAAAGCCCGCCATTTACTCTGGCCCAAGGATTACCTGCGCTTTTTGATGACGGGTGATTTATTCACAGATATCACTGAACCAGGTGGTGCCGGGCTGCTGGATTGGAAAACACGTACGTGGGCGAAAGGCCACCTGGAATTTATCGGTATGTCCCCGGACATCTTGCCCACCATCCTGCACCCACAGGACCCAGCCGGGCAGATTTTGCCGGAATTTACCGAAAAATACGGGCTCAACCCGCAAGCCAAAGTAATTGCCGGGGCCGGGGATGTGCTGGCTTTAATCTCCAGCGCTCCGCCAGCTCCTGGCCGGCTGAATTGCTCGCTGGGCAGTTCTTCCATGATTTTTACTTCGCTTCAACCGGGTGAAAGTGTGGTCGATCCTCAAGGCAGAATTTATACCTATCCCCTCCTACCGCTGCCCATGCTGGGTGGTGTATCATCCACTACCGGTGCAGCGCTGCAATGGGCCTGGAAAAACCTTTACCCGGAAATGGGATTTGAAGCTGCCATCATGGAAGCACTCCAAACGCCAGCTGGCAGTGAAGGTGTTTACTTCCTGCCGTTTCTATCCGGCGAACGCACACCCTTCTGGAATGACCAGTTGCGTGGTAGTTTTCAGGGTCTTTCATTGGCGCATTCCCGCGCCCATTTGTTGCGAGCTGTGATGGAAGGTGTAGGTTTCAGTCTACGTTATTTGTTGAGAATTTTCGCTGAATTAAAAGTAGAGATTCAGGAAATAGCTCTGGCTGGCGGCGGCACGCGTACCCCAGGGTGGGCTCAGATGCTAGCCAACATCTGTCAGTTGCCAGTGTGTGTCTACACCGGGCAGGAAACAGTCACGCACGCTTTATATGCCTATGCGTGCATAGCACTGGATCCAAAGCAAACTTTTATCCAGGCATTAATGTCCACCTTTGAAGAACCCATCTGGCTTTATCCAGAACAGGAAACAGCCCCGGTTTATCAATCATTATTTAATGCTTACACAACTCAGGTTGAATTTAATCAAAAGAGTCAAATAACCACTTAATAATTTTGGATTTATTATTTCACATTAGAAGGAGAAAAAATATGTTCGGAAAAACTAGAAGATTAAATCGAATATTTGTCGGGGAGAATAAATTATGTCTGCTCTCGCCCCTCGATCATGGCGGCTGGTTGGGACCGGTCAAAGGACTTGACAACCCCGAATGGATCGTTGGCGAAGTATTGGCTGGGGGCGCCAATGCGGTATTAGCCTCCCCTGGCTTCCTGCAGGCTGCCCAAAAATCTCTAAAACCGGAGACCGGTCTGGTTTTACGCGTCAGCCTGACAGCCGGCCTGAGCAAACAAGGCACCCAGGAATCCCCTATTGCCACCGTTGATACCGCCCTGCGCATGAATGCCGATGCGGTGGCTGTCTCAGTCTTCTTTGGCCGTGATGGTGATCTGGATATCTACCAATGGCTGGCTGCCCTGATCGAAGAATGCCAGGTTTATGAAATGCCGGTAATCGCCGAGATGATGCCACCAGAAAACGCCTTTTATGACCCGGTAGCCATCGCGCATGCCGCTCGTATCGGGATGGAAATCGGTGCGGACGTGATCAAAACGAATTTCTCCGGTGACGTCGAATCCTTCCGCCAGGTTGTGAAGTCCGTACCGGTGCCGATTATCGTCGCCGGCGGTCCCAAGACCAGCCATGAAGGCGATGATGCCACCTGGAAAATGGCGAAAGCAGCCATCGAAGCCGGCGCTCACGGCGTTGCTATTGGACGGCGTGTCTGGCAGGCTGACAGCCCGCGCGAGGTAACCCGCCAGGTAGCCAATGCCCTCTGGGGATAAACCAAACTGACGTCAGAAATGAAGATTTAGCTATACGCAATTAATTCAGCCACGGGCAAGAGAACACCGTGGCTGTTTTTCTAATTTGTTGATCATAAGAACGCGGTCATTCGGTTTTCTTTGAGTGAATCATTATATATTCAATAATTTATGCTATCATTCAGGGGATTATTATGTCAATTTTACAGGCCAAACAACTCGGAGTTTCTTACGGTGCTTTTGATCTTTTCAAAGGGATCTCATTAACCGTTGCCAACGACGCCAAGATCGGCTTAATTGGCCCGAATGGCGTTGGCAAATCAACAGTTATGATGATCCTGGCTGGGTTACGCACCCCTACCACCGGCAAAGTCAGCATGGCGCGCAATCGCAGAATTGGCTACCTGCGTCAGGAAGCGGTCGAAGCTTTCGGTAATCAGAACAACTCCGTCTACACCGAGATGTTGGCAGTCTTCAAAGAAATACACCAACGTCAGGCGCAACTTCATGAGCTGGAATTACAGATGACAAAGGCAGAGGATGGTCTGGATGCCCTTCTGGAAGAATATGGACGTTTACAGGAAGCCTTTGAGCTGGATGGCGGTTACGACTTTGAGGTCAGAATCAAACAGACATTGGAAGGTCTGGGGTTGGGCAAAGATGCCTGGCACACCCCTCTCAATCACCTCAGCGGCGGTCAAAAAACACGCGCTCTATTGGCACGGCTGCTGTTAGAAAAACCAGATCTGCTGATGTTAGATGAGCCGACCAATCACCTGGATGTGGATGCCGTAGAATGGCTGGAAAATACCCTCAACAATTGGTCCGGCGCCATATTGATCGTCAGTCACGATCGCTACTTCCTGGATAATGTCGTCAACACCATCTGGGAAATGTCTCCTGCCGGAATCGAAACCTACTCTGGCACCTACAGTAGCTATTTACTCCAGCGACAGGAGCGTTGGGATTATATGGAGCGCGTCTTTAAGGAAGAAAAAGAACGGTTGCTTAAAGATGTAGATTTCATTCAACGCAACTGGGTGCGCGCCAGCACGCATGCCCGTGCTCTGGGTGTTCTGAAAAAAGTCTCCCGCGAACTGGCCATCATCGAACAGGACGGTCTCTTATCCCTGCGCAGTGGCAAGAAATGGAGTGAATACGGCATACGCGCTGATCGTCCCTTAGAGGTAATCGAAGCCATTCGGGCGGTCAACGCCATCAGCATTCCCACCAACCGCCCACCGCATATCCGCCCCCAATTTCGCAGCTTTGAGAACAGCGGCAACTACGTTTTACGCATTAATTCGGTAGAAATAGGATACTCTGGCAACAGCCTTTTCACCGCCCGGGACGTGGAACTCAAACGCGGTGAATGCGCGGTGTTGATGGGGCCAAATGGCAGTGGAAAAACTACCTTCTTGAAAGTCTTATTAGGACAATTGCCACCGCTTTCCGGTGAACTGCTCCCCGGGGCTGGTTTAAAAATTGGATATTTAGCGCAGGCACAGGAACAGTTGAAAGGCCCTCACAGTGTGTTGGAAGAATTTCAACACCATAAAGATATGGATGAGGAACAGGCACGTAAACATCTGGCTGCTTACCTTTTCCGGGGAGAGGACGTCTTCAAACCAATTGACGGACTCAGCGGCGGGGAACGTGCTCGACTGGTGATGGCGATCCTGGCGCTGGAAGGCGCCAACTTCCTGGTGCTGGACGAACCTACCAATCATCTGGATATCCCAGCCCGCGAAGCCCTGCAAGAAGTGCTGGAAGAATATCAGGGTACTATTCTGCTGGTCTCCCATGACCGTTATCTGATCAACCGCCTAGCAACGCGGGTATGGGAGATTAAAAATAAGGAACTGGTCACCTTCAACGGCAATTATCGGGATTATATTCTCCGGCAGACAACCATCCGGAATGGCAATCAGAATGGCAGCCGCAAGATTCTGCTCAATCAGGCGCCGCTTGCCAGAGATAACAGTCGTGAAACCCGCCAGCGAATGCTGGATTTAGAAAAGCTGGAAGAACGCATCCGTGAAAAAGAGAAGGAAATTCAGCATTTATCCCAGGAACTGCAAAAAACAGGCCGGCATGGCGCCTTTGAAAAAATGCATGCTCTCAGCAACCAGTTAGCACACGCCGAAGCCATTCTGGACGAATATCTCGAAGAATGGGAAAATTTGATTGGGTAATATTACAGTTGCTCACCCGCCATCATTAAACCGATGGATTGAAAAGTGGCATTTTTTCGGTCAATCACACCCATAATTTTCCCGTGAAAAATAACCGCAATTCGATCAGAAAGGGAAAAGATTTCATCCAGATCTTCAGAAATTAAGAGCGTTGCGGTGCCGGTTGAGCGTTGTTCAATAATTCGCTCGTGAATATATTCAGTGGCGCCAATATCAACTCCCCGGGTTGGTTGAGCTGCGATCAAAACACGCGGTTGGCGGGTAATTTCTCGGGCCAGAATTACCTTTTGGGCATTTCCACCTGAAAGGCTCTTGATGGGTGTATCGAGTGACGGAGTTTTCACGTTAAACGCTTTCACCATTTCATTGGATAATTCTTCAATGTTCTTCATATTGAGAACAGTATTCCTGGAATATGCTTCCTGATCCAGATCCCGTAGAATTAAATTCTCAGACACGCTAAATTCGGCAATCAGCCCATCCTCATTCCGTTTTTCAGGAATGTAAGACACACCATGGTGAATCACCTGCATCGGAGAACATCCGGTAATATCGTTATCATCGACAATGATCTTCCCCGTTGTTGCTTCCCTTAACCCGGCAATAACCTGAGCTAATTCAGGTTGCCCATTTCCAGATACGCCTGCCAACCCCAATACTTCACCAGCACAGACTTCAAGGCTGATATCTTTGATTGCCTGGGTTCCCCTATCGCTGAGCGCTGACAGATTTTCAATCCTTAATCGCGGTCGTCCACATTCGACCGGTTTATAGCTGTGGACGAGATTCATCGGGCGTCCAACCATCATTTCTGCTAACAAATTTTTGTTGGTATCGGCTGTATTAACCGTACCAATATTCTTACCATCTCGTAGCACTGTAACCCGATTGGTAAATGCCATTACTTCATGCAATTTGTGAGAAATGAAAATAAGAGCATGTCCATCTTTTGCCATTTGCGTCAACGTAACGAAAAATTCATCCACTTCCTGCGGTGTTAATACTGCTGTTGGTTCATCCAAAATCAATAATGCTGCCCCGCGATAAAGCGCCTTTATAATTTCCACTTTTTGTTGCTGCCCAACCGAAAGTTGCCAGATAAAATCATCGGGGTCTACTTTCAGACCATAAGTTTCACCCAACTCGCGAATTCTTTTCGAAACCCGATCTAAATCCGTCAGAATTCCTTTTGAAGATGGCAATCCTAAAGCGACATTTTCTGCCACTGTCAATGAATCTACCAGCATAAAGTGTTGGTGAATCATACCAATGCCCAATTTTATTGCATCTTTCGGGGAGTGAATCAAACGCGGTTCGTTATCAAAAATAATCTGGCCTTCATCCGGATGGTATAGGCCATACAATTGTTTCATTAAGGTGCTTTTCCCGGCGCCATTCTCTCCTAAGAGCGCATGCACTTCAAACGCTTTCACATCAAAATTAACATGGTCATTTGCCAGAACACCCGGGAATCTTTTAACAATTCCTTTCATTTCAAGAAAATCAATACGAGGATGCCCTGAGGGAAGAATTTGTCTTTGGGTCATGATCACCTGCCTGAATGATTAGTGCTATCAGGGTGGCTTAACACCACCCTGATAATTACAAAAAGGAAGTTCTATTCTCCACCAACGCCGATGGTTATGGTGCCATCGATAATGCCTTTTGCAGCGGCATCGCCGAGCGCTTTCACATCCGCCGGCAATTCATATCCGGGGTTATACGCCAGTACCAGACCACCATTTTTCAGCGATAAAGCGAAGTTCTGCCCGCCCATGGTGCCTGCCTGATTAAGTTCGATCATCGTGGTTACAACGTTTTCCCAATCATAGACCTGGCTGGCTACCACGATTTTCGGAGCTAAGGATGATTGGTCTGCCTGGGTACCAAACCACAGAACACCTTTTTCCTTGGCTACGCCAACTGCTCCAACTACCATCTGAGCCGAGCCAGTCATCACATCTGCCCCAGCGCCAATATGGGTTTGAGCTGCTTCGGATGCTAAAGCAACATCACCAAACGAACCGGTGTAATTGACATTCACAGTAATTGCAGGGTTAGATGCTTTCACGCCTGACAGGAAACCATCTACATACAATTTTGCATCACCAACTTCAACAGGGCCAACCACACCAATGACATCGCTCTTGGTTAGGGCTGCGGCGAGTACACCAAAGACATATCCGCCTTCCTGAGAAAAGGCTTCATAGGCAAAGACATTGGGGATTCCGAAGTTATCTCCGGCTGTACCCCAGGCAAAGCTTACTTTAGGGAAATCAGGTGCAATTTCTTTTAAAGCAGAGCCATATTGCGACCCGTGCGCAAGGATCAGGTTATAACCCTGAGACGCATAATCACGAATGGCAGCCGCAGCATCATCAACAACAAACATACTATCGGAAACAGCGAATTGGAATTTGTCTGAACCCATTTGCGACTGCATTTTCACCAGAGTATCATACATACTTTGGCTAAAAGCAAGGTCATTGATCGCACTGGGAGTTACCAAAGCGACTTTAAATGGTTCGGCTGCCTTTTCTGCTGGAGCGGCTGGTTGTTCCGCAGGAGCAGCAGGAGCGGCTGGTGGTTTTGCTGCGCAAGCGGTGCCCAAGAGAGCTACCAGCAGCAACAGTACGACGATAAAACTAACTTTTTTCATTTTTCCTCCAAAAAATAATGTTTTAACAATCCAGGGAAAGCCCCGGGATTTCACAAAATTATTCCAACCTTTCATACGCTTTAGACAAAGCGGAGGGAGGACGAACGCGTTGGGCCGAAAGAACCAGCACAACAATGGTAAGAATATAAGGGGTCATAACAGCTACATCCGATGGAATAGGTAATCCGACCACCTGAACCCAAATTTGAAGTGCATTCACAAAACTGAAGATTAATGAACCTAATAGCACCCAGGTAGGCCGCCAACCACCAAAATAAACCAAAGCAATCGCGATAAATCCCAGCCCATTGGTGAGATTGTATTGAAAGACATTCAACAAAGCAATTGATAAAGATGCACCAGCAATCCCCGATAACAAACCCCCTAAAGAAACCGTGAAGTATCGCACTTTGGAAACGCTTACTCCCAGGGTGTCCGCAGCTTCAGGGTTTTCTCCGACAGCCCGGATCTTAAGGCCGAGGGTGGTCTTGTTTAATATGAACCAGGCAATAGGCACAAGCAGATAAGCACCATACACCAATACATTTTGGGTGAATAAAATAGGACCCAGAACAGGGATTTTGCTGAGAATTGGAATTGGCGCAACCGGAAAACCGCTGACCGTCTGAACATTATTGATCAGCTTCTGGAAAAGCAAATCGCTCATTCCCAGACCAAATAGGTAAACACCAATCCCGCTGATTCCCTGCTGCGCATTCAAAGTTACACTGATAAACGCCATCATTAACCCCATCAGCAAGCCTACCAACGCAGCCAGGAGCAAACCGCCCACCAGATCGCCAGTCTTAAAAACAACATAAAAAGCTGAGAAGGCGCCCATCAACATGATGCCATCCACCCCCAAGTTTAATACCCCACTGCGTTGACCAAAGGTTTCTCCGATAGCCGCATATAAATAAGGAGTTGCAAGACGAATAGCGGAAGCCAGTAGGCCAATTAAAACTGAACCAGTTAAAAGATCATCCATAATCTCAACCACCTCCTTCCGATACAGGTAATTCTTCCTGTGCGGCAAGGGCCAATTTCTCTTCTAACACTTTGATAGCCCGCCGGCGAGCGTTTTTCCGGCGAAAGATTTCACTGGAAACGACAAAAACCACCACTAAACCATTTAATGCTGTTATCAGCGCAGCCGGCACCTGAACCACCCGTTGTAATTTATTTGCACCAACCAACAATGCTCCAAACAAGAATGAAGCTGGGATCGTCCCTATAGGATGCAACTGGCCAAACAAGGCTGCCACAATTCCATTAAATCCGGCTGAGCCTGTAAAACTAGCTGCTGACCCGTCCGTGATCATAAAATGATTGACACCATAAACCTGAATAGCACCAGCCAGACCGGAGAAAGCCCCACTTAACACAAGGGAGAGAACAATATAGCGTTTTACCTTGATGCCCGCATAAAGAGAAGCAGATGTGTTCAAACCAACAGCCCGTATACGATAGCCAATTGTGGTACGCCAAAGAAAGAAATAGACTCCTACCGCTAAAAGCACAGCAATTAAAGCCCCCAAATGTAAACGAGTGGGCACCAAACGCGGCAAATCAAAAGCCATTGAAAGTCGGGAGGTTTGTGGGATTGCGGCAGCCCCCTTCTGGTCCGGCTGAATCAATGGTCCGCGTAACAATAAATTCATTAATTGAACCGCAATTACATTCAACATGATCGTACTCAAGATTTCATTCACGTTGAAGCGCGCCTTAAGATAACCCGGAATACCACCCCAAACGCCACCGGCAAGAAAGCCAACCAGTAAAGCGATGGGGATCATGATGATTCCAGGGGCATTTGGGAAAGCGAGACCAAGCGCAATGGAACTCAGACCACCCAAAATCATTTGTCCTTCACCACCGATATTGATAACACCAGCCCGAAACGCGATGCAAATTCCAACCCCCACCAGCAGTAAAGGGGTTGCTTTGACAAAAGTATCCGCAAGCGCATTGACACTTCCAAAAGCACCTTCAATCAGTGCGCCATAAGCGGTTAAAGGGTTTGCTCCTAACAGAATTATCATCACACCGCCAACAGCTAACGCAGCGAGCGTTGCAAGCAACGGCAGTAAAGCATCAAAGATTGAACTCCACCTTATTCGCATTCGTTTATCCTGGCTCCTTTCCGGAGAAAAAATAAGCTTTGGTTGTTGGTTAACTAGATTTCTTCATTAAAAACGTCATTGAGTTAATAAATAATTCAATAATTTGGGAATTTTATCCCCCGTTCGAAAAACCTTTTAGCAATTCCGGTAATATTAAATTGTGCCAAACAAGGAAGTATTTTTTGCATAAACCTGATCCAGATCAATCCGAGAAAGTTAAGAATCAAAATTTATAATTCATAATTTTAATTGTCTAACAACTTGTTTTTATCATATTTGTCAGACAATTACAAGTCATTATTAAGATTTTAATGTAACAATTTTTAGCTTTTTCAGGCTGAATTTTTGAGTAGCTTTGAAGCAATTGGAATTATTGATCCATTTTTACAATGCTTTCCTAATTGCATCAACCGGATTTATACGGTATCTTTAAGCTATGTCACCCAGTGTTCAGGAAGCTATTCAAATATTCAAAAGCAATGTTCAGTTTGAGAATGATAATACCCGCCGGCTGTATTTTCGCGGGTTGGATGCCTTTTTTGAATACCTGCAGGATCAACATTCTGAAGACTTCGTGACCACCCAATTAGAGAAGAACATTGTCGTCGAATTTGGCGGCTGGATGAAAGACCAGCGCGGTTATTCCCTCCCAACGCGGCGGCTATATATCTCCGTTTTGCGAGCTGCTTTGCGCTTTTGGCGGGCTAATTACAGCGACTGGATTCTCTTCACCCGCGAAGAGGAACAGGAAGCCAGCCGCACCTCCCTGATCGGTAACCCGGAGGAACAAACCAGCCGGCATGAGCGCCTGCCGGAGGATTTCGGCAACCGCATGCTTACCACTGTCATGAACCTTCCGTTGCCGAAAAAACAACTTGACCGTCTGGATGTCTTCCGCCAGCGTGCTCTGGTGGTCTTGCTGCGCGCTACCGCCTTACGCATCGGTGATCTTTGCCAGCTCACCAAAAAGCAGGTGGATGATGCCCGTGTGCAAAATGGACGCCTGGAATTGCGCATGGAGAAAACCGGTCGCGTAGCTCATTGCCGGCTGAGCCCGGACACTCTCCAGGTGATCGATGCGTATTTAGAAGCGCGTGACGACTATTCTCCCTGGGTCTTGATCCAGCACGGCAAAAGTAATCGTCGCCGGCACAACTCTTCCTCTTTCTTTAGGAACGCCAAAAAAGGTTATGGTGCGCGGCTCTCCAGTACATCCGCCTGGCGAATTGTTCAGGAAGTGGCGGCTTTATCCGGTCTGGACCGCCAGAAATATTTCACCAGTCCGCATGCCTTCCGTCATTGGCACGCCAAAACCCTGATTGAGAACGGTGTCTCGCTGGAGAATGTGCAGGCGGTATTAGGGCACTCCACCCCAGCCACCACCCGCATCATCTACGCCCCCGAGCCGGATAAGCGCCAGATCGACCAGATTGAAGAAATTCTGCAGAAGGTCAACGATCCGAAAATAGAAAAATAGAAATAATGTCTGATAGAATTAATCACAAGGAGCAAACATGGCTGTAGCTGAATTACCAGAATTTATCAGACAAAAATATGAAATTCATGATTTACGACACGCATCCGCTATTCTGTCCAGAGATTTTCCACACGAATGGAAAGACATCATCGATGTGCTGACTGAGTTTCGATTATTTAAAAGATGGATTGTTATCGCTGGCGGTAGAAAATCTCCTGTGGCGCAAGCTATTGATGATTCATTTTTATCCAAAGGCTGGGTTGAAAAATCTTTTGAAACCGTGATTACAGTTGATGGAGATTCCCGGGAATCCCCCACTCACGCTATTGATTATTTTAAAAATCGGATCGCGATTGAAGTGGAATGGAATAATAAAAACCCATTTTACGATCGTGATTTAAATAACTTCCGATTACTTTTTGACCTTAACGTCATCAGCGTAGGTGTAATTATCACCAGGTGCGATGAACTTCAGGACATTTTCAATGAATTAGGACGCGGATCGTCCTTCGGCGCTTCGACTACCCACATGAGTAAATTAATTCCATTATTGAACGGTGGTGCCGGCGGAGGGTGTCCTATTCTGGTATTTGGCATCTCAAAAGGTTTGTACATCGATGGATAATAGCTTTGATTCTTTGCTTCAGTTAGGAAAATTCGGAACAATTTTGGCCGATCCCCCCTGGAAATTCCAAAACCGGACTGGAAAAGTAGCTCCAGAACATAAACGACTGTTTCGCTATGACACAATGTCTAACGAAGATATTATTGCCATGCCAGTGCGAGAAGTTGCGCTGGAAAAAAGTCATTTGTACCTTTGGGTGCCAAATGCCCTGGTGGAAACTGGGCTTCAGGTTTTAAAATCCTGGGGATTTGAGTATAAAACCATGCTAATCTGGTATAAAATCCGCAAGGATGGCGGACCGGATCGCCGCGGTGTTGGATTTTATTTTCGAAATGTAACCGAGATTGTTCTATTTGGGGTTAGAGGAGGTTTAAGAACTGACCAGCCTGGCAGAAGTCAGGAAAATATCATCCTTTCCCAAAAAAGGGGGCATTCGCGTAAACCTGACGAAATCTTTCCAATCATCGAAGCCTGTAGCCCTGGTCCTTATCTGGAACTCTTTGCACGTCAAAAGCGCAAAGGCTGGCATTCCTGGGGAAATGAAACTGATAAATTTGATGATTCAATTCCACTCTACTCAAAAATATTTAAGACGGAACCCCAGCCAGCACTCTTTGAAAAAAAAGACGAATTCGAGTAAGTTTTTCAGGGATGGGTTATGCGAGTAACAAAGCGGACGGAGATCATTTTCCTGGTGGTTGTTTTATCCATCCTGATCCTGAGTATGACCACACTGGTGACCACGGTCATCGTGAGTAAGGCAGCGCCAACCGCCACCCCCACCATCACATTCACTGTAACACCCAGTCTGACGCTCACGTCTACTCGGCTGCCAACCAGCACAGCAACTGCAACTTTCACTTCCACCACCACCTTTACCCCAACTCGCACCCCCACGCTCACCCTTACTCCTAGTATCACCCCTACCCCGTCCAACACCCCTACTGCTTTTATTTTTGACCAGGGGTTATTTCAACGGAAATACGTTTTGGATCAAATCATTCCCGGCATCATCAACCGTATGCTGATTGCCGAAGATGGCGCTTTCTGGTTCGCATCCCCCTACGCTGTGGGACGCTACGACGCAGTCAGCCGGCAATTCACCCAGGTTAATTTGCGTGATCCAGTGATCGCACTCACCCAGGATGGCAAAGCCTGGATTCTGTCAACTTCTGGCTCACCATTACAATTTTGGGATGGAAACAGCATTCAGGAATATAACCAATCGAATGGTTGGATTCCACCACAAGGCTACGGCGCCCCTTCTCCAATAGAACCCACCTTTTCAACCGACCAGAATGGGAACTGGTGGCTCACCACTGCTTATGACGTGCGGCGTTTGCGGGGAAATCAATGGCAAATATTCACGCCCCAAATACTGGGCTTCGATCTGCCCTATCGCAAAGCCATCAGCACTTCCTTCGTTCTGACCAATTCAAAAATCAGCGATCTGGCCTGGGTGGGTAGTTGCAATTGGAGCAGCGATCAACGCCTGGATGGCGAAGGCATCCGTCAGTTTGATGGCGCTACTTGGTCGAAATCTGCGATGCCGGCAACCCCCGGATGTGTCACTGCCCTGGCTGCCAGTGCAGACGGCAACCTGTGGGTTGGAATGGATGGGCTTCTCTGGCGATATTCCGAACAAAAAGATCAATGGCTTGTATTTGAACCGCCGCTATTGGATGAGAAAGTAACTCCGGGCTTCCGGCATGGGGAAGTTCTGGATATCACCATCGCCCCCGACCATAGCGCCTGGGTGCTGTATGAATTGTGTGGCAGCGCCGGCTGTCAGACCCGTCAAATACGCTATCACCTCTTAAAGGAAGAATGGACTTCCATCCGCCTGAGCAGCCAGATTCGCCCGCCCTTGTTACTGTTCGATAAAGACAGCACCGCCTGGTTATTCTCGCCCAATGAAATCAGCCGCTTGGAAGGGGATCAACTTAAACCGGTCGCCTGGATCGATTGGCTACAAGCTGCCAGCGATGAAGAAGGAAGGATCTGGGTCCTCTCCGGAGAGTTGAACGGCCGCATGATTTTGTGGGTGAATGGGGAATAGAATTCGGCTTGTGTGGGGAGATGGATTTTTGGGGCTCACCTCACTGCCCGGTGGAGAAATCACCTCACCCCCCGGCCCCCTCTCCAACGCGTTGGAGAGGGGGAGCATGAATTCCCATCCTCTGGTTAGGGAGAAGGGAGTATGATTTATTCTTCAATTGTGAGGTTATGCTAAGTCTGGTTTTTTGCTTTGAGCTTTAAGCTTTTGGCTTTGAGCAAGCGAAACCACCTCACCCCCTGGCCCCCTCTCCAAGTCATTGGAGAGGGGGAGCATGAATTATCTGTCGTTTGTGAGGTCATCCCGGCCTTCCACTATCAGGACTATTCATGTTCCACCATCAGCCATGAGCCATCAGCCATGAGCTAAACAAACCACCTCATCCCCCGACCTCCTCTCCAACGCGTTGGAGAGGGGGGGCATGAATTCCCCTCCTCCGGATGAGTGTCTGAAAGGCGGGGTGGTTCTGCCCATTCGTACTGTAGGGAGGAAGCATTGGAGAACAAAAGCTTGAGTGGCACATCCGCCCTAATTCTCCAATGTTTCCTCCCTACCCGAAATTTACTAACATATTCGAATGCACGCCCAACAAAACCCCTTTCTTTTGATGATTTATTTTGATTTTTGGCTACGTGTACCCAAGTGTCAATAGTCGGAGAGAGTTTACCACCAACACTTTCAGCTAATCTTAGAATAGCTTGCACGGAATGTAGACGATCTAATGGACGATCTGCTAATAGTTGATCAACGACATGATGTGTATTTGGCCCCACGCTCAATGCTATTTTTAGGCAATATTGGGGTGTCTTTAGAAGATATTGGGCCTTGTACGGTGGTTAATCTCCCATTTCGGTTTGCCATTGTCCTTTTTGGCGGGATCTTACATGGGTACGCAGCAGTTCTAGCTGCACATAAATTTCAAGTGTATGTTTGCGAATATGGACTTCCACCTCTGAGCCTGACCATTTGTAGGGTACGGAATAATAACTACCATCCACAACAATATGGCAATTGCTATGTGCTTTGGCAATCCGGATTTCATCCAGGTCAAAGGCTTCTTTTATGTCTGGTTCCAAGTGTTATCCATAGCGTCTAATGGATGAATAGCTGCTCTCATATCCGTTGTTCTCTTGTAATCGCTGATAAATCACTGTCATCTGCAGCCCTTGATCATAGTACTTTTTTACTGTTTCATGATAATTTTCTACCGTGCTCTCTTCGCGGAGGACGTGGTGCTGGTCCTAACTTTGCGTCTAATTCTTCTATTCTCAGAAGCTCTCGTTCTTTATTCAGACAACCCGCTTCTTCTGCTTTTTGTTTGTATTTGTGAATGGTTGGCCTACTGATACCCAGGTCTCAGCTGATATTTCGTTCACTCTCGCCTGACCGCAATCGGTAGATGATTTCTTTGTACAGGTTCATATGGATCCGCTCCATTTCTTTTTTTCTCTTCTTTCGTTGTGTTAGGAGAGATTTTCTCACACTGGTAAACATCGTGCGAACATCCCTGGTAAACATCGCCCGATCATCCCTGGTAAACATCGGGCGGCTATCTCTGGTAAAGTCTACCCCGATCAGTGACAGGGGCAGGTCACGGACCATGCCCCTACGGTCCTCAACATTCATGCCATCAAAACCACCCCGCACAAGCAGACATGCTCCCCCTCTCCAACGCGTTGGAGAGGGGGCCGGGGGGTGAGGTAGTTTCTCTACACTATTTCATATTTCTACCATTCTCCTTTTTTCCTTCAAACATTCAACTGTAAACTCATTCCCTATCGCCCTTCGCCTTTCGCCTTTAGCCTTTCTCCTTAGCCTATACCCATTTTATTCATTCAGGCAAATTTGCGGTAAAATTTGAATTAATAGAAGGTTTATGATGATTGATCAAGCCACTACCATTACCAGAAATCACCAAAGTCAAATTGGGTTTTTGACATTTTCTCACTTTTTTTAATCATCCTTCTTAAGGAATTGAATGATCCTAAATCACTTTTGGTCTTATTTTTTGGTAATTTTACTGGTGGCTGTTAATGGCGAAGCTGCCATCCTGCTGACTGCCAGCATCGCATCTTCCGGTTATTTCAACCCTTATGTTGCTCTGATCGCTGTCACGCTGGGCAATGTGATCTCCGATTCCTGTTGGTTTGCCCTGGGTTACTATGGTAAGATGGATTGGCTGTTGAAAAAGTCACGCTGGCTGGGAATTTCCAGCGATAACGTGGATCTGGCACAGAAGATCGTGCGCAAGGACGTAGTCAAGCTGCTGGTATTTTCCAAACTGACCAACTGGATCACTATCCCGGCGCTGGTAACTGCTGGTTTTTCGAAAGTGCCGATGAAGAAATGGTTTCCTACAGTGGTGATCAGTAACCTTTTAATCGGCGTGATTCTGATGGCGTTGGGATATTACATGTCCACGGAGATGATGAAAATTCAGAGTGGACTGCGTTATGTAGCGATTATTCTTACCCTAGCGTTTGTCCTGGCTGCTATTTTCTACGTACGCAAACTGGTTTCGGGCAAAGATTTGATCATGAAACTGGCTGAGTCTGAAGGAATTAAACAGGAATAAAGTATGCGAATTCTGTACAGTAGTTTTACTTTTTTTCCTGAACTTAACGGGCAGGCGGTTTTTACCCTCAACCTGGTGTGCGAGATGGCGGCGCTTGGGCATGAAGTATTGGTGTTGACCCAAAATAGCGGAAAGAAAGCCGAGGAGATTAACGATCCCCGGATTAAAGTGATCCACTTCCCTTCCATCCCTTTGAAAGCCATCCATAAAGACCTGCGGGTGGCTGTCTTCTCCCGCAAGGCTATTCGTCAGGTGTTTTCAGACTTTCAACCAGACCTGGTGCACGTGCAGGATCCCTCTCTCCTTAGCCAGGCGATCATGCGGGTGGCACATCACAAACACGTACCCGTGCTGGCCACCCACCATACCGGGCCGGAAATCACTGCGCCATACCTGAACCCTAAAAACCCGGTTGTCAAGAAATATTTGCATACGATTCTGTGGCAATTCCTTCGTCTTCATTTAAATAATGCCGATACGATCGCGGTGCCATCAAAATTTTCAAAACGAATGTTATCCCAACACAAAGTTCAACCAGAGATATCTGTCATTGGCTGCGGGATCAATCTCGAACATTTTCTGCCTGCCACTGATGATTGCCAATCTCAAATTCTGAAACAACATGGGTTAAACCCGGAAAAGGTACTGGCACTTTATGTTGGCAGGCTGGATTTTGAGAAGAATGTGGATGTTTTGATCCAGGCAATGGCGATATTGGATCATCGCGGAGTGCAATTGGGAATTGTCGGGCAGGGGAACAAAGAAATTCAGTATCGTAATCTTGTCAAAACTCTGGGACTTGAAGATCAGATAATCTTTGTTGGGCAACTGAACAACCCGGAACTGCCGCAACTCTTAAACAGTGCCGACATTTTCATCATGCCGGGTGCAGGCGAATCATTTAGCATCGCGACGCTGGAAGCGATGGCTTGCGCCAAACCGGTGATCGCGGCCAATTCCGCCGCCTTACCCGAACTGGTCGAATCTGGAAAGAATGGCTTGCTGTTCAACCCAACCTCTGCGGAAGAGTTAGCCGGAGCAATTCGCACCCTGGCAGATGATATCGACGCCCGCGAAGAGATGGGTGCAACCGGATATTTCAAAGTCCGCAATTATAGCTTACTGCATATGGCTCAGGCTTACGAACAAACCTATCGCACCTGCATTGAAACAGCGAATTTACCACAACCTCACAAAGCTGCTGAGAAACATTCCATTGCCTGGTTGTTACAGCCATTGAAAATCCAGAAGATGGTGCTTCCACGGCAGTTGATCATTTCTCTGATTGGCTTATTCATCTTCCTGTTATCTATCTTCATCTACGATCAGGCACAGGCTCGTCCCAACCTTCAAATTGATGATTTAGAAACGCTTGAATTTTCTACACCTACCCGATTGCTGGTGATCGCACCGCACCCCGATGATGAAATACTGGCTGCCGGCGGACTTATTCAGAATGTGCTCGCCAACCAGGGTGAAGTGAAAGTGGTGATTGCCACCAACGGGGATGGAGAAGTTCTGGGCCCATTGATGGTCAATCCCCTGTCGTTGCCGAAAGCAAATAATTACGTTGGGTTGGGTGAGTATCGCCAAAAAGAAGCCGGGCTTGCACTGCAAAGTTTAGGCGTTGATCCGGGAGACGTGGTTTTTTTGGGCTACCCCGATCGCATGCTCAGCAAATTCTGGGAGAGTGATTGGAGCAATACCCAACCTCTTAAAGCAGTCTATACCCGCCTGGAAAGAAGCCCCTACCCCAACACCTACAATAAAGAAGCCGTCTATTGTGGAAAAGATTTGATTAATGATCTGCAGGGGATTATCCTCGGTTTCCAGCCGGATCTGATCCTAGTGCCGCATCCTGAAGATACGCATCCGGATCATACCGCACTCAGCGATTTCAGCCGTTACGCCATTGCCCAATCTCTGGCTACAGGAGATTTACCAAAGCCGATGGTGATGACCTATCTGGTGCATTATCAAGGTTATCCTTTGTTAAAAAACAAGAACTCCAATATCTATTTACTACCTCCTTCGGCGCTGGCAAATCGTGGTAAGGACTGGTACACCCACGCATTAAGCCCCACAGAAAAAGCCCGCAAACAATACGCTTTGGGAAAATATACCTCGCAGGTGCGCGCTTCGGGATATTATCTCAATAGTTTTGTGCGCAATAATGAAATCTTTTTTGATCTGCCGATCATTCATTTGCCAATCATCGGATTTGAGGTGGATGAAACACTGGAAAATAGTTTGTTAAAAACAAACACCGATTTTGAGCCAAAGCAGGAACGCGCCGCACGGGCTTTCTTCTCCAGTACTGATCTTATCAGTTCACACGTAGTGCGTTTCAACAACTTGGTTTGTTATGGCGCTGGAATCAGAGGACCGGCCAGCAATGAGGTCAACTATATCATCCGGGCGAAATTGCCAGACGGAAGCAACCTGCAGGTTTCACAACCAGAGGATATGATCTGGCTGACCAATTACTTTTTTAGCACCTGTTTTAAACTCGACGAAATGAAAGACGTTTCAAGCATTGGCTTTTCAGCCGAAACGCGATATGACAATGAATTGATGGATCAAACCATCTGGCGCTTCGTCAACCTTAATCCTGAACCCCCTGAGAATGAGGAATAATTTATCGTTGGCGTAATTCTTCCGGTAATACTGTTCTCTTACCTCATCCAGAGTTCGTTATAAATCCTCTGCGTTCACATTTTCCATAACCAGGATTTTTGTTATTTCATCTCCGATCCGTTGCACCTGAGAGACACCTAGCGACAGCAAAAATGTTAATGTTACTTTTCCATGTTTTCTCCGATTTAATTTATAGACCATGACAGACTACAGCATATTCGAAGATTCACAACTCATCCATTACGCTCGCCAGGATGCCCAGGCATTCGAAGCCCTATACCTACGCTACTTGCCGCGGCTGTATCGCTATTGCTTGCATCGCGTAGGTGATGTCCATCAGGCTGAAGATATCAGCGCTCAGGTTTTCTTCGAGGTTTTGAACGGCTTGCTGAATGGAAAATTCAAGGAAGACGGCTGTTTCCCAGCCTGGCTGTTGACAATCGCCCGCCGGCGAGTGATTGACCATTACCGCCAGCCCAATCCCGAACCTTTGAAAGAGACACATCCCACCCACCTCGATTTACCAGGTTTAACAGAAGCCCGGGATGAGCAGCGCCAGTTATCAAAATTGATCAGCGAGTTGGAGGATGGTCAGCAAGAATTATTACGCCTGCGTTTTGCGGCTGAAATGAGTTTTGAAGAAATCGCGATGCTGGATGGCCGCAAACCGGCGGCTGTCAAGATGGCTATTTATCGCACGCTGGATCAACTGCGTGCCCGTTGGGAGAAACGCTATGGAAAATAACAATCATTTTGATCAGGAAACGATGGAAAAAAGTGTCAGCGCTTATTTTTCGAGCCCACAACCACGCACTGATTTTGTCACGGAGTTGGGCAGTAAACTTCGCTTGCAATATCAACATACCCAACCTGCCCGGCAGGAAATTTCCACCAGGCGCAATGGCTTCTGGCTCAGGAAATTTCAGGCGCGCCCGGTTCTCCTCATCCTTACTGTGTTCATCGCTGTTTTAGCTCTGACCGGAATCGTCTATGCCTTTGGCCGGCTGGGTGGTTTTATCCCGGGTTTCGGCTTTACCAGTGGCAGCCAGCCAATCTACGTTCTGGACCAGCCAGTAACACAAACACAGGATGGGGTTACTTTCCGGGTCGATCAGGCTGTCAGCGAAGCAGAAAAATTCTGGATCAAAGTCCAGGTTGAAAATTTGCCTGAAGAACCAGAATTTTCCACCGCATTGCTGAGACTGCCGGATGGAACTCAAATCGAGCGGGATTTCGGCCAATCTCAAAAGGATGATGATATTCTGATGTTGATCTATACCTTTGCCGCTTTGCCCAACCCTGATGCACCGTTAACCCTGGTCATCAAGGATTTGCTAACCGAGCCGGTTCAGATTCCCATCACACTGCGAGCAATCAGGAAAAGCGAGATGTTACCGGCAGCGGATCTGGGCGATGATCCGCTCACCAGTCCGATGGAAGGTGGTTTACAACTATCACTCGACTACCTTGCACCTGCCAGAGATCGCACTATTTTCCAGGTATCTGTCCATTTTGAGCAACCCAATACCTGGATCATCGGCCGCTGGACGGTGACCCTGCAAGACGAGAATGGCGCCATTTACCCCTTAACCGAGATCACCCCCGACACAATGGATCGTAATCGCACAGCTTTATACCAGACCGCTCCGTTTACCGGACAGGAACGACTGACCCTGAAATTACAGAACGAGATTGCGCGCAACGGCAAAATTCAAATCATGCGCGATTACTACAACCAGCCCGGCGTTTTCAGCTTCGACCCAGGAGAGAATCCACAACCCGGGCAGACCTGGGAACTGGATCAACCTGTCCAGGTTGGAGATCTAACCTTACGGGTTATTGGAGCAAAATCGCTATCTGACAAAGAGCTGGCGTTCGAATTCGCAGCTCACGAAGGGGTGACCGCTGTGATGTTATCAGCAGACGTGGACAGTATCCAAAATGCCAGAAGCAATCCGCCAGTCGAAAACCAAAATTTCTCGGGCATCATCGGCTTTGATGAAATCCCCAACCAACCCTTCCATGTTCTGATCAGTATGGTCTACATGGATATTTCCGGCAACTGGCAGCTTGATTGGATGCCGCCTGCGATGCCCACAGACGCAGCCACGCAATTCTTCCCCACCGCAACCCAACCACTACTACCTACCCCCACGCTGGAAGCCAAAATCGAGGACGAACTTTACCAACGCGTGAAAGCCTTATCCGACCAGTTCGACGCCCCTTACCAACAGGGTCCGGGATGGGTACATGTCAGCAAAGAGCAGCATTCACAGGTTGTAGAGGGACAGGTATTACCGCCACCGTATATGAAAACCGATATCTGGTATGAGATCGACGCTGCTGGCTATGTTCTGCGTTCCCTTTACACGGACACAACCACGGATGGCTCCATTATTCAACAAGTTGCCGCGATTGGAAATTACTCGGTCAATTTCACTTTTGGAGGGGGCGGCTATAATAACCCGGTCGCTTACCGCCCAACCCTGGATCAACTGTCTGAATCTTTCAAGCACGCAGAAGAGGATAAGAGCGATATTCAAGGCGAAGAAGTGGACTGTCTGGATGGAAATCGCTGCCTGCTGGTGAGCGTCCGAAATATGTTTGAGCATGTTCTCCAACTCTCCGGGAATGAAAAAGCCATGAGCGGAACGGTTTTCAAAGTCTGGATTGACCTGGAAACCGGGTTGCAATTCAAAAGTGAGACAATCTACCTGTATGTAGATGGTAGTGAAACCGTAAATTCCTCCAACCAGGTGCTGAAGGTGGAAAGGATGGACCAGGCGCCCCAGGAGATTGTAGGGCTTCTGGATCGGGTGGTGCTGCCGTAAGGATAGAGCACCTCACCACCTGGCGGGAAAAGACACCTCACCCCCCAGCCCCCTCTCCAATGGCATGGAGAGGGGGAGCATGAATTGTCTATCGTTTGTATTGCCATCTCAGCTATCAGCCATGAGCCATCAGCTATGAGCTAGCTAAACCACCTCACCCCCCAGCCCCCTCTCCAATGGCATGGAGAGGGGGAGCATTTTTTGTTGCGGTGGACTTTATGATCATTCCTACCACAAACAGGAAACTTTTTCCGCCATCAGCCATAAGCTTGTGAAACCACCTCAACCCCCAGCCCCCTCTCCAATGACTTGGAGAGGGGGAGCATTGGTTTGATGCGATGGACTTTATGATCATTCCTACCACAAACAGGAAACTTTTTCCGCCACCAGCCATGAGCCATCAGCCATAAGCTTGTGAAACCACCTCGCCTCCCAGGAGGCCGACTCAAAAGGACTAGATTAGAGCCAAATAATCTAGAAAAATGAATAGAAAAACAAGAACGTAGAGACTGTTTAAATAATTGTGTAAATGGAGAATGTTAACAAAATAGACATCAAGATTGGAATACCCTAATGATAACCGAAACACGTCAAGGGGCACTACGTTTGAACCCTTGACATGTTTCGGCAAATAATAGGCAAAACCAAAAATGATGTCTACAATAAAAAAAAGAGGTTCTCCAATGGAAGAAAAAGATAATAAAACAATACAAGATTTCATGCCTAGCGCAGAAAAAGTAGCAGAAGAGCTAGGGAAAGCAAAAAGCATTGATGATTTTTTTGGAAAAGAAGGGATATTTTCACGCTTATTTTCAAAAACACTGGAACAAATGCTGGAAGCAGAATTAACTGCAAAATTAGGATATGAAAAATATGCAGCCGAAGGGCGGAATAGTGGAAATAGTCGCAATGGGACATATGAACGGAATTTAAAGACCTCGGAAGGGGAGACGCAGATCCAGGTTCCACGCGACAGAAATGGGGAGTTTGAGTCCAAAATACTGGAAAAATATTCAGGAAACACGAATGAGTTAGAAAAAAAAGTGATTTGGATGTATACCAAAGGGATGAGTGTTCGGGATATCCAGGAAACAATGGAGGAATTGTATGGGGTGGAAATTTCGCCCGGGACGATCAGCACGATCACAAACAAAGTCTGGGAAATGGTACAAGCTTGGCAGAATCGACCTTTAGAAAAAAGCTATCCCTTGGTTTGGTTAGATGCGATCCATATAAAGATTAGAAAAGATCATCGAGTGGAAAATACAGCGGTATACATCATTTTAGGGGTAGATTGGAATGGCAAAAAGGATGTTCTAGGGCATTGGGTAGGTGACGGTGCTGAATCGGCTGCGTTTTGGATGTCGATACTCAGCGATTTGCAAACTCGAGGTGTGCAAGAAATTTGTATAGCTTGTGTGGATAACTTAACAGGATTTCAAAATGCCATTGAAGCTGTTTTTCCAAAAACAATTATTCAAAAATGCATTATTCATCAAATCCGAAATACGGTAAACTACTTGGCCAGTAAGGATTACAAGCCTTTTCTGGCTGATCTCAAAAAGGTTTATAAAGCTCCTACACTTGAAATTGCAGAATCAAACTTGGAAAGTTTGGATAAAGTCTGGGGTGAACAGTACCCGATAATTCTTCGTTCATGGAAAAAGAATTGGCCAGAATTATCCACATTTTTCCGGTTTCCCTCTGACGTTAGGCGACTAATCTATACCACGAATACAGTTGAAGGATACAATCGTCAAATCCGTAAAGTCATAAAAACGAAGGGAGGTTTTCCAAACCCAGAATCTGTTCGCAAAATTTTATATTTGGCTACAATAGATATTGTTGCTAAATGGGCGGTTCCTGTTTTTGGCTGGAAAAAAATCTTAAACCAACTTGCCATTTACTTTGAACATGATGACCCAATTTCATTTACACAATAATTTTGACATTACCAGAACGTAAAAAAATAGCGGTTTTCAAGCCGCTATTTTTGCAATATTATGAGCAATACTTACCAAACCCCACTCAATTGTTACCTTATCTAATCCCCTCAGATGGAACCTCCGAAATCTTTGGTTCCCCTTAATCAAACCAAAAATAGCCTCTACCTCAGGATAGCGCTGTTTTCTCAGCTTCTTTCCTAATTCAGAATTTAGTAATTCAAAAGCTTTTTTTCTGAATTGTGTTAACCGCGGGCTGTATTGAATGCTGCGACCATAAGTAGACTGTGTACATAGATTCCGTACTGGACAATCCGTACAATCATGACAACGATAGAGCTTTCTTTCGCTTATAAATCCATTATCTGTTTTCGTCCGCTTTGAACTTTCATACACTAGAAGTTTATTCTCAGGACATATGAACTGATCATTCTCTTTATCATAATAAAAATTACGGGCTAAATACTTTTCGTTCGCATTCTCTTTTCGCCTTTTCTTACTTTCCCTATAAAATGTGTTGTATTTGACATATCCTTCTATTTTTTCTTGTTCCATAAATAAATAATTTTCTTCACTGCCATATCCCGCATCTGCAATCAAAGTTTTTGGTATGAACCCCAGGTTCTCTTTTACTTGTTGTAAATGTCCGGGCAGCGTAGTGCTGTCGGTCGATACCTGATGAAGACTAAATCCAACAATAAATTGATTTTCGGTTCCAATCTGCACGTTATATCCAGGTTTCAAGGACCGGTTTCTCATATGGTCGTCCTTCATCCGCATGAAGGTCGCATCCGGGTCTGTTTTGGAGAAGCTGTTACGATCCCCCATCATTTTCTCGTAGCATTCATATTTCTCCATTCGCGGAATATACTCCTGCTCAAGTTTTTTTATATCCTTTCTAAGTACTTTGTTTTTGGGATTTTCCTTCAATTTCTGGCTCAATCGTTCAGCTAATCCTTTCAGTTCCTGGCTGTTGATCTCACTTTCTTCTCCTAATTCTTCTAAATCCTGTTCCCCATATTCCGCTTCTTCAGCTGCATTGATTTCATCTATTTTTTCAAATAATTCTTTTACTTTTTCTTGTAAGTTCTTTTTATATTTTCGTGGGCTTTTTTTCCAGGCAAAACTATAGCGGTTTGCGTTTGCTTCTATTTTTGTTCCATCCAAAAAGTAGTGCTCCAACCGTATATATTTATGTTCTAGTAGATATTCTAATATTTCGGTAAAGATCGCTTGGATACTCCCCTTCAGTCGTTCTCCCCTAAAGCGGTTAATCGTCCGAAAATCCGGCCGATTTCCTCCACTAAGCCACATAAAGTTGATGTTTTCTCGAATTGCCTTCGCTATTTGGCGCCCCGAATAGATTCGTTCAGCATATGCATAAATGATGATTTTCAATAACATTTTTGGATGATAACTACTGGTTCCACCACCTTTGTACCCATTGATTATCTCTCTTATATCCATTGTTTCAATTACTTCATTTATTACCCGCACGAGGTGTTTTTCAGGAATTAGCTCTTGAACGTTCTGTGGCAACAACATGGGTTGTCCCATTTGATATTCTTTGAAGGTTACTTTATTGTTTTTCATCCCCTAATTTTATTAAAAATTCTTAAATTTGAAAAGAGGCTGACCCCTTCTCTTTTGGGTCAGCCTCGAGCATTGGTTTGATGCGATGGACTTTATGATCATTCCTACCACAAACAGGAAAGTTTTTCCACCATCAGCCATGAGCTAGAGAAAGCACCTCATCCCCCGACCCCCTATCCAATGACTTGGAGAGGGGGAGTTTGAATTTTCCGTCATTTGTTAGGTCATCCCGGCTTACCACTATTGGGATTATTCATGTTCCACCATCAGCCATGAGCTATCAGCCATCAGCTTGAGAAAACCACCTCACCCCCAAGGTTATTTAAATATTTTTGGGGGGTGAGATAAATCTTCTTTTTTTCTTGCCGGCATTCGAAAATTCGCTAATAATTATTCATACAAAACATAATCTATGAAAACATTAGCGCGCGAACTTCGGAAAAACAGCACTCCAGCCGAAAAGATCCTTTTGTAACATTTCCGTGACCGTCAGTTTTCGGATTTATAATTCCGCAGACCTCACCCCATTCCTCCGTTTATTGTTGATTTTTATTGCCCACAATTTCAATTAATAATTGAATTAGACGGAGAGATCCATAAATATCAAAAAGAAGAAGATCTATCCAGACAAGAATGGTTATCTGAAATTGGATATAAAATTATCCGCTTCAGCAATGATCAGGTGCTTAATGAATTGGATTCGGTTTTAAGAGAAATTCGCCGAATCGTCAATCAAATCTGAAAAAAAGTCACCCCCTCTCCAACGCGTTGGAGAGGGGGCCGGGGGGTGAGGTGTCTTTGGTGACGAAAAGCTGAATTGGAGATCGAAAGCTCGGGTGGCATATCCATCCCAACTCTCCAATGCTTCCTCCCTACCCGCAAAATCTGAACTGGGGTTTACAGGATTACAGATCTTCTGATGATTGTCTATGTTTTGCATTCTGGAATTAATGTAAATCAGGAATTCGTATCAGGATTTATAGGATGTGGGCAAGATTCCTATGTTAGTGAATTGCATCCTTCTGGCGGAATCCGGATTTATTGGCATACTGCGTCTCTTACTGGTTGTCGGTGCAATACACTTCCATGATTTCTAAGTGCAGTGCCCTGGTTTGGAACAGCAACATTTTTTGGACTATTCATTTTCAACTGTAAACTTATGACTGTCACCTGTCAACCCCTTTCCCCTCTGCCCTCGCCCTGTGGGGGATGCCCTCGCACAGCAGGGGTTCACCTTTAGCCTTTCGCCTACGCCCTCGCTTTGCGGGGGTTCGCCTTCTACCTTTCACCTTTCGCCTAATTCCCATTATAATATCCCTATGCATTAACCATAACTTACTTAATTTCATTACTGATTAACTTGCCATTCTTCACTATTATTTTTCAACAAAAAACGTTATCATTAAATCATGAATTTATTCATCACCGGGAATTTTTCCGGTTTGCAAACACAATCAAATTAATCGAACGAGGTGCTAACATGAGTTTCAATTTCTACTTACCAACCAAGCTAATCATTTCTGAGGAGGCTGGTAGTGATCTCCTCAATGAACTTGCTTCAGCACCCAAAGATGGCGTTCTCTTTCTGACCGATCAGGGTCTTATCAAAGCCGGGATTGTGGATAAAGTCCTTTCAAAACTAACCAAAAACGGATACGATCCGGTCGTATTTGCGGATATCTCCGGCAACCCCAATATTCCGGATGTGAAAAAGGCTTTGGATGCGTCCGCCCATCGGACAATCACGCATGTGGTCGCTTTAGGCGGCGGCTCGGTGCTGGATGTCGCCAAAGCGGTCGGTTTGCTCCTGGGCGACCCGGAACTGGACTACGAAGAGGTGCAATGGCGCCGTCAGCAGATCTCCAAGCCGCCCCTGCCTGTCATTGGTATCCCTACTACCGCTGGCACTGGCAGCGAGGTCACGCGCGTGGCTGTGATTGGTGATCGCAATGGCTTCAAGATGGGTGTTTTGCATAACGCTATGTTTATGAAAACTGCCATTTTGGATGGCAGCCTGATGCTCTCCTTGCCCGCACAGTTGACTGCCCCGACCGGCATGGATGCGCTGGTGCACTCCATTGAGGCTTATCTCAGTAAAAAATCCAATCCCGTTTCGGACGTATTTGCGCTGACCGCCATTCGCGCGGTGGTGAAATGGCTGCCGGAAGCGGTGCGCAATGGCTCCAATCTGGAAGCGCGTAAAGAAATGGCGTTGGCTGCCAGCCTGGCGAGCATTGCATTTGATCAGTCGTCACTCGGGTTGGTGCACGCTCTGGCGGGTCCATTATGCGGGACCTACCACCTGCACCACGGTCTGGGGGTTGCTACCTTGCTGCCGGCCACCCTTGAATTTGATGCCCCGGCGATTCCGGCTGAACGCTGGCCGGCTTTGCGAGAGGCTCTCCTGTTACCGGTGGACGCGCAACCCGCCGCATTGGGAGATTTTGCTCGTGCGTTTTTACAAAAGGTGGGCCTGCCTACCCGCCTGGCAGAAGTAGGCTTGAAACGTGCGGATATTCCCGCCATTGCTGAATCCGCCACTCGCATGGCGATGATCGGTCTGAACATTCGCCCGGCTAGCAAAGAAGATTGCGCCGCCGTATTAGAGGCTGGTCTATGAAAATTTTAGTAATCAATTTGTCCACGGGGGAGAAATATGAACGCGAACTTTCCGACCCGCTCATGGGCGGGCGCTACCTCTCCAGCAGCCTGGTAACTGAGTTTGTCAACCCCCTGGTCGAGCCCCTCAGCCCGGAGAATGCTTTGGTTTTCACCACCGGTGTGCTGGCCAACAGCCGCATCTCCACCGGTTCACGCCTTTCGGTCGGCTGCAAAAGCCCATTAACTCGCGGGATCAAAGAAGCCAACGCTGGCGGAATGGGCGGCGATGCCCTGGCAGCCCTAGGTTACCGCGGGGTTGTTTTCTTAGGCTCTCTCCCCGCAGAGAAACCCGCTATTTACCATCTGGACGAAAATGGTGGCTCTCTCGATTACGAATCCGCCGCCGAGTGTTGGGGCAAAGGCAACGAAGACACGGCCGCCTATCTGCTGGATAAATTCGGCAAGAATACGGTTGTGATCAGTATTGGGCAAGCTGGCGAACGCCTGATGGGCGCCGCTGGCATTGCCGTCACAGATGCAGAAGGGAGGCCTTTTCGTCTGGCAGCCCGCGGTGGGGTTGGCGCGGTGATGGGCTCCAAAGGGCTCAAAGCGATCATTGCTCCCTTACCACCCCGCAGTGGTCAGGAATTGAGCAAGGAAATCCGCCAACCCATCATCGCCTTCAACAAACACGTCGCCACCAGCGAACGCGTGGGCGTGCTGCGTGAATACGGCACCGCATCCACCGTGATGCCGGTACAGATCATGGGAGGCCTGCCAGTGCGCAACTTCCGTAAAGGGCAGCTACCGGATGCCACTCCCATCAGCGGCGACTTTATCCGCGAAATTACCTTGAAACGTGGTGGTGCCGGCAAACCTACACACGCCTGCATGACCGGCTGTGTGATCCAATGTTCGAACGCCTTTGCGGACGAAAACGGGCAGTTGATCGCCTCGCCGGTAGAGTTTGAAACCATCGGGTTATGCGGTTCCAACCTGGAGATTGCCAACATGGACGACATCGCCCGCATCAATCACCTATGCAACGATTATGGCATGGACACCATCGAGACCGGGGCGACCCTGGGCGTGATGATGGAAGCTGCCGAATTACCCGAACTGCCCGCCGACATCGATCGCGAAGATCTGCCCCACTTTGGGGACGTGGAAAGCGCCCTGCGCGCACTGCGTCAGGTTCCGCTGGGTACACCCATCGGCAACCTGGTTGGCGCTGGGGTGGTGGCAACCGGGAAAGCGCTGGGCGTCCAGCACATCCCGGCTGTGAAGGGGCAGGCGATGAGTGCCTACGATCCACGTGTGGTCAAGGGTACTGCCGTGACTTATGCCACTTCCCCCCAGGGCGCAGATCACACCGCCGGGTTAACAGTCTTCTTTCCGATCGATCATCGTGACCCCAGCCTGGCCATCAAGTTCTCACGCATTGCTCAGATCCAGCGCGCTGCTTACGACGCCCTCAATTTGTGCGCTTTCAATACCAGCGCCACCGGTCAGCGCCCAGATATCGTTATTGAGATGCTGCGCAAGCTCTACGAGGTGGAATTGCCGGATAATTACCTGGATATCCTCGGTCGTAAAGTGATCGACCTGGAGCTAGCTTTCAATCGCGCCGCCGGGCTAACTGCCGAAGATGACCGCATCCCTGACTTTTTCAAGACCGAACCCCTGACCGAGGTGGTCAAAACTGTCTTCGACGTATCGGATGCCGAGCTTGATTCAATCTGGCTAAATTAAACCAATGAAATCCTTTGATGTCATTCTGATAGGCGGTGGTTTCCTGGGTTTGTCCACTGCCTATCAGCTTGCCAAAATGGGCGTCAAAACGCTGCTGCTCGAGGCAGGCGACATCGGCGGCGGGACTTCGGCTTCCTGCTCCGGGCGGGCGCAAACCTGCGAAGGGCATCTCGACCCCCTCAATATTCAGATCATCCGCGATGGACTCGCCCGCCATGATACGCTGGAAGAGGAGCTCGGCGCGGATTACAACTGGCGGCGGATCGGGCTTTTTCTGCTAATCAGGAATCAGAAGCTCTGGGACACCTGGCAGGAACGCGCTGCCATCCTCACCCCGGCTGGCATCCCCACCGAGGTGGTCGATCGCTCTACCTTACAGGCTGCCGAGCCGCACATGCAGACCCAGGGCTTGCTGGGTGCTGCCTATGCCCAGGAAGGCATTCTGGACCCATTGAAATTCTCGCTGGCGTACGCCGCTGCTGCCCAGCGACACGGTGCTGTCATTCTGGGTCGCTCGCGGGTGACCGGCATGGATGTACAAGGCAACCGCATCACCGCCGTCCGCACACGTGATACGATTTATCAGGCTGGCAAAGTAGCGGTCATGGCGGGTGCCTGGACGTCGAAGGTCACCGAATTAGCGGGGGTCTCCGTCCCGGTGAACTTCACCCATGCCGAAGCTTTTGTGACCGAACCGATCCCAGCTCGTATCCATCACAATGTTGAACTGGCGGATTTCTATGAGACCATCCACGGCAAAGCCCGTGCGGTCGCCATTGGGGTGCACCCGCAATTAAATGGCACCCTGGACATCTCCGAAGCAGTCACCCAGAGCCAGCACCTTTCCAAAGGGGTGAGCGCCTGGGGTGTCACCTCCCTTAGCCGGGAGTTGCTCCGTTTGTACCCCTTCCTTAGCAAAGTACGGCTGGTGCGTTGCTGGGGAAGACCCACTTCCTTCACCCCCGACGAAGAACCACTGATCGGCTGGGTGCCAGGTGTAGATAACCTCTTCGTGGGCACCAGCCTGGTGATCACCATCACCACCGTGCCGCTCCTGAGCGAATGGATGGCGCTGATGTTGAACGATCAGACCCCGCCCGTATCACTACAGGAGTACGCCCCGGCACGCTTTCATTAGCTGCTTTCTTCCTTTAAAAGTGGCCTTTTTCACGAACATTTAATAACCAAATTGCTAGAAATTTGTGTTTTCAGGTATGAATTGTTCTACATATAACTTACAATCTCCCGCGTAATCAACTATGATAAAGGATGGTAAAAAATGGAATTCACTGGTTATCTTGATTTTTGGTTCACCGATCGCCCCTTGATTGAACGGGTACAGCCTTTTGCGCAACTGGGTGTTAAACGGCTGGACGTGTGGTGCTGGCGCCTGATCGACGTTGCCGGGCTGGCAGAAGAGTGCAAACGGCACGGCAGCATCCTCAATTCGACCTTCGACCATGACATGGGCTCGCTGGCAGACCCGGCGGATAACGAAAAAACGCTTCGCACCTGGGCAGAATCGCTCGAAATGGCGGAACGTCATCAGGTGGAGCACCTCTTCATCTTCTCCAACCAGATCGACGTAGCCAACGACGAGGAATGGTCGCGACGCTTATCCGGCAATTATTCCCAGGCCATCCAATACGCCAACTTGCTTGATCAAACTGAAAAGATCATGAAGATGGTAGAACAGACCAACGTGGAAGTCTGGGTTGAATGTCTCAACCAGAACCCTATTCAGGGCGACATTCTGGTGCGTGACCACGAACTGGCAGCCGATTGGGTGCGACGCATCAATCATCCGCAATTCCGCCTGGCTTTCGATTGTTACCATCAGCAGCGTAACGCTGGCAACCTAATCTATGGCATGGAAAAATACTGGGGGCTGTATCCCACCTTCCATATCGGCGACGTCCCCACCCGCAACGAGCCCGGCACAGGTGAAATCAATTATCCAAACCTGGTGAAAAAACTCAAAGAACTGGGCTACGATGGTCTGATCGGCATGGAATTCCGCCCCTCCACCACCGAAGCTGAGGTGTTCGAAAAAATGAAAGAAATGTTTAAGGAGTTAACAGAATAGGAGGTTAACATGTTAGAAAAAATCCATCCCGACGTGGAGTCGTTCTTACGAAAAAGCCCGATCAGAATGGTAGTGGATGGGCAATTGCTGCCCTCTCTGGGCGGCAAGACTTTTAAAGCCTTCAATGCATCTGACGGCACTTTGCTGGCGGAAATATCCAGTGGCGATACCGATGATGTCAACCGTGCGGTGTTAGCTGCACACAAAGCTGCAGAGGGGCTCTGGAAAACCATGCTGCCTAACGATCGCGAACGCATTTTAAGGCGCTTTGCTCAGATGATCGAAGAACATGCCGACGAATTAAGTCAGCTCGAATCGCTGGACAATGGCAAACCGATTCATCACACCCGCTATATCGATACCAAAGCCGCCGCTGGGAACATCTATCATTGGGCGGGCTGGCCGAGCAAATTGACGGGCGAAACCGTGCCAGTCTCCATCCCAGATCATTTTGTCTATACCCGCCGCGAACCAGTCGGCGTTATCGCGATCATTATTCCCTGGAATTACCCGCTGATCCACTTCACCCAGAAAGTTGGGCCGGCGCTGGCAGCCGGGAACGCGGTGATTGTCAAACCGGCTTCGGTTACCTCGCTGGCAGCCGTGCGCCTGGGTGAACTGGGGCTGGAAGCCGGGCTGCCGGCTGGTGTGCTGAACGTAATCACCGGGCCGGGCGGTCTGGTCGGTGATGCCCTCTCTTCGCATCCCCTGGTCAACAAGGTACAGATCACTGGTTCAACCGAGGTAGGAAAACGGGTTATTCAGAATTCGGCTGCCAGTATTAAACGCCTCTCGCTGGAGCTGGGCAGCAAGGCACCCAACACAATCTTTGCAGATGCTGACCTGGACAAAGCCATCCCCGGTGCATTCTACGCCGCCTTCGGGCACACTGGGCAAAGTTGTGTGGCTGGAAGTCGCCTGTATCTCGAACGCCCGATCTTTGATGAAGTACTGGATCGGATGATTGCAATGGCGAAAACCCAGAAAATTGGGCACGCGCTCGATCTGGAGACTAATCTAGGACCGATCATTGATGGCAACCAGTTCAAAACCATCAGCGCTTATATTCAAAAAGGGCTGGATGCTGGCGCAACCTTGAAATACGGTGGCAAGCCGCTTAAACCCCCAACTGTCCCCGCTGGTGGCTACTATCTGCCGCCAACTTTCTTCACCAACGTTCCGGATGATGCTGCTATCTCGCAGGAGGAGATCTTTGGCCCGGTAGTGAATGTCTATGCCTTCGATTCGGAAGAAGAGCTCATTCAGCGTGCCAATAACACCAAATACGGTCTGGCAGCTGGTGTGTGGACTTCCAACCTGGCGCGCGGGCATCGCGTCGCTCAGCAACTGGATGCCGGGGTGGTCTGGCTGAACACCTACGACATGTTTTCACCTAACACGCCCTTTGGTGGATTCAAAGAGAGCGGTTACGGGCGCGACAACAGCCGCCTGGTGATTGAGGCTGTCACCGAAGCCAAATCGGTTTGGGTTTCCACCAAGCCATAAGCGCTTTTATCAGGTAAAATCATTATAAAAAACAACAGGAGTTAAGGATGATTATTAAAGGGAAAACAGCACTGGTGACCGGGGGAGCCGTACGCATTGGTAAAGCGATTACGCTCGGGCTGGCAAAAGCCGGCGCCAATGTGGTCATTAATTACAACAGCAATGCCGAAGAAGCCAATCTCACCGCGCGTGAGGCTGAAACCTACGGGGTGAAAGCCATCACCGTGCAGGCTAATATCGCCGATCTGGAGCAGGACCGGCGCATGTTCGCTGAAATCCATGAGAAATTGGGGCCGGTCGACATCCTGGTCAACAGTGCTTCTCCCTTTCATACCATCCATGTACCCACCGATGATTTCACCAACTGGCATATCGTCACCGGCGTCCTGGTAAATGGTTCTTTCTACGTTTCGAATCTGGCTGCCAAAGACATGCTCGAGAAAAAAGAAGGCGCCATTATCAACATCGTCGATTTGACCATTTGGGAAGCCTGGCCAAATTTCACCGCCCACACCGTCGGCAAGTCAGCGTTGTATGCGCTTAACCGCCAGTTAGCGCTGGAATTGCGCCCCTACGTGCGCGTCAACGCGGTCTGCCCGGGACCGGTTCTGGCTCCCGATGATTATTCGCCTGAAAAAATAGAACGCACTGCCAAAAAGACCCTGCTAGATCGCTGGGGCACTCCCGAAGACGTCTCCAAAGCGGTCAATTTCCTAGTTGAAGCCGACTATATCACCGCCGATGTAATCCGCGTGGATGGCGGGCAGCGCTATGGGACGCGCAAGATCGAAGCCGGATAAAAATTCAAATCTAAAAGATAAGTATGGATAATATTCGTCGTCTCAATCGACTTTTTCAGCCAGATGGTAAAGTCTTAATTCTGGCTATGGAACATTCCATCATTTTTGGACCCACCAAAGGACAAGTCAAACCCGGCGAGACCATCACCCAGGCGATTCTGGGAGGTGTGGACGGCATCATGACTTCCTACGGGATGGCACGCCATTTCGCGCGCGAGATCTCCCCGGTTGGGCTGGTGCTGCGCTCGGACGGCGTGGCGACCATTCTGGGTCCGGATGTGGAAGCGCCAGTCTGGTTCGGGGTGAAAGAAGCCCTGCGCCTGGGCGCGGATGCGCTCTGTATTTCTTCTTACCCGGGAGATGTTAAAGAAATGACCACTTTCAACAATCTGGCGGAGATCACCTCTGAAGCCCATTCCTGGGGGCTGGCAGTTCAGGCCGAAATGGTGCCGGGCGGTATGCAGAGTACCCCGGAGTATCGCACGGTTGAACGGGTGACCCTGGCAGCGCGCGCCGGTATTGAGCTGGGCGCCGACTGGGTCAAAGTTCCCTACGTGGACAGCTTTGAGCAGGTCGTGGCGGCCTGTTACAAGCCAGTGGTGATCATGGGCTCTAAAAAACGCAACACGGTGGAAGAATTTCTCACCGAAATGAAAAAAGCCATGGACGCCGGCGCTGCCGGCGGCACCATTGGCAGAAACATCTTCGAAGCTGACAACCCCATGGCAATGGCTGCCGCTTTGGCCGCCATCATCCACCAGGGCGTCACGGTAGACGAAGCCACCCGCATCGCAAAAGGATAAAGACATGGAAGATATCATTCTCAGTCTGGACGTTGGCACCACGGTCGTAAAGTGTGTGCTCATCAACACCCAGGGGCAGGAACGCGGCGTGGTTGAATACCATTGCGGGCAGATCTCCAAACCCAACGGGATTGTGGAGCAGGATAACGAAGAGCTCTGGTCGCTGGTGGTCGCCACCCTGCGAGATTCCCAGGCGCGCGTGACCGACAGCCAGCAAGTGCGGGCGATTGTGCTCTCTACCCAGGGGGGTTCGGTCATCCCGGTAGATGAAAACTTCATGCCCACCCATCATATGGTCACCTGGCTCGATTCCCGTGCCCTCAGCCTGGTGCAAGAATGGAACGCGGATGGCACCTCGCAGCGCGTGCGCAATATCAGCGGCTGGTCACCCCAGCCCGGACTGCCTTTCTCGGTGATTGCCTGGTTCCAGCGTAACGATCCCGAGACCTTTAACAAAACACACTACTGGCTGCCGGTCAACGCCTTCTTGAACTACCGCCTGACCGGGCGGTCCTCTACCAATCCTTCTATGGCGGCTGAAATGCTGCTAACCGATATCCGCACCTGCGAATGGAATCAGGAGCTGTGCGATATCGTTGGCATCCGTACGGATCAATTGCCACCAGTGTTTGCTTCGACCGCAGTGGTGGGAGCGATAACCCCGGAAATTTGCCGGCAAACCAACCTGCCGGGCGAGTTACCCGTTTTTCAGGGTGGGCAGGATCATTCCGCTGAAGCCTTGGTGCTGGGTGTGCTGGGCAGCGACCAGGGATTTTTGGCTTGCGGCACCGCCTGGGTGATCAACGCGGTCACTCACCACGGCAGCGTCGAGCAGATCCCGCCGCAAATGGATCTCAACTTCCATGTCATCCCCGATTTGTGGATTGCCAGCCAGTTTCTGGGCGGATTTGGCGCCTATCCGGAGTGGATGCAAAAGCAATTTTGGGATCAGCCGGATGCTGACAGCCAGCGCGGAAACCGCTTTGCCCGCATGAACCAGGCGCTCGGCGAGCATACGCAATTGGACCCGAATCTGCTCTTCCTGCCGCTCAACGGCTCGGCTTTTGCGCGTAACATTGCCCCGGGGGGTGGTTTCAGCGGCTTACGCCTGGATCACAACGCGGTGGATATGACGCGCGCTGTCCTGGAAACTTCAGCTTTCGAAGTGCGCTGGGCTCTGGAATCGTTGAAAAGTGAAGGTACCACCATCCAGCAATTGTGGATGATTGGTGGCGCCGCCCGCAGCCCGATCTGGCCGCAAATCATTGCCGATGTGAACGGCGTAACCATCTCGCTGACCACCTACAGCCACGGACCCGCCATGGGTGCTGCCATGCTAGCCTGTCTTGGGCTGGGTGTCTACCAGAGCGTGGATGAATGCGCGCAATATTTCAAGATTCAAAAGAAAGAAATTCACCCGAATCTCAGTCTGGGTGCTTTTTACCAGGCTAAATTCGAGAAATATCAAAAAGCCGTTCTGTTGCTGGAGTAGGAATGCCATCTCAGAATCAATCAAGCGCTGCTTTCCTTAAAGAAATCAAGTCCATCATGATCGATATCGACGGTACGCTGTTAAAAGGCGAGAACGCTTTACCCGGCATGGTGGAATTCTTTAATTTCCTCCAGGAACAGCAAATTCATTTTGAGGTGGCCACCAACAACGCCACCCAGACGCGCATAGCTTATCAAAAACTGCTCAGCACTCTGGGAGCCCCCCTGAGCGTCGAGAATGTGCTCACCTGTGCTACCGTAACCGCCCTCTATCTGCAGGAAAAATACCCCGGCGGATCGGTCTATATGATCGGGCAATCCGGACTCAAAAAAGCCCTGCAAGACGCTGGGATGCATATCATCCGCGCAATGAATGGTAAAGTCGCTGCCGTGGTAGTGGGCGGGGATTACCGCCTGACCTATGACAAGCTGAAATATGCCAGCCTGCACATTCAGCAAGGTGCGGAATTCATCGGCACCAATCCCGATCTACTCTACCCCACCCCTGAAGGCCTGGTACCGGAATGTGGCATGACCCTGGTGGCGCTTGAAACCGCTACCAATGTTAAACCAATCATCATGGGCAAACCACACCGTCCATTGTTTGAGCTGGGGATGAAAAAAATGGGCGCCTCCCCACAAACCACCGCCATGCTGGGCGACCGCCTGGAAACCGACATTCAGGGCGGGCAGCGCGCCGGGATGCGCACCATTCTGGTGGAAACCGGCGTGGATCAACGCTCTGCCATCGCCGCCAAAGGCATCACTCCTGATTTGGTGGTGGCAAATCTGCCGGAGTTATTGGCGTTATGGAAAGCAGGGCTGAACTAAATGACAACTGGACATCAATTTGACGCGATCATCGTAGGGGCAGGCTATGTTGGCTGTTCGACGGCTTATCATCTTAGCAAGGCTGGCTTGAAAACCGCCATTCTGGATCAGGGTTCAATTGCTGCTGGAGCCTCGCGCGCCAATTTTGGCAATATCCAGATTCAGGATCTGGAATTAGGTGCCAGTATCCCGATGATTCTGTTGGCGCGCACCAAATTTGCCACCCTGGAAGAGGAGCTGGATTGGAAGTTAGGCTTGGGTCCCCTCAGCAGTCTTTTGGTGATTGACAACGAACACCAATGGCAGATGTTGGCAGAACGCGAAAAAATCCTGCAGGCAATTGGTATTCAAGCTGAATTGATTTCGGCGGAACGCCTGCCAGAGATTGAACCTAACATTGACCCTCGCCACCTGCTGGGGGCGCTTTACCACCCTTATGAAAGTCACCTAGATCCCTTCATGCTGATTAACGCTTACCTGACCCGCGCCTGGGAGAAAGGTCTGCAGGAGTTTTACTACTGTCCGGTGACCGATTTCGTACTCGCGAATGGGCGGATTCAAGCACTGGTAACTCCGCAGGGTAATTTCTCCGCCAAACATATCATCCTTTGCACCGGTGCTTATACAGCCTCTCTGGGGGAAAAATTAGGGCGTAAGTGGGACTTGCTGCATTATATACTCGGGCAAGCAATGGTGACCGAGCAGTCACCAATCCGTTTGCACAATCAGCTCTCCTCAGCTTCGTTCTTCGAAATGGAAGCTGATATTCCCCCCGGGGTGATCGTGGCCAATATGGCTATCAGCCAATCCACCCACGGGAACCTGTTATTGGGAGAATCGATGTTCGAAGCCCCGCATTTCAAAACCAAAGTGCCAGCTAAAGCCATGCCGCTCATCAGCCGCTCGGTCTTAAATTACTTCCCTTCCTTTAAAGATTTACGCATTATACGAAGTTGGGGCACGGCTGTCGCTGACACCCGCGATGGATTACCCCTGTTCGGCCCGGTGAACAGCCTGCCCGGTCTGTACATCGCCACCGCCTTCCGCTCTACGGTCATCATCACCCCGCTGGTGGGTGAAACCCTGGCACAGCTCATCACTACCGGCTCCAGTGAGCTGGATATTCAAGCATTTCTACCTGAAAGGAAAGCCCATGTTTCGCATTAAAAAATCCAGTCATTTACTACCCGCTATCACACGTGGCAAACCGGTTAACCTCCTGGTGGATGGCAAACCGGTGGAAGCCTATGAAGGTGAAACCGTGGCAGCCGCACTTCTAGCAGCCGGCATTCACACATTTCGTCTAAGCCCGAAACAACACCAAGCTCGCAGCCTGTATTGTGGCATGGGCGTCTGTTACGATTGCCTGGTGACCATCAATGGGGTGCACGCCCAACGCGCCTGTATTACCCTGGTTGAAGACGGAATGCAGGTAGAAACCTGCAAGGAGCTGGAATTATGATCGAGACTTTTGAACTGGCTGTCATTGGCGGCGGACCGGCAGGTATGGAAGCCACCAAAACCGCTTCGGGATTTGGCGTGCGCACGGTGATGATCGACCAATATCCCCAACCCGGCGGGCAATATTATATGCGCATTCCGCGCACCTTTAAGGTAGATTACGAGAATAAAGCCGAAACCGACGGACGTAAACTGGTGAATGAAACCCTGAACTCCTCGGCTCTTAAAGTCCTGAACTGCCTGGTCTGGGGGCTCTTTCAGGAGGATGCTGGCTGGCTGATCGGTTTATACGGCAAAGACACTCCCAAATATGTGCGCGCTAAAAACCTGATCCTCGCCAACGGCACCTATGATACCCCGGTCGCCTTCCCTGGCTGGACGTTGCCCGGAGTGATCACCTGCGGTGGCACCCTGACCCTGTTGAAAAATCAACGCGTCGCCCCAGGGAAACGCGCCCTCGTCAGCGGCACCGGACCCCTGGTTTTCTCCGTCGCAGCGCACCTGATTGCCGCTGGCGTGGAAGTGGAAGCCGTCTGTGAAGCCAATCACCTCCTTCCACGTGGAATCAAACATACATTTACTATGCTGCGCCAATGGGATCGCCTGGTGGAAGGCGCCAGCTATATGAAAACCATCCTGGGCGCCGGCACCCCATACAAGATCGGCTGGTCGCTGGTGGAAGCCCGCGGTCAGGAGGCGGTCGAACAGGCTGTCATCGCGAGAGTCGACCGCAAAGGCCAACCTATTCCCGGCAGCGAGAAAATATACGACGTCGACCTGGTGGTCAGCGGTTATCTGCTAACGCCCAACACCGGTCTTTTGCGTATGATCGACTGTGAAATGACCTACCAGCCCGGGAAAGGTGGTTGGATCCCGGTGCGCGATGCGGATTATCAGACCAGCATCCCGGGTGTATATGCAGTTGGTGATGGTGCCGGGATTGGTGGCGCCGAGAACTCTCGCCTGGAAGGGAAAATTGCCGGCGCTGTGATCGCCCGGAATTGCCGTTACCTCAGCCTGAGCCGCGAGAAACAGTTCCGCGAGGAGCTGCAAGCTGAACTAGCACAGCAAACCCGCTTTGGGATATTGTTGAGTGATCTTTTCACCCCGCCAGTCGGGCTGGTCAACCTGCCCAAAGATGACACCATCATTTGCCGCTGTGAGGAAATCTCTCTGGGTGAGATCAAAGCCGCTGTTAAGATGGGCGCGCGTTCAATCGGTGAAGTCAAGATGCTGACCCGCACCGGTATGGGCAATTGCCAGGGGCGCATGTGTGAACACAGCGTCGCCAGCATTATTGCCCATGAGTTAGCCGACAAAGGGATTACCCGTGAAGAGATCGGTTATTACTCCATTCGTCCGCCGCTGCACCCCCTGCCGCAAAGCTTCCTGGCAGAAGCTGTACCAGATGAGGATTGAGGTTGTACAGCCGCACTCAACGTGACAATAGCTATCTTGACCGTTTACTGAATTTTATTCATCAGGAATACGGGATCCTAAGCACAGGTATTACGCCGGCAAAACGTGGCTTTTATGGAGAAACCTGGAAAATTGAGAGTGCCCGAGAGAGTTATTTTGTAAAAGTGGATTATTCCACAGCACACAAAAGTCTGTATGAGCAGAGTTTTTCCGTAATCCAATACCTCCACCAGCATGGTATCGAGTTTATCAGTCGGGTTGTCAAAACGGGTGATGGAAGTCTTTTCACTCATTTTGACAGGGCTGTACTGGGTATTTTCCATTGGATTGAGGGTGAGAACATCGAAAATGAGTGGACTACTTTCCAGGAATATAAACTACTTGCGAAAATTTATACAGTCCCAACGACTGGTATCCAGATCGCCAGCGAAGATTTTTCCACCAAAAGTGCGGAACTTTTTTATGTGCAATGGGCACGGTTGAAAAAGGAGCAGAAAAGAAACAATCCGACCAGAACAATCGCACTGTTGAATAGTAATAGTGAAAAATTAGCTCATCGGGCTGAAAAATTGAATTTGTTCGCTGAACAATGCAGACCAGATCAATCCCATTTTTATATTACCCACGGTGACCCGGGCGGAAATATCATCGTCAACGGGCTAGACTGTTATCTTGTCGATTGGGATGCCCCTCTCCTCGCCCCCCCGGAAAGAGATGCCTGGTTTTCTCTCAATTTTGATTGGGCGATTGCTGCTTTTAATGAGCAATTAAAACAAAATGGCATCGCGTATACTCTGCGCCTTGAGCGAATGGCTTACTATTGTTACCACTCCTTTTTTACATATTTAACTGAATACCTGGAAGCCTATTTGGATATCGGAGATTGTATCGGGAATTTTGCAGAGACTTTGAGCGAATATTTTGAAAGCTGGATCGAAGCAAAAATCAAATATTTGGATGGGATGGGGTAGTAAGCCGGGAAGATTGATATCAGTCGGACTTTCCCATGTACAAAAGTTTTAAGATTGGTCATTAAAAGCTGGTAAAAGGTTGCGCCTATCGAGTTTAAACCACTAAATCCAGGCGTTGAACAGACTGTATTTTACGAATAAAATCTTCAGAAACTCCGACTTTCGCAGCAACTACCGGCCAGGTTTTCAGAGTGACCGTCACACGCTCCAACATCGCTTTGGCGCGATAAGGTTTAATCCCGGCGATGCTTGCCAACGCAACCAGATCCTGCCTGTCAAACAAGTCTCTTTTTCCGTTAATGCTCATTTGATGCTGACGGGTCCAACGCCCGAAAGGGTCGTACGCATACGTCAGGTCAAATGCCGGTGAAAGCCTCCATGCACCGCTTTGATCCATCAGGAAGGCGATATTTTTGACATGATCATCCTGATTTCGCCCGACCACGTTAAAAATGGCTCTTAAAACCTGCTGTTCTAAATCGTCCTGAGAACAACCCAGCTGTTTCATGGTATGGAGGGTCTGTTCGTAGGAATAGAGTGCGGCAATATTAAAATCAACGTGGGTTAATGCTCCTAAAGATTGCATATGAATTTTCGTTCCATCCGGATTGCGGTCAAAGCGTTTTGTCATAAAATGGCTGCGTCCGCCTTCATGATGAAGCCGGGATTCCATCATTTCTATTCCTGCTTTGATTGCTAATTGGTAATATGCGAATTCTATCTTTCCAAACCCCTGTGGGTCAGCCAATTCCTTGTCACGATTATTTGAGATCCCATCAAACTTAATGATCCAATTCTCGAAACCGGGAGAATTTTTCTCCTGACCGGAGCGAAATTCGTTGGTGATCGGGTTCCATGCCAAAACTGCCTTTGCTCTGGCACCTCCGGCGGAACTCCCCACGCGGAGAATATTTTCTATCACAAGCTGATCGTCAATCCCTAAAAATACGCCTTCCAAATGTGAACGTTGGTTCAAGATCCGGTTGGACAACTTCACCAATCTGGAAACATCCAGTTCGTCTGCCTGCGAATGGAAGATCCGCATTACTGGTTTAAATTCCAGGGCACCCATCCCTCGGTTACCAATAAAAGACAAGCGCTCAACTGGGTTAAAATGATCGGCACTGCGACCCTGAGAAGCTAACCAGCTATCAATGACGGCATTTCCAAACTTATCCGGAAGGGAATCCGCCAGTAGCCCCGGTAACCCCCGGAATGATCCTTTTGCAAGAGTAGTAAATTCATAAGGCATCTCCCTTAATGGCATCATCAAAGGCGCGGGTTGGATTCGGCTATGAACGAAAGCTGGATCATATTGAAACACTGCTAACTGCCGGTCTTCCACCCAGGAGACCGCCCCAATCTCACGCCCCCATAAGAGCACACTGGCATCATTCATCTTCTGTTACTCCCCAAATCCAGTTGCCCTGATTAGCATCTTGTTTTCTTGGGCGGGCGCGCCTGCGTTCTTTTCCCGCAGCCCGAACCCTTTCAATCGGACGAATTGCAGGATCCGGCAGAAGGGTCTCCAGATTTTGTTGTAATCCCAACCCCATCAGAACTCGGATAAGGGTATTTAATGAGGTGCCTTTACCATCCTCTAGGCGTTGTATGGTTCCAGTCGTCACACTAGCTTCTCGGGCTAATTGTGCTTGCGTTAAATTATAAGTTAAGCGTATTTTTTTTACCTGACCGCATAGATAACTTTCAATTTGTTCGCTGGTGGCAACCGTATAATCAATTGTTTTCGGCATCATATTTCCTCTTATTCCATAAAAAGCAATGAGGTTGTCTTCATTAAAGTGATTATATCAAAAATTTGGATTACTGTTAATATAATATATAATATATTACTTATTATATGTAATTAACATGATTAATATATAATATATTATATATTATATGGATTTATAAATTAAAAATATTTCACGAAGAGAATCACGCGAATGAGGATGGAATGAGGGTCTCTTAAAACACCGGCGGGGTCACACAACAAATGATGACCAGCTCTTCATCGCTGATGGAGCCGAACTCGGCTAAGTTGTCCCCGTCAAAGTAGATCGTGTCGCCGGCATTCAGGGTATAGACCATATCGCTGACCACAATGCGCATCATACCGGTCAGCACATGCATCCATTGCTCGGTGGATTTGGATAACGGCATCGCGATCCGGTTGATATGTGGCTCCATCCGGATGATGAAGCTCATCATTTGTTTGGTCAGGTCAGCGGTTAACAGATCATAGCCAATTTTGGTATCCGGGAAAAATACACGGGTGCGTTCATTGGCGCGCACCACGTTTCCGGCTGAACCTTCATTCAGCAGGTAGAAAATTGGGATTTTTAATGCCGTGGCAATGCTTTGCAGGGAGTTCAGTGATGGTGAAACCTGATCATTCTCAATCTGGCTGAGAAAGCTGGCAGTCACCCCGGCCAGGTCACCCAATTCACGCAAACTTAACCCTAATTCTTTTCGACGATTGTTAATACGCTTCCCAATTTCCATTTATATGCCTTTTATTTTTCTATATGATTAATCAACCGAAATTTGAAGATTACGAATGATTCAGTAAATCATGCCGCCAATGAGTGGATCAGGCCTGGTAAGCCGGAGCCTGATCCACTCACTAAATTTTAGGACATAATCATGCCGCCGTCAACTTCCAGAGCTTGTCCGGTCATATAACGGGAATCTTCTGAGGCCAGAAAAGCGATCACACCGGCAATTTCCCAGGGTTCTGCCAGACGTTTCATCGGGCAATCATTGGCGCGCATTTTCAACCAATCCTCGCCGCTCATGCCGTCCATGCTGCCCACTTTACCTGCCACACCGCGCACCATATCGGTCAGGGTGTTACCCGGGCAAACTGCATTGGCGGTCGCACCGTAGGGTGCCAGTTCCATAGCTACCGAGCGAGTCAGACCAATCACACCGCTTTTCGAAGCAGAGTATTCAGCCGAAGCCACCCAACTGGTCTTGCCAGCCATGGAAGAGAGATTGATAATACTGCCGGAGCGTTGTTTCATCATGATTGGCGCCACGGCTTGGTTGCACAGGAATACACCAGTCAGATTAATATCGATCAGGCGGTTCCACTGTTTCAGGCTGACTTCCGCCAGCGGTGAACCAGTATAAATGCCTGCCGAGGCCACCAGCACATCCACCCGTCCCCATTTTTCCATGACGGTGTTCACAGCGCCTTTGACACTCTCCGGGTCAGTCACATCGCAATGGATCGCGACTGCACCCACGCCCAAAGCGCGGATTTCTTCCGCCACCGCTTCGTTGAGCGCATCGGTCACATCCAAACAAGCCACGAAAGCCCCTTCTTGGGCAAATCGCTGCGCACAGGCTTTGCCAATACCATTGGCAGCGCCGGTAATCACTACAACCTGATTCTCAAACCTTTTCATGCCACACCTCTTTATTTGGAATTATCCGTTTAAAATCTTCAAAGCGGCGTCCACGGAGACGTCTGCGTGAATTAATGCAGCAATTGCTGCCACCATTGCTTCAGGGTTATCTGCTTGGAAGATATTTCTGCCAATGGCGACGCCTTTGGCACCTGCATCCAGCCCGGCGCGAATCTTGTCCAGCATTTCCCGTTCGCTGCCTTTTTTGGCACCACCTAAAATAACAGCCGGAACGTAGCAGGTGCTGGTCACTCTTTCGAATTCGGGGGCATAGGGAATCTTGACCCAATCCACACCAATTTCAGCCGCCACGCGGGATGCAATGGCAATGCTTTCAGCGGTGCGCATGTGATCAGGGCTGTCAAAGCCACCGGGAACCATTTCGCCCATTACAGGTAAACCCCAGGCATGCGCTTCACCAACCACCATCGCAAGTGAGCGCAGGGAGTCTTCTTCTTCTGGAGCACCCGGGAAAGCTGAAACGCCAACCGCATCTGCGCCAATGCGCAACGCATCGTCTACCGTCCAGAAAAGGGAACCAGGACCCATCTTGCCCAGTTTGGTTCCGCCGCCATCCAGTCGCATGATTAACCCCAAGGGCTCAATCTCTTCCGCGAATTTTTCAGCAGTTCCATAGGTGGTCAGGATGGCATCGGCGCCACCGGCTGCAATTTGGCGCAGCAGGTTGCCGGGCTGTTCGATGCCTTTGGCAGGGCCATCAATCATGCCATGGTCGAAGGCGACAATAAAAGCGCGACCATCTGGTTTAAATATATGTTTTAGTCTACGTGTTCTCATGTTATGAAATCCTCTCAAATAAATCTGGTGTAATCTGATAAACTGCTGGTTCTCCAGCAAAAAATCTGCGTAATTCTTCCACCGCCAGTTCACCCAACATGGTGCAATTGTCGATACAACCAGCGATGTGTGGTACCACCACCACATTATCCAGCTTCCGCAAGGGGTTGTCGGCGGCGGGAGGTTCAGGGTCGGTCACGTCCAGGAAGGCAAAGAAGCGGCCCTTTTTCATTTCGGCGATCAGCGCTTGTTCATCGATAATTGTACCGCGGGCGGTATTGATGATCAGGGCATCATCCTTCATCAATGCCAGACCCTCTGCATTGACCATGTGATAGGTATGTGGGTTGGCGGGTGCATGAATGGAGACCACGTCGGATGAGCGCAGCAATTCATCCAGTTCGACCTTGGTCGTACCCAGAGCCCGCGCTTCCTCTGCGGAAACGAAGGGGTCAAACAACAACACATTCGGTTTAAAGGGTTTTAGCAGTTCGATCACATGTCGCCCAACATTGCTGGCGCCGATAATGCCGACATTGCGACGGTACAACTCACAGGCATACCAGCGATCCCACACCGGTGATTCGCGCCAGCCGCCTGCACGTACGTGGTTGGCCAGCTGCCAGATGCGTTTTTGGCCAACGATCATCAGCCCCAGGGTGGTCTCAGCCACGGTTTTCGCCAGGGCTATTCCGGTGCTGGTGAGGTGCATATTTCTCTGCCAAAAAGCATCACTGACAAATCGTTTGACGCTACTGCCCATATGAGCCATGGCTTTCAACTTGGGCGCTGCTGCCATCACGTCAGCATCTAATTGAGCCACCCCCCAACTGGTGATACAGGCATCGGCATCCGCCAGCAACTGCATTAATTCTTCTTTATTCGCCGGTTCATCACCCGGATGATGGATAACATTGGCAAATTTGTCCAAGGCATCCCAGGCTTCCTGGCTGAACATACGGCGATAATTGATTTTTCCAATGGTTATTGCTACGGTCGGTTTTTGCATAAATTTTTCCTTCTTTTTATTTTTTTGTAGTTCGTTAGTCTGCTTGTTCCTAACGAATTTTCTGTAATATTTCCTTGTAATTTTGAAAGCCACGGGCATATATATTCTGATTATGTGCCTGTACCGCTACCTGTTTCGCTGGTTTTTGCAGGAAACCCAGGGCTTCTTCCACGCTGGAATAAACGCCGCTGCCCACACCAGCCAAAACAGCCGCACCCAATGCCGGCCAGTTATCGTATTGTGGCAGTTCGATTGGAAGCCCGGTAATCTCCGCGAGGATCGCCGGCCATACTGAACTCTGCGATGCTCCGCCGACCATCCATAGTTTTTCAACCGGTTGATTCGTTGAGCGGATCGTATCCAACGCCCAGCGTAACTCATAACCGGCACTTTCCATGATAGCACGCGTCATATCTGCGCGAGTATGATTAAAGTCAAGGCCGATGAAACCACCACGTTGAGTAGTTGCCGGATCGGCATGCCCTCCAGTCATGGGTAGAAAGAAAAGATCAGCGTTAGGATGCGTTGAGCGCATGGCATCATCCAGGCGTGCATAGGTATCACGCCGAGAGAGAATATCACCACTCCCCTGCCAGGCATTCTGCAGCCACCATTCCTGCGAGGCCCCCAGGCCGCCCAACGATTGAGACAACGTCCAGCGTTGCGGGTAAGCATGAAAATTAAGGCTTAATACCGGCGGCAACCCTTCCAGGTCAGGCGAGTTCAGAATCCCGGTGAAGACCCAGGCAGTGCCGCAGGCCAGTAAATATTTCCCGGGGTCATTAATGCCTAATCCCAGTGCCGTACAGACCTGGTCATGCCCGCCGTTAATCAGGAGTGACCCCGGGGTAATCCCGGTGGTCTGGCAGACTCCAGGCTTGAGCGCGCCAATGACCGCCCCGGAGGGCGTCATCTGAGACAGCATCTCCGGGCGAATTCCAGCCAGTTCACATAATGACTGGCTCCAATCGCCGCTGTGCAAGTCTACCAGTTGCATCCCACCAGCATTGGAAGGATTGCTGATCATTTTACCCGTCAACCGGTAGGCGATAAAATCATTGACCGAAAAATAGTGCCTGGAACGTTGAAAAACAGCGGGGTTATTGTCCCTCAGCCAGGCGATATTGGGTAAACATAAACCGGTGATCAGCGGCCAGCCACTGATCGGCTTGACCCATTCTTCCACTCCGGATTCCCGCCAGGCCTGCACCAGCCCGGCGCTGCGACCGTCCAACCAGGTAATGAGCGGATAAACCGGTTCACCGTCCTGGTCGGCGGGGATCAGGGAACCGCTTTGCACTGCCATACTGATCGCTTTGATTTGAGTTTGGGCGCCTTTTTGTTCACCAATCTGGGTTAATACCGAGAGGACTGCCGCCCAAACCTCTTCCGGATCCTGTTCGACCCAGCCAGGCTGTGGCGATTGGTTGCGGTATGCCGCTGAGACTGCCCGCGCCAGTTCCTGCCCTTCGCGATTGAAAAGGACCGCCTTGGTAGAGGTGGTGCCGACATCGATGCCCAGTAATGCTTCAATCATCCAGCAACCCTGACTTTCACATTCCCCGGGACTAATCCACAACCACGCCGGCGCGTTTGAATAAATCTGCGCAGACTTTGCGGGCACGTGCCAGCATTGCTTTTTCGTCGGTGAAAAGGATGACCTTATCCTTCATCAGAATTTTACCATCCACAATGACAGTATCCACATCACGGTTGCTGGTGTTATACACCAGAGCAGAAGCGACCTTATGTACTGGCATCGCCATCGGTGTATCCAGATCCACCAGGACCAGGTCAGCTTTTTTGCCGGGTTCGAGTGAACCAATCTGATCAGGCTGACCAAATGCCTGGGCGCCACCGCGACAAGCCATCCAAAGCACATCCTCCGGCAAGAGTACCATCGCGTTTAAAGTATTCACCTTATGCAATAAAGCGGTGGTTTTCAACACTTCCAGCATATCCTGGTTGTTATTGCTGCCAGGGCCATCCGTACCCAGTGCTACCGTAATGCCGCGTTCCAGCATTTCTGGCACACGCGCCACACCAGACGCCAGGTACATATTACTGACCGGGCAATGTACCACCAGGGCTTTATATTTTTCAATCAAATCCAGCTCAAAGTCTTCCAACCAGACACTGTGCACCAGTTGCATGTGCGGTCCTAACACCCCGATATCGTCCAACCACTCAATATGGCGTGAACCGCGTGTTTCCAGGTTCATTTCCACTTCGCGGCGGGCTTCAGCCACATGGATATGCGTTCCGGAACCCCATTTCGTTGAGATATCATGGGTTTTGCACATGGTATCATCGGTGCAGCCCCAGGGAATAAGTGGCCCGAATTCCACGCGCGTGCGTCCGTTACCGTTCACTTCGTACTTCTCACGCAGGCGGACCGTTTCGGAAATGATGCGCTCCTGATCCTCCATTAATGTAGGATGATAGTTCATATCAGCCCAGCCGCGTGCCAGTAAAAAGCGAATGCCGCTTTCATCGGCAGCCCGGCAAACACCGTCATCGTTGTGCGGGTCGGCATGAATATACTGATGATCGATCACCGAGGTAGCTCCCCCGCGAATATTTTCCATCAAACCTATCATTGCAGCTACATAGGCTTCTTCGGGCGCCATATCTTTTGCGACCGGCCAGATGGCAGACTCCAGCCATTCAAGCAAGGGTTTGTCGTCCGCCAGCCCACGAATGAATGTTTGAAATAAATGCGTATGCGCATTGACCATTCCTGGCATGACAGCCATGTTGGTGGCGTCCAGGACCTGATCAGCTTTTTCGTAAGCCGCCGGCGGGTCACCCGCTCCAATCGCAGCAATCCGGTCGTTTTCGATGAAGACGTAACCTTTTTTGAAAATCTCTTTGTCATCGTTCAGGGTGAATACTGATCCATTTTTAATCAAAATACTGCTCATACTTCAAACCTTTCTACCTTTAAAATCAGTCAATTCCTCTTATGATCGGATACGTTTGACGGGACTGAGCTGTGTGATTTCGTGGATCAAACCGGTCAATACTGGTTCAAATTCTTTCAACAACGCCGGATCAGTCCACTGCCGTAAATTGCTGTCCAGTAATAACAGGGCAGATTGCGCCGTACCTGTCAGCAAATTGATTGCCATTTCGAGATCATCTTTCACGCGGTCTTCCACGAATGGACGGAAGTCCTGCAAGGTTTGGGCCGCGGTAATCGACAACTGGCTCATACGGGATGGGTATTCACATAACAGTTTCTGCCCTTCCAGTTCCTGGCCGGCATTGCGCAGCGCGACAAAATCTCCTATCGCATTGGAATCCTGGTCACAAATATCCAGCAGCCGATTTTGAATGCTAGCCAGCTCATCCAGATGATTCTGGAAGTCACTGCCCTGATCTTCCTGCAAGCCCTGGGTAATGCGAATACAGGCATGCCCTAAAGATACTGCCGAAGCGGCTGCGTTGGTAATCACAGCCCCGGCCATAGCGTGGTTTTTAAAACTGATTTCATTATTAAAGTCTCTGATACTTAAATCGCTGATTAAATTCTCCATATCCTCCTCCACTTTCAATCTGCCATCCAGGCGGGCACCGGACTTCCCGGAAATCTCCCCCAGTTTTTCTATATATTTAACCAATTCCCGGCGCATGAAATAATCGGTTTCATAATGTTCAAACGAACGGATATCGATTAGATTGCAGCAAGCCTCACGACCATGACTGCTCTCCCAATTGCCCGCCAGCTCGCGCACAAAGCTGGTGGATGCTAACCGAAAGGTCTGGTCTAATTGTTCCTCCAGTGGCTTGCCATTGACCTGAATATCGGCTACCTGAGCATCTGCCCGGTTGCGGGACTGGTGAATCACATAACGGATCCCCTGACTGAATTGCAAAAAGCCACGTTCTGTATTCGGTTCGCCTGGGTGATCTACCCGCAGCGCATTGTCCGCAAGCAACTCGCTCAATTGCCGGCCGGTGAGCTCGAATATTTGGATAGTATCTGCAAAGGGCATCAGATTGAACCAATCCCCAAATGTGAGCTGACCGCCCACCTTCAAGCCGCGGCGCACACAACTGGAATCAATCATCCCCAGGTCCACGTTCTGCCCGGCTTTCTTTAACTGGCTTACCAGACCGTCTGTGATAAAGTTTGCCAGCGCCAGTTCACCGGAGGCAAAAGTGTTGCGCACGTAATCGGTGCCTAACTGCGGGTCAGCCCCTACCCTAGCAATGACCCGAGAAAAATAATCGTGGGCCCTGTCAATAAGCGGTTTCATCACCGTCTGTTCCAGAAATTGATCCACCGGCAGGGTCTCGGTGGCAATCAAACGTGCATGCGTAACCGCCGCCGTTTTCTGCCGGATGCGAATATCCACCCGGCCCAGGTATTTGCCCAAAGAGCCGGCCTGCACGATCGGAATACCGTTGACAATGTTATGTGATGAAAGCCCCTGATGATTCAATTCGTGATGTGAATGTCCGCCTACGATCAGATGGACCCCGGCGTATGGCAGGCTCTTTGCCAGCTCCACATCTCCCGCACCGGAAGTAATCGCGGAGGTGGCAGAAAGACTATACCCCAGGTGGGTCAATAAAATAACCACATCGCAAAGAGGGCTCAAAGCCGGCAGGATATTATGAATGGTCTCTACCGGGTTCTGAATCAGATCATGATTTTTACTGATTTTATTTTCAGCTGCAGTTACCAGACCAATGACACCTACACGAATCCCTTTGATGACCAGTATGGCAGCCGGATAAAAAAGCCCGCGTAAGGCCGGGTTATCCCGTAAATTAGCTGCCAAGATCGGAAAGCGGGCATCATTTAGGATGGAGCGTTTTAACACCTCGATACCCATATCAAAATCGTGATTGCCCAACACTGAAAGATCCACCCCAGCAGCAGAATAGAGCCGGTAACTGGCATGCACCGGGTTTTCTTCCGGTGGGGCATCCATCAACTCATCAAAGACAGTCCCAATACAATCATCCCCGGCAGAAAGAGTCAGCACAGCCCGCAGGGGATCATCGGCCACATTGAGACGCTGTTCGTTGATCTGATAAGCCATGCGGGTAAAGACCGGTTCATCCCCATTCGGGGTAAAGCGCACCAGATGTCCATGCACATCATTGAAATGAAAAACGGTTAGGAAGAAGTCGGACTGGCGTAAGGCTGGCAAAGGTGAAGGGAGGGTTACCCCTTCCTCCATTACAATTTCTGCGATCATTCCCTGGGTGGGGTCTCCGGTTAACAAAAATAACTGTCGATCGGCGACATTCCCAAGATCCGGTTTTGCCTGTTGTAATTTCAGACGATGATGATCGGGGTTTCCAAATTCTTTTTCAGCCAAGCAGCAGCTCCTGATTTTTATTTACCAAAGCATTAATTCCATTCTAGCCTTTGACTGCCCCTTCGACCATAGCTTTGAAGAAGGTCTTGCGGGTGAAAAGGAATAAAATGATGATCGGCGCACAAATGATCAAACAGGCAGCCGCCAACACCTGCAGGTTGACGATATTCTGGGAGAGGAAATCATACAAACCGAACATTGCTGGTTTATAAGCGTTTTTAGTCACCAGCAGGT
>Ga0226835_1000348_pt1 | contig 61337 bp, 64 predicted proteins | sample LAC_MetaG_1_FD_163627 | JGI IMG/M metagenome (GOLD analysis project Ga0226835, IMG submission 163627) | Anaerobic ammonium oxidizing microbial communities from anammox membrane bioreactor (MBR) in UC Berkley, California, United States -... | ecosystem: Engineered > Bioreactor > Anaerobic >...
GAAGCACAAGCTCATGCAGGCGATGCTGGAGCGCGATGCCGGCCGGCAACTCAAGGGGTTGGTGCAGCTCGACGATGCCTACTGGGGCGGCCGGCGCCGGGGCGGGAAGCGCGGCCGCGGCACGCGCCGGATCAGCTTTGACTGATCCGGCCAAGATTGGAAGCATATTATTGCCAACCCCGTTTGGAAGCATAACCTTGCCTAAGCGGTAAGGTTATGCTTCCCGTTACATTTGGACTGCCTTGGAAGTGTTCTTGGTGGACCGGAGGAGGATCGAACTCCCGACCTTCGCATTGCGAACGCGACGCTCTCCCAGCTGAGCTACCGGCCCGAAAGAGGGGCGGATTATAGCCTGTTTGGGGGGGCAGCCGCCAGTTTCCCCTCTCCCTGCCCCTCTCCCCGGAGGGGCGAGGGAAAAGCCTCAGGTCTCGTCGTCCTCCCCCGAGCCGGCGGCAGCGCGGCGCAGGCGGTCGTTGACCGCCAGCCAGGCCTCGCCGGCCGGCGGCTGCTGGACGAGGATGCGGGCGCAGCCGAGGCCGTCCAGCTCGCGCAGGCTGGCGTAGAGGTCGTGGGCGAAGCCGGCCGGCTCGGGCGGGGCCTGCTTCCACACGACGAGCTCGTGGCTGATGGCCTGTGCCGTCGGTGCCAGCACGGCGACCCGTTCCCCCGCCACCAGCGCGTTCCTCAGGGCGAAGAGCAGGCCGTCCGAGGAGACCAGCTGCAGCGGCGTGCGCGGAGCGTAATGGGCGTCGAGCGAGCCCGACACGCGCGGCACGTCAGCTTGCGGCGCGGCGGGTTCCGGCGCGCGGCCGAGCACGCGGGCGATGTCGGCGGTGCCGACGGCACCGGGCCGCAGCAGCACCGGCGTGCCGCGCGAGAGGTCGAGGATGGTCGACTCGATGCCGACCGGGCAGGCGCCGCCGTCGAGCACCAGCGGCACGCGGCTGCCGAGTTCCTCGCGCACGTGGGCGGCGGTGGTCGGGCTGATGCGGCCGAAGCGGTTCGCCGAGGGCGCGGCGATGCCGCCGTCGAAAGCGGCGAGCAGCTCGAGGGCCAGCGGGTGGCTCGGCACGCGCAGGCCGACGGTATCCTGGCCGCCGGTGATGGCGTCCGGCACCTCCGGGCGGCGCTTGAGGATCAGGGTGAGCGGGCCGGGCCAGAAGGCCGCGGCGAGCCGCTCCGCCTCGGCCGGCACTTCGCGCGCCCAGCGCGCAAGGTGCGCCGCCGAGGGCAGGTGCACGATGAGCGGATGGTCGGCCGGACGCCCCTTGGCGGCGAAGATCTTCACCACGGCCGCCGCATTCGCGGCGTCGGCGCCGAGGCCGTAGACCGTTTCGGTGGGAAAGGCGACCAGTTCGCCCGCCCGCAGCAGCGCGACGGCGCGCTCGATTTCAGTCGCCATCGCGCACGCCACGCTGGCCGGCAAAAGTCAGTCTGCGCGGCACGGCGCCGGAACCGGAATCAGACCGGCGGCAGCGTCTTCGCCAGCACCTTCTCGGTCTGGCGGGCGCGGAACTCGGAGAGCTTCTTCGCCAGGTCGTGGTCGGAGAGCGCCAGCATGGCGACGGCGAACAGCGCCGCGTTGGTGGCGCCGGCCTCGCCGATGGCGAAGGTGGCGACGGGGATGCCGCCCGGCATCTGCACCATGGCCAGCAGCGAATCCAGTCCCTGCAGGTGCTTGGAGGGCATCGGCACGGCGAGCACCGGCAGCTCGGTCTTCGCCGCCAGCACGCCGGCGAGGTGGGCCGCGCCGCCGGCCGCGCCGATCAGCACCTTGAGGCCGCGATCATGGGCCATGCTGGCGTAGTCGAGCGCCGCGTCCGGCGTGCGATGCGCCGAGAGGACTTTCGCTTCGTGGGGCACGCCGAAGCTCTTCAGCGTCTCGGCGCAGGCCTTCATGACCGGCCAGTCGGAATCCGAGCCCATGACGATGCCGACGAGGGGATGCTTGACCATGGTTCTATCTCCTTTATTTGCCAGCAGCGCGATCCGCGCTCTCGATGGTGTTGGCGAGCAGCATGGTGATGGTCATCGGCCCCACGCCGCCCGGCACCGGGGTGATGAGCGAAGCGACTTCCTTCGCCGATTCGAAGTCCACGTCGCCGCACAGCTTGCCCGCATCCGGTCCCTCTTGCAAACGGTTGATGCCGACGTCGATGACCACCGCGCCCGGCTTGATCATGTCGCCGGTGATCATCTTCGGCTTGCCCACCGCCGCCACCAGCACGTCGGCGCGGCGCGTGTGGAAGGCCAGGTCCCTCGTCTGCGAGTGGCACACCGTGACGGTGGCGCTGGCGCCAATCAGCAGCAGCGTCATCGGCTTGCCGACGATGTTGCTGCGGCCGACCACCACCGCCTCCTTGCCGCGCAGGGAAATGCCCTCGGCGCTGAGCATCTCCATGACGCCGTAGGGCGTGCAGGAAATGAAGCGCGGGTTGCCCTGGGCGAGCAGGCCGACGTTCTCGGCGTGGAAGCCGTCGACGTCCTTCTCGGCGGAGACGGCCTCCAGCACCTCGTCCTCGTCGAACTGCGGCGGCAGGGGCAGCTGCACCAGGATGCCGTGGATCTTCGGGTCGGCGTTGAGCGCGGCGATCTTGTTGAGCACCTTCTGCGGCGGCGTGTCGGCGGGGAATTCGTATTTCTCGGAATGCACGCCGACCGCCTCGCAGGCCTTGATCTTGTTGCGCACATACACCTGCGAGGCCGGGTTCTCGCCGACCAGGATCACGGCGAGGCCGGGCTTGAAGCCCTGGGCGGCCAGCTCGGCCGCGCGGTGGCGCAGGGATTCGCGGAGTTTCGCGGAAAGGGCGTTGCCGTCGAGGATTTTGGCGGTCATGGGAATACGAAAACAAGTGCGGAGCCGAAGGGCCCCGCAAGCACGCGCATTTTACCGCCGAAAACCGCTTTCAACACAGAGATCACAGAGGCACAGAGAACACAGAGAAATCTTGTTTGTACTCCGTGATCTCTGTGCCTCTGTGTCGGATGCGGTTGGCCTTATGCCGTGGCCGGCGCCGCCGCCTGGGCCGCGGCGCGGCCGGCGGCGAAGGCCTTGCGGTTCGCCTCGACCACCTGTTCGCCCTTGCGCGCGAAGCGCTTGACGATGCAGTCGAGCAGCACCTCGGCCGAGAACGGCAGCTGGTCGGCGATGGCGCCGAGCATGACGGTGTTGCCGAGGCGCAGGTCGCCGAGGTCGCGCGCGAGGGTGGCGGCGTCGAAGGACACCGTGCGCACGCCGCGCGACTTCATCTCGCCGATCGGGTCGTCCGGATACTTGAAGAGGCCCAACTCGACCACCGGCGGCACCAGGCGCGCGTCGTTCACCAGCGCCAGGGCGCCGGGCTTGAGGTAGTGCGACCAGCGCAGCGCCTCCGCCGCCTCGAAGCCGAGCAGCACGTCGGCGGTGCCCGGGGCGATCTGCGGCGAGAGCACCTTCGCGCCGAAGCGCAGGTGCGAGGTGACGACGCCGCCGCGCTGGCTCATGCCGGCGACTTCGGTCTTCTTGACGTCGTGGCCCTCGGCGATGGCGGCCTCGGAAAGGATCTCGGTGGCGGTCATGACGCCCTGCCCGCCGATGCCGCAAACCAGGATGTTGGTGGTTTCGCAAGTCATGATGTCGTCTCGATTGGAAGCCGCGCCAGCGGCTGAACCGTCGTCACCCCCTTCCGCGGGAAGGGGGTCGGGGGGAAGGCAGTCATATCGCTCAGGCCGGCACGACCGGGATCATCCTGCCGGCCGGCGCGAAATGGACGATCGCCTCGGGCGCGCAGGGCTGCACGCAGAGGCCGCAGCCGGTGCAGGCGATGCTGTCGATGCGCGTGAACGCCAGCTCGACCTCCTTGCCGGAGGGCTTCACCACCCTGTCGCGGCGCGTGACGTGGATGGCCGGGCAGCCGACCTCGACGCAGTTGCCGCAGCCGGTGCACTTGTCCTCCTGCACGACGTAGGGCTTGAACGGCTTGAACTCCTCGATCAGCACGCAGGGGCGGTTGGTGATGATCACCGAGACGTCGTCGATCTTGGTCTCGTCGCGCACGGTCTTGAACAGCACCGGCAGCTGGTAGGGGTCGACCTCGTGGATGCGCTCGGGCTTGACGCCGAGCGCCTCGATCAGCTTGCGGAAGTCGATGCGCGGGGCCTGCTGGCCGCGGATGTCGCGGCCGTTGGCCGGCGTGTTCTGGCCGCCGGTCATGCCCACCGTGCCGTTGTCGAGCAGCAGCACGGTGACGTTGCCGCGGTTCCAGGTGATGTCGAGCAGGCCCTGCATGCCCATGTGCATGAAGGTCGAGTCGCCGATGACGGCGAGGATCTTCTTGTTCCTGTCGGCCTCGCCGCGGCCCTTGTCCATGCCGAGGGCGACGCCCATCGAGGCGCCCATGCAGATGGTCGAGTCGAGCGAGTTCCACGGGTGTCCGGCGCCCAGCGTGTAGCAGCCGATGTCGCCGGAGATGGTCAGGTTCTTCAGCTGCGACAGCGTGTAGTAGATGCCCATGTGCGGGCAGGAGGCGCACAGGGTCGGCGGGCGCGGGAAGAGCGGCGGCAGCGCCGTGGCGGATTCGGGCGCGGGCGCCGCCTCCTTGCGCAGCAGGCGCTCGACGGCGGGCTTGATCACTTCCGGCGCCAGCTCGCCGATGCGCGGCAGGCAATCCTTGCCGTGGACGGCGAAGCCGGCTGCCTTGAGCTCGGTCTCCAGCAGCGGCTCGACCTCTTCCACCACGACGAGGGTGTCGGCCATGGCGGCGAGCTGCGCGACTTTCTCGAGCGGCCAGGGATAGGACAGGCCGAGCTTGAGCACCGGCGCATCGGGAAAGGACTCGCGCACGTGCATGTAGGCCGGGCCGCTGGTGACGAAGCCGACGCGGCGGTCGCTGCCCGGCTCGATGACATTCAGCGGCGTCCGGTCGGACAGGCGCTTGAGTTCCAGCTCGCGCGCGTGCATCAACGGGATGCGGCGCTTGGCGTGGCCGGGCACCATCACCCAGCGTTCGGCGTTCTTGGAAAAGCCCTTCGGCTGGTGCGCGAAGCGTTCGCCGACCTTGACCAGGCCCTTGACGTGACAGATGCGCGAGGTCAGGCGCAGGATCACCGGCACCTGGTACTCCTCGGAGAGCTCGAAGGCGTAGCGCGCCATGTCGTAGGCTTCCTGCGAGTCGGCCGGCTCGAGGAAGGGCACATGGGCGAAGCGGCCCCAGAAGCGCGAATCCTGCTCGTTCTGCGAGGAGGACAGGCCGACGTCGTCGGCGACGGCGAGGACCAGCCCGCCCTCGGCGCCGGTCAGGGTGAAGGTCATCAGGGCGTCGGAGGCGACGTTGAGGCCGACGTGCTTCATGGCGCAGAAGGCGCGCGAGCCCATCATCGAGGCGCCGATGGCGACTTCCAGCGACACCTTCTCGTTCACCGACCACTCGGTGTACAGGTCCGGATAGGCGGACAGCACCTCCAGCATCTCGGTCGCCGGCGTGCCCGGATAGCCGGCGCAGACTTTCGTCCCCGCCTCCCACACCGCGCGCGCCACGGCCTCGTTGCCCGACATCAGAAGCCGGCTCGCCGCCGGCGCCGGCATGACTGCTGCCATTTGCCCCACCCCAATGAAAGATTGCAAAAAAGAGGGTAGAAACTACTTGGCGGCGGGTCTTCGGCCCTTGATGCAGGTCAAAGGTGTTTCAGGGCGCGCTCACCTGGGGTCCGTCGCATAGCGCGCCGGGACGCGCCGCGACGGCTGCGCGGCGCTCGCGTGCTCCCGGCGCGTGGCCACCGGGCAATCCCGGCCGTCCTCGCGCCGCCAGGTTTCCAGCCCCAGCTCGGCGACCAGCTCGAGGAAGGGACGCGCCGGCAGCTGCTCGACGTTGGCCATGCGGCGCACGTCCCAGGCGCCCTCGGCGACCAGCAGGGCGGCGGCGGCGGCCGGCACGCCGGCCGTGTAGGCGATCGCCTGGCTGCCGACCTCGCGATAGCACTCGGCGTGGTCGGCGGTGTTGTAGAGGAAAATCTCGCGCGGCCGGCCGTTGCGGACGCCGCGCACCAGGTCGCCGATGCAGGTTTTTCCCGTGTAAGCGGGCGCCAGCGAAGCCGGATCGGGCAGCACCGCCTTGACCACCTTCAGCGGCACCACCTCCAGCCCCTCGGCGGTGCGCACCGGCCGCTCGGAGAGCAGGCCGAGATTCCTGAGCACGGTAAACACGTTGATGTAATGCTCGCCGAAACTCATCCAGAAGCGGATGTCCGGCACATCCAGGTGCTGCGACAGGGAGTGCAGCTCGTCGTGGCCGGTCAGGTACGCGCTCTGGCGGCCGACCACGGGCAGATCCCACTCGCGGCGATGCTCGAACATCTTCGCCGCCCGCCATTGCCGGCCCTGCCAGGACCAGACGGTGCCGGTGAACTCGCGGAAGTTCACCTCCGGATCGAAGTTGGTGGCGAAGTAGCGGCCGTGGCGGCCGGCGTTGATGTCGATGATGTCGATCGAATCGATGCGGTCGAAATACTCGTCCGCGGCCAGGCGCGCATAGGCATTCACCATGCCGGGGTCGAAGCCGGCGCCGAGGACGGCGGTGACGCCGGCCTTCTCGCAGGCCTCGCGGCGTTGCCATTCGTAGTTGGCGTACCACGGCGGCCGTTCGCAGACCTTGGCGGGATCCTCGTGGATCGCCGTGTCGATGTAGGCGGCGCCGGTGTCGAAGCAGGCCTGCAGCACGCTCATGTTGAGGAAGGCCGAGCCGAGGTTGAGCACGATGGACGCGCCGGTGGCGCGGATCAGCGCCGCGGTGGCCGCGGCATCCATCGCGTCGAGCGCGTGCGTGCGCAGCACGGCGGGCGGGCGCGGACCGCCGCGCTCGAGGATCGAGGCGACGATGGCGTCGGCCTTGCGCGGCGTGCGCGAAGCGATGTGGATCTCGCCGAAATGGGGCATGCCGGTAGCGTGGCTGCGGGCGATCTTGTGGGCCGCCACATGGGCCACGCCGCCGGCGCCGACGATGAGGATGTTGCGCTTTTTCATGCCGATGTCCCTCCTTCCGGATAACGTCCCGACTTCACGACAGGCTGTTGACGTAGTCCTGGTAGCCGAACTGCCGCACCAGGCGCTCGCTGCCGTCCGCTTCGCGGACGGCGATGGCCGGCATGGCCAGCCCGTTGAACCAGTTCTTCTTGACCATGGTGTAGCCGGCGGCATTGCGGAACGAAATCCGGCTGCCGACCCGCAGCGGCTCGGGAAAGGCGAATTCGCCGAAGACGTCGCCCGCCAGGCAGGAGCGGCCGCAGACGAGATAGCGATGCGCGCCGGCATCCGGCTCGACGCGCGCGCTTTCGCGGTAGATGAGCAGGTCGAGCATGTGCGCCTCGGTCGAGGCATCCACCACGGCGAGCGGCTTGCCGTTGCAGGGGGTGTCGAGCACGGAGACTTCGAGACTGGCGCTGTCGGCCACGGCCGCCTCGCCCGGCTCCAGATAGACCTGCACGCGATGGCGCACGGCGAACTCGCGCAGCCGGGCCGCCAGCGCCGCCAGCGGATACTCCGGCGCGGTGAAATCGATGCCGCCGCCGAGGCTGACCCAGTCGACCCGGTCGAACAGGCTGCCGAAGCGCCGCTCGATCTCGCCCAGCATGGCGTCGAAGCGGGCGAAATCGCGGTTCTCGCAGTTGTTGTGGATCATGAAACCGTCGATGCGCCCGAGCGCCGCGGCGAGGCGCGCCGGGTCGCTCTCGCCGAGCCGGCTGAACGGACGGGCCGGATCGGCCAGATCGAAAGCGGCGGCGCTCAGGCCGGGGTTGAGCCGCAGGCCGACGGACTTGCCGGCGGCGCGCGCGCCATGGCGCTCGAGCTGGCCGAGGCTGTTGAAAATGACCTTGTCGGCGCAGGCCACCGCCTCGTCGATCTCGTGGTCGGCCCAGGCCACGCTGTAGGCGTGCGTCTCGCCGCCGAACTTTTCCTTCCCCAGGCGCGCTTCGTAGAGCGAGGAGGAGGTGGTGCCGTCGAGGTACTCGCGCATCAGGTCGAACACCGCCCAGCCGGCGAAGCACTTCAGCGCCAGCACGGCCTTGGCGCCGGATTCCCGGCGCAGCGTTTCGATGCGCCGCAGGTTGGCGCACAGGCGGGCTTTGTCGATGAGGTAGTAAGGCGTCTGGATCATGGCTCTCGGGCGTGGCCGCCCGCCGTGGCGGGCGTGGAGGATTCGGCCCGGCAGGCCCTGGCGGGCAGGCCGGAACGGGTGCTGCGATCCCTCTCGGGACCGATCTATGGATAGCGCTGGCCGCGCAGCAGCGAAAGGTACTGCCGGGCGGGATTCAGGCGGGAAGGCGGCGGCAAGTCGGTGTCCGCATGCTCGCCGCAGCGCAGCGGCAGTCGCCTCGACGGCACGGCGCGGCGCAGCGGCGCACGCGATCGCCGGGCCTTCGGGCTTGCCGAAGGTCCTCTGGCAAAAATATCCGTTTGGGAGGCGTTCAGGCGGACTGAAACCATCCCCAATTGGAACAGGGCGTCGCTCGACATGGCGTCCTCTCCAACCAGCAGATGAACAAAAGGTCCGAATGCTTCTCGGACGCAGGGATTGTAGGAAAGAAACCCGCGCGGCGCAAGCGCGCGGGGCGGACGGGCCGCAGCGCCGTTCCGCCCCGCCGCAAAAGTCAGTCCCGGCGGGACGGCGCGTCCCCGACGACCTGGCCTTGGCGCCGCCGCTGCGCCCGCGCCGGGCGGAAGACGCGGCGCTTGGCAAGCTCGGTGCACAGCACGTAGCCGGCGACCACGCCGAGCATCGCCGCCAGCAGGCGCCAGGACAGCGGCACGAAGCCGAAGGCGGCGACGGCGCCGCCGAGGTAGGGCAGGACGAGCACCAGCGCGCCGATGCCGGCGGCCGCGCCCATGAGCAGCGGGCTCGGCCGGCTCCGCAGGGCCGGGCCCTGCGTGCGCAGCACCAGCAGCACGGCCAGCTCGGTCAGCACGGAGACGACGAACCAGGCCGTCTGGAAGGTCGCCTCGTCGGCGGCGAAGACGTGAAACAGCAGGGCGAAGGTGAGCAGGTCGAAGCAGGAGCTGATCAGGCCGAAGACGATCATGAAGCGGCGCACGTCGGCGAGGCTCCAGCGCTGCACGCGGGCGATCTTGTCGGCATCGACATTGTCGGTGGAGATCGCGATCGAGGGGATGTCGGAGAGGAAGTTGTTGAGCAGGATCTGCTTGGCGGCCAGCGGCAGGAAGGGCAGCAGCGGCATCATCAGGGCCATGCTCACCATGTTGCCGAAGTTGGCGCTGGCGGCGATCGAGATGTACTTCAGCGTGTTGGCGAAGGTGCGCCGCCCCTCCTCGACGCCGGCGCGCAGCACGTCGAGGTCGGCGCGCAACAGCACCACGTCGGCGCTCGCCCGCGCGACGTCGACGGCCTGGTCGACCGAGATGCCGACGTCGGCGGCGTGCAGGGCCGGCGCGTCGTTGATGCCGTCGCCGAGGTGGCCGACGGCGTGGCCGGTGCGCTGCAGGGCGCGCACGATGCGCTCCTTCTGCTGCGGGTCGACCTCGACGAAGAGGTCGGTCTTCCCGGCCAGGTGCCAGAGCGCCTCGTCGCGCATCTTCGCGATCTGCTCGCCGGTGAGGAGCGCGCGCGGGTCGAGGCCGACGGCGGCGGCGACGTGGGCGCTGACGTAGCGGTTGTCGCCGCTGATGATCTTGATGCGCACGCCGAGGCCGGCCAGATGGCGGATCGCCGTCGCCGCCTCGGGCTTGGGCGGATCGACGAAGAGCAGGAAGCCGGCGAAGGCCAGGCCCTGCTCGTCCTCGCGGCCGTAGCGCGCCCTGGCCGTCACGCGCCGCGTCGCCACGCCCAGCACGCGGTAGCCCTGCGCACCCTTCTCGCGGAACCAGGCCTCGAGCCGCCCGCGCGCGGCGGCGTCGAGCGGCGTCTCGGCGCCGCCGCGCAGCACCGTCGTGCAGGCCGCCAGCACGTTCGGGAAGGCGCCCTTGGTGACCAGGCGGTGCGCGCCGCCGTCCGCGGCGCCGGCCACGACGACGGTCAGGCGCTTGCGCTCGAAGTCGTAGGGGATCTCGTCGATCTTGGCGAAGCCGGCGCTGGCGAGACCCGCCGCCGCGCCGGCCCGCACGAGCGCCTCGTCGAGCGGATTGTCGATGCCGGTCTCCAGCGCGGCGTTGAGGAAGGCCAGCCGCAGCACTTCTTCGGCGGGGGCACCGTCGGCGTCGACGGCGGCCTCGATCGACATGGTGCCAAGCGTCAGCGTGCCGATCTTGTCGGTGCACAGGATGTCCATGCTGCCGAGGTTCTCGATGGCCTCGAGGCGGCGGATGATGACGCCCTCCCCGGCCATGGCGCGGGCGCCGCGCGAGAGGGTGACGCTGACGATGGCCGGCAGCAGCTCCGGCGTCAGGCCGACGGCGAGCGCCACGGCGAAGAGCAGCGATTCGAGCACCGGCCGGCCGAGGAAATGGTTGACGGCGAGGACGAACAGCACGATGAACAGCATCACCCGCACCAGCAGCATGCCGAACTGGCGCACGCCGCGCTGGAACTCGGTTTCCGCCGGGCGCGCCTTGAGCCGCTCGGCGATGGCGCCGTAGAGCGTGTCGCGGCCGGTGCGCGCCACCAGCACGCGCGCGGTGCCGCTGCGCACCGAGGTGCCGAGGAAGACGGAATTGGTGCGCGCCGCGAGCGGCGCCTCGGCGGGCACGATGCCCGGCTGCTTCTCGACCGGGAAGGATTCGCCGGTCAGGCTGGCCTCGCTCACCAGGAAGTCGCTGGCCGCGAGGATCAGGCCGTCGGCCGGCACCAGGTTGCCGGCGGAGAGCTCGACGACGTCGCCGGGCACGATGCCGCTGGCCGGCAGGGCCAGCGGCCGGCCGTCGCGCAGCACCTTGGCGGTCAGCGCCAGGCGGCGGCGCAGTTCCGCCACGGCGGCGGAGGCGCGGTATTCCTGGAAGAAGCCGAGCAGCGCGCTGCCGAGGACGATGGCGAGGATGATGGCGGCGTCGACGAAATCGCGCAGGACCAGCGAGACCGCGGCGCCGAACACCAGCACGAGCACCAGCGGGCTTTCGAACTGGCGCAGCAGCAGGCGCAAGGCCGTGAGCTGGCGCTGGTCGTCGACGGCGTTGGGGCCGTGCGTGCGCAGGCGCCGGTCCGCCTCGTCCGCGCCGAGACCCTGGGCGCCGCTGCCGAGCGCCGCCAGCAGCGCCTCGGCGCCGCGGCTCCACCAGGCTTCGCTCGGTTCGCCGTTCGACATGATGTCCCGCGATGGGTAGCCGCCATTGTGAGCGCTTCCGGCGCGCGGGGAAAGTCGGTCCCGCCGCTCCGGTCCGCCAGCCGCAGGGGACGCGAACCGCTCGTCGCAAAGCGTAACCCTAGGATCTGCACAGGCCCTAGTCCATCCGAGCTATTGCTTGCCGCCCGGAATGGCTTAAAATGAACCATCTGATATGGCTCACAACAGATTACGATAATGATTCCGCTGCTTCGCTCTGCCGCGACGCTGCTTGCCGCGACGCTCCTGCTGGCCTTCCCGGCACAGGCCGCGCCGGCCTATTCGCATGACTTCCAATGGGATGTCGGCGCCGCCGCACCTTACGGCTGGTCTGCCGGAACGATCCAATCGGCGCCCAATCCGGATTACGGCGGTTGGCGGCGCTTCCTGGGCGAGTTCGTTAACCAGGAGGTGACCCTGTCGCTCAACGATCTCGCCCCCCACGCCTTCGTGCAGGTCGATTTCGATCTGTACCTGATCCGCTCCTGGGACGGCGAATCCACGGAATACGGCAAGGATTATTTCGGCTTCCGGGCCGGAGACAGCCAGCTCTTTCGCGAGACCTTCAGCAACGGCGGGGCGATGCAGACCTACTGCGGGTCGGCCTGTGTGACGGGCCAGTCCGTCTATGCGCCGATGACCGGCGCCGCCGAAAGATATTCGCTCGGCTACGGATTCGACAACTGGCTGCCCGAGTCGCCAAAACACGGCACCTCGGAGGTCATGGATTCGGTCTATCGCTTCTCGTTCACCTTCGCCCACGCCGCCAGCAATCTGGAACTGGGCTTTTTCGCCCAGGGCCTGCAAGCGAACTGGGTGGCGCGCGAAGGCGGCGGGTATTGGGATGAAAGCTGGGGGCTGGACAATGTCAGCGTGCATCTGCTGCCCGTCCCCGAACCGCAGACTTGGGCCCTACTCCTCGCCGGCCTGGCGCTGGCATTCGCCGCACGCCGTCGCGTGGGGACTGACTTCTGATCTTTTCCTCAATAAGGCAGCGATAACTCGATGCCGGCGTAGCCGCCGCTTCCCCGGTTTTCGTCATGGCGCAACCCGCCCTTGACCAGGGCCGTCGATCTGCCACCCAGCGGCAGGCTGAATACCCCCCCCAACTGCGTCGCCGTGTAATCCGGCCCGCCATGACGCAGCAATTCGACTCCGAGCAGAGAATACGGCGCCAGCGGATACATCATGCGGCCGCGCAGCCAGTATTTGTCGGCTCCGAAGACATAGGCCGCCCCAAGATTCGCCCGCCAATTGCCGACGCCTTGCTCGGATTCCGCCTGCAGCTTCGTCCGTAAATGACCGCCGCGGCTATCGTTGGCACGGTCGTCGGGCGACAACTCCGCATGGTCGTAGCGCAACCCGAGGTAAGCCGCCCACCAGCTGTTGTCGCCGGCGCCGCCGAGTCCCGCCGCGGCTTCCGCGCCGCGTTCCTGCGCCCGCACGGTGGCGCCGTTCTTGTCATAGCGGTAGCGCGTCTCGTCGAGCCATAGCCGCATCCGCCACGGCGAATCCCCGGAAGGCCTGAGGACCGTGCCGGCATAAATGTAGCGGCTGCCGGCGGCGCCGACCTCGGCGCCGGTCAGGGCAAGATTTTCAGCGAAGGCAGGAAAGGAATAAACGAGGCCGGCGGCAAGGAGGGCAACGATGGTGGGCGATTGTCCGCTTCTTCTCATTTCGTCGATGGGTCCATTCCGGTTTTCCTCCGCAGGATGTAATGATGCATGGGTTGGGTCGGCGTGGCAATCGTTTCCCCGGCATCGACGACCCCCTCCAGGCGGGTCACGCCCCGTCGGGTATAGGCGCTCAGGAGCAGCGGCGCCCCGGCCGGCAGCGGTCTGAGAGCGATCAGGTGACGCTCGGCGGCGCCGATCGAGATGATGGCCATCGCCGGTGCGCCCGCCGCCTGGACGATGGCCGGCGCCCAGCGCGGCACGGCCGCGGGCTTTTCCGGTCCGAGGAGGCCCAGCCAGCGGCGCAAGCGCTGCAGCGGGGTGGGCACGCGCTCGTCGAATCGATTGATCTTCCACTGCGCGTCCGAGCCGTAGAGGAACACCGCCAACTGATCCTGCTCGTCGCGGTCCCGCCACTTGAAGCTGCAGCCGATCGCCTTCACGTAGCGCGCCTCCGCGGCGCCGCCGTAACGCAGCGAGCGCACCGCCGCATCCACCGCCAGTACCGTCGTCGGCATGAAGATATCGACACGCAGGATCTGCTCCCGACTGAGCACATCGCCAATCCGTCCGTAGAAGGAAAAGCCCTCGCCGGAGATGTCGTCGATGGTGCCGAACGCGGCCGACTCCCCGGCCACCAGCAGGCGCGCCGGCAGCGGCACCGGAAATCGGTACTCGCGCCGCTGGTATCGCGAACGGCCGCGGTGAAAGCGCAGCAGTACCGCAGCCAGCCCGGAATTGACCAGCGCCCAGACGATATTCGCCGCCAGGGCGGCCTCCGGCAGCACGGGAGCGCGGGCGTGCATGGCCAGCGCCGTCGGCACGGCAAGGAAATTCACCCCGAGCACCGCCAACTGCGGCACCAGCGGCAGCAGGCTGCGTTTGTCGGCGCCCAGCGCCTTGTCGGTGACAGCGAAGCGCAGCTTGCGGCGAAAAAATCCGAAGCTCGCCATCAAGAAGGCGGCGAAGCGCGCCATGTTGTACTGCTCGATGAGCAGCGCGCGTCCGTAACCGCGGCCCATTTCCTCGAAGACAAGGAACGTCAACAGATAGTACGGCACGAACCGCAGGAAGAACTCGATGTCGAGCTCCGTCAGCGGCATGATCCCGGTGAACAGCACGATCGCCGGCGCCAGATAGAAAACCAGTTTCTGCCAGCCGTCGAGGTAGGCAAAAACCGTGGCCAGATAGCTCAGCCGCTGCGGCCAGGACAGGCCGCGGGCAAACAGCACGCCTTCGCGGCGCCATACCTGCATCGCGCCCTGCCCCCAGCGCAGGCGCTGCTTCAGATACTGGCCGGCGTCGGCGGGCGCCACGCCGAAGGCGAGCGACTCGGCGTGGTACACCGAATGCCAGCCGCGCTTGTGCAGACGCAGCGAGGTCATGAGATCCTCGGTGACCGAACCGGTGGCCACTCCGCCGATGCCGTCGAGGGCGCTCCGGCGCATCACCGCGCAGCTGCCGCAGAAAAACGCCGCGTTCCAGTAATCCTTGCCGCGCTGGATGACCCGCCAGAAGAAGGATTGTTCCATCCACACACGCCGCCCCTTGCCCGCCTGGCGATGCTCGTAGGAATCGAGATTGAAGAAATCCTGCGGCGTCTGCACGAAGGCGACGCGCGCGTCGTCGAAATAGCCCAGCGTGCGGTGCAGGAAATCGCGACGCGGCGCGTGGTCGGCATCGAAAAAGGCCACGAACTCGCCGCGGGCATGGATCAGGGCATTGTTCAGGTTGCCGGCCTTGGCGTCCGTATTCTCCGTCCGCGCCAGATAGTGGCAGCCCAGTTCCCCGGCCAGCGCGCGCATTTCCGGCCGGTTGCCGTCGTCGAGCAGCCAGGTCACGTGCGGATAGTCCATGCGGGCCGCCGCCAGCAGCGTGCGGCGCACCAGCTCCACCGGCTCGTTGATGGTCGGCACGAAGACATCCACCGACAGGCCGGGCGGCGCGGGGGGAGGCTCGCGCAGCGTCAGCCGCCCGGTCATGAACAGGTGCAGCAGCGTCAGGAAAAAGCCGAACAACTCGGCAGCGTAGACCGTCAGCGAAAACGCCAGCGCATCCGGATTGAAGGTGGTCGGACGCCAGCCAAGGTAGAGCAATGCCACGGCGAAATAGACGGCGACGAGCAGATGCGCACCGCGCGACAGCGGCTCACTGCGCAGGCGGTCGGTGTGGCTCGCGGCATGCGGTCTGCCGGACTCGGGCTCGGGGGATTGTGTGGCGCTCATAAAAAGCAAATGGCGATGCCGGAATCTGACGGCATCGCCAAGGATCAGCGCGCCGGAACGGATCCGGCGCTCGACAGCGGATCATCGCATCCGCGACAGCCTCCGGCGCCCGCTGGCGAAGATCATGCCCAAGCCGGCGGCGAGCAACGCCCAGGTGCCGGGCTCCGGCACGGCGGCGACGCTGACGTTGTCGAGCAGCATACCGACGTTGTCGCCGCCCGTGTTTGCGAAACTGATCGAAAAACTGCCCCCGGAAGACGGGGTGAAGAACAGGGAATAGGCCGTCCAGCCAGCGCTCTGCGGCAGGCTGTAGCTGGCGGACGTGCCGCCGAAATTCACGCTGACGGATTCGGTTGCCGCATCGCGCTGGTTGCCCGCCAGCTGAAAACTGGCCACGTAGGTCACGCCGGAACTCAGACTGAAGCTGCGCGACAGCAGCCCGGCAGCCCCCGAGGAACCATCAAGATCGACATACGCCCCGCTGCCCGGAATGAAATCGAAATAGCCGTTGCCGATGATATCCACCGTGCCGCCGCTGACGGTCCAGCCGGACGGGACGGCATTCAGGGCCGTCGCATTCGCATTGAAATCGTCGCTGAAAACCGGCGCAGCCTGCGCCGCGCCGCCGAACGCCACCAGCGTGGCCAAGACGAGATTCCTGATGGCAGACATGGATTCCCTCCAGTTCAGTTCAAGAGAGTCGGCGACGTGACACCAGCCCCATCAGGCCCAGTCCGGCCATCAGCAGCGCCCAGGTGCCGGGCTCCGGCACGGGCATGGCCACGAGCAGGTCCTGGGTGGCCGCCTGGCCTCCCGTGACCGGGGTCTTGCTGTCGAGCACCGTGAAGCTCCAGGCGCCGGTCGGCAACGCGCCCAGGCCCGCAAGCCAGCCGGCGGCCGTGCTCCGGGCAGTGGCGTCACCGCCCGTGCCCAGGTCGAAGTTGCCGGCGTTGACATTGAGTGAGCCATTGCCGTCGTAGGTAATCTCCCACACGGCGATCTGGAACGCAGCAGCATTCTGGTTCGAGGTGTGCGAACTGGCATAGAAATTCGTGTAGAGCCGGTTGAACAGACCCACCTGGGTCGGCGTGAAGCCGTAAGTGGCCGGCGTCACGGCGCTGTAATTCGTCCAGGTCGTGCCGAAATTCATGTAGTGCAGGACATCCACGCACATGGCGGAGAACGAATTGCCGTTCCAGGTCCCCGTGAATTCGCCTGCCGAGGCATTGATGTTGTTGGGAGCATCGATGTCGACCGCAGCATGGCGCCCGCCCAGGAACCCGCTGATGTTGACCGTATCCGCCTGCGCGACGCCCGCCGCGGCGCAGGCAAGAAGGCATGCGCCGACGCGCATCGCTTTGCCGAAAACCATATTTTTACTCCTTATTGTCGAACTGCGCCGCACGCCGAGCCTGGGCGCGCTGCTGTCCGGCATGATATTCCTTCAGGCCGGCGGCGCAATAGTCCATCTGGACTAGGGCCTGCTCTCAATCATCAATCCGTCGTCACGCGCGCGCGCCAGTCCGCGACCAGGCGGTAAGGGCTGCGCGTTGCCGAATCGCGGCGCAGCCGCTCGTAATGCGCCAGCACCCTGGGCACGTACTCGCGCGTCTCGTCGTAGGGCGGAAGGCGCCGGCCATGGCGCAGCACCGCCGCCTCGCCGGCATTGTAGGCAGCGAGGGCCAGCGTCAGGTCACCGTCGAACATTCCCAGCAGATCGCGCAGATAGGCCGTGCCGGCGGCAATGTTCTGACCCGGGTCGAAAGGATCCCGGACCCGGTAGCGCCGGGCCGTCTCCGGCATCAGCTGCATCAGGCCGAGCGCGCCCTTCGGCGAGCGCGCCCGCGCATCGTAGCCGGACTCCACCGCCACCAGGGCATGCAGCAGCGCCGCATCCAGGCCGTGGCGGCGCGCCGCGGCAGCCAGCAATGCAGCGTACGGGCGCTCCGGCAACACCTCCTGCGCCCCCGCCAGGCGATAAGCCTGCATGCCGGCGGCCAACCGGTGCTGGGGGGCCGACAGCGACGGTCCGGCTCCCAGTGCGGCGGCGCACGCCAGCAGCAAGGCCATCGCGCGCGCGCCGCTCACTTCCGATCTCCGAGCAGGGGCCGCAGGGCGAAGGCGCCAATCAGGGCGCCGGCCATCCCCGCCAGCAGGTCGGCCGCCTCCGGATGGCGGCCCGGCAGGAACATCTGCAACACCTCGTCGGCGGCGCCGATGCAACTGGCGATCAGGAAAGCGAGGAGCGGCCGCGTCCCGTGCCAGCCGGCGCTCAGCAGCGCGGCGACGGTGCCGAGGAACAGCGCATGCGCCACCTTGTCGAGCGGCTCCTGCAAGAGCCCGACCGCCGCCGGCGTCGCCCCGAAGACGAAATGCGCCGCCACCGCCAGCAGCGCCAGCCCGAAGCAGATCGTTCGCAGCGGGCGCGGCAGCTCAGTAGGCATTGCGATCCTTCAGCACCACCAGCACCGTCTTGACGATGATCCACAGATCGAGCGCGAGCGACCAGTGGCGCAGATACTCCAGGTCGTACTCGATGCGCCGCTGCATCTTCTCCACCGTCTCGGTCTCGCCGCGGTAGCCGTTGACCTGCGCCAGGCCGGTGATGCCCGGCTTCACCTTGTGGCGCACCATGTAGCCCTTGATCAGCTTGCGGTACAACTCGTTGTGCGCCACTGCATGGGGGCGCGGACCGACGATGCTCATCCGTCCCTGCAGCACATTGATGAACTGCGGCAACTCGTCGAGCGAGCTTTTGCGCAGAAACGCGCCCAGCCGCGTCACGCGCCGGTCGTTCTTCGTCGCCTGGGCGATGCTCGCCCCGTCCTCGCACACCGTCATCGAGCGGAACTTGTAGACCACGATCTCCTTGCCGTCCACGCCGTAGCGGCGCTGGCGAAACAGCACCGGTCCCGGCGACGAAAGCTTCACCCCGGCCGCAATGGCCAGCATCAGCGGCGAGACGAGCAGCAGGATGAGCAGCGACAGCACGACATCGCTGGCGCGCTTGACAAGCCCGCTCACCCCGCTGAAGGGCGAATCGCAGATCGCCACCACCGGCATGCCGCCGACGTCGTCAACCCGTCCCTGGATCAGATCGGTCAGAAAGATGTCCGGCGCGAAATACACCGAAGCGGTGGTGTCGCTCAGGTCGTCGAGCAGCGCCAGGATGCGCGGCTGCGAAGCCATCGGCAGGCTGATGTAAATGGCGTCGATGCCATGCTCCTTGACGTAGGCGGCCAGCTCGCTCAGCCGGCCCCTCAGCTCGCCGCCCTCCAGCAGGCTGCCCAGGCGCTGCCGGCTGCGGTCGTCGAAAAAACCCGCGAAACGGGTGCCCAGATGCGGCCTGTCGCGAAACTGCTGCGCCAGGCGCAGGCCGGTCTCGTTGATGCCGGCGATCACCGCCGTGTGCTGGTAAACCTCCGAAGCCAGCACGCGGCTGACCAGCAGCTTGGCGGCGGCATGGGCTCCAATCAGCGCCAGCGGCGCGACGGTCAGCCAGCTCAGCACCACCTCCTCGGGAAAGGCCGACAGGTAGCCGCTGGCATAGCCGAGCAGCAGCAGCAGGCCTGCCAGCAGCACCCAGTCGATGACCACCCCGCGAAAAATCCGCCGGAAGCGGTCATTCAGCCGCAAGGTGCCGGGGAAGCTCAGCGAGAAAACAATCAGCGCCAGAATCACGTAGGGCGCCGAAAACGCCTCCTCGTAATAGGCCGCCACCCCGGCCAGCGAAGCCAGCAGCACCGCCGGCTCCAGCAGGATCCCCAACAGGGACACCAGCGTCAGCCGGGTTCGCAGCATCGCCGGCTGCCGGCCTAGCATCGCCAGCATGCGCCCCCCTCTCCGATAACCGCGTTCATCTCCGTGACAGCCTCGCCGGCACGGCGGCAAGCCGACCAACGCCCGGCCGCCCCCGCCGTACCGACGGTCCCAAAATATTTATCTGCATGTGTGCATTACTTCACGAAACCTGCGCCAACCCTTTGTTATGCTGCTTCCAGCACGGCTGCATAAAACGGGAGTGGGCGATCATAATCAATTCCCCATAAGAATGGCAAATTGGCAACCAAGCACCCGTGCCGGACGGCGCTCTTTGCATGCACGATTCGGGGATACAACATGAAGAGCAAATACAGTGAAATCGACCTCAAGGACTATTGCCGTCTTGTCGAAACATCGCTGCCGATCCAGCGCCGCTACCAGTTCTTCCTCTGGAGCCGCGGCGAACTGCAAACCTTCCTGCCGCACAGCACCCTGCTGTGCGCGGTGGGCGACCTGACGCAGCAAGGCTACCGGCTCGAGCGCTTCTCCGAATACCCGGAGGACCATGGCTTCTTCAATCCCGCCTGCACGTCTTTCGACGGTTTCCTCTCCCGCCTGCTTGCCGCCTGGCGCCTAAACAGCTACGCCCCGGTCGTGCTCTCCTCCCGGGCCGGCGACGGCGAAGCCGGCCTGGCCCTCGACCGCGAGCTCGGCCGGCTCGGCCTGGACGACTGCTCCGCCCACGGACTCAGCGACAACGAGCACGGCATCGGCGCCTTCTTCCTCTTCCTCGGCGGGCTGAGCGAGCCGCGCCACGTGCGCGCGCACCGGCTCGCCATGATGGTGCCGCACCTGTGCGCCGCCCTGCACCGCGTGGCGCACCTCGAGCACCTTGCCAGCATGGCCATTGCCGAGAATCACCTGCTCAGCGCGCGCGAGGCCGAAATCATGCGCTGGATTCGCGCCGGCAAGACCAACCAGGAGATCGGCCAGATCCTCGACATCAGCCCCTATACCGTCAAGAACCACGTGCAGAAAATCCTGCGCAAGCTCAACGCCACCAACCGCGCCCAGGCCGCGGGCAAGACCGGCGCGACCGCCCGCGCCAGCGTCGCCGCCGCGCCCGCCGTCCGCCTGGTCAGGGAATAGCGCGGGCGGCTGCCGCCATCCGGACGGCATGCATCCCTGATACAATCCGGCACCCATGAGCCGCCCCATCGCACGGCGATGCCGGGCGGCGGCGCCGGCCGGATGCATTTCCCTCCTGCTGTGCGCCGCCGCGCTGCCGGCAGCCAAATCCGCCTTCGCCGGCGATGGCGACGTATTCACCGCCATCGTTGCCGCCGACATCTACCGCGACGACAACGTCTTCCGCCTGCCGGAGAACTTCAACCTGCTCGCCTTCGCCGGCAGCCGCGCACGCGGCGACACCCTCCGCAGCACCGGCCTCACGCTGCGCTTCGACAAGCCGATCGGCCGGCAGAATCTGCTGCTCGAGGGGCGCCTGCGCAGCATCCGCTACGACCGCTACGATTACCTCGACCACGACCGGCGCGACTACACCGCGCGCTTCAAGTGGCAGCTCGGCAACCGCCTGCAGGGAGACGTCTATCGCGAGCGCACGCAGCAGCTCACCGACTTCGGCGACTTCCGCTTACCGATGCAGAACATCCGCAGCCAGGTCGACACCGGCGTCAGCGCGCGCTGGTGGCTGCACGCCAATTGGTACCTTACCGCCCGCGCCTCCCGCATCGAATCCGCCAACAGCAGCGCCCCGCGCCGTCCGCTCGACAACACCGCGGACATCGCCGAAGCCGGCGTCCTCTATCGCACCGGCGGCGGCAACGAGATCGGATTCGTCCTGCGCGAGACCGATGGCGACTATCCGGCCAATGCCGCCGCCCGCTACCGGCTGCGCGTCGCCGAGCTTCGCGGTCTCTGGCAGGTCAGCGGCAAATCCACCTTTCGCGGCAACTTCGGCCGCGCCGAGCGCGACCACCCGCTCTCGCCCGGGCGCGACTACCGCGGCGCCAATGGCCGCCTCTCCTGGGATTGGGCCATCAGCGGCAAGACCGCGCTCAACGTCACCGTGCGGCGCGAACTCTCCGCCTACCAGGACTTCGTCACCAATTTCACCGTCACCGACGCCGTCAGCATCGCGCCCACCTGGCGTCCGACCGAAAAGCTCGGCCTCTTCCTCAGCTTCGAGCGCAGCAGGCGCGACTACGTCGGCGACATCAATCCGCTGATCAATTACCACCGCCTGGACGCCCTGCGCAGCGCGGCGCTCACCGCCGTGTGGGATCCCTGGCGCTCCCTGCGCCTCACCGCCAGCCTGCGCCGCGAACTGCGCGACTCGAACGACAACGCCTTCGACTACAAGGCCAACGGCGCCTTCCTTGCCGCGCAACTCACCTTTTGACGCAACGCGGCGCCCATCCAAGGCCCCGAAAGACCCCCGGCATAGTCCAGATGGGCTATTTCCAACCCGCTCGATCCCTTCCATAATTCACCCAACCAAGAACAATGCCTGAAGGGAGAACACCATGCCACTGAACAAACTCATCCAGCGCGCGAGCCGCATCCTTGCCGTTGCCGCCTTCGCCTTCGGGCTCACGGCGGGCAATGCCACGGCGGCCGATTACGTCATTCCCGGCACCATCGGCACCTCGCCGACGGTGATGACCAACTTCGTCGGCGCGGGCAGCTTTCTCGACAACATCCAGTTCACCCTCGGCGCCATCGGCGCCATCGGCTCCAGCGGCACGCCGATCAACCTGTCGATCGGTCCCCTGAGCATCCTGAACATGGCCTTTACGGGCGGCAACATCTATGCCGGCTCCATCGCCTCCCCCGGCGCAATGGTCGGCTCCTTCACCAACTCCGGCGGCGTGCTGAGTTTCAGCGGACTGCTGGCGCCGTACGGCACCTATTTCGCCAGCCTCGCCGGAACCGCCAGCGGCGCCTACGGCGGCAGCTACGCCTTCACCATCGCCGCCGTACCCGAACCCGGCCAGTGGCTCATGTTCCTTGCCGGCATCGCCATGCTTGGCGCAATGGTGCACCGCCGCGCCGCCTGACCGAAACCGTGGCCCCGCGGTCGGGCCGTCGCCACCAATCGTCGCGGACAGGCTCCGGCCTGCCCGCGATTTGTTTATCATGAGCGTCTGCCGAGGCGCATAATCCACTACCGCCACGCAACGCCGACACCCCATGAAACCAAGCGCACACATCGCCATCGCCGCCGCCGTCCTCGTCCTGCTCGCCGCCTGCGGCAAGGACGACGGCAAGAAATCCGCCACCCAGGCCGCCGCCCGGGTGAACAAGTCCGAGATCTCGGTGCACCAGATCAACCAGGCGCTGGCGCGCGCCGGCAGCATCCCGCCGGAGCAGGCCAAGGCCGCCGCCAACCAGATGCTCGACAAGCTCATCGAGCAAGAGCTCTTCGTCCAGCAGGCGGTCGAGAAAAAGCTCGACCGCGACCCCAAGGTCATGCAGGCCGTCGAAGCCGCGCGCCGCGAGATCCTCGCCCGCGCCTACGCCGAGCAGGTCATGGGCAACGCCGCCAAGCCCGGCGCCGACGAAATCAAGTCCTTCTACGCCGGCCACCCCGAGCTGTTCGCCGAGCGGCGCGTCTACAACCTGCAGGAACTCGCCATCAAGGCGGGCGCCGACCGGCTCGCCGAACTGCAAGCCCTCCTCGGCAAGGGCAAGACGCTTCCCGAGATCGTCGACTGGCTCAAGGCCAACAACATCCCCTACGCCGCCAACGCCGGCATCCGCACCGCCGAGCAACTGCCGCTGGAGCTGCTGCCGAAATACCACGCCATCAAGGACGGCCAGTCCGCCCTGCTCATCGGCCCCAGCGGCGCCATCGTCGCCTACGTCGCCGGCTCGCAAAAGGTGCCGCTCGACGAAACCGCCGCCACGCCCTTCATCGAGCAATTCCTGCAGAACCGCAAGCGCATGGAACTCGCCGCCGCCGAACTGAAGTCGCTCAAGGGCAAGGCCAAGATCGAATACCAGGGCGAATTCGGCCCGCCCGATGCCGCGCCGGCCGCCGCGCAAAAACCCGCCGCCGCCGCGGCGCCGGCCCCCGCGCAAAAGCCCGCCGCCGCCGGCCAGCACATCGACAAAGGCATCGCCGGGCTCAAGTAAGGCCCCCACGCACACGGAGACAGCATGCGCGCAACCGGAATCATCCTTCTTCTTGCCGGCCTGCTCGCCGCCGGCCCCGCCGCCGCCCAGAACCGCGAGACCACCCTCGGCGCCGGCGACATCGTCAAGATCACCGTCTTCCAGAACCCCGACCTCACCACGGAGACGCGCGTGACCGAATCCGGCGCCGTCACCTTCCCGCTGATCGGCGCCGTGCCCGTGGGCGGGCTCACCGTGCCCGGCGCCGAGAAAAAGATCGCCGACATGCTGCGCGAAGGCGGCTTCGTGCTGCAACCCCAGGTCAACCTCCTCGTGCTGCAAAACCGCGGCTACCAGGTCTCCGTGCTCGGCCAGGTCAACCGCCCGGGGCGCTACCCGCTCGAAACCGCCAACAGCCGGCTCTCCGACGTCCTTGCCCAGGCCGGCGGCATCACCGCGACGGGCGACGACACCGTCACCCTCTCCGGCGTGCGCGACGGCAAGCCGGTGCGCCAGCAGATCGACGTGCCCGGCCTGTTCCAGGGCAGCAATGCCGCCGGCGACATCCTCGTCCAGCCCGGCGACGCCATCTACGTGCACCGCGCCCCGATGTTCTACATCTACGGCGAAGTGCAGCGTCCCGGCGCCTTCCGCGTCGAGCGCGACATGACCGTCATGCAGGCCCTCGCCCAGGGCGGCGGCCCGACCCTGCGCGGCACCGTGCGCGGCCTGCGCGTGCACCGCAAGGGCGCCGACGGCAAGGTGCAGGAACTGCAACCCGAACTGTCCGACAAGATCCAGCCCGAAGATGTCCTCTACGTGCAGGAAAGCCTGTTCTGAGGAGCGCGCCATGAACTTCCAGCAATTCCTGCTCATCCTCCTCGCGCGCCGGCGCGTGGTGCTCTACACCCTGGCGGCCACCGTCGCCACCACGCTCATCGTCAGCCTGCTGCTGCCGAGCCAGTACACCGCCGGCACCGCCGTGGTGGTCGACGTCAAGTCGCCCGACCCGGTCATGGGCACCGTGCTGCCCGGCCTCATCAGCCCCGGCTACATGGCTACCCAGATCGACATCATCCAGAGCGACAAGGTCGCCTACCGCGTCATCAAGATGCTCAAGCTCGACGAAAACCCCACCGCGCGCGAGCAATGGCAGGACGACACCGACGGGCGCGGCAGCATCGAAGCCTATCTCGCCGGCCTGCTCAAGAAAAAGCTCGACGTCAAGCCCTCGCGCGAGAGCAACGTCATCGCCATCAGCTACACCGCCACCGAGCCGAAATTCGCCCAGGTCATGGCGAATGCCTTCGCCCAGGCCTACATCGAGGCCAACATCGACCTGCGCGCCGAGCCGGCCAAGCAGTACGCCACCTGGTTCGTCGCCCGCTCCAAGCAACTGCGCGACCAGCTCGAAGCCGCCCAGGCCAAGCTCTCCGCCTACCAGCGCGAGAAGGGCATCGTCGCCGTCGACGAGCGGCTCGACGTCGAAAGCGCCCGCCTCGCCGAACTCTCCACCCAGCTCGTCATCGCGCAGGGCCAGCGTGCCGAAAGCGGCTCGCGGCAAAGCCAGGCGCGCGGCGACGCCGCCACCCTGCCCGAAGTCATGCAAAACTCGCTCGTGCAGGGCCTCAAGGCCGACCTCGCCCGCCAGGAAGCCAAGCTCGAGGAACTCGGCGCCCAGCTCGGCCGCAACCACCCGCAATACCAGCGCCTGCAGGCCGAAGTCGACGCCCTGCGAGGCAAGGTCGAGGCCGAGACGCGGCGCGTCGCCGGCAGCATCGGCACCAGCAACCGCGTCAACCTGCAAAAGGAGAGCGAAATCCGCGCCGCGCTCGAAGCGCAGAAGCAGCGCGTGCTCGAACTCAAGCAGCAGCGCGACGAGCTCGCCGTGCTGCAGCGCGAAGTCGAAAGCGCCCAGCGCGCCTTCGAAATGGTCAGCCAGCGCCTGACGCAGAGCAGCCTCGAAAGCCAGGTCAGCCAGACCAACGTCGTCCTGCTCAACCCCGCCGCCGAGCCGGTCGACCCCTCCAGCCCGAAGATCCTGCTCAACCTGGTGCTGGCCGTGTTTTTGGGCAGCATGCTGGGCGTCGGCTCGGCGCTGCTCATGGAAATGACCGACCGGCGCGTGCGCGCCGCCGAAGACCTCGCCGAATTCGCCGGCCTGACCGTGCTCGGCGTCATCGACGCCCGCGCCGGCCAGCCGGCGAAATCCTGGCTCGGCCGCTTCGGCCGCTTCGGCCGCCGCGCCGCCGCCTGAAAGAGAGCCCGCCATGACCACGCCCGTCAACATCCCGGCCTTCCTCAAGCTCCAGGGGCAGGACAATTCCATCGTTCGCGACCGCTCCATCGGCGCCCTGCTCATCGACGCCGGCAAGCTGCGCCCCGAAGGCGCCGAACAGATCCTGCGCCTGCAAAAGAGCGAGAACATCCGCTTCGGCGAAGCCGCCGTGCGCCTCGGCCTCGTCACCGAAGCCGACATCCAGCAAGCCCTCTCGCGCCAGTTCGACTACCCCTACCTGCAGCCGGGCGAGAGCCGCGTCAGCGAAGAACTCGTCGCCGCCTACCGCCCCTTCAGCCCGCAGGTCGAAGCCCTGCGCGCCCTGCGCAGCCAGCTCATGCTGCGCTGGATCGGCGCCGAGCCCGAACGCAAGGCCATCGCCATCGCCAGCCCGGCGCGCGGCGAAGGCCGCAGCTACCTCGCCGCCAACCTCGCCGTCGTCTTCTCCCAGCTCGGCGAGCACACCCTGCTCATCGACGCCGACATGCGCCACCCGCGCCAGCACGCCCTGTTCGGCCTGGAAAACCGCGTCGGCCTCTCCGCCATCCTCTCCGGGCGCGGCGAAGCCCAGGCCGTGGCGCGCATCCCCGACTTCGAAGACCTCTCCGTGCTGCCCGCCGGCGCCGTCCCGCCCAACCCGCAGGAACTCATCGCCCGGCCCCTCTTCACCAGCCTGCTCGAAGAGCTCTGCCGCGAATTCGACGTCGTCCTCATCGACACCCCGGCCGCCGCCTGCGGCGCCGACGCCCAGACCCTCGCCGTGCGCGCCGGCGCCGCCCTGCTCGCCGCGCGCAAGAACCACACCGCGCTGGCCGACCTCCAGCGGCTGGGCGAAAACCTGCGCCAGGCCTCCGCCAACGTCGTCGGCGCGGTGCTCAACGACTTCTAGCCTTCCCCGGGCACCCATGCAGCGTGAAGGCCTTGCCGAGTCATACCAAGTCGAAACCCGCGCATTGATACAGGCAATCAATCGGAATCAAAGGCGGTTTCCCCCTGAAGGCTTCATCCAGACTCCCAAGTCAGCAAAATGAACTCTACTGGATCAAGTCTGTTTAGCCAGGCAACGTCGAGGGCCACTTGCCCGTCGCCATGCTGCTCCCCAGCGTCGCCCCGGCACCGGCCGGGGCACAGCCCCGCCCCATGACCGCCCTCGCCGACCAACCCGCCAGCCGCGGCATCGAATGGGTGCCCGTCTTCTTCGGGCTGGCCGCCATGTACGTGCCGACCTTCGTCGACCTCGCCATGGGCCTGTGGAAAAGCGACGAACAGATGCACGGCCCCATCATCCTCGCCGTCTGCCTCTACCTCTTCTGGAGCCTGCGCCACGCCGTCCAGGACGCCCCCGTCGTCCCGCGCCGCGCCGTCGCCTGGCCGCTCTTCGTCTTCGGCCTGCTGTTCTACATCCTTGGCCGCTCCCAAGACATCATCATGTTCGAGCTCGGCTCGCTGATCTGGATCCTGCCGGCGCTGCTGCTCATGCAGCGCGGCACGGCCGCGCTCAAGGCCTGCTGGTTCCCGATCTTCTTCCTCGTCTTCATGATCCCGCTGCCCGGGCCCATCGTCGACATGCTCACCCTGCCCATGAAGACCTTAGTCTCCTGGGCCACCGAGCACATCCTCTACGCCGCCGGCTACCCCATCTCGAGGAACGGCGTCATCCTCTACCTCGGCCAGTACCAGCTGCTGGTGGCCGACGCCTGCGCCGGGCTGCACACCCTGTTCTCGCTCGAAGCGCTCGGCCTGTTCTACCTGCACCTCACCCGGCACGAATCCTGGGGCCGCAACACCGCGCTTGCCATCCTCATCATCCCCATCTCGCTCACCGCCAACACCATCCGGGTGATGACCCTCTCGCTCATCACCTACCACTTCGGCGACGAAGCGGGGCAGGGCTTCCTGCACGGCTTCGCCGGCATGGTGCTGTTCCTCACCGCCCTCGTCCTCATCATGGCGCTCGACGGCCTCATCCAATACGTCATCACCCGCCGCCAGAAAGCGCGCCAGATAAAAGTCAGTCTCCCCAGGACGGCAACATGACCCCGCTCCTCCGCTCCGGCCTCCTCATCGCCGCCCTCATGTTCGCCGCCAGCGCCGCCGCCGTCGCCCTGCGCCCCACGCACAAGCTCGCCGACGCCGGCCCCAAGGTCGACCTCGAAGCCATGATCCCCAAGCAGTTCGGCGACTGGCGCATCGACTCCACCATCGCGCCCGTGCTGCCCGCCCCCGACGTGCAGGCGAAACTCGACAAGATCTACAACCAGACGCTCGCCCGCACCTACGTGAACGGCCGCGGCCAGCGCGTCATGCTGTCGATCGCCTATGGCGGCGACCAGAGCGACAGCATGCAGGTGCACCTGCCGGAGGTCTGCTACGCGGCACAGGGCTTCGATGTCAGAAAGGCCAGCCTCGGCCAGATCGCCACCAATTACGGCGTGCTGCCGGTCAAGCGGCTTGTAGCGGCCCTGAATAACCGCGTCGAGCCGATCACCTACTGGATTACCGTCGGAGATCAAGTCGTCAACGCCGGCTACAAGCGCAAGCTCGCCCAGATCAGATACGGCATTACAGGCAGTGTGCCAGACGGCATCCTTGTGCGCGCCTCCAGCATCGAACGCGACGAGCAAAATGCCTACGCCATGCAGGAAGCCTTCCTGCGCGAGTTGCTCGCGTCGATGCCGCCGGAAGCCCGCGCACGTCTCGGCGGCAGTAGTGAAAGCAAGGGCTGACCGACATGACTCCACGCGTCTCATCCTATTCCACGCCGGCGGCATCGCCCACCATCGGCCCGGCGGCGATGCTCATCGGCATCACTCTGCTGGCCATCCTCTTCGGCCTGGCGGCTGTCACCACCCACCCGATCGTCATCGGCGTGGCCGCCTCGCTCCTGATCGGCGCCGCCCTGCTCGCTCGTCCGGTATGGCTGCTATGGATGATTTTCGTGCTGGGTTTGCTGGTGGCCGGCATCGTACCCATCTGGGCCGAGGGCGCCGCGGCCAAGGCCGTCTGGGGCATCGCCGTGCTCGGCTTCGCCATCATGGGCGTTGCCTTTTTCAGGGCTGCCACCGTTCGCGCGTGCACACGCGACACACCCGCCTTCGTCTGGGCCGCCCTGGCCTTTTTCCTGTACGTCGTCCTCAACGGCCTGTCGCATTTCGACAATCCATACGAATTTCTGAGCGGTTTCAAGCGCTACTTCCAGGTCGCGGGTCTCCTCTTCGCACTGGCCTGGCTCCCCTTGAACGAAAAGGATATCGCCCGCTGGCGCAAATTCCTTCTCGTCGTGGCCGTGACGCAACTGCCATGGGCAGCCTACGAACTCGTCAGGCTCGTGCCCATCCGCGAAAGCTTTCAATACGCCTATCCGGGCCTGGTACCCATCGACGTTGTGGCAGGCACCTTCGGCGCGGAAATGACCAAAGGCGGTGCCAGCGCCGAGATGGCTTTCTTTCTCATCATCGCGCTGCTCTTTTTGCTTGCGCGACTTCGCGATGGCGGGCTAAAAACCAGGCGGATTTTCTGGCTTCTGCCAATCATCCTTGCCCCCCTTTTCATGGGGGAGACCAAGATCGTCGTCGTGCTGCTGCCGCTCGCCTTTCTTACGCTATATCGACAGGAATTCCTGGCGCGCCCCCACGTAGCCTTGGTCGGTCTTGCCTTGGGCGCGCTGCTCACCGTTGCGGCCGGCTATACATATCTTGTTGTGATGAAAAAGAACCTTGACGATATGGTGGCCAGAACCCTGAGCTATAACATCTACGAAAAGGGGCACGGTAATTATGCGTTGAACCGTACAAGGGTGCTTACCTTCTGGGCGGGGCAGCAAGGATTGCATGATCCAGCTGGCGCCGTCTTCGGCCATGGTGTGGGAAGCGCACACGATCAATCCGGAGGGCATATCGCCCGCCACTACCCGGGTTATGGCATCAGCCTTACAGCCGCTTCCATTCTCCTGTGGGAGCAGGGCGTTGTCGGCGTGGCCTTGTTTTTCATCATGCTTGTGCTGGCTTGGCGTTGCGCAACACGGATCCGAGGTGAAACGCAAGAGAACTGGGTAAAGGCAGACACTGCGGCCATCCAGGCGGTATTGCCCATAATTGGTCTTTATATTTTTTATCGCTCCGTGCTACTAGAGGCATTGCCTATCCAGGTCGTGATCTACTCGCTGCTGGGCTATCTTGCCTGGCTCGCGCGCCGGACGTCATCCAAAAAGGCATGAGCGTCCATCCTTATTCCAGTGCTGAATTGCGGCGCAGTACTTGGCATTTTCTGTCCGGCAAGATGGTCTCCGGTCTTCTCACCATCGCCATTTTGCTATGGCTGGTGCGGCTGCTTCCTGTTGCAGAATACGGCGCATACGTCAGCCTGATTGCGGCGGCCGAACTGGGTTTTGCCTTGGGTGATATGGGGCTCACCTGGGCGGCCGCGCGTTTTTTGCCGGAGGCGCGGTTGCAAGCCAGCCCCAAGGTCACGCACGAACTCACCTGGAAGCTGCTGCGCTTGCAGGCATTTTTCTTATTCTCGCTTGCCGTGCTGGCGGGACTGACTTTTCGCATCCTGCTGCCCTCGCTTGGCCTGGCCGTGTCAATAACTGCCGCACTCTCCTGGGTTGGGCTGATCTTCGTCGAAGGCAACGGTCGTTTTCTACGCGACGGGCTACTGGGGCCCTTGCTGCGGCAAGACCATGTGCGATCGAGCATGGTAATCAGACAAGCGCTTTTTATTGGGATGTTGGGGTTTCTGGTTGCGCTCGGCCAAGTCGGATTGGAAACCGTGCTAGTAATGGAACTTGCATCAAGCCTACTGGCGGGATTGGTTGCCCTGTTCGGCTTAATGCGGCACTGCCGTCCATTGGCCTCGCCACTGGATGCCAGCTGGCGGGCGCCATCGACACGCGAGATATGGCGTATCGCCCTGCCAATGTACGGCGGCCGTTTGCTCACCTTCGCTTACAGTACGCAAGTTTTCCTATTGCTGTTGAATCGTTTCGCTGGACCCGAAGCAGCGGCCGTTTTCGGCTTCATGCGCAGCCTATATGAACAGGCGGCGCGTTACCTCCCGGCCACTTTGCTTTTCGGTCTGGTGCGACCCAAGCTGGTGGCAAGCCATGTCGGCGGAGGCGGCATGGCAGAACTTTCACGGAACGCCAATCTTGCGGGGAAACTGAGCCTGTTCGCACTGATGCCCGTCGTGGGATTTTCGTGCACGGGTGGCGATTCGCTCATCGGACTGCTCTCGGGCGGCAAATTCCCGGACACGGGGCTGCTTTTTTTCGGCTTCATGCTGGCGCTGATACCGTTCAGCCAGCGGCAACTGCTGGAAGCCGTTGCTGTCACCATTAGCCGTGCCTCGTTGTGCACGCTGGGTTCGGCAGCCGGACTTCTCGTCCTGCCACTCATGCTATGGATGCTCGATACCGGCTTCGGCTCGTGGGCGGGCGTGATCGCCTTGGGCGGCGGTCACCTGCTGTTCACTCTTGTAGTCCTTGCCGGCATGAACAGCGCCGGCTATTTACCCGACCATGCCGGTCTCGCCAAACTGCTCCTCGCAGCGGCTGGCAGCGCAGTTGCTGCGGCATGCCTGCCTGACTTTTCACCGGTTTGGGCAAATGTTATTTCCCGCGCAGCAGTAGCAGGGCTAGCCTTCCTTGTCACGGCCTGGCTGCTGGGCTCGTTTTCCGCAAGCGAGCAGCAGGGGATGAATCGGCTGCTCGGACGCAGGATCTTCCATGTCTAACTCACTACGACTCTTCTTCATCACTGCTGAAACCTGGCCCACCTTCCGAGCCGACGTGGCCGTGCTTTTTGGCAAATATCTGCCAAGGCTGGGTGTTTATGCCGATCTCGTCACCGGCCACACTCCGGGAGATGCCTCACGGCCATGGGGAGGTGGCGAGGCGCTTCTGGACGATGTAAGCGGTCGAACGGTTGTCAAGCATTTCAAGACCTTTCTGCACCACTGGCGATCGTTACGACGGCTTGATTCTGCCCGCCACGACGCCATCCAGGTGCGCGACCTTCCCCTGCCCGCCGCACTGGCACTGCGGGCTGCACGGCGAAGGAAGCTGCCCTTCTATTACTGGATGTCCTACCCCATGCCTGAGGGGCAGATCAACTTGGCGCGCGCGCGCGGTCTTACCGAAGGATTCCTCAAGTTCTTCTTCCCATGGTTGCGTGGTCGGGTTGGCCTGTTTCTCCTTTACAGAGTGGTGCTGCCACGTGCCGATCATATCTTCGTCCAGTCGCAGCGCATGAAAGTGAACTTGGTCGAACGCGGTATCCCGGCAGAAATAATGACCTCTGTGCCGATGGGCGTGGACTTGGAGGAAATCGATACCGAGTCGATTCCGCCTGCCGCAGACCCGCGTCTGGCAGGACGACGGGTGCTGGTCTATCTCGGCACACTCGACCGGCCGCGCCGCATCGAAACGCTGTTCGAAATGCTGGCACTGGTGCGGAAATCCGAGCCGACCGCGCTGCTTGTGCTGGTGGGCGACACGCACGAAGATGCACATCGAGAATGGCTCAAAAGCCAGTCGCTACGGGCCGGCGTGGCTGAACATGTGATCTGGACCGGCTGGCTGCCCATGCTGGAGGGTTGGCGTTATGTGAGGTCGGCTGAAATTGGGCTTTCGCCCATTCCTCGCGGCGTTCTGCTCGATGTGGCTTCCCCGACCAAGGTGCCGGAATACCTTGCCCTGGGCGTGCCGGTCGTATGCAACGACAATCCGGATCAGCAAGCATTGATTGAGGCAGCCGTTGCGGGACGCTGCGTGCCGTACACCGCAGAAGCTTTCGCGGGGGCGGTCGTGGAACTCTTGGCGCTGCCCAAGCAGGCAAGGGCCGCAATGGGTGTACGCGGGCGAGAATTGGTAGAAGGGCTGCGCAGCTACAAGCGGATTGCGTACGACCTGGCTGACCAATACAGCGCACTGCTCCGAATATCACAGAGTCCGAGCACATAGCGTGCTTCGAATGAAATCAAGGCTTCGAAGAGAAAACGATGAGTACATTTACGAAGACAGCCGGCAGGCTTTTGCGCGTCTTGCCCGGCGAGGGCAAGGCGGTGAAGACCGCAGTGAGGAAGGTTCTTGTACGCAAGGAACTGCTGTTCGGCCGAATGCGGCAGCACCTGGCCGGCGTGTCGTTGCCCGACCCGCGCACCGTCTACAGCATCGACCCGCGACGGATCGAATACGCGACTTGTCTGGACAATGGCAGCCCGGACTGGGAGGACTGGGTCCTGCCGCAGCAGGGCTCCGTGCAGCCGGTGCGCGGTGGGGATTGGGATGTGCTGCGGCACCGGGTGAGCGAGATGCGTATCTGCCAGGCCGTGCAGGCGCGCGTGCGCCATGGCACGGCGTGGTCGTCGTCCGACTACTACGCCGCCGCCGTGCGCCAGATCGAATCGGGCCGCATGCTCTGGGGCTGCCGCAGTCGTGCCGATTTTGATGCACATTGCGCGCGGATCGACAAACTGATCGAGTTGATCTCGCGTGACGGTTATCGCAGTGCTGCCGAGAGGCCGGGCGATGTCCGCATCGACACCCCCACAGGGCAGACCGAGGTGCTGGTCAACCTCAGCCGCGACGGGCTGCCGTTGTTCCAGGACGGCCGCCATCGATTGGCGATCGCACTGGCGCTCGGGCTGCCGAATATTCCGGTGCAGATATTCGTTCGCCACGCCGAATGGCAGGCGTTTCGCGAGTACCTGCTGCGCATGGCGGGGCGCGAGGACGGCGGCGCGAGCAGCGCGGGCTTCCTGTACCAGCGCGCGGAGCATTTCGACCTGGTCGATATTCCGGCAGCGCATGGTTGCGAAGACCGCTGGCAGGCTATTGCCGGCCATCTGCCCAAGGGGGCTGGCGGCCGTGCGCTGGACATCGGCTGCAACCTGGGTTTCATCTGCCATCGCCTTGAGGAGCAGGACTATGAGGCCGTTGGAATCGAATACCTGCCTGAGGTGGCGTATGCTGCGCGCCGCATCGCCAAGGCTGCCGGCCGGCGTTTCGGCGTCATCCAGGGCGACGTGCTCGACAAGGCGACGCTGCGACCCGCTGGCACTGATTTCGATGTCGTGGTGGCGCTCAGCATTTTTCATCACTTCATCAAGACCGAATCCGGCTATCGCAGGCTGCGCGAACTGCTGGGGCGTTTGCGGATCGGGACGTTGTTCTTCGAGCCGCACCGGCCCGACGAATCGCAAATGCAGGGGGCGTATGCCAATCCGGGGCCCGAGGAATTCGCCGGGCTGGTTGCCGGATGGGCCGGTTTGACTCGTATCGAGCCGATCCACACCGCCGACGACGGCCGGATCGTCTTTGCGCTCAAGCGTTGAATGGCGCGAATGGCCATAATTTTGCTGTGCCGCTCTGGATCAAGGATGCGCCGACTCAGCCGTAGCGCAGCTACTTGCCTGTATCTAACGCTTGCCGCCGGCGCCGCGTTGGCCCGCACATGGTACGTCGCCCCCGGGGGTGCCGACAGCGCGCCGGGGACCATCGGCCAGCCTTTCGCCACCATTCAGCGCGGCATCGACGCCGCCGGCCCCGGTGATACGGTGTCGATCGGCGCGGGGCGCTACGGCATCAGCCAGCCGATCCGAATCGCCGGCAAGCGCGCGACCGCGGCCCAGCCGCTGACGATTGCCGGCAAGGGCATGCCCACCTTCTTCGGCACTGATGCCCGTGTGCCTGGGATCTGGCACGGCATGGTCGAGATCGTCGGTTCGAGTCACGTGATCGTGCAGGAACTGGCCGTGGAGGATTCGGGTTTCTTCGGCTTCATGGTCCAGCGCAGCGACAACATCGCGCTGATCGGCAACCGCAGCACAGTCTCGCTTGCCTCCGGGATTTGGGTCTCCGATTCGACGGTGGTGCGCGTCGAAGACAACGATGTCTCGCGCTTCTGCGACCGCAGCCAGTTCGGCGCAGACGGTCGTACCGGCTGCCAGGAAGGCATCTCGTTGGCTGCAGTCGATGGATTTACGGTAGCGCGCAACCGCGTCCACGATGCGCCGCAGACGCCAGAGGTGAAGCCCGGCGGTGGAGAGGGTATCGACATCAAGGCCGGCTCCAGAAACGGTGTCGTTGAAGGCAATTCGGTGTGGAACCTGGCGCAGCTCGGCATCTACGTCGACGCCTATGCACGCGACAGCGGGAACATCAAGGTTCGCGCCAACCGGGTCTGGAACTGCTACATGGGCATCGTCATCAGCAGCGAACAGGGCGGCAGAGTCTCGGATGTCGATGTCAGCGACAATCTTATTCACGACGTCGGTTATCACGGCATCCTGGTCAGCGATTTCAAGAAGGGCAAGGGCGGAGACGGACCGCGCGAGCGTATCCGCATCTACAACAACACGATCGTTGATGCCGGTGTCAAGGAGGCGAAGCCGCCTTATTGCAAGATGTGGACGAATCCCTGCCCGGACGCGGGGGTCGGCATCAGGGTAGATACAGCGAACATCATCGGACTGGACATCCACGACAACATCATCCTCGGCAGCAAGACGGCGCCGATGGTCATCAATCCGGCCATCCAGGGCGCGTCCGTGATCCGGCGCAATCTCGTTTGGCCGCCTGGTCGTGGATCATTGACGGGTGAGCACTTCGGCAACGAAGCTATCGTCGCGGACCCGAGCCTGGTGGACCCGGCAAGAGGCGACTATCGCCTACGGCCGGGCAGTCCAGCGATCGGTGCCGGAGTCGGCGGGGCGCCGCTCGGGCGTGACAACAAGGGCGTAATGCGGCCGGCCGGCCCGATCGACGTGGGGGCGTTTACATTCGTTAGATAAATGAACATTCGCGTTCTACACGTCATCAGCGGTGAGTTCTATGCAGGTGCAGAGCGGGTGCAGGACCTACTCGCCTTGCGCCTGCGTGAACTCGGTTTCGAAGTCGGCTTTGCCTGCACCAAACCAGGCATCTTTCCGCAACGCCGCGTTTGCAAAGACGCGCCACTCTTCATGGTACCGATGGCTTCGCGCGCCGACCTCGCCTGCGGTCTGAAGGTTGGGCGTGTCGCGCGGCGCGAGGGATACCGGCTGATACATACCCATACGCCGCGGACCGCGATGATCGGGCGCATCGCCAGCCTTGCCTCCGGCTTGCCGATGGTGCACCACGTCCACAGCCCGACGGCTCGCGATTCGGAACGCAGGTTTCTAAATCGCATTAACGCAGTAGTCGAGCGGCTCAGCCTGTTCGGCGTTGCGCGCCTGATCCCGGTCTCGCGCAGTCTGGAACGCTACCTGCTCGATCAGGGCTGGGCCGCTGAGAAGATACGTACGGTGCCCAACGGCGTGCCGACCCCGACCGCGTACCTGCCGGATCGCGCTGCGCCTACGGGCGAGTGGGTGATCGGCAGCCTAGCGCTGTTTCGTCCGCGCAAAGGTATCGAAGTGCTGATTCAGGCGATCGCGGATTTGCAAATGCGCGGTCGCACGGTGCGCCTCCTGGCCATCGGCCCGTTCGAATCGCCAGCCTATGAGACGCAGATCCGGAACCTGGCACAACGCCTTGGTATGGGAGATGCGATCGAGTGGGCCGGCTTCACGAGCGATGTGAACACGGCCCTGGCGAAGATGGACATCTTTGTCCTGCCGAGCCTGTACGGCGAGGGCATGCCGATGGTCGTGCTGGAGGCGATGGCGATGGGCGTGCCGGTGATCGCGACGCAGGTTGAGGGCATTCCTGAGGTGCTGACTGACGGGCGCACGGGGTTGCTGGTGCCGCCGGACGATGCAGCTGCCATATCACGAGAAATCGAGGAGCTGATGGAAGGGCGCCATGACTGGCAGGCACTGCGGGTGGCCGCCCGCGACACGCAGGTGGCGAGCTATTCCGACCTGAGCATGGCACGCGGCGTGGCGGCGGTGTATCGAGAGGTTCTTGGCCTTGGGCATGATGGCAATAACGTGCCGTTGCAAATTGGGGCGAGAGAGAAAGGAACGGGGGCGCCGGCATGAAGCGCGACCATCCATTCAGACCCCTCAAGCTTGTGGCTGGCGCGTCGACAGGGGGGCATGCCAACGAACTGCTGATCCTGTTGCAGCGTGCACCGTCGTTCTGGCCGGCGATGCCACAGGCCTACGTCACTTCAATGCAGATCGGCGAGAGGAGCTTTGCTGCGTTCGACAAGCCGGTCTATGTGCTTGGCGAGGCCGACCGAACCAAGCCGTTGCGTTCGCTGCATGTGTTCTTCCGTGCGCTGCGCGTGGCCTGGCGTCTGCGCCCGGACGTTGTCGTCACCACCGGCTCGCTACCGCTCGCGCTCTTCTGCTTCTGGGCGTGGGTCTTAGGGGCACGCATCGTCTGGATCGACAGCGTGGCTCAGGTCGACCGGATGTCGGCCAGTGGAAGATTCGTTAGGCTTTTCGCCGATTTGTGTCTGGTGCAGTGGCCCGAGGTGGCGCGCAGCCAGCGCGGCACGGAATACAAAGGGGAACTGTTTTGATCTTCGTGACTGTAGGCAGCATGTTTGCCTTCGACCGGCTGGTACGGGCGATGGACGAGCATGTGGCTGCCGGCCGCATCCGCGAGCAGGTGTTCGCTCAGATCGGTTCCGGAACGTATGTTCCCAAGGCGATGCCTTTCGAGCGCTTTGTCGACAAGGCACGCTTCGACGAGCTGATGGCGTCGGCCGATTGTATCGTCTCGCACGCCGGGATCGGATCGATAGCGACTGCCCTCGAACATGGCAAGCCCATATTGGTGCTACCGCGTTTGAAACGACACGGCGAGGTAGTTAGCGATCATCAAGTAGCTACAGCGCGCCGCTACGCCGAGCGGGGATACGTCCTTGTCGCCTGGGTTGAACAAGAGATCCCCGCTGCATTGGAACGCCTGGACGGTTTTCTTCCCGCGCCTCGCCACGCCAACGTGGACGGGATCGCGGCACGCGTGGGAGATTTCCTCCGTGATGTGCAGTCCGGAAGTGAATAATGGGTTTCAATCACTCCACATGAGTTTCGATAAGGCCTTTTCATGATAAAGCTTGCTGTTGTCGGTCTTGGCAAGATGGGCCTATCCCATCATTCCATGATCAAAGCCCACCCGCGCGTAGAACTCGCGGCAGTGTGTGATTCCGCCGGCTACGTTCTAGATGTTCTGAACAAGTACACGGGTGTCAGAACCCACACCGATTTCGATGCCATGCTAAGGGAAGTCGATCTGGACGCGATTATTATCGCAACGCCGTCGGCAGCCCATGGGCGCATGGTTGCCGCGGCCCTCGACAAGGGGCTGCACGTGTTCTGCGAGAAGCCGTTCTGCCTCAACACTGGGGAGGGCGAGGCGGCGGCCCGCATCGCAGCCGAGAAGGGCCTAGTGAACCAGGTCGGCTACCACTATCGTTTCGTAGGTGCCTTTCAGGAGGTCAAGCGGCTGCTGGATGCCGGCGCAATCGGAGATGTAACGCACGTCCTCGCTGAAGCCTACGGGCCAGTAGTGCTGAAGCCGAAAGGCTCGACTTGGCGCACGCAGAGCGCCGAGGGAGGCGGCTGCCTTTACGACTACGCCGCGCATCCGATCAATCTGGTGAACTGGTATCTTGGCGCGCCGCAGGGCGTCGGCGGCACGATCTTGAACAAGATATTTTCGAATGAAACCGACGACGAGGTGTTTGGCACGCTCTATTTCGCCGATGGCAAGAGCGCGCAAATTTCGGTGAACTGGAGCGACGAGTCATACCGCAAGATGAGCACCAAGATCACGATCTGGGGCACGGCCGGGCGGATTTATGCGGATCGGCAGGAATGCCAGGCGTATCTGCGCGATAAGGCGGTGCTGCCGTCCGGATACCGCAAGGGCTGGAATGTCCGCTACACGACCGACCTGACCGAGCCGGTATGGTTCTATTTGCGCGGCGAGGAATACTCGGCGCAGCTGGATTATTTCGTGCGCTGCATCGAGGCGGGCCGGCATGCGGATAACGTCAATTCGTTCGCCAGCGCGGCCATGACGGACAAGGTGCTTGCCATGATGATTGCCGACGCGGCAAGAGGGCCGTCATCGATGCAGGGCAGCGATCTGCCTGCCGCGCCTAAAAGGAAAAAAAGTTTCTTCTTCCGCGGCCGCTGACAGGCTGTCTGGTCAACCGGATTCCCATCGGAGCTTCAAATGGATCGTTTGCTGTTCGGCGACAACCAGTTCTTTGGCGTCAACCACATGTCGGAGGAAAAGGCACGCGCCCAATCGATGCGCTTCCAGGACACTCGTGCAATCATCGATGTCCTCGACACGGCGCTGGATGAAGGCATCAGGACCTTCATGTGTACGACGCACGATCGCATCGCGGAGATATGTGACCACTGGCGCGCCCATCCAGATCGTTATGGCGATTACGCCTTCTACCCTTGCATGCCCTACGCGCACAAGTACGCCAACGCGATGACCGATTACGGCATGCTCGGCGCGGTCAAACGCTTCCTGCCCGAGGAAGGGCTGCTCGATGCCGCCCTGCGCGGCGGCAGATCGCTGGCGAAGAAGGACATCGAGGGAGTGACCACCCTGCTGATCGATGCCGAGATGAAGATGTTCCAGGGGCTAAACACGCCGGTCGTCTTCCTGCAGAATGTGGTGGTCGATTTCCTGCTCGGCCTCGGTTTCAAGGAGGCTTTTCGCATCTTCGCCAATCACATCAAGAATCGCTACAACGCCGAGCCGGGCTTCATCACCATGAACATGCCGATGCTGCTCGACGTGCTGGAGGAGCTGGGCATCGAGAATCCGATCGTTTGCGCGAACATCAACAAGATAGGTTTTCGTATGTGCGGCGGCTTTGAGGCGTATGAAAAGGCGCTGCGGAAAAGACGCTTCAGGGCGATTGCAATGTCAGTCTTGGCTTCGGGCGCGATTCCGCCGCGCGAGGCCATTGAGTGGATTTGCAACCAGCCCAACATCGAATCAATTGTGTTTGGCGCATCGAGCCGCGGGAATATCCGAAACACTCGGGAGCTCGTGGATAGGTTTTGGAAAAGCTCATGAGTCATGATTCTTGTGTTGCCGTGCTGGAGAGACTGACTTTTTGTTTTTGGAAAAGTCAGTGCGGGGAGGACGGCGCTTGGCCCCCTCCCCTGCCCTCCCGCGGGCGGGAGAGGGCGCGATGGCTTCCGGCCTGCGCCGGAACGAGGGGATTGGGTGTTTATTTTCCGGGGGGGATGCAGCATGAAGAAGGTCTGGTTTGTTGTTTTGGCTTGCCTGGTTTTCACGGGGGCGGCGCGGGCGCATGAGATTCGTTTCGAGGACGCTTATGGAACGGACGGGCAGCTCATCGCCGCCGACTACGGCAGCATCCCGGGGGTGCTCGACGTCAGTTACTACGATACGGATTCCTGGGACTTGAATCTTGCGTTCAGGTCTGGCGGCTTGAGCGGGCATGCCGGGGCCGTGCTGAGGCGGGAGGATTCGTCCGCCTTTTATGTGTTTCTGACGCCGCTGCCGGGCTACCGGGTCACGCTGAACTCTTTTTTCCTTGGCAGCCTGGGCGGCGTGGACCGCGCGACCAGCTATGTGGTGAATGACGATGCGACGCCGTGGCCGGTTGTCGATATTTCCTCCGGGCCGGTAACGGTCGGCGCCGGCGGGCTGCATGTCTTTGCCGGGCTGGCTTCCGCGGAGGAGATCGAGATCGGCGTCGGGCCGAACGCCTACGGCATCGGCATCAATTACATCAATTTCGATGTTTCCCCGGTGCCCGAGCCGGAGGGTTGGGCGTTGCTGTTGGCGGGCTTGCCGGCGATCGGGGCGGGGATTCGCCGGCGCAGGGTTGCGGCCCGCGGGTAAGGCCAAGGGCGGGAAAAGTCGGTGCGGGGAGGACGGCGGTTGGCCCTCTCCCCTGCCCTCCCGTGGGCGGAGAGGGGGCGCAGGTCGGAGTGACGCAGTGAGCCGGATCCGGCCTACGCCGTCCTGCGGCGCGCGGCTGTGCGTGTCGATGTTGGAAGCGCCGGAGGGCGCCTTCACCCAGACCGACCGCTTCACCGCCGAGCCGCAGGGCCAGTATCCGGCGCAATGGCACGCGCGCTACGCCTCGGCGGCGAAGAGCCGCGAGGCGCGCTTCGTGGCGCTGCTGGAGGTGGGCTGCGGCGGGGCGGAGGTGACGCTGCGGCGGGAGGGAGGCGGGATGAGTGTCGAAATCGCCGGGCGGCGCGTTTCTTTTGCGGGGGCGCGGGTGGAGGTCGGGAGATGAACGAATGGGGGCGTTTGAAGGCGAACTCCAACCGCGTCTTCAGGCTTGACTCGACTAATTATTATTCAACTGACAAAAAGTTGCGGCTATTTTTCAAAATTGTTTAATATAGTCGCATGAGGCGTTATCTGAATGATCGTATCGCGGCCGATCTGGACCGCAAGATGGTGATCCTGACCGGGCCGCGGCAGGTCGGCAAGACCACCCTGGCGAGGCAAATCATGGCCAGCCGGACCCCCGCGCAGTACCTGAACTGGGACGTGGCCGAGGATCGGGCGGTGCTGCGGCGCGGGACCTGGAGCCGCCAGGCGCGCCTGCTGGTGATGGACGAGATCCACAAGATGCCGGGCTGGAAGGTCTGGCTGAAGGGGGTCGTCGATGCCGGACCCGCGGAGCAGGCGCTGCTGGTGACGGGCAGCGCGCGCATGGAGACCTTCCGTCAGAGCGGCGAATCGCTGGCCGGGCGCTATTTCGCCTGGCGGCTGCATCCGATTTCGGTGGCGGAGTGGTGCGCCCATGCCGGCGCCTCGCCCGAGGCGGCATTGCGCCACCTGATGCGCCGCGGCGGTTTTCCCGAGCCCTGCCTCGCCGCCACCGATGAGGAGGCCGACCGCTGGCGGGCGCAGTACGCCACCGATCTGGTGCGCGAGGACGTGCTCGAGTTTTCGCGCCTGCACGAGGTGAGGACGATGCGGCTTTTCCTCGACCTGTTGCGCGGGCGGACGGGTGCGCCGTTGTCGCTCGCCTCCATCGCCCGCGATCTGGCGGTAGCGGCGGGCACGCTCAAACGCTATCTCGACATCCTGCAGGCGCTCTACATCGTGTTCACCGTGCAGCCCTGGCACCGCAATGTGGCGCGGGCCACGCTGCAGGCGCCGAAGGTGTATTTCTTCGACACCGGCATGGTGCGCGGCGACGACGGCGCGCGGCTGGAAAATGCCGTGGCGGCCATGCTGCTCAGGCATGTGCATTTCCGCCGCGACGCGCTGGGCCGGGAAACGGGCCTGCACTACATCCGCACCAAGGATGGGGCGGAAGTCGATTTCGCCATCAGCGAGGACGATGCGCTGACGCACCTGGTCGAATGCAAGTACGCCGACGCCGCCCTGCATCGGCCGCTGGCGCGCTTCGCCGAGACCTTCCCGGACGCGCAGGCGGTCCAGCTGGTGGCGGAACTGCGCCAGGAGGAGGACCGCGGCCGCATCGCCATCCGCCGCGCCGGCGACTGGCTGGCGGGGCTGGAATGAACAGGCCGGGGATGCACACCACGCGCATGCCTTGTCAAGGGCCGGGAGAGTCGCGCTTATGAACGGTCTGGGGTGGAAACTCAACCGCCTGCGCGCCATGGGCGCGGCGGAGATCGCCTGGCGCCTGCGCCAGGCCGCGCAGGCACAGTGGGAGCGGCTCGGGCAAGTCGACGCTGGCCTTCGAGCTGGAGAGGCGCCTGCTGGATCTGGGGCACGTGGCGTATGTGCTGGACGGCGACAACGTGCGCCACGGCTTGAGCCGCGACCTGGGTTTTTCACCGGAGCATCGGACGGAGAACATCCGTCGCATCGCGGAGGTGGCGAAGCTTTTCAACGAGGCGGGGATCGTGCTGATCACGGCTTTCATTTCGCCTTACCGGGAGGACCGCGACATGGCCCGGGCAATCGTCGGCACGGAGCGTTTCGTGGAGACGCACCTGACCACCGACATCGCGGTGTGTGAGTCGCGCGATCCGAAGGGGCTGTACAGGAAGGCTCGGGAGGGGAATTTGCCGGGCTTCACCGGAATTTCGGCGCCCTACGAGGCGCCGCTCTTTCCGGAAATCCGCCTCGACACCGGCGCGCTTTCGATCGTGGAGAGCATAGATCGCCTTATCGAAGTGGTGCTGCCGCGGATAGTCAGGGCGGATAACTGAGCCGCGCACCGTCGGCATGAAACACCGCCTGGAGAATCCGGGCAAGGTGGCGCTGGAGATCATCGAGGTGCAGTCGGGGGCGTATCTGGGGGAGGACGATATCGTGCGCTTCGAGGACAGCTTCGGGCGGGCGTGAAAAGTCCGTCTGCGCGGGACGGCGGTTGGCCCTCTCCCCGCAGGGGAATGTCCGACTCGATGGCTCGCCATGGCACGCGAGGTTGTTAAACCATCAGATCAACGGCACAATGTGCAAGGCATGTATAACTACCAACTCCGGGGCATTCTGTCCTCGGCTGATTTGCTGCTCATGTGTAATCACTTGAGAGAAATGTCGGTGGCCCCATGTTCTTTGATTTCGATTGGGATGTAAGCAAGGCGCGGACCAATCTGGCCAAGCATGGTGTATCGTTCCACTTGGCGACGTCGGTGTTTCGTGATCCTTTGGCGGTGACGATTTTCGATGATGAGCACAGCAACGTTGAAGAGCGCTGGATAACGCTGGGAAGAGCCCAGAATGGGCAGGTGCTGGTGGTAATACACAGCATTACGGAAATGGGCAGCACGGAAATACATCTGCGCATCATTTCGGCGCGCCGCGCCGATCCGGCGGAGGTGCGCGATTATGAACAGACGCCGCGGTAGCGGCCTAAAGGTGAAGCGATGAAGGATCATTACGATTTCAGCAAGGGCGAACGCGGGAAGTTCTACAAACCAGATGCGGTGTTCCGCATGCCTGTCTATCTCGACGAGAAAGTGCAGAGCTATCTGACCGCCAAGGCCGACGCCAGGGGAGTCGATCTAGCCGATCTGGTCAATGAAATGCTCAAAAAGGATATCGAACTGATCGAGATGGCGCGTTAGCCACCCATACCCAGACCAACAGAAAAGGGGCCGCATGTTGCGGCCCTTTTCAATGCGTGTTCAGCTTGGAAAGTCCGTCTGCGCGGCACGGCGGTTGGCCCTCTCCCGCGGGCGGGAGAGGGGGTGGGTGCGTCAAGCCGGCGCAGGCCGGGGCCCAAGGACGTTCAGGAACGGCGCGCGCGGTAGCCGAGGAGGCCCATGCCGGCGAGCATTAGGGCCCAGGTTTCGGGTTCGGGGATGGGGGCGAGGGAGGCGATCCGCAGGCCGCTTTCATCCGCGATCAGTTCGGAGCCGGGGCGCCCCGGGAAGTCGAAGGAGAAGTTGCCGCCGTAGCTGACGCAGGAGCGGCCGCCGCAACCGAGGAAATCCAGGAAGCTGACGTCGGCGGTGCCGATGCCGCTGCCGACGAGGAAGCGCACGTGGCCGTCGAGGAAGTAGGAATCGGCGATCACCCGATCGTAGGCGATGAGGCCGGTGCCCGGGTCGCGCTCGATTTCGATTTCGAGCACGCCGTTGGGCAGCAGGGAAAACGCGCCGTTGATGGTCATCGTCCCCGGGCTGTGGCCGGGCGTGAAGATCGCGTCCGACGGCCCGCCGCCGACGATGGCGCCGCCGTTGATGATGCCGTTGCCGGCCAGCCAGCCGCCGGTCAGTTGCAGCGTTCCGCCCCAGTTGTCGAGCGTGCCGTCGACGGTGAGCACGCCGCCGCTGTTGACGAAATCGCGGGCGCTGACGGAGCCGTTCGCCCGGATGGTGAAATGCCCTCCGGTGTTGGTGAAATCGCGTCCGGACGCGCTGCCGGTCGCATCGACGACGAACATCCCGGAGTTGTGGACATCGCCCGCGGACACCACATCGCCGCTGCGGACGTTTAGCTGGCCCTCGTTGCGGATGCGGAAGCGCTCTTCGTAGCCGGACTCGGCGACCAGGCTGCCATAGAATGTTCCGCCCGGCGCATTGTGGAACAGGGCGTCGCCGGCGCCGGCGCCGGAGGCGGCGATCCGGCCGTCCGACCCGCCGACGGTCTGCAGGTTGCCCGTGTTGCGCAGGACAGCCCCGGGGTTGATGTTGATCCGGCCATAGGCTTCGAAATCGGCTTTCTGGTCCCAGGTGCCCGAATCCAGGTTGATCGCGCTGCCGCCGATCACGCGGTATCTGCCGGTTTCGGTCAGCGTGCTGCCGTTGAAGGTGTGGTTGCCGCCGAAGCCGATGCCGCCGCCCGAGGCGTTGGTTCCCAGCGCATCGGCGAAGAAGCGCGCGTCGGCATGGCTGCCGCCGCCCAGCAGATCGATGCCGCCGGACCAGACCTCGACCTTGCCGTTCTGCTGAGCCAGGGGCGCCTCGATGCGGCTGGTGCCGCTGCCGGAAGACTTGACGAGGGCGCTCCCTGCTTTGTTGAGGATCCCTCCCTGCGTGCCGCCCAGGATGCCGCGGTCGTTCTGGATGAAATAGCTTGCGCCCGTCTCATTGACGAACGTCACCGGGCCAGACAGGGTGATTTCCCCCGTGGCGCTCTGCAGGAAGGTGCCGAAATTGCGCACTGTCATGCCCTGGCTGTCGAAGGAGCTCGCCCTGAAATACAGGCTGCCGATGGTGCCGCCCGCAACGGTCGTCGTGCCGTGAAAGTCGAAGGTCGTGCCGGAAAACTGGGAATACCAGTGGTCGATGGTGCCGTGGGCGAGGTTCGCGTCCGTCGCGCTGATCCAGAGCGCCCGCCCGGTAGCGCCATCGCCGATGCGCAGCCTGCCGCCGTCCATCACGAGGGGGCCGTAGCACACCGGGGAGCAGACTTCTCCCGGTGCAAGCACCGTGGGGAAACTCGAATTGGTCGTGACGTTCAGCGTCTGGCCGACGCCGATAATCTCGCCGCGGGCCGTCGCGCAGCACATGCCGAGCAGCAGGGCGGCGGCATGCGCGGCGAGGGGGTTTTTTCGGAGGGCGGTCTTGCGCATAGCGTCGCTCCTTATGCGAATGGCAAGGTGTTTTTATTCTCGCGCCGGGGCGCTGTCAATAGTCCGAATGGACTGCTTTCCGGGCAAGGCTTTTCGCTTGCGCGTCCGCGCGGCCGAAAAGTCGGTCTGCGCGGGACGGCCCCCTGCCTAGCCGCGGCGGCGCAGCCAGTCGCGGACGGCGCCAAGAAAGGCTTCCTGCCGGTCGACGAAGCTGTTGTGGCCGCAGCCGGCGAGGACGACGAGTTCGGCGCCGGGGATGCCGCGCGCGAGCCGCTCGGCTTCCTCGACCGGGGTGATGGCGTCGTCGCCGCCGCAGAGGACGAGGGTCGGCGCGCGGATCTCGCCGAGCCGCCGGCTGACGTCCCAGCCGGCGAAAATTTCCATGCTGCGCAGGTAGGCGGGCTTGTCGCAAACGATGCGGCCGAGGGCTGCCTCGACGGCGGCCTGCCCGAGGCCGGGGAAGTAGAGCGCCCGCGCCTCGAAGAGGTAGCGGCGAAAGCTGTCATGGTCGTCGGCGGGGGCGGCGAAAAACCGTTCGAGGGCGGCGCCGAGGCCGCGCTCGGCCAGGCGCCGGGCGAGTTCGGGAGAAGCCGGGTCGAAGCGGGCAGCGCTGTTGACGAGGATCAGGTGACTGACGGCTTGCGGGCGGCGCAAGGCGCATTCGAGGGCGATGAAGCCGCCGCAGGAATGGCCGAGCAGGACGGCCGGACCGAGGCCGAGCCGGCAGCGCAGGGCTTCGGCGTCGTCGCAGAGCTGCGGCAGGGTCAGGGTGTCGAGCGGCGGCCGGCCGGAGCGGCCGTTGCAGCGGTGGTCGTAGAAAACCAGCCGCAGCGCATCGCCGAGCGGCGCCAGCCAGGGCAGCAGGGTGGCGTGGTCGACGCCGAGCCCGCCATGCAGGGCCAGGCAGGGGCGGCCGTCGCCGAGCTCGCGGTAGTAGATGTCGACGCCGTCGAGCGCGGCTAGGGGCATGGCGGCAGGAAGCGGGAGAGTTCGGCCTTGTCGCAGATGCCGAGCTTGCCGAAGACGGCGCGCAGGTGGTGGCGCACGGTTTCCGGGGAGATGCCGTATTGCACGGCGACTTCGCGATGGGTGAGTCCGCTGCCGTAGGCGCGGGCGATTTCCAGCTCGCGGGGGGTGAGTTCGTCGACGGGGCTGCGCGGGCGGCCCTTGAGCAGCATCAGCTTGCCGAGCGGGGCGGCAGCCAGGCGAATGTGCTTGCCGGCATAGGGTTCGCCGGGGCGGCGGGTCAGCGCGTCGACGAGTTGCCGCGGCAGGGCCGGTTCCAGCCAGGCCGGCCATTCCCGGACGATGAGCCGGTGGAAATCCGCTTCGGCAAACCACAGGCGTCCCTTGAGGTCGGCCAGGGCAAAGCTGGCGCGCGGGCCGGCCTGCTCCCGCAGGCCGTGCAGATGCAGGTTGCGATTGATGCTGAGGGACTGCAGCAGGTGCGGCATGAGCCGCTCGCAGATCTGCCGCTCGCGTTCGCTGAAGCAGTCGTCGGCATCGCCGCGATAGAAGGACAGCCACTCGGCGGTGCGCCGGCCGGGGCCGACGAAGGCGGTGGCGAGAACGTTCTGGTGGCGGTATTTGCGGGCGTACTCGCGGATGCCGGTGAAGCCCTTGCCGACGTAGCGGCTGGGCACGCAGTCGGCGAGGGTGATGCCGGGCCGGGCCAGCACCGCGGAGACGATGGTGTCCTGGCCGATGACTTCTTCCCAGCTGGCGACGGATTCGTCGGTTTCGTTGTTCAGGTGAACATGGCCGGGCGTGAAGCCGTCGGCGGCGAGGCAGCCGACACCCCAGCGGCCGGATTCGAAACGCAGCACCGGCTTGATCAGTTCGAGCGCGAAATCCTGGAATTCCTCGATCGGGCGTTCGCTGGCGCCGCGATACAGTTCGAGCAGCAGTTTCAGGAGTTCGTCCATCGGGCAGCCTTGGTGCCGGGATGGCCGATCATATCGAAAGCGGAAAGAAAACGCACGAAAGGGGGTCGCCCCCTCCCGCGGCGGCAGGGCAAGCGGTGCGGCCAGGAACGGCGCTCAGGCTTTGCGGCGGGCAGCAACTCCGAGCAGGCCCATGCCGGCGAGCAGCAAGGCCCAGGTTTCGGGCTCGGGGACGGCGGAAACGGTGTAGGAATCGGTGGAGTCGAGACGCTCGAAACCGATGTGGAAAGCGTTTCCGGCGCTGACCAGGTTGGTCATGCTGGGCGTGTGGGGAGAAAAATATCCGGAAGAGCTGAACGCGGTCAGGGCCCAGGGCGCCGGAATCGGCGTCGCCGCGAAGGCCAGGTCGAAATTCCAGGCGTCGGCGCCGCTCGCGATGTTGCCGCCGTTCGGCACGCCGGCGCGGGTGGCTTCGACCCAGCTGAAATTGACGCTGGCGTCGGCGACGTCGATGGTGAATTGCCATTGCTGGCCGAAGCCGTCCGTTGCGCTGCCGGTAAATTCCGCCCCGGCGCCGACGATTGCGCTGGCGCTGGAAAAGGAAACGGCGGGCATGTCCAACAGGCTGTAGGACAGGGTTACCGTGTCTCCGTTGAAACCCGCCTGCGACGGCAACGGGGCGCACAGGGCGGCGGGGAACAGGACGGCGGCGAGTCGGGCGAGTGCGCTTTTCATGTTCTTCTCCTCAGGGGGGCTTGCAGACGCTTCGAATCCTCCCCAAAAGCTCCGTGCAAGGCAATAGTCCAATCAGACTATTGACGTTGCCATGGGCCGGGACGAGAATCGGCTCGTCCCGGTTTATTCACTCGGAATGCAGCGCCCCTTCGGCAGCATCAGCATTTCGGCGGCAGGGCACGCAGGCTCGATGCCACGCCAACAACGACGAAGCAACAACGAAGAAGACAAGGAGCGGATCCATCATGATGAAGCAATTCCTCGGCAAGACCTTCGTCGCGGCCGCGGCCGCGCTCGTGCTGGGCGGCGCGCAGGCGTCCACCGTCACGATTTCCAACGGCACGCTGACCGCGCGCATCAACGACGCCGGCACGTTCGCGGAGTACTACAGCGATTACTCCGGCTCGCCGGCGGGTTCGCCCGGCTTGAGCTACGGCGGCGTCGAGTACATGAACTGGGGCACGCCGAGCTCCTGGTACTGGCTGCAGAGCGGCGCGGGCGATTCCATAGCGAATCTGGGCAGCAACCCCCTTGGCGCGACGACGTATCCGGCGGGCGCGAAGGCCGAGACCACCCTCGCCTTCGGCGGACTGACCTTCATGCAGACCGCAACGATCTCGGCGGCGAACATTCTGAGCGTCATGGTCAGCGTCACCAACACCAGCGGCAGGGACATGAGCGACGTGCGGTGGGGCGTGGGCTTCGACCCCGACCAGGGCATCCCCCTCGGCGGCGGCTATGAAACGACCAACACCATCCTCGGACAGGGCGCGGGCGCCGCGGTGAGCGCGGCTTACGGCGGCCACAGCGTCACGCTGCGCAACACCACCGGCGCCTCGGCGTATTCGATTGCCGCCTTCATCAATGCCGGCGATTGCTGCTCGCCGGTGGATCCGACGACGGCGCTCGGCGCCGGCCAGCTGGCCGGTTTCAGCAGCTTCAGCGACAGCTCGATCAGCCTCGCCTACAACCTCGGCACGCTGGCCCACGGCCAGACCGCGACGCTGGGCTACGAGTATGTCTTTGCCGTGCCCGAGCCGGAAACCTACGGCATGCTGCTCGCCGGCCTCGGCCTGATCGGCGCCATCGCGCGGCGCCGCCTGCGCGCCTGAGCGGCGGGCAAGGAAACCCTCGCCATGAAACTCGTCGCCTCCCTGCTGTTCTCGCTGTGCTTCCTCGTTTCCGGCGCTCGGGCGGAGAGCGTCACCGCCCGCGTGGTCGCCGATGACTTCTATTCGGTGTATGTCGGAAATGCTTCCGGCTCCTCGCTGACGCATGTCGGCGGCTCGGGTTCCACGCTTTGGTTTGGCCAGGGCGCGCCATTCGGATTCGCCGCCAATCCCGGCGACTACCTCTACGTCGCCGCCTGGGATTCGGCCGGCTACGGCCCCCCGCACATGTGGATCGGCGCGTTCGACATCGGCGGAACGATGCTCTACTCGAACACGAGCGACTGGGTGGCGAAATACGACGGTTCGCTGAAGGATCCCTCCACCGCCGCAGTGTCGGCGCTGGCGCAGTCGTCCGGCGCCTGGTCATCGATTCTGGCCAGCATGCCGAACGGTTCATCCCCCTACGGCTCACTGATCGGCGGCGCCCCGGCCAGCATGATCTGGCACGACAGTTTCGGCGGATCGAGCGCCAGCGAAGGCGGCTACGCCCTGTTCCGCAGCGCCGCGCCCGTGGTGGCCGTGCCCGAACCGGAAACCTGGGCGCTGATGCTGGCCGGCCTCGGCCTGCTCGGGGCAATGGGGCGGCGGCGGGTCTGATTCACGCCGGGCTTCATGCCTACCATTGCACCAAGATTTGCGACCATGCCAAGCAAACTGAAATCCCTTCTCGCCGCGACCGTCGCCGCCGGGGCGCTCGCAGCCTTTCCGGCCCAGGCCCAGGTGATCAACCTCGACGCGCAGTCGACGACCACCGCCTCGCCGTATGCCATGGTGTTCGGCGCCGGCACCTACCAGGTGTTCGACGTCGGTCCGGGAGATGTTGCCGGCGCAACGTATGCGGCCTGGAATCCCTGGGGCGCGGGCGCGGGCGGGTGCGACACCAGCGGCGGCGGATGCGATTGGGGCTGGTACCGGCGCTGGTACATGGATTTCGGCACGGGCGCAGTGGGCAACAACGACGGTTTTTTCGCCAATGCGGCGCTGGCGCTGGCCAATGCGAAAACCGGCGATCCGCACTCCTTCACGCTGCTGGTGCCGACGACCGTCACGTTCTGGATCGCCGACTCCCCCTATTACGACAACTCCGGCGGCGTCTCGCTCAGCGTCGCCGCCGTGCCCGAACCGGAAACCTGGGCGCTGATGCTCGCCGGCCTCGGCCTGCTCGGCTTCGCGGCGCGGCGCAGGATCTGAGGCCGGCGCGGCCAGGACTCGCAAACAGGATAAGGAGGCCGCACATGACCTTCAGGCGAACGCTCGGTGGTTTCCTCGCGGCAGCGTGCTGCCTGCTGCTCGGCGCCGGCGCGCAGGCCGCGCCGCTATTCAGCGACAACTTCAACGACGGCGACGCGGCCGGCTGGAGCTTCTATGGTCTCAACCCCGGCAACTGGTCGGTGTCGGGGGGCGTCCTGCAGCATGGCGGCGGCTACACGGGGCAGCCCGCCTATGCGCTGATCGACGGCGTCACGACGCCAACCCATTTCTCGCTTGAGGCCGACGTTCGCGTCGCGTCGAGCATCCATGGCGCCGACTGGGGACATGTCGGTCTGATCTGGGGTGTCAACACGATCACGGGGGATTTCAATACCAGCTATCTGCGCACGCATTCGGATCACGTGACAAGCTGGAGCAGGCCTTACTCTCCCGGCGGCGAACGTTTTCTCGTCACGCCGGGCGCGACCAACGGCATGGTCTACCACCTCGCCGTCGACGTTAACTACTTGGCCCAGCAAATGACGGTGTCGATGGGCGGCTGGTCTACGACGTTCAGCGGGGCGGACTTCGCCCTGCTCAACCAGAACGCGGGCGGCGGCATCGGCCTGATCTCCTGGTCGGACAACGTCACCTATGACAACGTGGTGCTCACCGCGCTGCCGGTGCCCGAGCCGGAGACCTGGGCGTTGCTGTTCGCCGGCCTCGGCCTGATCGGCTTCGCGGTGAGGCGGCGGGTCTGAGCACACCTTGGTTATGACAACGAAGGGAGGGGCGGGTATGAACAAGAGAACAAAGGCCAAAAGGCCTGGTTGCGGGCGGTTGCAATCGCTTCGTGTCTATGCCGTGGGGCTCGTCTGCCTGGCCTTCGGCCAGGGGCCGGCATCGGCGGCGGATCTGGTCGATTTCACTTTCGGCAGCGGAACCGGAACCAATGTGGCCCAGAGCGTGGCGGGACACTTGCACGTGACTCCGGCGGTGGGTCTTGACCGGTTTGGCAACCCGGCGCCGTACGGCTTTTCGGATCTGGGCGGCGGCAACATGGCCCTGGTGATGAACCGGAGCGGCGGAGGCTACCTGGTTAACTTCACCCTCACCGCCGATCCCGGCTACACCTTCCAGGTCACGGGCGCGCTCTTTTCATTTGGTGCGTCGGGCACTGCCGGTGCGAATTACCATGTGGGCGCCTGGCCCAATGACGCGCCGCTTTCGGCCGAGAGTGTCTGGTTTGATGTTTCCACGGGCGATGCTTCATTTCATGCGGCGTCTGGCGGGAGTTTTTGGCAAACCGGTACCTGGAGTTCTTTTGCCAGCCGTACGGACCTGCAGTCCCTCAAGGTTCAGGTTTTCGTCTCAGGCAATTCCGGCAACTACACCACGGTTTTTGATCGTATGTGGCTTGGCGGCAATGTGTTGGCCGTGCCCGAGCCCTCGGTCTATCTGATGCTGTTCGCTGGCCTCGGCCTGATCGGCTTTGCGGCGCGGCGGCGGGTCTGAACTTCGCCCCGGCCCAGGCCGGGGCCCGGTATCATCGGCGCGATGCGCCGATTTTTTTTGCTGTTCCCCCTCCTGGCCGCGCTGGCCGCGCCCGCGCGGGCCGAACCGCGGATTCTGCTGCCGCGCACGGGGCTGACGGCCGGCGAGCTGGCGCTCGTCATCAACGAATCCGACCCGCTCTCGCGCGAGATCGGCGCGTATTACGCGGCGGCGCGGCGCCTGCCGGCGGCGAACGTGATCCGCGTGCGCTTCGCGCCGGGGCGCGGCGCGCTCGCGCGCGAGGAATTCGAACGGCTGCGCGAGGAGATCGTCGCGGCGACGCCCGAGCACGTGCAGGCCTACGCGCTGGCGTGGGCGCAGCCCTGGCGCGCCGGCTGCATGTCGCTCACTTCGGCGCTGGCCTTCGGCTTCGACGAGCGCTTCTGCTCGCAGCATTGCGGCGCCACGGCGCCAAGCCCGTATTTCAATTCGCCGAGCCTGTATCCGGCGCGGGACCTGGGCCTGCGCCCGGCGATGCTGCTGGCGGCGGAAGACTTCGCCGGAGCGAAGGCGCTGATCGATCGCGGCGTGGCGGCCGACGGCAGCCACCCGGCGGGTCGCGCCTATCTCCTGCACACGCCGGACAAGGCGCGCAGCGTGCGCGCGGCGACCTTCGCGCAGACGGCGCAGGAGCTGGCGGGAGTGTTCCCGATCGAGGTGCTGGAGACGTCCGACCTGCGCGATCGCCACGACGTGCTGTTCTATTTCACCGGCCTGGCGCAGGTCGGCGCGCTGGAGACGCTGACTTTCCTGCCGGGGGCGCTGGCCGATCACCTGACGTCGTTCGGCGGGCAGCTCACCGATTCGCGCCAGATGAGCAGCCTGCGCTGGCTGGAGGCGGGGGCGACGGCGAGCTACGGCACGGTGGTGGAGCCGTGCAACCATCCGCAGAAGTTTCCGCTGCCGGCGCTGGCGATGTTCTTCTACGCGGCGGGGGCGACGGCGATCGAGGCGTACTGGAAGAGCGTGGCCTGGCCGGGCGAAGGCGTGTTCGTCGGCGAGCCGCTGGCGCGGCCGTTCGCGCCGACGCTGCGCGCGCTGGGCGGCGGGCGCTATGTGCTGCGCCTGCATTCGCCGCGCGCGGGCCGGCTGCGGCTGGAGCGGGCGGATTCGCCGATGGGGCCGTTTCGCGTCGTCGGCGCCGGGCCGGCCGTCGTGCGCGGCGCCAACCTGGTGCGCTTCACCGTGCCGACGCAGCAGGCGGGCTACCTGCGCCTGAACTGGCCGTGAGGCGGCGCCGCGGCAGAATGCGCCGCGGAGACTGATTTTTGCGCGGCCGGAACGTCAGTCGCGGCGCGCGCCGAGCGGACGCACGCGCCACTCCGGGAAGCTGGCCCCGAAGGTGCTGCCGACGCCGGGAACCGAGCCGATTTCCAGCGCCGCCTGGTGGCGCAGCAGGATGTGCTTGACGATGGCCAGGCCGAGGCCGGTGCCGCCGGAAGCGCGCGAGCGGCCGCGGTCGACGCGGTAGAAGCGCTCGGCCAGGCGCGGCAGGTGTTCTTCGGGGATGCCGATGCCGCTGTCCTCGACGCTGAAGACGCCCTTGCCGTCGCGCAGGTTCCAGCGCAGCACGATGCGCCCGCCCGCCGGGGTGTAGCGCACGGCGTTGCTGACGAGGTTGGAGAAGGCGCTGCGCAGCTCCTCGCGGCTGCCCTTGAGGAAGGTCGGCTCCACCTCGCAGGTGATCGAGTGGCGGCCGCCGGAGAGGCGCCGCCCCTCGGCCGAGACGTCGTAGATGAGATCGCGCACGTCGAAGGTCTCCTCGGCCGGCGGCTGCGCCTGGTCCTCCAGCTTCGACAGGGTGAGCAGGTCGTCCACCAGGCGCAGCATGCGGCCGGCCTGCTCGTTGACCATGTCCATCTGCGGCTTCCACTCGGCGGGGTCCGGGTTCGGATCGTCGTGCATGTGCTCGATGAAGCCGGAGATCACCGTCAGCGGCGTGCGCAGCTCATGGGACACGTTGGCGACGAAGTCGCGGCGCATCGTCTCGGCGCGCTCGAGCTGCGAGACGTCGGAGCTGATCAGGAGCTTGCGGTCGCGGCCGAAGCGGATCGCTTCGATGGAATACACCTTGCCCTTCCTGTCCTGCGGCCGGAAGGTCAGCGCCTCGCCCTCCCGGGCACCGGCGAGGAAGCCGGCGAAGCCGGGCAGGCGGACCAGGTTGCTCACCGGCAGGCCGGCATCGCGCTCGCCGCGCAGGCCGAGGTGCTGCTCGGCGACGCGGTTGCACCAGGCGATGTGGTCGTCGGCGTCGAGGAACACCAGCCCGTCGGGCGAGGCCTCGGAGGCCTGGCTGAACACCTCGAGGTCGGCCTCGAGCCGCGCGCGCGCCTTGCGCTCCTCGCGCAGCAGGCGGTGGAGGTCGGCGAAGGCCTTGCCCCAGGCGCCGCCGGCATCGGGAATCTCGCGCTCGACCGGCGCCTTCAGCCAGCGCTGCAGGCGGGCGAGCTGGACGGTGTGCGCCAGCAGCATGATGAACAGCGCGGCGGCGGCGGCCGACAGGCCCGCCACGGCGCCGAAGGCGAGGCCGAAAGTCAGTCCCGCCAGGACGGCGGCAAGCAGGCGGACCAGGAGGGCCGACCAGACCGGGGGCATGTCAGGCGCGCGGCACGGCCAGCTTGTAGCCGGCGCCGCGCACGGTTTCGATCAGCTGCTCGCCCTGCGGGCCGAGCGCCTGGCGCAGGCGGCGGATGTGCACGTCGACCGTGCGCTCCTCGATGAAGACGTGGTCGCCCCACACCTGGTCGAGCAGCTGGGCGCGGCTGAAGACGCGCCCCGGGTGCGCCATGAAGAAGCGCAGCAGCTTGAATTCGGCGGAGGCCAGCTCGACGGCGCGCCCGTCGAGCGTCACCTCGTAGGAGATCGGGTCGAGGCTGAGCGGGCCGGCGACGAGCTTCATCTCGGCGGCGTGCGGCGCGCGCCGGCGCAGCACGGCCTGGATGCGCGCCACCAGCTCGCGCGGACTGAAGGGCTTGACCAGGTAGTCGTCGGCGCCGGTCTCCAGCCCGGCGACGCGGTCGGCTTCCTCGCCGCGGGCGGTGACCATGATGAGCGGCAGCTTCGCCGTGCGGCCCTCGGCGCGCAGCTTCTGCGCCAGCGCCAGGCCGGACAGCTTCGGCAGCATCCAGTCGATCAGCACCGCGTCGGGGAGTTCCGCGCGCAGGGCAGCCTCGGCCGCCTCGGCGCTCTCCGCGGCGACCGGCTCGAGGCCGGCCTTCTGCAGCGTGAAGCGGATCAGCTCCTGGATGGCGGGATCGTCTTCTACAACCAGCACTCGGGTCGGCATGCCCTATTCTGCCCCATCCGGCTCGCCCTGTCCGTAACGACTGGCTTCCCGGGCGGTGTGGCGCACGTCGGTGCCGTGCACGATGTAGATGATCTGCTCGGCGACGTTCTTGGCGTGGTCGCCGATGCGCTCGATGGCCTTGGCGATCCAGACGATGTCGAGCGCCGTCGAGATGGTGCGCGGGTCCTCCATCATGTAGGTGACGAGCTGGCGCACGATGCCGCGGAAGGCGTCGTCGAGGGTGGCGTCCTCGGCGATGATGCGCTCGGCTTCGCCGGCGTCGAGCCGCGCCAGGGCGTCGAGCACGCGGCGCAGCATGGCCACCGCCAGCTCGCCGGCGTGGCGCACGTCGGCCGCGCGCGGGATCTGCAGGCGGCCGCGCTCGTGGATCTGGCGCGCCATGCGGGCGATCTTCTCCGCCTCGTCGCCGGTGCGCTCGAGGTCGGTGACGATCTTGCTCACCGCCATGACCAGGCGCAGGTCGCTCGCCGCCGGCTGGCGGCGGGCGATGACGTGGGCGCAGGCGTCGTCGATCTCGATCTCGCAGCCGTTCACGCGGCGGTCGTTCTCGCTCACCCGCAGCATCAGCTCGACGTTGCCGGTGGCGAGGCATTCGATGGCGGAAAGGATCTGCGCCTCGACCAGGCCGCCCATCTGCAGCACGCGCGAGCGGATGGCCTCGAGGTCGGCGTCGTATTGCCGGGAAAGGTGTTCGGTCATCGTTTTCTCCTTAGCCGAAGCGGCCGGTGAGGTAGGCTTCGGTCTGCGGGTTCTTCGGCTTGATGAAGATGTCGTCGGTCCAGCCGAACTCGATCAGCTCGCCGAGGTACATGTAGGCGGTGAAGTCCGACACCCGCGCCGCCTGCTGCATGTTGTGGGTGACGATGAGGATGGTCACGCGCGCCTTCAGCTCGGCGATCAGCTCCTCGATGCTGGCCGTGGCGATCGGGTCGAGCGCCGAGGTCGGCTCGTCGAAGAGCAGGATTTCCGGCTCGGTGGCGAGCGCCCGGGCGATGCACAGGCGCTGCTGCTGGCCGCCGGAAAGGTTGAAGGCCTGCTCGTGCAGGCGGTCCTTGACCTCGTTCCACAGCGCCGCCCCGCGCAGGGCCTCCTCGATCTTTTCCTCGAGGATGGCGCGCCGGTTGATGCCGCGCACGCGCAGGCCGTAGGCGACGTTCTCGAAGAGGCTCTTCGGGAAGGGGTTCGGCTTCTGGAACACCATCGACAGGCGCATGCGCACCTCGATCGGGTCGACGGCGCGGTCGAGCAGGTTGACGTTGTCCGGGTGCAGACGGATCTCGCCGGCGTAGCGGTTGCCCGGGTAGAGGTCGTGCATGCGGTTGAAGCAGCGCAGGAAGGTCGACTTGCCGCAGCCGGAGGGGCCGATCAGCGCGGTGACGCGCTTGTCGTGGATCGGCATGTCGATGTTCTTGAGGGCATGGAAGTCGCCGTAGTGGAAGTTCAGGTTCGCCGCGTGCGCCTTGAGCGGCAGCGATTCCAGGGCGGGTTTGGGTTCAGGCACGAAGGATCACCATTTGATGTTGCGACGGATGCGCAGCCGCAGCCAGATGGCCAGGCCGTTCATCGCCAGGGTCATGAAGACGAGGATGAAGCCGGCCGCGGCGGCGTTCGCCTGGAAGGCCGGGTCGGGGCGCGAGGTCCAGTTGAAGATCTGGATCGGCATCACCGTGAAGGGCGACATCAGCCACTCGAAGGAAATGAAGGGCGGCTCGGCCATCACCGGCGACGGCGGCAGGAAGGCGATGAAGGTCAGCGCGCCGATGGTGATGATCGGCGCCGTCTCGCCGATGGCGCGCGCCATGCCGATGATGACGCCCGTCAGGATGCCGCCGGTCGAATACGGCAGGATGTGGCCCTGCACCACCTGCCATTTCGTCGCCCCCAGCGCGTAGGCCGCCTCGCGGATGGCGCCGGGAATGGCGCGGATCGCCTCGCGCGTGGCGACGATCACCACCGGCAGGATCAGCAACGCCAGCGTCAGGCCGGCGGTGGCCACCGACTGGCCGAGGCCGAACTCGTACACGAAGAGGCCGAGGGCCAGCAGGCCGTACACGATGGAGGGCACGCCGGCCAGGTTGCCGATGTTGATCTCGATGACGTCGGTCACCCAGTTCTTCGGCGCATATTCCTCGAGGTAGATGCCGGCGGCGACACCCAAGGGCACGGCCACGGCAGCGGTGACGAGCATCACCATGGTGGTGCCGATCCAGGCCGAGAGGATGCCGGCCTGGCCGGCGCGGCGCGACGGAAACTCCGTGAAGAACTCCGGCCGCAGGCGCGCGTAGCCGTCGACCAGCATGTCCACGAACAGCGCGGCGAAGGTGAGCAGGCCCACCGCCAGGCAGAGCAGGCCGACCACGCCGAAGACCACGTCCCAGCGCTTGTGGCGCGCGATCAGCGCGCGGAGTTCGGCGGCGTCCTGGCGCATCATCAGCAGTGCCCGCCCGGCCGCCCGAAGGGCACTGAGCGCCCCCGCGGGGGGCAGCGAACGAAGTGAGCGTGGGGGCCCATCAATACGTCTCCCGGTAACGCTTGCGCAGCCAGTAGCCGAGGATGTTGAACAGCAGGGTGATCAGCATCAGCGTCAGGCCGGCGGCGAAGATGGTCTGGTAGCCGACGCTGCCGTGCGGCAGGTCGCCCAGCGCTACCTGCACGATGTAGGCGGTGATGGTGGCGGCCGGCTCGAGCGGGTTCCAGGTCAGGTTCGGCTGCATGCCGGCGGCGACGGCGAGGATCATGGTCTCGCCCACGGCGCGCGAGATGCCGAGGATGTAGGCGGCCAACAGGCCGGAAAAGGCCGCCGGCACCACCACCTTGACCGCGGTCTGGAAGCGCGTGGCGCCCATGGCATAGGAGCCCTCGCGCAGGCTCATCGGCACGGCGCGCATGGCGTCCTCGGCGATCGAGCTCACCGTCGGGATGATCATGATGCCCATCACGATGCCGGCCGAGAGCAGGTTGAAGCCGGGCAGTTCCGGGATCAGCTTCTGCAGCAGCGGCGTGACGAAGAGCAGCGCGAAGTAGCCGTACACGATGGTCGGCACGCCGGAGAGCAGCTCCAGCATCGGCTTCACCGTCTCGCGCAGGCGCGGCCCGGCGAACTCGGAAAGATGGATGGCGATGACGGTGCCGAGCGGGATCGCCACCGCCAGCGCCACGCCAGAGCTGACCAGGGTGCCGGAGAGCAGCACGACGATGCCGAAGTGGGCATCGTCGAAGAGCGGCGTCCATTGCGTGTCGGTGAGGAAGTCCCACAGCGGCACGTGACGGAAGAACACCAGCGATTCCGACACCAGGATGTAGACAATGCCCAGCGTGGTGAACACCGAGACCAGCGCCGCCAGAAACAGGATCGCCTCGATGAGCCGTTCCTTGACGCGGCGCGAGGCGCGGTGCGCCAGGCGATTATTTCCCTCTCCCCCTCGGGGAGAGGGCAGGGTGAGGGGCAGCGGCCCACCCACCCTCTCCCCTGCCCTCTCCCGCCTGGGCGGGAGAGGGAGTGTATTAGCCTGCATCAGAGCTTCGCTTCCCGCTTCATGAGCTCGTCGATGGTGATGCCGACCTCGGCATTGCCGCCGAAGACGGTGCCCAGCTTGCCCTTCTTCAGGTGCTCCAGGTTGCCGGTGTAGGCCTTCTCGGGCAGCGGCACGTACTTCACTTCCCGCGACAGCTTGGCGCCGTGCTTCAGGTAGAACCCGACGAACTTCTTCACCTCGGCCCGCTGGTACGCTTTTTCCGAGACATAGATGAAGATCGGGCGCGACAGCGGCTCGTAGGAGCCGTTGATGACGTTGTCCATGGAGGGCGCCACCGCCTTGCCCTTCGGATTCACCACCGGCACCGCCTTCAGCTTGGCGGTGTTCTCGGCGTAGTAGGCGTAGCCGAAGTAGCCGAGCGCGTTGGCGTCCTGCGTGACGCCCTGCACCAGCACGTTGTCGTCCTCCGAGGCGGTGTAGTCGCCGCGGCTGGATTTCGCCTTGCCGACGACGGCTTCGGTGAAGTAGTCGAAGGTGCCCGAATCGGAGCCGGCGCCGAACAGTTTGATGGGCGCATCCGGCCAGGCCGGGTTCACCTGGTTCCAGCGCGTCACCTTGCCCTGCGCGCCCGGCTCCCAGAGCTTCTTCAGCTCGGCGACGGTGAGCTGCCTGATGAAGGCGTTCTTCGGGTTGATGACGACGGTCAGCGCGTCGAAGGCGACCGGCAGCTCGAAGTACCTGATGCCGGCGGCGGCGCAGGCCTCCATCTCCTGCTTGAGGATGGGACGCGAGGCGTCGGCAATGTCGATCTCGCCGCGGCAGAACTTCTTGAAGCCGCCGCCCGTGCCGGAAATGCCGACGGTGACCTTGACGGCGTTCTTCTCCGCCTTCTGGAATTCCTCGGCGACCGCCTCGGTGATCGGATATACGGTGGATGAGCCGTCGATCCTGACGACGTTGGATTGGGCCTGAACCACCCCCGCGGCCACCAGGCCGAGGACCAGCGCCGGCACCGCGCGCCTGAAATGCTTCTCTACCATGTCTTCGCTCCTTTCCCGTGAATGCGGAGCGAAGTTTATTAAGCCAATGTGACAGGAATGTTACGGCCGGGATGTGGCCGATTTCGATATTGCAGGGCGTTGCCTCCTTGCCAGCAGCGACCCGCTTTGATTACAATGCATGCATTGCAATCATGCTAGGAAATGTCATGGCCAATCTGACGATCCGCAATCTGGACGACGAACTCAAGAGCCTGCTGCGCCAGCAGGCGGCCCGACACGGCTGCTCCATGGAACAGGAGGCGCGCGACATCCTGCGCCGGGCCGTGCAAACGCAGGCCGCCGGGCCGGACTTCGCGCAACGGATACACCGGCGGTTCGCCGGCCTGAAAGCCGACGCCCTGCCGATCCCGAAGCGGCGCGCCGCACGCCTTCCGCCGGCGCCGAAAGCGTGATCATGGGCGGCATCCTGCTCGACACCAATGTGCTATCCGAACTCATGCGGGCAAAGCCGGCGGCCGAGGTGCTGGACTGGTTCTGCCGGCAGACGAAGGCGGCCTATTTCATCAGCGCCGTCACCCGCGCCGAAATCCTGCTGGGCATCGCGCTGCTGCCGGCCGGCAAGCGCCGCAACGGCCTGGCATCGGCGGCCGAGCAGATGTTCAACGAAGACTTCGCCGGAAGCACCCTGCCGTTCGACAGCTTCTGCGCAGCCGAGTACGCGCTGCTCGTGGCCGCGCGCATCCGCGGTGGACAGGCCATCTCCACGGAGGATGCGCAGATCGCCGCGACGGCATTGCGTCACAACCTGACCCTGGCCACCCGCAACGGCAAGGACTTCAAGAACGTTGCCGGACTGGCTGTAGCCAACCCCTGGGCGTGAGTGGTTTCGTGCATCCGATCGACACCACGCGCCTCGACCACTCCCACCGGCTGGAGCGCGAGCGCATTCACCGGCTGCTGCTCGACGAGGCCGCAAAGGGATTAGCCGACGTCGCCGCCGGCCGGGTGAAGAACGCCCGCCAAGCGATCCGGAAGCACAAGCGCGAGCGGGCGAAGGCATAACCGTCGCGACATGCCAGAAAACGGGCACCCGTCAGGCTGCCGCGAGTCTCGCGCCTTCTGCACCGAACCCGAAGCGCCGCCGATGGCGAACTGCGCGAGTATCGCACCGGCGACTACCTGATCCTCTATGCCCTGATCCGGGAAACCGCCATCCTCCTCTCCATCAAGCACCATCGCCAGTTGTCATCCGACCTGGAGAAGCACTGTCCATAGCCGCAAACGGCGAGGCTCGCCGTGCCGCGGGGACTGACTTTTCGGAAAGGGCATTTTCGGCCTTATGCGGATATCCGCATAAGGCCGATTACGTAATAGTCAGTCCCCGCGGCACGGCAAGACGCCGCTGCTCCTGGACCGCATGCTTGAAGTAGTGCCAGCAATACAGGCTGGCGGATTCCCGCTTGCGCGGGAATGACGGACAGTCTGCTCAGCCGGCCGGCTGCGCGAGGAAGGGGCGCTGCGTTTTGGCGGAGCCGAGGATGTGGCCGGTCCACCACAGGGCGAGGAAGGTCTGCAGCTCGTCCTTGTCGAAATTTTCCGTGGTGGCGATGTCGGCGGCGAGGTAGTCGAATTCCTCGCGTTCGTGCCGGTAGGCTTCGAGATCGGGATAGCCGGCTTTCGCGAGCAGCGCCTCCTCGGCGGCGAAGTGCTCGCGCGAGAGGGCCATCAGCTCCTCGAAGAGCCGGCGGAAGGTCTTGCCGGCCTCCGCGCCGGTCTCGGCGAGGCAGTCGGCGAGGGCATT
>Ga0226835_1000349_pt1 | contig 61286 bp, 45 predicted proteins | sample LAC_MetaG_1_FD_163627 | JGI IMG/M metagenome (GOLD analysis project Ga0226835, IMG submission 163627) | Anaerobic ammonium oxidizing microbial communities from anammox membrane bioreactor (MBR) in UC Berkley, California, United States -... | ecosystem: Engineered > Bioreactor > Anaerobic >...
TGATGGTGCCGCCGCCGGCGTTCTCGGCCAGCAGCGAGTCCTTGAACAGCATCTCGAAGGTGGAAGGGTCCGTCGACCCCTGGGCCACCTGGGAGCCGAAGGCGATCACCTTGCCCGTCCCACCGGTGACGGCAATCGTGAGGCGAGCGTTGGAGGTGTCGATGCTCGGGAACTCGTCCTTGAATCCCTTCTGCATCTGCTCCCAGCGCCGCACGGTGTAGCTCTTGGAGCCCAGCAGCGTGCCGGTGTTGCTCTTCACCTGCACCAGCACGGTGGCCTGCCCCGTGCCGGTCACCTCCACGAAGCCGAAGTTGTACCGGAACAGGGAGTCATTGTCTGGCTTGGTCTGCCACACGCCGGTCAACTCGGTGGACTCCCCGGTGCCGATGGCGAAGCTCGCCGGTACCCCGGCGAAGAACTGCCCCATGGAGTCCTCGAGCTTGGCGCCCGGCTGGGAGTAGATCCTGGAGCCCACCATCACCTTGACGTTGGAGGTGACGCGAATGGCGCCGAACACCTCGACGCCGAACATGGTCTTGACGGCGTTGTCGTAGCGCCGGGTATCCCCCGCCGGGATGGTGTCGGTGTAGGTGCGCGGCGAGAGGTTTTCCTGCCGCTCCAGCAAGTAAAAGGTGACGTTGGCCGCGGTGGCGTTGGGGTTGTGCACCCAGATCGTCGTGTACCACACCGCCGGGGGCACCCCAGGCCTCGCCCCCACCGAGGGGAGAAAGACGTCGGTGCCGGTGAAGCCGGCCAGCGAGGTGTGTGCCAGAACTGCAACCATGACCGTGACAAGGGCCAGAAGTCTCACTTTCTTCATGACATCCTCCCTGCGAACGACCTCGTGGGACTGCCCGAGCCGCGGCAGCGGCGGTGGTTTGCCAATGGCGAGAAAATAGATTGCGTCGCAGAAACGAATCAAGTATCCTAAAAGGGTAGGTTTACCGTGTACCTGTCCGCTCGCCCCACCGAAAGCGCTGACTTCGAGCGGTGCTTCGCCCTCGCCCGGGACCGGGCCCTCTACCGGCCCGGCGAAGAGCGGCAGCTCTTTGCCCTCTGGGAGGAGGTGTTGCAGGGGGGGCAGGGCACCTCGGCGGTGGTCGAGGACGAGGACCGCCCGCCGGGGCGGCGCATCGTCGGCTTCGGGCTCGACGTCTTCGTGGCCGACTGGCTCATCGAGCAGGCCCCGACCCTGCCCCCCTACCTGGGTCCGTACCTTCTCCAGCTCCGCGCCAGTGGCCGATCACCCATCCTGACTCCGGCAGAGGTGGCCGCGGCCGCCACCGGCGAGGGGCTCAACGTGCTCGGCCTGCACAGCGGCTGGGCCGACGAGGAACTGTCGGCGGAGGAGGTGCATCGGGTCTGGCACCTGGTGGTGGAGACCTTTGCCGTCCAGCACCGGGGTCTCAACTTGCGATCGTTTTGCAGCGAGATGTACGGCGAGCGCGACCGCGACTTCATGGGCCAGCTCGGCGCCAGGGTGTGGAACGACTTCGAGGGGTTCTTCGCCCAGAATCCAGCCGCCCGGCCGCCGGCGGACAGGCACCCGTACCTGGTGGGGATGATGCGCTCGCAGGCGCTGGCCCGGGCGGGGACCCTGGCCTTTGCCGCGTTCTTCCCCACCGCTCCGCGCTTCGCCTTCACGGCGCGGCAGCAGCAGGTCCTTCGGTGCGCCCTGGCGGGCCACACCGACGCGGCCATCGCCGCCGAGCTGGGGGTCTCGCTGGTCACGGTCAAGAAGCTGTGGGGCAACATCTATGCCCGCGTGCAGGACCGCGGCGCGTGCTCCCTGCCTCCGGCGCTGCCCCCGCCCTGCGAGGGTCAGCAGCGGGGCAGCGAGAAGCGCCGATACCTCCTCAACTACCTGCGCAGCCACCCCGAGGAGCTGCGGCTCCCGCAGCCGCCGCGTCGGCGAGACGAGTAGAGCAAGCCTCCGTTTTTCCAGAGGTTGGGTGAGGGCGCTGCGGGAGTCGGACGGCCCAGGCGCTATCCATGCGTCGTCGACCCGCGCTGCAGCCTTCCCCCCCCTCGCCTGGCTGCTGTGCCTCAGCGCTCGGCGGGGCGGATGGTGAGTGCCCCGCGCAGGGCGACCTGCTCGCCGCTGGTCGCCTTGACGGTGGCATCCAGGGTGACCACCCCGGCTCCCTTCAAGACGTCCACGGCGGCCTTGCCGCCGCTGCCCTCCAGCTTGGCAACGCCCAGCTTGCCCGAGCGCACCACCACCCGCCCGTCGCCGCGGAACACCTGCAAGTTCATGAAGGCCGATCGGTCCGCCGAGTTGAGGACGATTTCGACCCGGTCCGGGTAGAGGTACACGGCGTTGGGGGAACTCCAGGAGAAGGTGCCGGAGAGGGAGCCCGAGGCCACCACGGCCCCGGTCACCACGTAGCGGTCGCCCTCCTCCTCGCCTCCCCAGCGGCGCTCCACCGGCGGACCGCCGGCCGAGCTGTAGGTGGTGCCCGCCGCCAGGACCTTGGCCAGCAGCGCGCCCGCCTTCTCCGGCGTGGGTTTGCCCGGCGTGCCCGGGGTGGCGCTGACCTGCAGGCGGGCCATGCGCGAACCCTGATACCCCACCACCTGGAAGGTCAGGGCGTTGAATCGAGCGGTGATGGCTTCCTCACCCACCCCTGCAAGAGGAGTCACCGTCCATCTGGCGCCGTGGTACTGCTCCTCGACTTTCAACCTCTCCTGGAAGGCGGCCAGCACTTTCCTGGCCAGGGTGCGCTGTTGATCCCCCTTGACCACGTTCACGTCCATTTCCCCCAGGGTGAGGGTGACGTTGCCGTGGGGGGTGCTCCACACGCAGTCGGCTTCCCGGCCAAAGATGGCCGCCTGGGCGCCCAGGGTGACGTTCTGACTCCACCCGGTGCTGTACCCCTCCTTGACCTGGGTGAACCCCAGGCTGGCGATGTCGTCAACGCTCAGGGCGTTGCACGGCGGTTCGGCGGCAGCCGCGGGTGAAAGTGCGGCAAGGATCGATGCGACCACCAACGAGAATGCTCCTGACGGCAAGAAGCGTTTGAATTTTAAAGACATTATGCGCCTCCAGAAAACCTCAACGAGATTGAATCTCGCACAATAATCGACCTGCACCCTGCAATAGTCAAGTTGCCCACCGGGTGGGACCGGACCAGCGAAGCATGAAACTCGGGTGAGGCAATGGCGTCACCGAGTGACGCCAGGGCGCCGGAGTTCCTCTGAAGCCCGCGACGGGCCCGGTGTCCGTGTCCGTGTCCGTGTCCGTGTCCGTGACCGTGTCCGTGACCGTGGCCGTGGCCGTGGCCGTGGCCGTGGCCGGGTCGGTGTCTCCCGGGCGGCGTGGCCTCGTGGTGTTTTGAATGCGCGGGTAGCGCCTGGGGGCGGTCGCTGTCAAGTTGCCCACCGGGTGGGACCGGAAAAGCGAAGCATGAAACTCGGGTGAAGCAATGGCGTCACCGAGTGCCGCCAGGGCGCTGGAGTTCGTCTGGAGGGGGCCCTGCTGGATCGTCGCCGGGGAGCCTCCCTCCCCTACCCCCACACCCCGGCCATGGGGGTGGCGCAGGTGGGGCAGCGTCCGGCTGGCCCGAGCCGGTTGTCCAGCACCGCAAAGCCCCGGCGACGGATGAGGGTGGCGCCACAGGCGGGGCAGCGGGTGTCCTCCAGGCCCTCGAGCTGCCCGGGGAGGTTGCCGGCGTAGACGAACTGGAGACCCGCCTGGCGGCCGAGTCGGGCAGCCCGGGCCAGGGTGGCGGGGGGGGTGCGGGGCGGGTCGGTCATGCGGTAGTCGGGGTGGAAGGCGGTGACGTGCCAGGGCAGCTGCGGCGACACCCCCGCCAGGAAAACGGCGATCTCTTCCAGCTCCTCGTCGCTGTCGTTGAGGCCGGGCACCACCAGGGTCACCACCTCGCACCAGATGCCCCGCGCCAGAAGTGCCCGGATGGTCTCCTTCACGGCCTCCAGCTTTCCCCCCAGGGCCCGGTAGGTGGCCGCCCGGAAGGCCTTCAGGTCCACCTTGCAGGCGTCCAGGACGGGGGCGAGGTAGTCCAGCACCTCGCCCGTGGCGTGGCCGTTGGAGACGAAGCTGGTGCGCAGGCCGGCCTTCCTGGCCAGGGCAAAGACGTCGTGGGCCCACTCGGCGGTGATCAGGGGCTCGTTGTAGGTGGAGGTGATGACCGCGCAGCGGTGCTCCAGTGCGGCGGCAACGAGGGCGTCGGGAGTCACGGGGGTGGCCCGGGTGCTCGCCCCCTCGTCGCGCAGGCTCTGGGAGGTGAACCAGTTCTGGCAGTAGGCGCAGTGCAGGTCGCAGCCCAGCATGCCGAAGGAGAGGGCCAGGCTACCCGGCAGGAAGTGAAAGAAGGGCTTCTTCTCGATGGGGTCCACCGCCACCCCGGCGGCGTACCCCCAGGGGACAGCCAGGGCCTCCCCCTCCCGGCGGCGCACCAGGCACACCCCGCGGGCCCCCTCCTGGAGCTTGCAACGGTGGGCGCAGGCCACGCACACTACCTTGCCGGAGGGGTGGGCCAGGGCCAGCTCCCGGCGCACGACCGTCCAGCGGTCCAGGGCGCCGCTCATGGCACCAATGTGCACTCTCCTGCCCGGCGGCGGCAAGGGGGCAAACCCGGCAGAGGTCGCGCTAATCTGGGCGCATCATGGATCTCGAGCAGGTGGTCGCGCCGCTGGCGGCTTGCGGGGTGTCGGGCAGCATTGCCGTGCCCCCCTCCAAGAGCCTGACCCAGCGGGCCATCGTGGCGGCCGCGCTGGCCGGTCCGGGGGCCCGGGTCGAGAACCCCCTTGATGCCGAAGACCCCCGCCTGCTGTACACCGGGCTCGCCGCCGCCGGCTGGGAGCTGGCCTGGGAGAGAGGGGCCATCACCGCCCACGGACGCCGCGGGGTGGCCGGGGCCACCGTGTTCATGGGCAACAACGGCACGGGTATGCGCTTTCTGCTGGCGCAGCTGGCGGCCACCCCGGGGGTGTGGGTGCTCGACGGGGTGCCGCGGCTGCGGCAGCGGCCGGTGGGGGCGCTGGTGACGGCGCTGCGCCGGCTGGGGGCGGTGATCGCCGCGCCGCCGGGGGGTGCCTCCCTGCCCCTGGTGATCTATGGAAAGGAGCTCGCGGGCGGCACGGTGCGGGTGGCGGCGGGGGAGTCCAGCCAGTTCGTCTCGGCGCTACTGCTGCTGGGCGCTCGCCTGCCCGGGGGGCTCGCCGTGGAGCTGGAGGAGACGCCGCCATCTCGCCCCTACCTGGCGCTCACCGCCGAGGTGCTGGAGGCCTTCGGGGCCAGGGTGGCGGTCCATGATGGCGGGCGCACCTGGTGGGTGGAGGGGGGATTGCGGCCGACGCACTACACGGTGGAGGGGGACTGGTCGGCGGCAGCGTTCCCCCTCTGTGCGGCGGCGGTGGCGGGGGGACGGGTGGAGGTGGTGGGTGTGCGGCGCTCCAGTCGCCAGGGGGACGCGGCGGTGGCGCGGCTGCTCGCGGAGGCCGGATGCCGAGTACGGGAGACGGCCGCCGGGGTGGAGCTCGAGGGGCCGGCGGAGCGCCCCCTCCACGCCGACCTGCGGGACACCCCCGATCTCTTTCCCCCCCTGGCGGTGGTGGCCGCACGGGTGGGGGGGCGCCTGGAGGGCCTGGCCGGGCTGGCCGCCAAGGAAAGCCCACGCCTGGAGGTGATGGGGACCCACCTGCGCGCCCTGGGGTTCGAGGTGAGCTGGGACAGCGGCAGCTTCGACGCCCGACCTGGCCGCGGCGGGCCAGCGCCGGCGCCGCCCCTCGACCCCCACGGCGATCACCGCATCGCCATGGCCCTGGCCGTGGCCGCCTGCCTGGTGCCGGAGGTGCGCATCGCCAACCCCGACTGTGTGGTCAAGTCGTGGCCGGAGTTCTGGCCCACCTGGCGCGCCCTGGTGAGCGGGCCATGAGGGTCGGGCCAGGGCGAGCCGCGGCGCTGGCGGAGCTGCTCCTGTGGGATGCGCCTTTCCTGCCCCTCCCCGTCGAGTTCGGCGGGGGAGGCGAACCCGCCGGGGAGCCCGTCGGGCGGCTGGGCAAGGGGGCGCTGGGGATGCGGGCAGCGGTGGCGCTGCAGCTCCTGGCCGCCGCCGAGTTCCTCCTCGCTCGCGGGTGGTACCCGGAGCGCGGGCTTTTCCGCGGCGCCCGGGTGCTCCGAGGGGGAGCCGGCCCCGCCGTCGTCCTCGCCCACCTGCCGCGGTGGCGCCCGGAGGACAAGATGTTTCGCACGCCGGCCGGGCAGCGGGTGCTGGGCGCGGACGCGCTGGCCGCTCGCCTCGTTCTCCCGGTGCTGGTCGCCCTGCTGCCGGAGCGGCAGGGGGAGTTGGGCGCCGCGGTGGCCCGGGCCTTGCCGGGAGCAGCCGCCGAGGCCCTCGCCGAGGTGATCCGCGGATGCGGACGCTCTGGTGCCTTCCTCGAGCATCGCCAGGGCGCCGGACGGGTGTTGTGGGCGCGCCGACTGCACTTGCCCGTGGAAGGGGTGGTGTGGGTGGAGGAGGATGAGCTCCTCCCGCGACTGCTGGCGGCAGCAGAGCTGCAGCGGCGCGCGGGCCTCCGGCGGGGCCTGGTTGCCGGCGGGCGCCTGGACGAGAACGATGTGGCCAGAGCGCAGGCCGGCTTTGCCGCCGCGGGTGAGCCAGGGCTGGTGCTGACAACCCTGCCGGTGTCGGGCGGTGCACCGCTGACCGTCGCGCCGGAGGAGGGCGCCATCTGGACCTTCCGGCTAGCCGGTGGGGACGCGACGGCGCACGCCCAGGTGGCGCGAGAGCGCAGCGGCGGCCGCGCCCGCGTGGTGGCCGAGGTACTGGCAGCCGGGGCGTGTCGGGCCTTCGCGGCGCCTCCCGAGCCGGACCTCGACCTGACGGAGCGGGAGGGGCTGGCTTCGGCGGCGGCCCGAGCAGCCCTCGCCTGGCTGGCGGCAGCGCCGATCGGTCTGGATGCCGCCGAGTGCGAGGCCGTCGGCATCGCCGCCGAGACGTGCGCCGAACTGGTGCGACTCGGGCTCGCCCGGTGCCACGACGAGCGCTGGCGCATCACCCGTACCCCCGCGCAGCTATCCCCCGAGCGCCTGCGCGCCCTGGCGACGGCTCTCCCGGACGGCTCACTGGCGAAAATGGTGGCCGAGGCACTCACCGACGGTGCCTGGCCGCCGTTGGAGCGGTGGTGTGCCGGTCGCCTGAACGAGGAGGAGGCGGCCCTGGAACTCCTCAACGTGGTCAGGGCCATGCCGCCGGGATCGCCGCTGGCGCTCTGGGGAGCGGAAGCGGCACTGGTACTTGGCAGGCTCTCCGAAGCGGCGAAGCTCTTGGCAGCGGTCCCGGCCGAGGGACAACGGGAAGCATGGCAGGTGCTGCAGGCCTGGTGGGCCCTGCTGGCGGGAGTGCCACAGCCGGCCGGCGAAGCCCTCGCCGCTGCCTCACTCGGCGACCCGAGGCTGGCGGCCCGTCGTGCGCTGATTGCGGCCGAGCTCGCCAACCAGCGCGGCGATGCCGACCAGGAGCGTCGCCTCCTGGACGAGGCGGCGCGACACGGGGGCGCCCTCGCGGATGAGGCGGAGCTCCACCGGGCTGCCCTCGAGGGCGCTGCGGCGCTCCGGCAGCTGCGCCGGCGGGCCTGGTCGCGGTGGAGCCGCGCGCTCAAGGTGCGGTACCTGCACCTGCTGGGTCTGAACGCCTTCCGCCGCGGCCGGGAGGCGGCGGTGGGCACCGCCCTGCGCGCCGGCCTGCGCTTGTGCTCAGGGTTGAACCCGCTGACGCTGGGTGAGTTGTACGCCGACCTCGCCACCCTTCACCTGGCGCGCGACCGCCCGGCCTCGGCCGAGCGCTACTACGGGCTGGCGCAGACCCATCTGGAGCGCGCCGGCTGTCAGCGGGCACTTTTCATCGTCAAGGCCAACCGGGCCGTGGTGGCCAACGATCTCATGCGCTGGCGTCAGGCTCAGGAGCTACTGGGGGGACTGGTCTCGCCCCCCGGTGAGGGCGCGGCGCTGCACGAGGCCGCCAACGCCGTCGAGCTGGCGCGCTGCGAGCTGGTGCGAGGTCGGCTCGAGCCGGTGCGAGCCGCCCTGCCGCGCCTGCAGGCAGCCTGTCAGGCCAATCCGGCCTGGACGCTGCTGGCGCTGGCGGTGTCCTCCTTGCGGCTGCATCTGTTGCTGGCCGAGGGCGATCTCGACGCCGCGGGCGGAGCCGCAGCGGCAGCAGAGCACAGCGACCGGGTCCTCGCCTCGGCGGTGCTGGCGGCGCAGGGAGGACTCGACCCGGACCCCGCCTTGCCCCTGCGCTGGGGTGTGGCTCCCTGCGCTGCGATTCTGGCGGCTTGGAGGCGGGGCGAGGGGGAGGTGGCCCGCGGTCAGGCGGCCCGCTTTCTCGCCCGTGCACCCCGCGAGGGGGCGGTGGCGCTGGCGCGCCTGGTTCGTCTGCTCGGGCGCGCGGGCGAGCGGCTGGACGGGTCCTGGGCAGGGCTTCTGCGTCGCGCCGAGGACGTTCTACAGGCGGCCGACCTGGATGGCTGGGCCGCCTGTCTGCGTGCCGTCGAGCGGACGGACCCCGTCGCCCTGACGCGGGCGCTGGTGGGCGCCCTGACCGCCGGCACCGCCTGCGCTGAGGGCATCTATCTGGAGCCGCTGGCTCGCGCGCTCGGCCTCTCCCGGGTGGAACTTTGGCGCGGTGACCGGCCGCTGGGTGCCTGGGGCGATGGTGAGGCCGAGGACGGCGCCATCGCCACCGCTGGCGTGACTGTTCGCTGGGGTGGGGCGGTGGACGCGGTAGTCCGCGTTGCGCTGGAGGGTCTGGCGCGCGTGGCCGGGACGCAGGGCGAGGCCAGCGACGAACATCCCCGGGTCGGCAGCGTCCTGGCGGGGCGCTCCGCCGCTCTCGAGCGAGTGCGCGAGCTCATCGCCCGCTGGGGGCCACTCCCCTTCCCGGTCCTGATCACGGGTCAGCCCGGCACGGGCAAGGAGCTGGTGGCGAGAGAGCTGCACCGCACCTCGGGGCGGCGGGGGGCGTTTCTGCCGATCAACTGCGCCGCCTTGCCGGCCCACATCCTGGAGCGCGAACTGTTCGGAGCGGTGCGCGGAGCCTTCACCGGGGCCCAAGAGGATCGCGAGGGCCTGGTGGAGGCCGCCGAAGGCGGGACGCTGCTGCTGGACGAGATCGGCGAGCTGCCCCTGGAGCTGCAGGCCAAGTTGCTCCGCCTGCTGCAGGAGCGCGAGGTGCGCCGGCTCGGGTCGACGCGCGTCAAGGTGGTGGACGTACGTTTTCTGGCCGCCACCAACCGCGACCTGGAGGCGGCAGCAGCGCGGGGAGAATTTCGCTCCGATCTCTACTACCGCCTGGCCGCCGCGGTGATTCACGTGCCGCCGCTGCGCGAGCGCCCGGAGGACATCGAGGAACTGGCGGTGTTGTTTTGCCAGCGGGCGGCCCGCGACTGCGAGCGCCCCGGGGTGCGGCTGGCACCGGCGGCGCTCGAGGCCCTGCGCCAGGCACCGTGGCCAGGCAACGCCCGGGAGCTGGAATGGGTGGTGCGTCGCGCCGTGGTGGCCGCTCGACCGGGGGAGGTCCTTGGCCCCGAGCGTTTCGACGTCGTCCCTCCGGCCCCTGCGCCACCGCTGGAAAGTTTCGCCGCGGCGCGCGATCGCTTCCTCACCGAGTACTTCAGCGCCCTGCTGGCCGCCAGCGGCGGCAATCGCAGCGAGGCCGCCCGTCGCGCCGGGCTCACCCGTCAGGGGTTGCTCTACCATCTGCGCTCGCTGGGCCTGCGCGGCGAGTAGGTGTGCCATACAACCTCGGGCGGGTTCGGCGCTGGCGTCGCCGGGGCCGTTTGCCCTGAGATGGTTCCCGTGCTAGGCTTTCCCGGTCATTTCGGGGCGATGATCGAGCGCGGGCGCGATGCAGAGGAACTACAAGGTGGGCGTGGAGCGACCAGCGATGCCCTTTCAGCCGCCGGGATCCTCTACGACGCCGCCTTGAATCCCGAACTGTGGCCTGTGACCCTCGCCTCCCTGGCCGGGCGGCTGGCGGCCCCGGCGGCTCTCCTCAGGACGGGCTCCGGCGACCGTACCACCGCCGGCGTCCTCGCCATCGCCGGGCTCGAGCCCGCCGCTGTCCTTGCCTGCGGCGCCGTGGACCCCACCCGGGACCCCCTGTGTGAGGCCGCCGAGCGCCACATCGGCGAGCCCATCCGCACCGGTGCGGAGGTGTCCCTCGAGCTGGTCGCCAACTCCGAGTTCGGCCGGCTGGTGCTGGCTCCCGCCGGTCTGGGCCAGGCCCTGGGGGTGGCCCTGCACGCGGTGGAGGGCGCGTTTGCCTCTCTGTGGTTCTTCCGACCCCGCGAGGCGCCGTTCACCGACGAGGACGCCCGCACCCTGGCGACGTGGCTGCCCCACCTCCTCCGCGCCGTCCAGGTGCAGCATCGCCTGAGCGCTGCCGAGCACGCCAGCGCCGCCTCCTCGGCGGCCCTCGACCGCCTTGCCCTGGGCGCCATCATGGTGGACGAGCGCGCCCACCCCCTGATGGTCAACCGGCTGGCTGATCGCCTGCTGGCCGCGGGTGATGGTCTCACCGTGGCCGGTGAAAGCCTGCGCGCCTCCACGCCGGCAGCCACGGGTCGGCTGCACGCCGCCATCCGCGAGGTGTGCCGGGAGGCGGCGGCCTGCGGGCGCACGCGCAGCGCCGGCCTGCGCCTGGCGCGACCCGCCCACGCCGTGCCGCTGGACGTCATCGTCGTCTCACTGAGCCGATCGACCGCGCCTGGCGGTGGCCGCCACCCCGCCGCCATCGTCTTCATTGCCGACCCCGAGCGCACCCACGTCACCCCCGAGCGCATGCTGCGCGACCTGTATGACCTCACCCCGGCCGAGGCCCGCCTCGCCATGGGCCTGGCCCATGGCCGCTCCCTCACCGCCGCAGCGGCTCATGTGGGGATCAGCCGCAACACCGCCCACACTCAACTTTCCAGTATCTTTGCCAAGACGGGCACCACCACCCAGACCGAGCTGGTGCGGCTGATTCATCGGGGTCCCGCCGCCATCCGCCCCTACGAGGATAGCGCCGACCTGCGACCCTCCGTTGAACCTGGAAACGGGGGGGAGAGCGAGAACCAGTAGACCTGGCGGACCTCCGAGGCAAGGTCGGCGGAGGGAGGTGGCGCGTCGGGCGTCCGTCCCCTGACCCCTCACCCTGGCGTATACTCCCGCCGCCTCAACGCCGGAGGGTGGCGCCCCGTACACGTGAGGGGGAGGTAGGACGTGCCATGGCGTTGTTACGCCTCGTACAGGTCAGGCCGAACGTGACCCGGGAGCGGGACGATCGGGAGCTGGCGCGAGCCGCCCGGAGCGGAGACGAGACGGCGTTCGCCGAGCTGGTCCGCCGTCACCAGGCGGGGGTGCGGCGCTGTGCCGGTCGTGTGCTCGGCGACATGGAGGAGGCTCGTGATGTTGCCCAGCTCGCCTTCGTGCGCGCCTGGGAGAACCTCAAGCGCTATGACGAGGCGTGGTCATTTTCCACCTGGCTGTACCGCATTGCCACCAACATCGCCATCGACGTGCTGCGCTCCCGCGACAGCCGCGAGCGCACCCACGCCTCCCACCTGCGTCTGGTGTCGGATCGCATCGGGGCAACGGCACCGCGGGAGCTGGCGGAGCAGGAGGTGCAGGGGATCTTCGCCGAGCTGGCGGAGGAGCTGACCCCCAGCCAGCGAGCCGCGTTCCTCTACCGCGAGGTGGAGGGTCTGGCCACCGCGGAGGTGGCCCAGATCCTGGGATGTAGCGAGGCGACGGTGCGCAACCACGTGTTTCAGGCGCGGGCGGTCCTGCGCCGGGAGCTGGCGCGCCGTTACCCCGAGTACCTCCCCCAGGGAGGTCGGCGATGACGAGGTGTGCCGAGGTTCAGCGGGTGCTGGGGCGTTACCTGGCGATGGAGCTGGAAGCGGAGGCGGAACGGGAGGTGCGCGCCCACCTGCGCGAGTGCGCTCCCTGCCGGGCGGCCGCGCAGGAGCGCGAGCCGTCACTGCTGCTGGCCGATGCTTTCCAGCGCGACGCCAGCGCGGTGGAGGACGATGCTTTCGTGTCCGAGGTGCTGGCGGCGGTGCACCAGCGCCGTCTGGAGGCGCGCCTCAGGTCGCGCCGGCGCCGCTGGTTGGCGGCCGCCGCTGCCGTGGTGGGGGTGCTGCTGGTCGGTCTCGGCACCCTGCGCCAGGGGCCGCCCGCGGGGCCGGCGGTGGCGCAGCGGCCGCTGCTGCTGCAAGCCTCCCCTCCCCTGGCACCAGCGGCGGTGGAGGTGGAGGGGGAGCACGTGCGCCTGTATCAGTTCGCCGGCAGCGCCTCGGGCGAGGTGCAGGTGGCGTTCATCATCGATCCGGGGCTGGAGCTGTAGGGCAGTGGCACGGGTGGCGGCGCTGGGGGTGGCGGTGATGGCGGCGGCGCCGTGGCTCGTGGCGGCGTCCGACCAGCAGGTGAGGGTCTTTCAACTGCACTTCCGGCCAGCGCGCGAGGCTGCTCTGTTGGTGGAGCCGCTGCTGTCGCCGGAGGGCAGCGTACTCCTGCAGCCCAAGCTCAACGCCATCACCGTGCGCGACACCACCGCAGTGCTGGAGCGGATAGCCGCAGCGGTGGCGACCTGGGATGTGGCGGCCCCCAACTACACCATCCGGCTGCGGGTGCTGCTCGCCTCTACCACACCGCCCACCCCGGGCCCGGCGGCGCCGTTGATCTCCGGGGTGGGCAGCGAGCTGCAGCAGCTCTTTCGCTTCACCTCCTACTCCGAGCTGGACACGCTGGTCGTCACGGCGGCCGATGGGTCCACGGTGGAAGCCGCGGTGGTCGATCGCTACCACGTTCGTTTCGTGGTGCGGGCGGTGCCCCAGGACGGTGACCGCCTGCAGCTCGCACAGCTGGAGTTCGCCCGGCGCATCGCCGCCGACGCCGGCGCCGAAAGGCTGCAGCCGCTTCTCCGCACCACATTGACACTGCGCACGGGGCAGACGTTCGTCTTGGGAGCGGCGCGCTCGGAGGAGGCGAACCGGGCGCTGGTACTGGTGCTGCTGGCCGAGCGGGAGGGAGCGCGGTGAGCGAGTTCGTCGCCCGGGTGGGCACCGCCGACGGGTTGGTGCTGGAGCAGCGTCACCACGCGCCGACCCAGGAGTCCTTGCGCCGGGAGCTGGAGAGCAAGGGGTTGCATGTCTTTCGCATCACCCCGGCGCGGCGCGGGCTGTCCCTGTCCTTCCTGCGCCGGCGCGAGCACATCGGCTCGCTGGACTTTCTCGCCTTCAACCAGCAGCTCGCCACCCTGCTGGCCGCCGGCATCCCGGTGCTGCAGTCCCTGGAGCTGCTGCAGAGGGCGCAGACCGACTCGTTCATGCGTCAGATGCTCGGACGAGTGCTGGAGGAGGTGAAGTCGGGGGCGGCGCTGTCGGAGGCGTTTGCCGCCCAGGGCAAGACCTTCCCACGGCTCTACAGCGCCTCGCTGATGGCCGGCGAACGCTCCGGCGAGCTGGTACAGGTGCTGGAGCGCTACGTGCGCTACCAGGAAATGATGGAAGGGGTGCGGCGCAAGGTCACCTCGGCGCTCACCTACCCGGCGGTGCTGATGACCCTGGCCTTCGGCCTGGTGGCGCTGCTGGTGACCTACGTGATCCCCCGTTTCGCCTCGTTTTACGTGGGGTTCGCCGCGGAGCTGCCGTTGATCACCAAGGCCATCATCTCCGGCTCCCACTGGCTGCAGCAGCACATCGCCTACGTGGGTGGCGGGGTGCTGGTGGGGGCTGTGATGATGCGCCGCTGGCTGCGCTCGGAGCGAGGGGGTATCACCTGGGACCGCTGGCAACTGCGCTGGCCGTTTCTGGGGGAGGTGTTTCACCTCTTTGCCCTCTCCCAGTTCGTGCGCTCCCTGGCCACCCTGGTGGCAGGGGGGACGCCGCTGGTCAACGCCATCGAAATTGCCACCTCCACGGTGACCAACCGTTTCGTGCACAAGGTGCTGCTGCGGGTGGCCCCGCGGGTACGGGAAGGGCAGGCGCTGTGGACCTCGCTGCAGTCCACGCAGCTGTTTCCCGACCTCTCCCTGGCCATGGTACAGGTGGGCGAGGCAACCGGGGCCCTGGAGCAGATGCTGTTCAACGTCAGTCGCTTCTACGACGAGGCCATCGAGATGCGGCTGGCGCGGATCGTCACCCTGGTGGAGCCGGCGGTGCTGGTGCTCATGGGCCTGATCATTTCCGGCCTGCTGCTGTCGGTGTACATGCCCATGTTTACACTCATTCAGAGGGTGCAATGAGATGAGCGAGACCTCCTTGCCCGTCGCGGCGCGGCCGCTGTGGGGACTGTCCCGGGAGGAAGAGGACCTGCAGCGGGCGCGGGAGATCGCCGCCCGGCTGGGACTGCCGGTCAACGACCTCAGTGAGTTCCGGGTGGAAGCGGAGCTGTTCCGGCAGATTCCGGTGGACATGATGCTGCGCTACCTGTTCCTGCCGCTGCGGCGGGAAGGGGACGTCATCGTCGGGGTGATGGCCGATCCCTCCAGCCCCACGGTGATGGACGAGCTGGAGCTGGTGCTGGGCGCACCCCTGGACGTGTCGGTGGGTCCGGCCGGCAAGATCTCGGAGATCCTGGAGAAATCCGAGTCCACCCAGCGGGTGCTGGATGAGGCCACCGAGGACTTCCGCATCCAGCTGGTGCAGGAGAGCGAGGACGGTGAGGAGACGCTCACCATCGATCGCATCACCGCCGACACCTCGCCCATCATCAAGCTGGTGGACACGGTGATCTTCAACGCCATCCAGCGGCGCGCCTCGGACATCCACATTGAAACACGGGACCGCGAGGTGCTGGTCAAGTACCGCATCGACGGGGTGCTTTACCAGGCCATGGAGCCCATCGACAAGCGGCACCACGCGACCATCATCTCCCGTATCAAGGTGATGTCGGAACTGGACATCGCCGAAAAGCGCATCCCCCAGGATGGGCGCTTCAAGCTGCGGCTGAAAGGACGGACCATCGACTTTCGCGTCTCCATCATGCCCACCGTGCACGGCGAAGACGCGGTCATCCGCATCCTCGACAAGGAGTCGGCCAACCGCGAGTTCCGCAACCTGAGCCTCGACGTGCTGGGTTTCGACGAGGAGGCCAAGCGCAAGCTGCGCAAGTTCATCCGCGAACCGTACGGGATGGTGCTGGTGACTGGGCCCACCGGTTCGGGCAAGACCACCACCCTGTACGCCTGCCTGTCGGAGATCGTCTCCGAGGAGGACAAGATCGTCACCATCGAGGACCCGGTGGAGTACCAGCTGCAGGGGATCACCCAGATTCCGGTCAACGAGAAGAAGGGCTTGACGTTCGCGCGAGGGTTGCGGTCCATCCTGCGGCACGACCCGGACAAGATCATGGTGGGTGAGATCCGCGACGCCGAAACGGCGCAAATTGCCGTCCAGTCAGCTCTCACGGGTCACCTGGTGTTCACCACCGTGCACGCCAACAACGTGGTGGACGTACTGGGGCGCTTCCTCAACATGGACGTCGACCTCTATAACTTCGTGTCGGCGTTGAACTGCGTGCTGGCGCAGCGCCTGGTGCGCCGGATCTGCCCCCACTGCCGGCGGGAGGTGCAGGTGTCTGACGCGCTCCTGGACGACTCCGGGTTGACCCGGGAGATGGTGCGCGGGGTGCGTTTCTACGAGGGGGCCGGCTGCATCGAGTGTAACGGCACGGGGTTTCTGGGGCGAACGGCGATCTCGGAGCTGCTGGACATGTCGGACAACATCCGCGCCCTGATCCTGGACAAACGGCCAGCCGCCGAGATCAAGCGGGCGGCCAAGGCCGAGGGCATGACCTTCCTGCGCGAGTCGGCCCTGGAACGAGTATTCGCGGGCGTCACCACGCTGCGCGAAGTGAACAAGGTGACCTTCGTCGAATGAAGCTGGCACACCTCTTCCATACGCCTGCTCCTCCCCACGCCTTTGCGGCGTTTGCCGACCACCTGGCCTACGGCCGGCTGTCCAGCGGGCGTGACGCCCTTCTGCAGGTGGCGACCGTCCCTCTGTCGGCGCCCTGGTTCCAGCTGGGACCGGTGGGCGTGCTGCAGATCGAACGGGCCGGCCTGGAAGCCGCCCTGCGCGCCCTGCTGGCTCGCCTGGACAAGGTCCCCCGGCACGCCTCGCTGACCCTCCCCGATGCCTGGATGCGGGCGCTGGTGGTGGATGTGGGTGTGCTGCCGCGCCAGCGCCAGGACGCCGAGGAGCAGCTGCGCTGGCGGCTGAAGAAGCTGCTGCCCTGCCGGCCCGAAGACGTTCGCCTGGATTACCTGCAACTCGGTGACAACGGCCGGCACCTGATCCTGCTCGCCCTCGAACGGCCGCTGGCGACGCTCGAGGAGGTCTTCGCCGGCGCGGGAGTCAGGTTGGGCAGGGTCGAGCCGCTGGTCCTGGCGGCGGCGGCGCTGGCCCCCGGTCGGGGTCCCGGGGTGGTGGTGGCGGTGGAGGACCGGTCACTGGGGATCGCGGTGGTCTCCGGCGGCCGCCTGACGTTGCTGCGCGAGAAGGTGCTGCCGGCCAGCCTGGCACGGGCCGAGGCGCTGCTGTGCCACGAGCTGACTCGCAGCGTCGAGCACCTGCAGGCTGCCGAGGGTGGCGCGGTGTCGGTCTGGCTGGCCGCGGGGGAGGAGTGGGGTGAGGTGGTGGCGCGGTGGAGCGCCGGCACTTCTGGGGTGACGGTGAGAAGGCTCGAGGCTGGCACCGGCCGGGTGCCGCCGGGGGGAGGATCACGGATGGATCACCTGGCGCTGCTGGGTGGGGTGTGGGAGGGGGAGGGATGATGCGTCGCCCGAATCTGGCCTCCGCCCCGTTTCTCAATACCCGCCCGGTGTGGGTGCTGGGCAGCGCCCTGCTGGTGGCAGCGGTGGCGCTCACCGCCATGTCGGTATCGGAGTTCCTCCTCAAGCGCGAGGAGGAGGAGGGCCTGCGCCAGCGGCTGACGGTCCTCCAGCAGCGGCGCGAGGTGGTGGCACGGGCTGTCGCGGAGCTGAACCGCACCCTCGCCGTCGTCCCGTGGAAACAGCTGCAGGGAGAAACCGCTGCCCTGAGTCAGATCGCCGGGAAGCGGGGCTGGGCGTGGACGACGATGCTCGCCGACGTGGAGCGGGTGTTGCCCTGGGATGTGCGGCTCGTGTCGATCTCTCCCTCGGTGGATGACAAGGGGAGAGTGCGGCTGGCGCTGGTGGGGGTGGCGGCGGGGCGAGACTCCTGGCTCAAGCTCCTGACCCGCCTGTTCAGCGATCCCTCGTTCGCCGAACCGGTACCGGCGCTGGAGGAGGCGCCCAGCGCCACCAATCCGGGGGGGTACCGCTTCCAGTTGGCGGTCCGCTACCTCCCCGGGGGGCGCCCATGAGGGGCGCCAGCGCCTGGGGGCGCCTGTGGTTCGTGTGGGTCCTTCCCGCCGTGCTGGTGGTGGCCAACGTCATCTGGCTCGCTGGCCTGCGCGGCGCGGTGATCGGCCAGGGGACCTGGCTGGCCCGCCAGGTGGCGGCGGCCGAAGAGGAAGTCACGAAACTGGAGCAACACCAGCGCGCCCTCGGCGGGGCCAAGGTGACCGTCGAGGAGTTGCGTTCGAAACTGGAGCTGGTGCGCTCGGAGCAGGTGGGCGGGATGAGGGATCGGCTGGTGCCGTTCTTGGTGGACGTGGTGGAGCGGACCAGACGTGCTGGCCTGACGCCGGAGCGCATCAACTACAGCGCCCGGACGGATGAGAAGACCGGCTTCGTGCAGTTCACCGCCGTCTACACCTTGACCGGGATGTACGAAAACATCCGGCGCTGCATCTACCTGCTGGAGGAGTCGCCGCAGCTGGCCATCATCGAGCGGCTTTCCCTGCGCGGTGACGAGCAACAGACCACTCTGGACGTGGGGGTTCAGCTGGCCGTGAGCACCTATTTCACCGACATGGACCGCGCCTTGATGGCCGAGCTGGGGGTCGAGGAGGTGACCACCAGGCAGGAGGTGATCGGTGGCGAGTAGATCGAACCCCCGCCAGCTCGTCCTGCTGGTCATCCTGCTCGCCACGTTGGTGGTCGCCGTGGTGGTGCGGGTGCGCCCATCCCTGGTGAAGGGCATCGGGGGCGCCTCGACCACGGAAATCCGGGTGGGCAGCTACTCCGTGCCGGAGCTGGGGTGGGAGGCAAGCGGGGTGAGGGCGCTGCCGTCCCCCCGGCCAGGGGGCCGCAACCCCTTCGCCTTCGGCCCGCCGCCGACCCCGACCCCTGATCCCCGCCCCACCCCCACGCCGGTGCCGACGCTGCCGCCACGGCCGCAGCCCACCCCCACGCCGCCCGGTATCCTGGTGGACGGCAAGCGGTTGCCTCCCCCCCCGAACTTCAACCTGACCTTCGTGGGCTGGCTGGGGCCCGATCGGCTGCCGGTGGCGGTGTTCCGCGATGGCAACTCCATCATGGTCGTGCCGCGCGGCGAGATCATCGACGGCAAGTTCATCGTGCGCGAGGTGACGGCTCTGGCCGTGACCATCGCCTACGTGGGCTATCCCGACAGCGTCACGAAGACCGTGGCTTTGGCGAGGTGAACGTGAAGATGATGCGATACACCAGGTTCTTGATTCTGATCGCGGCAGTGGCGGTGGGCGCCTCATGCGCCAGCTATCGCCTGACCAAGCAGGCGGGCGACGCCGCCCAGACCGATAACTGGGACGCCGCGGTGTACTACTACATGGAGGCCCTCGCCAGGGATCCCGGCAACCTCAAGTTGAAGATGCATCTCCAGCGGGCACGCCGGCGCGCCGCCGAGGAACACTTCAAGCGGGGCATGCAGCTGGCCGAGGTGGGGGCCTTGAGGCCCGCCGTCAGCGAGCTGCAAATGGCGGTTCAGCTCGACCCCACCCACCAGTACGCCGAGCTGGAGCTGCGCAAGGCACAGCGCGACCTCGCCGTCGCCTCCCAGGAGGGCGGGGAGGCCAAGCTCGCCGCCATGAAGAAGGCCGCCGCCGAGATGAAGGTCAAGCCGCCGGTCCTGAGCCCCACCTCCCACGAACCCATCTCACTGGTTTTCCCCAACCAGACCAAGGTCAAGGATATCTACAAGGCGATCGGCGACGCCTTCGGCATCAATCTCCTGTTCGACCCCAAGTTGAAGGACAACCAGCTCGCCATCGAGCTGAAGAACGTCTCCGCCCAGCAGGCGCTGGAGAGCGTCATGCAGGCCGCCAGCCACTTTTACAAGGTACTGGACGAGAAGACGCTGATCATCGTCGAGGATACCCCGCAGAATCGCCGCGACTACGAGGACCTGGTGGTCAAGACGTTCTTCCTCTCCAACGCCGACGTCAAGGAAGTGAACAACATGCTGCGGGCGCTCATCGACGCCCGCCGCATCTCCACCAACGAGCAACTGAACTCCATCGTCATCCGCGACACCGCCGACAAGGTGGCGATTGCCGAGCGGTTGATCAACGCCAACGACAAGGCCAAGGCCGAAGTGATGGTGGGCATCGAGCTCATCCAGGTGGACTCCAACAAGCTGCGGGACATCGGCGTGTCCCTGTCCGCTTACACGGCGCCCTTCACCTTCGACCCCACGCCGATCACCGGCGCCAAGGACAACCCTCGCATCCCCCTCCCCAAGCTGGACGACATCACCCGCTCCATGTGGGGGGTGGTGGTCCCCAGCGTCACCGTGAATCTCATCAAGTCGGCGGGAGAAGCGGAGACCCTGGCGCAGCCAGAGATGCGCATCACCGAAGGGGAGAAGGGCAACCTGGTGATCGGTGACCGGGTGCCCATCCCCACCACCACCTTCAACACCACCCAGACCATCGGTGGCAACATCGTGCCCATCACTGCCTTCCAGTACCAGGATGTGGGCATCAAGATCAACATCGAGCCGCGGGTGCACCACAACAGTGAGGTCACTTTGAAGCTGGAAGTGGAGGTCTCGGAGCTGGGCGAATACGTGGAGGTGTCCCAGGGGCAGCGGCAGCCCAAGATCGGCACCCGGACCATCAATACCGTGATTCGCCTGAAGAACGGTGAGACGTCCCTGCTCGCCGGCTTGTACCGCTACCGGCGCTCGGACAGCAACGCCGGCTTCCCCTGGCTTTCCGACATTCCGGTGATCGGCGGCCTGTTCCGCTCCAACCGCAAGGAGGTCTCGAAACAGGATCTCATCCTGACGTTGACGCCGCACATCATCCGCAACCCCGACATCACCGAAGAGGATCTGGCACCGGTGTGGGTGGGCACCGAGAACCGCATCACCATCTTCGGCAACTCGCCGCGCATCCGCTCGCCCCACGCCGCCGAAGGGCCGTTCGATTCACGCCTTCCCATCGGTGTCAATCCCGATGCAGGCGAGTACCAGGAGCCCCCGGTGGAGCCCCCCCCCGAAGCGACACCCCCTGTGGGCCAGGTTCAGAAGGGCGAAGAGGAAAGGTCTCCCGGCCTCCGCGTTGACCCACCCACTGGCAAGGCCGCAGCCGTCCCAGCCGAGGGGACGGGCGACAGGAGAGCGGAAAAGGTGGCGGCGCTGGCCACCCAGGTCGAAACGCTCACCCCGACCACCTTCCCCGAGGATACGGCTGGTCTCTCTCGGGTGGTCTTCTACCCGGCGAGGCTGCCGGCGGTGGTGGGGCGGGAGGCGGTACTCACAGTGGTGCTGGAGCCCGGCGAGCTGGGGGTCAACCCACCGCTGCACCTGGCCTACGACCCGGCGCGGCTGGAGGTGGTGCGGGTCGAGGGCGGGGAACTCGACACCTCCTCCGGCAGCGTGCAGGTGGGGGTGTCGCACTCACCGGCCGTCGGATGGGTAACCGCATCCTGGCAGGGAACGGCCCGCTCCACCCGCACGCTGCTCACGCTCACGGTGCGGCCCCGGGAGGTGGGGGAGCTGCCGGTGATCTTCGCCGGCCCGGCCGGGGGCGTGGCCGCGCGGCCAGCGACGGTGGTGGCCCTGCCGGCAGGAGGAGCCGGATCGTGAGACTCCGGGGGACCTCGCCCCGACGCCCCCCGCGCGGCTTCACCCTGGCCGAACTGGTCATGGTGGTGGCATTGATCTCCATTTTGGCCGCCGTCGCCGTGCCGACCGGCAGGTTCATGGTCAAGCGGGAGCGCGAGGCCGAGCTGCGGCTGGCGCTGCGCCTGATGCGCAATGCCATCGACGAACACAAACGGCTGGCCGATCAGGGGATGATTCAGGTCGACCTGGGCACCGAGGGATATCCCAAGGAACTGGAGGTGCTGGTCGAAGGGGTCGACATCGTCGGCCAGACGGTGAAGAGGAAGTTCCTGCGCCGCATCCCCATGGACCCCATGACCGGCAAGGCCGAGTGGGGTCTGCGCTCGTACCAGGACGAGCCGGACTCCCGCTCCTGGGGGCGACAGAACGTCTACGACGTGTACTCGCTGTCCGAGGCCACCGCCCTGGACGGCAGCAAGTACAGGGACTGGTGAGCATGCGCAACGCTCGACTGCATTGCCCGTGCGTGGACCGCGTCGGCACCGTCCGGCAGCGCGGCTTCACCCTCATCGAGTTGATCATCGTGGTGGCGATCATCGGCATCCTGGCCACCATCGCCGTCCCCGCCATGCGCACCGCGCCCCAGCGGGCCCGAGAGGCGGCGCTGAAAGAAAACCTCTTCACCATGCGCTCCTGCATCGACCAGTTTCACGCCGACCGCCAGCGTTTCCCCACCTCCCTGGACGAGCTGGTGAGCATGGGGTACATGCGGCGCAAGCCGTTCGACATCACCGGGTCGGACAGCACCTGGGTGGAGATCTTCCAGGAGGCCTCGGACGAAGAGGACGAGCGGCAACAAGAAGCGGGAGTCGGGATCATCGATGTGCGCTCCGGCTCCGACGAGACGGCCCTGGATGGCACCCGCTACTCCGACTGGTAGCTCCCCTCGTCGGGATCGGCAACCGGCGCGGCGGCGCGAGGCCGGCTTCACCCTCGCCGCCATGGTGGTCATCCTGGCGGTGATGGCAATCTTTCTCACCGTTGCGGTGCAGACGGCCACCTTCCAGCGCAAGCGCGAGATGGAGGAGGAGCTGATCTTCCGTGGCCAGCAAATGGTGGAGGGAGTGCGGTTGTTTCGCGCCCGCTTCGGCCGCTTTCCGCTGTCGCTGGAGGAAATGTACAAGGCCAAGCCGCGCTGCCTGCGCAAGCAGTGGGTGGATCCCATCACCGGCAAGGCAGACTGGGTGCCGGTCTTTCTCGGCCAGGACGGACAGGGTGGTCCGGGAGGCGGCGGCGCCGCTCCCCCTCCCACCCCCACGCCGCGGGGCGGCTTCGGCGGGGGCGTGCCGAGCCCCCAGGCCCGCGGGCCCATCATCGGGGTCGCCTCGCGCTCCTGTGAGACCTCCATCAAGATGTTCGAGGGCCGCACCCGCTACTGCGACTGGAAGTTCATCTTCGATCCCCAGCGCCAGGGGCAAGGGGGAGTTCGCCCGCCTCCACCGGGACCCCAGCCCACCGACCCGCCGCCACCCCCCAAATTTCGCTGACCGACTCTGGCCCTCCTGACCCACTTCGCTGTCGGTGGCCCTGTCCGTGACCGTGCCCGGGTCCGGGTCCGTGTCCGTGTTCGTGCCCGGGTCCCCTGTTGCCTCATGTAAGAATCGACTCGAAAGGATATTCGTTGCCTCATCAAGAATCTATTTGAAAGCAGGCGTGGGTGTGCCAGTCGTAGGGGTTGTGGGCGGTGTGGGAAACCCGGGCGTGGGGGGGGCGGGTTTTCCAAGGGCTGCGGGAAGGTGGGGCTGGGAGAGGCGCGCTATACTGCCACTACAACGACAGGCAGCGACCGGAGGTCTCAGAATGGACCAAGAGCTGGCAGGCGGTGGATCGGCGGGGGGCCAGGGGTCAGGGCCGGCGACGCGGATCGCTGAGGGGGTCCGGGCGGAGCTGGCGCAGCTGGGGCTATCGGCCACCGGGCAGGTACACGAAGGCGGCGTCTCGCGGGTGGTGCAGGCGCGCTCCGCAGAGGGGGCGCTGCACGCGGTGCGGCTCATACGACGGGAGCTGGTGGCCGAGGCGGAGACCCTGCTGGCCTGGGAGGAGTGGGCGAGGCGAGCAGCGGCGGTACGCTCGCCCTACCTGGCGGTGCCGGTGGCGGTGAGCCGGCTGAACGGGGAGGGTGGTACCACCCCCTGCCTGCTGATGGACTGGCTGGAGGGTCGCTCGCTGCGCCAGCACCTGGGGGTGCGGGGACACGGGGTGCTGCCAGAGAACGCCTTCCATCTTCTCCGACAGGTCGCGCGGGGCCTGGCGGATCTGCACGCGGCCGGTCTGACCCATGGCGACCTGCGCGCCGAGTCGGTGCTGCTCACCCGCCAGGGGCAGGCGCTGGTGCTGGATGTGGGGATCACTCCCGTTCTCCGCCGGCGCGCCGAGGAGGTGCGCGGGGTGCCCTGGGTGGCCGAGCGCCACGCCCCGCCGGAGCGCGGCGACGACGGTCACCCCACCTCCGCCCAGTCCGACGTCTATCAGCTGGGGGCCCTGACCTACGAGGTCTTTTCGGGTGGCAGCTTCTCCCGCTGGGTTCCGCTGGAGGAGCTGTCGGAGATGGTGGATTTTCTGCCCACCACCATGGACGAACTGGTGCAGGCGTGCCTGGCGTCCCCGGGGGAGCGCCCGCCGGATGGGGCGGCCTTTCTTGCGCGCCTCGAGGAGGTGGAACGGCACTTCGAGGAGAACCAGCGGCGGGGTCGCCTGCGCGACCACGGAAGCACGCGACAGCTGTGGGAGCGAGCGGTGGCGCTGGCCGCCGGGGATCGTCCGCCGTGGGGGTACGTGGCGGCGTTGTGCCGGCGGCTGCTGGGCATGCGCCCCCACCTGATCCCCTTCGGGAAGCTACCCGAACAGCCGGTGCGGGAGCTGCTGGAGGAGGCAGAGCGCCAGCTCCAGCTGGGGCGCCGGCAGCATCTGGAGGCCATCCTGCGGCGAAAGCAGTGGGGCATCGCCGCGAGTTTCGTGGATCAGCTCGCCGAGGAGGTGCCGGCGGCGGAGGCGGAGGAGTTGCGGATGGCGGTGGAGCGGGCCCGGCTGGAGGCCGCCGGGGACCGCCCCGAGCTGTTCGCTGACGTGGCGGAGCGCGTACTGGTGTTCCTGAAGTCCCCGGAGGTGAGCCGCGAGGCGCGCCTGGCGGCGGTGGAGGTGCTGGAGCGGGTGATACGGCGGGAGCCGCCACCACCGGCGCCGGCTCGCCCCGTTGCCCTGGTGGCGCCGGTGGGAGAGCTGGTTCCGGTGGAGCACTGGGAGGTTGGCGGCGCCACCTGGCACGTGGTGCTGGGCGCCTCCATGCGCCTGGGGAGAGGGTCGTGGGAGGAGTTTCGCAACCACGTGGATCTTCGGCCGACCCGGGAGGAGGTGGAGGAGTCCTCGTCCACGCTCCTCCTGGCGCAGGTTCTCTCCCGCGCTGGCCACCTGGAGTTTCGCGTCGGACGGGAGGGGCTCGAGGCAGTCTGCCTGGGTACCCACGGGGCGACGGTGGATGGCGAGGCGTTGCAACGGGGCGAGGCGCGTCCCCTGGGAGTCGAGGGGGCCTGCCGCCTGGCGGGTGGGGCGGTCGATCTCGCCTATCGCCTGTGGGTGGGGGCGCATGGCGACCCGTTGACCTTCACCGTGCGCTTCACCGACGGCCTCGGGCGGGGCCGATCCGCCGCCTGGGTGTTGCAGCGGCTGCCCTTGCAGGCGCTGCACCCTGGCGGTCTGGAGTGTGGGGTGCTGCTCCCCACCCCCCGTGGTTGGGAGGTGGAGGCCTGGCAGGACGGCGTCCTGCTGGGGGAGGTTCCCCTGGCCTCGGGATCCCGGCGCCCGTGGCCGCGGGGTGAGACGCTGCAGCTTCCGGGCGGAGTGACGGTGCAGCGCCCCCAATAGCAGGAGGCACACCAAGCGTCGCCAACGGAGGCTTGGCCGCCGGCACCCAAGAAAGGCGGCGGTCCCTGCTGATGGCTAGAGGACCAGCGAGGCGATGGTGAAGTAAATCATGATGCCGGCCACGTCGCTGACGGTGGCCACCATGGGAGCCGAGGCGGCGGCGGGGTCCATGCCGAATCGCCGCAGGATGAACGGCAGCATGGATCCCGCCAGGGTGCCCCAGGTCACCACCCCGACGAGGCTCAGGGCCACCGCCAGAGCCATGCGGCCGAAGTGCTCGACGATCTCCCCGCCCCACTGAAAGTGAATCAACACGACGGCGATGCTGATCACCCCCAACACCAGGCCGAGGGACAGGCCGGAGCGCAGCTCGCGCAGGAATACCCGCCACCAGTCGCGCAGGCGCACCTCCCCCAGCGCCATGGCGCGCACCACCAGGGTGGCGGCCTGGGAGCCGGAGTTGCCGCCGGAGGAGATGATCAGGGGGATGAACAGCGAGAGAAACACGGCGCGGGCCAGGGCGTCCTGAAAGTGCCCCATGGCCGTGATGGTCAGCGTCTGCCCGGCAAACAGCAGCGCCAGCCACCCGACGCGCTTGCGCACCATGGTCCCGAAGCCCACCTCCAGGTAGGGGGCGTCCAGCGCCTGGGTGCCGCCCAGCTTGTGGATGTCTTCGGTGGCCTCCTCCTGCACCACGTCGACGATGTCGTCGACGGTGACGATGCCCTTTAAGATCCCTTCGGCGTTGACCACCGGGATCGCCAGCAGGTCGTGGCGGGCGAAGAGCAGGCCCAGGGCCTCTTGGTCCATCTCCTCGTGGGCGGTGACCAGGTCGGTTTCCATCACATCCCGCACCTTGGCGGCGGGGGAGGCGGTGAAAAGTTGCTTCAGGGACACTGCCCCCAGCAGCCGTTGGCGTTCATCGAGGACGTACACGTAGTAAATGGTTTCGACCCGTTCCCGGGCCTGGCGGCGCAGGTAGGTGATCGCCTCGTCCACCGACATGTCGGGGCGCAACCGGGCAAAACGCGGACTCATGAGGCCGCCGGCGTCGTCTTCGGCGTAGGCCAGCAGGGCGCGCACCTCGCGCTTGGTACCCTCGTCCAGAAGTTGCAGCAGCTCTTCCCGGTGCTCCTCGTCGGCTTCCTGAATGACGTCGGCGGCGTCGTCGGGGTCCAGCAGACGCAGCCAGCGGCGCCGCTCGGCGGCGGGCATGGCCAGCAGCAGCTCCTCCTGGTCGCGGGCGGACAGCCCGAGGAAAAAGTCCTCCGCCTCCACCGGGTCCAGCAGGCGGAAGCCCTCCATGCGATCCTCGAGCGAGAGCATGCCCCAGGCATCCGCCAGATCGTCGGCCAGCGTGGTGAGCTCGACGGCCTCGCTGGTCTGTGGGGTCATGCCTCGCCTCCTCGGAAACGCCCGTCAGGGCGCGGCGCCGATGCGCGGTCGAACGTCGAACTATAGCGCGAAACGGCGGCTCCGGCTCGCGGCGGGGGTGGCGGGAACCCGGGTGGGGGCGAGTTCGTATGACAGTAGTGCGTGATGACGCAGGGAGGTTCGTGATGCGCGTTTCGAGCAGGGCAATCCTGGGGCTGATCGTGGTCCTTCAGGTGCTGGCGGCGGCCGCTTCCCACGCCGAACTGCCGCCGCTGATCCCGCGGGAGGTGTTGTTTGGCAACCCGGTGAAGGCCGCACCGCGGATTTCGCCCGATGGGGCGCGGCTGTCGTACCTGGCTCCTTCGGAAAAGGGGGTGCTCAACGTCTGGGTGCGCACCATCGGCAAGGAGGACGATGCGCAGGTCACCAACGATACCCACCGCGGTATTCGCATCCACTTCTGGGCCGAGGACGGCAGGCACATCCTGTATCTGCAGGACATCGGCGGAGATGAGAACTGGCACGTCTACTCCGTCACCTTGGACACCAGGGTGGTGCGCGACCTCACGCCTTTTCAGGGGATCCGCGCCCAGGGGGTGCTGCTGGACAAGAACTACCCCAACGAGATGCTGGTGGGCCTGAACCTGCGTGATCGCCGCCTGTTCGACATGCACCGCGTGGACCTCACCACGGGGGCGGTGGTACTGGATACGATCAACCCCGGCGACGTGGTGGGGTGGATTACCGACGCCGGTTTCAAGATCCGCGGGGCGATGGCACAGAACCCCGCCGACGCCTCCACCGTCCTGCGGGTGCGGGACAGCGTTGACAAGCCCTGGCGAGACATCATCACCTGGCCGTTCGGCGAAAATGGGGGAGCCATCGCCTTCACCTCCGACGGCAAGGGGCTGTACGCGGAAACCTCCATCGGGTCGGATACCACCCGCCTGGTGCTGGTGGACGCTGCCCAGGGGGTCGAGAAAAAGGTGCTGGCCGTCAACCCCCGGGCGGATGTGGGGCAGACCGTGATCCACCCCGACACCCGCGTCGTGCAAGCGGTGGCCTTCAACTACCTGCGCAGCGAGTGGACGGTGCTGGACGAGGGGGTGAAGGCAGATTTCGAGGCCATCTCGAAGCTGCAGCGGGGCGACTTCGTTCTCGCGGGACGGGACCGCGCCGACCGCACCTGGATCATCACCTTCCAGTCCGACGATGGGCCGGTGAACTGGTACGCCTGGGACCGCGCGGCCAAGAAGGGCACCTTCCTGTTCGCCAACCAGCCCGAGCTCAGCAGGTACCGACTCGCCCCCATGCAGCCGGTGGTCATCAAGGCCAGGGACGGCCTGGAACTCCCCAGCTATCTGACGCTGCCGGTGGGGGTGGAGCCCAAAAACCTCCCCCTGGTACTCAACGTGCACGGTGGCCCCTGGGCCCGGGACAGCTGGGGGTACAACCCGGAGGCGCAGTGGCTGGCCAACCGCGGGTACGCCACCCTGCAGGTCAACTTCCGCGGTTCGGCCGGCTTCGGAAAGCTGTTCCTGAACGCCGGCAACGGCCAGTGGGGGGTGGGGAGTATGCAGCACGACCTCACCGACGCGGTGAAGTGGGCCATCGCCAAGGGGATCGTCCACCCCGAGCGGGTGTGCATCTACGGTGGCTCCTATGGCGGCTACGCCACCCTGGCCGGCCTGGTCTTCACCCCCGAGCTGTACGCCTGTGGGGTAGACATCGTCGGGCCCTCCCACATCAAGACCCTGTTCGAGTCCATCCCACCATACTGGGCGCCCATCAAGAAGCAGTTCGTGCTGCGGGTGGGCGACGCCGAGAACGACCCCGAGTTGAACCGCCGCATCTCCCCCTTCTTCCATGCCGATAAGGTGCGCGCCCCCCTCATCATCGCCCAGGGCGCCAACGACCCACGGGTCAACATCCGCGAATCCGACCAGATGGTGCAGGCGATGCGCGACAAAGGTCTGCCGGTGACGTACGTGGTCTACACCGACGAGGGCCACGGCTTCGCCCGTCCCAGCAATCGCCTGGACTTCTACGGCCGGGTGGACGAGTTCCTGGCCAGGCACCTGGGGGGTCGCGCCGAGCCCTGGAAGGAGATGCCGGGGTCAACGGCCTCGGTCCGTTGAGTCGCTCAGCCCGAAAAGCGCGCTTGGGTTCGTGACGAGAGGTCGGAGACGCCGATGATGGCGGGCGCGCGCGGGGGCGAGGGTGCGAGCCGTACTCTCAAGCGTACGGCGCACCGCTCGAGTCCCCGAGTACGCCCGCCAGCGCGGCGAAATCCGGCCTCGCAGTAGAAGCCAACCGCGGTTTTCGGGTTCAGTCAAGGGTCAGCCCGCCTGCGCCCCGTCGGCCGCTGGCAAGGGCGGGTAGTGCGGAGGACCGTGACCGTGACCGTGTCCGTGTCCGTGTCCGTGTCCGTGTCCGTGCCCGTGCCGGTGTCCGTGACCGTGCCCGTGCCGGTGTCCGTGACCGTGCCCGTGCCCGTGTCCGTGTCCGTGCCCGTGACCGTGTCTGTGTCCGTGACCGTGTCTGTGCGGCCTGGCTCGCTCGCAGCGACTCTTTCCCCCCGGCAGAGGGGCGAGAAAGCCCGCAGGGGCTGGACAGGGCGGGTGTGGCACGGCAAAGTGACGGGACGCGGGAGGGCGTTTCATGGCGCGGCAGGAGGAGCCCAACAAGGTCATCTACTCCATGGTGGGGGTTGGCAAGGTGCACGGCACCAGGCAGGTGCTCAAGGACATCTACCTGGGGTACTTCTACGGGGCCAAGATCGGCGTGATCGGCCTCAACGGCTCGGGCAAGTCGACCCTTCTGAAGATCATGGCAGGGGTGGAGCAACCCTCTTCCGGGGAGGTGGCCTGCGCCCCCGGGTACAGCATCGGCTTCCTGGAGCAGGAGCCCCGCCTCGACCCCGACAAGACGGTCGGAGAGATCGTGCGGGAGGGGGCGGGGGAGGCCGCCGCTCTGCTGGCCGAGTTCGAGGAGATCTCGAACCGCTTCGCCGAGCCTCTGGACGGGGACGAGATGGACCGGCTGCTGCAGCGGCAGGGGGAGGTGCAAGAACGCCTGGACGCCCTGGACGCCTGGGATCTGGACGCACGGCTGGAGCTGGCCATGGACGCGCTGCGCTGTCCGCCACCGGAGACCCCCATTTCAGTGCTCTCGGGAGGGGAGCTGCGGCGCGTCGCCCTGTGCCGGTTGCTGCTCGCCAAGCCCGACATCCTGCTGCTGGACGAGCCCACCAACCACCTGGATGCCGAAACGGTGGCCTGGCTGGAGCAGCACCTGCAGCGCTACGAGGGGACGGTGATCGCCGTCACCCACGACCGCTACTTTCTGGACAACGTGGCGGAGTGGATTCTGGAGCTGGACCGCGGCCAGGGTATCCCCTGGAAGGGCAACTACTCCTCATGGCTGGAGCAGAAGCAGGAGCGCCTGCGCCGGGAGCAGAAGGCGGAAAGCGAGCGGCAGAAGACGTTGGAGCGGGAGCTGGAGTGGATCCGCATGGCTCCCAAGGCCCGGCACGCCAAGGGCAAGGCCCGCATCAACGCCTACCAGGAGCTGCTCACCGCCCGGCCGGAGGAGATCGCCCGGGACCTGGAGATCTACATCCCGCCGGGCCCCCGCCTGGGGGACGTGGTGATCGAGGCCAGGGGACTCGCCAAGGGGTTCGGCGACCGCCTGCTGATGGAAAACGTCAACTTCTCCCTTCCACCCGGGGCCATCGTCGGGGTCATCGGCCCCAACGGGGCGGGCAAGACGACACTGTTCAAGATGATCGTGGGGGAGGAGCAGCCCGACGCGGGAACGCTCACGCTGGGGGAAACGGTGAAGCTGGCCTACGCCGACCAGTCCCGCACCCTGGACCCCGAGAAGACAGTCTTCGAGACCATTTCCGAGGGGCGGGACGAGGTGCAGCTGGGCAAGGTCACCATGAACGCCCGCGCCTACTGCTCCCGCTTCAACTTCACCGGGGCCGACCAGCAGAAGAAGGTGTCGCAGCTTTCGGGGGGCGAGCGCAACCGCGTGCACCTGGCCCGCATGCTCAAGGAGGGGGCCAACGTGCTGCTCCTGGACGAGCCCACCAACGACCTGGACGTCAACACCCTGCGCGCCCTCGAGGGCGGCCTGGAAAAGTTCGCCGGCTGCGCGGTGATCATCTCCCACGACCGCTGGTTCTTGGACCGCATCGCCACCCACATCCTGGCCTTCGTGGGGGACAGCCAGGTGGACTTTTTCGAGGGCAACTTCAGCGAGTACGAGGCCTGGCGGCGGCAGCAGCTGGGGGAGGAGGCGCTGCGTCCCCACCGCATCACCTACCGCAAGCTGACGCGGTAGGTCGGCCGACGGCGGACTGCCGGTCGAGGGCGGGCAGAGTTGCCGCCGGGATCGGTCAATCGCGGATGGTGATGGCGCCGGTGGAGACCAGCTCGTCGAGCAGGGCCATGCAGGCGCGCCCGCCCATGGCGAAGGGGTCGAGCACTGGCCGCTCGGAAAAGCGCAGGATGAGTCCGGTGTTGATGCGGTTCAGGTTGACGCTGCCCATGCGCCAGGCGGCGAAGCGCCGCTCGAAGATTTCTTCGTAGAGGAGCAGGGTGATTTCGCGGTGGCGGGGGTCGCCAACGATGGCGTTGTACAACGAGTTGACTTCCTCGCGGCTGCCCTCGATGACCTGCAGGAAGACGTTGGTGGGCGAGTAGGTGCAGAGGACACCGGTGATCCCGTGCTCCTGGTTGTGTTTCTGGGAGTGCTTGAGGATGCCGGCGACCAGGGCGTCGTTGATCTCCTGGGTGGCACGGCTGGCGTAGAGCAGTCGGACGAGCATGGGCTGGGCCCTCCTAGTCGTGGCGGTCGGTGAGCAGCGAGAGGAACTCCCGCCGCAGGTTGGCGTTGGTGAGGAAGGCGCCGCGCATGACGCTGTTGGTCATCTTGGAGTCCATGTCCTTGACCCCCCGCCACTGCATGCAGTAGTGGTCGGCCTCCATGACGATGGCCAGGCCGTCGGGCTGCATCTTGTCCTGCAGCAGGTCGGCGAGCTGCATGACGGCCTCCTCCTGGATCTGCGGCCGGGTCATCACCCACTCCACCAGGCGGGCGTACTTGGACAGGCCGATCAGGGCGGAGTGCTCGTTGGGCATCACCCCTACCCACACCCGGCCGATGATGGGGCACAGGTGGTGGGAGCAGGCGCTGCGAAGGGTGACGGGCCCCACGATCATGAGTTCGTTCAGGCGTCGCACGTTGGGGAACTCGGTGACCGGCGGGGCCGGCAGGTAGCGACCGGCGAACACTTCCCGGAGGTACATCTTGGCCACCCGGCGGGCGGTTTCCTGGGTGTTGTGGTCGCTGGAGGTGTCGATCACCAGGGCCTGGAGGACCTCCTCCATCTTGCTGGCGACCTCCTCCTGCAAGGCCTCCAGCTCCCCCTTCTCGATGAAGGTCGAGATGTTGTCGTTGGCATGAAAGCGAGCGCCGGCGGCAAGGATCCGGGCACGAATTCGTTGCGACACTGACGCGCCGGCGCCACCTTTGTCGGCAGGGTGAATTTCCCCTTCGAGCTGCAGCTGGCGGGCCATGGCCGACCTCCTCGCCCGAGAGGGTAACACGGGTCGAGGCGAGGGTTGCGCCGCCCCGCCGGGCGGCGTCCAGGCCCGGGGGGAGCGCAGCTTCTCCAGTATGATACGAGGGGGTGAGGGACGGACCCGTGGCGCCCGGGCGACCGCGACGGCGGCTGCGAGCAGCCTGGCGATCGTGGCTGGTCGTCGCCGCGCTATCCGCCGCGGTGGCTGGCGAGGCGGCCACTGGTGAGCACCACTTTGCGGTTCGCCGCTGGACGGTCAACCAGGGGCTGCCCCAGGACTCGGTGACCGCCATCCTCCAGGATGAGGAGGGGTACCTCTGGATCGGCACCTTTGGCGGCCTGGCCCGCTTCGATGGGCGCACTTTCAAGGATATCCCCACCCGCGGCCCCGGGACGCCCCCCCTGGCGCGGGTGCTAGCGCTGCACCAGGGAGCCGGCGGTCGTATCTGGGTGGGGACGGAAGGTGCGGGGCTGTTGGTGGTGGAGGGCGGCTCCCTGGTGGTCCCGGCGGGGGTGCCGCCGCTCCCGGGTGAGACCATCAATTCCGTCTGGGAGCGAGGGGAGGGGGTACTCTGGCTGGGAACCGCCAGTTCGGGGCTCCTGCTGGTGGCGGGAGGGGAGGTGCGCCGGTGGGGGGACGCCGTCGGGGTGCGCGAGAACGTCGGCGCGTTGCTGCCTCTTGACGAAATGAACCTGGTGGTGGCCAGCGACGTGGCCCTGACGGCGGTCTCCGAGACGCAGCCCGCGGATGCCCGGACGCTGCTGCGCGGTATCGCGATTCACGCACTCAGCAAGGATCGCGACGGGTCGCTGCTGGTCTCGACGCTGGGCGAGGGCCTCCTGCGCGTGCGCCACGACGGTGGGGTGGAGCAGCTCGTCCCGCCGAAGATCCTGCATGGAGAGTACACCTGCGCGGCGCGGGACCCCCGCGGGAGGGTGTGGGCCAGCGTGGGGGCACGCGGCGTGTTCGCCCTGAGGGACTCCACCCTGGAGCTGGCGGCCACCCCGGCCCGGCCGGGGGAGTCGTTCCGCGCCATGGCCGCCGACCGGGAGGGGAACCTGTGGCTGGGCTCCGACGGGGGTGGTTTGGTGCAGCTGGTGCCCGCCTCCTTCAGCATGATCGGTCGTGCCCAGGGGTTGCCGGAGGAGATCATTCACCCGGTGGCAGAGGGGCCTGACGGTACCCTGTGGGTGGGGGCGGGGTGCGCGGGCATCGTGAAAATCGCCGGCGATGAGGTCACCGTGGTAGGGCGCGAGGAGGGGCTGAACGCTGACTCCTGCATCTACTCTCTGTGGCCCCGCCGCGACGGCGTGATGCTGGCGGCGGGATACCGGGGGGAGGTGTGGGTCATCCGGGGAGAGCGGGTGAGCCGGCACCCCGCCTCCCCCATCCCGCTGCCCACGGCGCTGCTGGAGGACCGTTCGGGGGGGGTGTGGGTGGCCACCCGACACAGTGGGGTGCACCGCATCGAGGGTGGTCCGCGACGCACGTTCACCACCGCCGACGGGCTGCCCGCCAACGAAGTGGCCGCGCTCATCGAGGATGAGGACGGCAGCCTGCTGGTGGGCACCGGCCAGGGGGTTGGCGTCATCCGTGGCGAGCGGGCCTTTCCCCTGACCACCACGGGCGATCCCATGCTTCGGGCGGTGCGGGCTCTCCTGCGGGAGGGCCCGCGGCTGTGGATTGGCAGCTACGGGGACGGTCTGGCGGTGGTGGAGCAGGGGAGGCTGTTCCGTTTCACCCCGCAGCACGGCCTGCCCGAGGGGGTGGTGTCGTTCCTGTACCGCGACGAGGCGGGGTTCCTGTGGTGGACCGGCAACCGGGGCGTGCACCGCGCCCGGGTGCGGGAGCTGGTGGAGGTGGCGCGGGGGGTGCGGCGGGCCGCCATCGTTCGCTCCTTCGGGGAAGAGGACGGGCTGGCCACCGCCGAAACCAACGGCGGGTTCTCGCCGGCGGGCTGGGTGTGCCGCAACGGCCGGCTGCTCGTCCCCACCCCGCGCGGGATCGCCGAGGTGGACCCGCGCCGGTTGGCAGCTACCCCCTCTCCCCCCCTTCCGCGACTGGTGGAGGTCCTGCTGGACGGGGTCCCGGCCGCGGTTGTCGGCGGGGAGGTGAGAATCCCGCCGGGCACGCGGCGGGTTCAGGTGAGCGTGGTGGCGCCGACCTTTCGCGCCCCGGAGCGGTTGCGCCACTTCAAGCGCCTGCAGGGGTTCGACGATGACTGGATCGACGGGGGCAACAGCCCGATTTCGACGTTTACCGGGCTGCCCCCCGGTCGCTACGTGTTCCAGGCTCGCACCGCCAACGAAGTGGGGGAGGCAAGTCCCGAGGTGAGCCTGGTCACGTTGCGGGCGCTGCCGTACTTTTACCAGCGACGAGATGTGCGCGTGGCAGCCGTCGTGGCACTGGGCCTGTTTTTTGCCGCGGCAGTGGCCGGTCGCACGGCGTCGTTGCGGCGCCGGGCGCGCCAGCTGGAGCGCCAGGTGGCCCAACGCACCGAGGAGCTGCGCGTCGCCAACGCCCGCCTGGAGCAACTGGCCAGCACCGACGAGCTCACCGGGCTGGCCAACCTGCGCACCTTCCGCGAGCGGCTGGAGGCGGTGTGGGCGGCGGCGCGGCGGGAGGGTGGCCCGGTTTCCCTCATCATGCTGGATGTGGATCACTTCAAGGCGTACAACGACACCTTCGGCCACCCGGCGGGCGACCTCTGCCTGCGCCGCATCGGCGCGCAGCTGGCCGCCTCCCTGTATCAGGCCAGCGATCTGGCGGCACGCCACGGCGGAGAGGAGTTCGCCATTCTCCTGCCCGGGGCGACGGCGCGGGCGGCGGGGCTGGTGGCGGAGCGGGTGCGGGCGGCGGTGGAGTCCCTGTCCATCCCCCACCCCACCTCCCCGGTGGCCGCCCAGGTGACCGTCAGCGCTGGCCACGCCAGCGCGTCGCCGGCCGCGGGGGGCGGCCCCGAGGAACTGATCGCCGCCGCCGATGCCGCCCTCTACGAGGCCAAGCGGGCCGGGCGCAACCGGGTCGTGGCGGCGTCCCCCCGGGAGGCGGCGGTGGGGCCCGCGGCGGCAAGCGCGCCCGAGTGAGCCTGAGCGGAGCCCCCAGAATCCGAGCGCGGGGGTGATGCGGAGCTACCGAGGGCGTGAGAGGATAAGGATTGTCCTGCCGCCGCCGCCGGCGCGAGGTGAGAAGGCCCTACCCTACCGCACCTTGGGGCGCAGGGTGGCGAGGCCGCCGTCCACCCCGAGTATCTGGCCGATCACCCACGCCTGCGCGGGGTCGAGGAGCCACGCCAACGCGGCGGCAGCCAATCTATTCGCTGAACGGGTCGCCTCGGCGGGCGAGTGGGGCGAGCCCCCGCGCTGCGAGGGTGGTGCGGCTGGTCCCCGCGCGCCTGTCAGCCCGAAAACCGCGGTTGGCTTCTACTGCGAGGCCGGATTTCGCCGCGCTGGCGGGCGTACTCGGGGACTCGGGCGCTGCGCCGTACGCTCGCGAGTACGGCTCGCCCCCTCGCCCCTGCGTGCGCCCGCCATCATCGGCGTCTCCGGCCTCTCGTCACGAACCCAACCGCGGTTTTCGGGCTCAGGAGGGGCCCCGCTGCAGCAGCCGCACGTCCAGGAGATCTTTCTCCCGGCCCGAGGCGAGCTGTTGCGGATGAGGTCGTCCCGGCCCAGGAGGGGAACGGAGATGCCTGCCACCGGCAGCTCCAGACGGCGCTCCCACGCCTCCTCGAACCCCAGGCCAGAGACCGAGGTCAAGAGGTCGATGCGCCGGGGGGGAGCCCGATCTGGTACACCGTTCCCGGGGTTTGCAGGTCGGCCACGGTGAGGCCGTGGTCGGCGAGGGGCGCGCCGAACTCCACCAGGGCAGCCCAGACGCGGGCAGCATTGGCCGCTGCGGGATCGATCCAGATGCCCAGGTCGCCGGTGGTCCGGGGCACCCCGTGCACCGCCATGGCGTGGGCGCCGACGATGAGGTAGCGGGCTCCGCTAGCAGCCATGGCCCGGAGGAGGTCGAGGAAGTCCTCGTGGAACCCCTCTGAGGTCATGGGTCGGGACGCACCACACGGCCGGGGGCGTGTCGGCGGTCGTAGGCGGGGATCTCCTGTCCTGAAAGCTCCCACGCCGTGCGGGCGAGTTCCCACATCATCGCCAGCCGCTGCGCCGCCGTGGTCACGCCCGAGAGGTCCTCATCGGGCTCCTCTCCCAGCCGATAACGGGCGATGGGCCACCAACCCCGCGCCTGCGCCCTGCGCGCCGCCTCCTCGCTCATACATGAAAGCATAGCAAGGGTATACGGGCAACGCAGCACGATCCAGAGCGGCCGTGGGTGCCGGCGCGGCCTATAGCCGCCCCGGCGTCCACGGCGCCCCTGCCCGGTCCATGGCCTTCTCCAGCGCCGCCAGGTCCACCTCCACCAGTTGCTTGAGCTGACCGTGCACGGTGGCGAACTGCTCGCTGGCGATGCGGTACGACTCCCGCGCCGTGCCGGTGGGCGCCGAGGTGTTGCTCCAGAACGCCGACACGACGGTCTGCACGCGGCCGGAGATGGAGGGCGGCGTGGGGTAGTTGCGCCGGTCGCCGACGCGGTCGCCGCGCAGGGTGAGGTTGATCGCCTCCAGCCGCCGGCGCAGCTCCGCCGCCCGGTCGATCAGCTCGGGCGGGGCGGCGGGGGTTTCGCGCAAAGCCTTGGCGATGGCATCCAGCCGCTTCTCGGTGTCCTTGGTGACCTCCACGGCCCCCAGCACCCGCCGCTGCAGCTCCGCCACCTCCCGCTGGAAGGCCAGCAGGGCGGCCCGATCGGCAGCCGGGAGGGTGGCCAGGTTCAGGGGCTTGACCTCGAACCGCAGCGGTCCTGCCAGAGTGGTGGTGAGGCTGTTCACGCGCTTGGCCAGGGTGACGGTGTACTCCCCGGGTACCACCATGGGGCCGCCGCCGCTGTTGTCCTCCTCGTCGTCATCCTCCCGCGGCCGCTGGGCGGTGGGGGGGGTGACCGCCGGGTAGCGCAGGTTCCACGCCACCCGCTGGAACCCCTTGCCGGTAGGTCCCGCGAGCTGTCGCACCACTTCCCCCTGGGCGTCGCGCACCGTCAGGATGATCTGCGGCTTCTCCTCCAGCTCCTCCTCCCGCAGCTCCTCCAGGGTGGGGTAGGGCGGGTCGAGTTTCTTCTTGAGGGCTTCCTTCTCCCGCTCATGCCGCAGCTCAGTCCTGGTCTTGAGCCCCTCCTTGAGGTAGTACGTGAAGGTGGCGCCAAAGGGGGGGTTGTCGGCGGTGAAGAAGGTCTCCCCCAGGGAGGCCTTCTTGCCCCACCCGAAGCGCCCCGACTCCAGGTAGGCCAGGGCATCCTTGACGGGGAACAGCAACGCTTCCTTCTCCAGCATGGCGCGGGTAATCCCCCGCAGGGGGGTGTAGTCGTCCAGGACGTAGAACCCCCGGCCGAAGGTGGCCAGCACCAGGTCGTTCTCCTGCCGCTGGATGGCGATGTCGCGCACCGAAATCGTCGGCATCCCCTTGAGCTTGATCCAGGTGGCGCCGCCGTCGGGGGAGAAGTGCACCCCGTACTCGGTACCCAGGAAGAGCAGGTTGGGGTCCTGATGGTCCTCCACGATGTCGTAGCACACCTCCGGCTCCTTGAGGTTGCCCACCAGGGAGGTCCAGGTGCGCCCGCGATCGCGGCTCTTCAGCACGTAGGGGGCAAAGTCCGCCCGCTTGTGGTTGTCGAAGGTGGCGTACACCGTGTCCGGCTGGTGGCGGGAGGCCAGCACCGCGGACACGTAGGTGAGTTCGGGCACACCAGGGAAGCGCTCGATCTTGCGCCAGCTCGCCCCGCCGTTCTCGCTCACCTGGATCAGGCCGTCGTCGGTGCCCACGTAGAGCAGCCCCTCCACCAGGGGGGACTCGTCCAGCGCCACGATGTTGCCGTAAAACGAGGTCGAGGCGTTCTTGGCCACCGCGTCAGCGGGCCACACCCGGTCCATCACCTTGAGGCGGTTGCGGTCGATCTGACGGGTCAGGTCGCCCGAGATGGGCACCCAGGAGTCGCCGCGGTCCTCCGAGCGAAACAGGCGCTGGGCGGCGAAGTAGAGCCGTCTGGGGTTGTGGGGCGAGATGAGGAAGGGGGAGTCCCAGTTCCAGCGGTGCGGGTCGTCCCCCGGGGCCTCCTGGGGCTGGACGAAGACCCGCTCGCCCGAGGCGCGGTCGTAACGCACGATCCATCCGTGTTGCGCCTCGGAGTAGATGATGTTGGGGTTTTCCGGATCGATGGCCGGCACGAAGCCGTCTCCGCCCTGGGTGATGAACCAGTCGCAGTTGGTGATGCCGTGCCGAGAGGTGGTGCGGGCGGGGCCGCACTGGGTGTTGTTGTCCTGGGTTCCCCCGCAGACGGTGTAGAAGGGGGCGTCGTTGCCCACCGCCACCCGGTAGAACTGGGTGACCGGCAGGTTGGGCTTGAACTGCCAGGTCTTTGCCCGGTCCCAGGTCTCGTAGATGCCGCCGTCGCTGCCGATGAGCAGGTGGTCAGTGTTTTCGGGGTCGATCCACAGGGCGTGGTTGTCCACGTGCTTCGCCTGCTCGCCGGCGCGCACCCAGGTCTTGCCACCGTCCTCGCTGACCATGAAGTAGGTGTCCATGGAGTACACCCGGTCGACGTTCTTGGGGTCGGCGAACAACTCCGAGTAGTACTGACCCGACGAGGACAGGTAGCCGCTGCGGCGTTCCCAGCTTTCGCCGCGGTCGCGGGAGCGGAAGATGCCGCCCTTGTCCTGCATCGCCTCGACGATGGCGTAGATCACGTCGGGGTTGGCGGGGGAGACGGCGAGGCCGATGCGACCCAGGTCCACCTTGGGCAGGCCCTGGGTGATCTTGCGCCAGCTCTTGCCGGCATCGGTGGACTTGTAAATCCCCGACTCGGGGCCGCCGTTGATCAGGGTCCACACGTGGCGGCGCCGCTGGTAGGCGGAGGCGTACAGCACGTCGGGGTTGCGGGGGTCGAAGTGCACCTCGCTGACCCCGGTGTGCTCGGAGATGTGCAGGATGCGCTCCCAGCTGGCGCCGCCGTCGGTGGACTTGTACAGGCCCCGGTCCCCCCCCGGTCCCCACAGGGGCCCCTGGGCGGCCACGTACACCACGTTGGAGTTGCGGGGGTCGACGCGGATCATGCCGATGTGCTCGGATTTCTTCAAGCCCATGTTTTTCCAGGTCTTGCCCCCGTCCAGGGACCTGTACACCCCGTCCCCCCAGGAGACCGAGCGCTGGGAGTTGTTCTCCCCCGTGCCCACCCAGATGACGTGGGGGTTGTTGGGGTCGATGGTGACGCAGCCGATGGAGTAGGAGGCCTCGCCGTCGAAGACCGGCTCGTAGGTGGTGCCGGCGTTCTCGGTCTTCCACACCCCGCCGGAGGCCACCGCCACGAAGTAGCGGGCGGGGTTGGCGGGGTCCACCGCCAGGTCCCCCACCCGGCCGGACATCAGCGCCGGCCCCAGGGAGCGCAGCTTGAGGTTGGCGAAGGTGGCCGGGGAGAAGAGGTCCTTGCTCTCTTCGCCGTTCTCGTCGGAGCCGGAGGCGGCGGGAGCGGCGGGGGGCTTGGCGGCGCCGCGGGGCGCCTGGGCGGCGGGCAGGGTGGCCGGCACGGCCAGTCCGATGGTCACCACGAGGGTGATGAGGCGAGTCATGGTTCCTCCCTGGGGCGTTGCCGGGGACGGGCGGCGGCCGCGCCGTTCCCGTTGGTGGGTGAGCACGCCGGAGATGGTGCCAACGCGAGGGGCGCCAAGGCCTAGCGACTCCAGTCGATGACGTACTGCTGGTCGCGCATCAGCGGAACCACCTTTTTCTTGGGCATGATGAGGTCCACTCGCTCCACCCGAACATCGGGCTGGGTTTCGGCGATGTACACGCGGTCGATATGAACTACCGCCTCCGGGGAGGAGAACTGGGCCGGCCCCACCTGCCCGCCGAAGTGATCCGACCGGCCGAAGGCGATGTGCAGTCCCAGCTTCTCGTCCAGCAGCAGCTCGCCGATGGGTTTGATGTCCAGCTCGGCCAGCACGCCCAGCCCCAGCTCGGCGAGGTTGGCGTAGGCCGGCTCGGCGACGATCGCCGCCGCCTCCCGGCGGGCGCGTTCGCCGTCGCCCAGCACCTCGACGGCGCGGTTGTGCTCGATGCGGTAGACCACCACCTCGCCGGTCTCGAACTGCACCGGCAGCTCCCCCTGGCTCGAGGACGGGTCGCCCTCCCGTTCCCCTTCGTAGGGGACGATGTACGCCTCGCCCGAGGGCAGGTTCCCCGCCACCCCCGGGATGGGGAGCAATCCGCCGGAGGCGTGGGCGTGCCGATACCGCAGATCCAGCGTGAGCCGGGCCGTGCCGCCCGGGTGGCGGAAGTCAATTTCCGCCGCCTCGGCGCGGGTCAGCAGGTCGGCCAGAATCTCCACCCGGCGGTTGATTTCGCCCCAGTCCAGGCGCAACGCGGGAATCATGGCGGGGGTGAACCCGGGCATGGTGGCGGCGCGAATCGGGTAGGAACGGGCCGCCACCTTCAAAGGGGCGGTGGCGGAAAAGCGCGTCAGTGCGATGAGGATGGGGTGAGTGAGGTAGATCTCGGCAAAGGGCACGGCGGTGGCGGGATCCAGCTCGTCGGCGCTGGCGGGCAGCTCACCCCCGCTGTGGACCCAGGCGGTGGCGGGCAGGTCGCCGTTGTTGGTGCGCACGTTGCGGTAGAGCACCAGGTGGGTTTCAAGGCCCGTGGAGGCCTGGCGCGCGGCTAGCTCCGCCGCCCAGTCCGCCGCAATCTCCCGGCGTTGTCGCCAGGAAGGAGTGTCGGGGACCTCCTTGTCGGGCAGGTCCACCAGAATGGCCAGGCCGCGCTCGTGGGGCGCCGGCCGAAACACCCGTCGGATCAGTGAAAACAGCTCGTCGCCCGAGAGTCGCTCGGTCATCGCAACCTCCCGCCGGCATGGTGACGCATCGGCGCCCCGCTGTCGAGATGCTGCCACCGGTCGATTGCACGAAGCGGGTGAAAGTGACTCATTGCGCTGCAATAGCAGCCTCTGCAGCCTTGCAAATTGACGAGTTTTGCTGGACAATGCCCGCCACCAGGAGGGTGGCTGGCGCGATGATCACCGAGCAACGACGGTTCCCGCGAATCCCCTCGGAAAACACCGTGCTGGTCAAGAGCGCGGGTGAGGGGGCCGAGGAGGGGTTCGCCAGAACCACGGTCATGGGGCTGGGTGGGTGCAGTTTCGTGACCGACACGCCGCTGCAACCCGAGGAGCGAGTGGAGGTGTACATCGCGGTGCGCGGCAAGGTGGTCGTCGCCCTGGGCCGGGTGGTGTGGACCGCCGAACGCCCGGATGGTCGGCGCGAGGCAGGCATCGAATTCCTGGAGATCACCGACGAGGATCGCCAGGTGGTGGAGGACCTCTTCAAGCCCGTCGAGGAGCCCGTCTAGGACTCTCCTCCCGCCGCGGGGATCACCGCGGCGCCGGCGGCGCGAAACGCCCGCGCCACCCCGCCCACCCCCAGCTTGACCCCGCCGAAAACCCGGGAGACGATGATTCCCCCCTCCAGCTCGTGGTGGCGCAACAGCTCCAGCAACACCCGGCCGGGGTGACCCACCTCGCCGTCGTCCCGCGAGGCCTCGACGATCCCTCCCGAGCGCTCCCGCCAGCGCGCCGCCCAGCAGTGGTGGCGGGCCTTGCGGTAAAGCGCCCGGTGCTGGGCGACGGCGAGCTCGATGTCGCCCTCCGAGGCGACGGGGAAGAGACGCGCAAAAAAGCGCGACCGCTCGACGGTGAGCTTCGCCTCGGCGACGGCGCTGACTCGCACCCTGGCATGGTAGAGGAGAGGCGCCGAGGACGTACAAGGGAGGAGAGGGAGTGCCCCTCTTCACCTCCACTCGGGGAAGAGCACGCTGATACTCTCGCGGTGGTGGATGCGGCGAATGGCCTCGGCGAACAGCGGCGCCACCGACACCACCCGCACCTTGGGGGAGAACTGCACCGGCTGGTTTTCCACCGTGTCGGTGACCACCAGCGTCTCGATGGGCCCGGCGTCCAGGCGGGCCATGGAGTTGGGGGCGAAGACGGCGTGGGTGACGGCGGCCAGCACGGCGCCGGCGCCGCGCTCGAGCAGCGCCTCGGCGGCGGCGTTCAAGGTGCTGGCGGAGATGGTGAAGTCGTCGACGATCAGGGCGGTGCGGTCACGCACCTCGCCGATGATCTCCACCGAGGTGACCCGCTCGTCGTGCCCCTCCCGCACCTTGTCGGCGATGACCAGCGGGGCGCCCAGGTGGGAGGCGTAGCGGCGGGCCTTCTTGGCGAAGCCGGCGTCGGGGGCGACCACCACGAAGCCGTCGGGGAGGAGGGGGCGCACGGCATCGCAGAGGATGGGCAGGGCGTAGAGGTCGTCCACGGGGACGCGGAAGAACCCCTGGATTTGCGGGGCGTGCAGGTCCATGGTGACCAGGCGGTCGGCCCCCGCCGCCTCGATGGCGTCGGCGCACACCCGCGCCCGGATGGAGACCCGCGGCTCGTCCTTCTTGTCCCCCTTGGCGTAGGAGAAGTACGGCACCACCGCGGTGACCGAGGCGGCCGAGGCGCGCTTCAAGGCGTCGATCCAGAAGAGCAGCTCCATGAAGGTGTCGTTGGCGGGGAAGGCGGTGGTCTGCACCACGTAGGTGTGGCGCCCGCGCACGTTGGTGAGCACCCGCACGAAGAGGTTGCCCTCGGAAAAGCGCAGGGTTTCGCCGGCGGCCACCGAGATGCCCAGAGCCTCGGCAATGCGGCTGGCCAGGCGCCGGCTGCCGGAGCCGGCGAAGAGCAGGATGGCGTCCTCCTGCTGCCCACGCCAGGACGCCTCGGGTGCCGTGTGGAGCCCCACGGCGGGAGTGTAGCTGAAGCTGCCGTCCGCGGCGCCGGTCGGCGGTGATAGGCTGCACCCATGGCCGTTCCCGGATGTGGAGGGACAGATCGCCGGTCTGGCGAGCCCGCGGGGTGGGGTGGAGCGACGGGGCGGCGAGGGCAGGGGGTCGGGGGGAGGGGGCGGTGCTGAGCGCCATCGACCGTCTCGGCGCGCGGCTGCTGGCAGGGGGACGCTACGCGGGCTTTCTCCTGGCCTTCGTCTACCTGGCGTTCAAGATGCTGTGGGTGGGGCGCCGCCAGGGCATGCCGGAGGTGGTGCGGCAGACATTGCTGCAGGTGTACTTCACCGGCGTGCAGGGGATCGTGCCGGTGTCCGGGCTGGCGGTGGTCACCGGGGTGGTGGCGGTGGCCTACGGGTTGGGGGTGGTGCAGCCGCTGGCGGCCGGGGAGGGACTGGGGCGCCTGCTGGTCGCCCTCGTCCTCTCCGAAGTGGGTCCTCTGCTCACCGCCGGGGTGGTCATCGTGCGGTCGGTGACCGCCATCGCCGCGGAGCTGGGAGTGATGCGCGTGCAGCGGGAGATCGAGGCGCTGGAGGTGATGGGCATCTCCCCCATCTTGCACCTGGTGACGCCGCGGCTGCTGGGTGGACTGGCCGCCCTGGCAGCGCTCAACGTGGTGTTTGCCGCCGTCGCCGTGGCGGCCGGCGTGGCGACGGCGGCCTGGCTCGGACCGGTGGCCCCCGAGGCGGTACGGCTGGCGGTGCTGTCGGCCCTGTCGCCCCAGCAGGTGGGCCTGCTGGCGGCGAAGGTCGCGATCGGGGGCATGGCGGTGCTCGCCATGGCGTGCTACCACGGGATGGAGGTGGAGGCCTCTCCCACCGAGGTGCCGGTGGCGGTGTCCCGGGCCGCGCTGCGGTCGCTGGTGGTGCTGGTGATCTGGCACGCCAGCGTCTCCCTGGGGGTGCTGGCGAGCGGGGTGGTGTGGCCCTGGGGGGCGCGGTGACCGCTCCGTCGGGGTGTGCGGCGGTGTTGCGACTGTCCCCCCATGTGGCGGTGGCGGTGGAGGGGGCGCCCTGGGAGATCGAGGAGGTCGAGGCCTGCGCCGGCCATTGGCTGCTGTTCGCGCCGGCCGGGGACAGTGGGGGAGTGGATGTGGCCCCGGCGGTGGCGCGGCTGCTGGCGACGCTGGCGGCTCCCCTGCGGGGGTCGGTGGCGATCCTGGGGCAGGACCCGCAGCGGCTGTCCTACCCGCAGGTGCAGGAGCTGCGCCGGCGCGTCGGCCTGGTGCAGGGGTGGGGTGGCCTGCTGTCCAACCGCAGTCTGCGGGAGAATGTGGCGTTGCCAGCGCTGGTGCATGGGCTGCCGGGCGGCGCCGAGGCCGGGGCAGCGGCGGCCGAGATGATGGCCAGGCTGGGCCTCGGGCACCTGGCGGAGGCGCGGCCGCACCAGGTGGATCGGCTCTCGGCCTGGCGAGCGCGGGTGGCGCGGGCGCTGATGCTGGATCCGGCCTGGTTGGTGCTGGAGGGAATCGGAGACTGGACCCCAGGCGGCAGCGCCGCATGGAGTTTGCTGGAGCACGCGGTGGATCGAGGTGCGGCGCTGGCTGTCTGTCTGTCGCGGCCGGCGCCGGCGTTCGAGCAGTGGCTGCGGGGCCGGGGAGGGCGGGTGGTAGGGTGCCGACCGGCTGCCGCCGAGGTTACCGGGGGAGGGGAGGTACGGCGGTGAGGATTCTTCTCTCGCGGCGGGAGCGCCTGGCGGGGGTTTTCCTGCTCGCCACGGCGGCGTTGGCGCTGGCCTTCGTGCTGGCCGGGGCGATGCAACGGCGCTGGTTCGAGCCGCGCTGGCGCCTGTCCACGGTGATCCAGCGGGGGGAGGGGCTGCGCCCGGGCTCTCCGGTCCTGCTCTCGGGGATCGACGTGGGGCGCATCGGGACCGTGGAGCTGCGGGAGGACGGGCGAGTGGAGGTGGAGCTGGTGGTTCTGGCGCGCCACGGCCGGCGCCTGGGCGAGGGGACGCGGGTGGTGGTGCGGCGGCTGGCCGGGATCGGCGAGAAACGGCTCCACCTGCAGCCCGCCCCACCCGGGGCGGCGCCCCTGCGGGAGGGCGCCGTGCTCGCGGCCGAGGAGCCGGTGGACCTGCTGGATGCGCTGACCACCATCGATGTGGGCCGGCACCTCCAGACGGTGGACCGCGCCATGGTGAGCGTCGAGGGGCTGCTGGCGCGCCTGAGCGAGCAGCAGGGGGTGGATCGCCTCCTCTCTTCCCTCGACCGCGTACCGGACCTGGTCGAGAAGTTGGACCGTCTGCTCGGCGACCTGCACGCGCCGCTGGTAGGGGTGCTGGGCGAGCCGGCCTTGACCGGCACGTTGCGCGGCGCCGATGCGCTGCTCAACGACCCGGCCACCGTTGCTGCGGTGCACGGCGCCGCGGCGGGGCTGGAGCGGCAGCGGCTGGATCGGCTGCTGGCGCGCAGCGAGGCGGTGCTCGAGAGCCTGGAGGAGGTCCTGGCACCCGGCGGGCACCTGCGGGGAACGCTGGCCGGCGCCGATCGGGTGCTGGCGGACGAACGGCTGGATCGGCTGCTCGTCTCCCTGGAACGGCTGGCCGCCGACGAGCGCTTGCCGCGCCTGCTGGAGGACCTGGCGGTGCTGGCCCGGCAGGGCGCCCGGGTGGGACCAGAGATTCCGGTGCTGGCGCAGGAGCTGCTCACCACCCTGAGGGAGGCGGTCATCGTCCTCAAGGCACTGCAGGCCTCCTGGCCACTGGCGGAGAAGGCGCGCCGGGCGCGGCAGGAGGTGGAGGTGCGGCCGACGCCGACTCGGCCATAGGTGAATCGCCTGCTCCTGCCCCGGGCGGCTTCGCTCGGGACGGCAACTGCGGTACCTTTGGCGGCGAGAAGGGAGGCTGCCCGATGGATCCGAAACAGCGCAGCGTGGTCTTGCTGGTGGTGGGGGCGCTGCTGGTGGTGATCTCCGCCACGGCCGACTTCCTCGGCCTGGGCGGAGCGCCGGGTTTTGGCTGGAAGCAGACGGCAGGGGTGGTGATGGGGGTGGTCCTGCTGGTTGCCGGAAGTGCTTCCCTGCGGCGGGGCGGGGAGTGAGGGCCTGGCAGGAGGGTTGCCCGCTATCTGACCCCCGCCGGGCCGCCGCCAGCGGCGCCGGTGGTGGAGGCAACGCGCCCGCCGGGGATGGTTGAATCTCGCCCGCGGTAAGAATTGACAAAAAGGCTATACCAGGTACCGGGTGGGAACTGCTACCATCGCAGCTCCCGCTGGCCCGGACGAGGTCGGCGGGGCCCAAGGAGAGCTGCCCATGACCCGACGACTGGCGATCCTCTTGACCATCGCGGTTGCCGCCGCAGTTGTGGCCGGACCGCCCGCCGCCGCCTGCACCAACATCCTGGTGAGCAGGGGAGCCTCGGCCGACGGCTCCACCATGATCACCTACGCGGCCGACTCCCACGATCTCTACGGCGAGCTGTACTTCGAGCCCGGGCGAGTGTTCGGTCCCGGCGCCATGCGCGACATCTACGAGTGGGACACCGGCAAGTTCCTGGGGCGCATCCCCCAGGCTCCGGTCACCTATACCCGGGTGGGGAACATCAACGAACACCAGGTGGCCATCGGCGAGACCACCTTCGGCGGCCGCAAGGAGCTCAAGGGACCCGCCGGCATGATCGACTACGGGTCGCTGATGTACATCGCCCTGGAGCGGGCGAAGACGGCCCGCGAGGCCATCAAGGTGATGACCGACCTGGTGGCCGAGTTCGGCTATCACTCCTCCGGCGAGTCGTTCTCCATCTCGGACCCCAACGAGGTGTGGCTGCTGGAGATGGTCGGCAAGGGGGAGGGCGAGAAGGGGGCGGTGTGGGTGGCCCGGCGCGTCCCGGAAGGGTTCATTTCGGCCCACGCCAATCAGGCGCGCATTCGCCAGTTCCCCCTCAACGATCCGCAAAACACCATGTACTCCAAGGATGTCATTTCCTTTGCCCGGCAGAAGGGGTGGTTCGAGGGCAAGGACGAGGAGTTTTCTTTCGCGGATGTCTATGCGCCGCTGGATTTTGGCGGCGCTCGCTTCTGCGAGTCGCGGGTGTGGAGCGTCTTCCGCCGCGCCGCCCCCTCCCTCAACCTCGGCGTGGAGTACGCCGACGGCTACAACCTGGGGATGCGCCTGCCGCTGTGGATCAAGCCCGACGCCAAGCTCTCCGTGGCCGATGTCATGGCGTTGATGCGCGACCACTTCGAGGGCACGCCCCTGGACCTGACCCAGGACGTGGGCGCGGGCCCCTTCGCCTGCCCCTACCGCTGGCGGCCCATGACCTGGGAGGTGGACGGCGGCAAGTACGTGCACGAGCGTGCCATCTCCACCCAGCAGACGGGGTTCTCCTTCGTCACCCAGTCGCGCAGCTGGTTGCCCAACCCCATCGGCGGGATCATCTGGTTCGGCCTGGATGACACCTACTCCACCGTGTACGTCCCCATGTACGCGGGTATCCGCGCCGTGCCCAGGACCTTCGCCGAGGGGGTGGCGTCCATGACCACCTTCTCCTGGGACAGCGCCTTCTGGGTGTTCAACTGGGTGGCCAATTACGCCTACTCCCGCTACAAGGACATGATCGTGGATATCCAGACGGTGCAGCGGGAGCTGGAGGGGCAGTTCCTCGCCGACCAGAAGGCCATCGAGGAGAAGGCGCTGGCCCTCCACCGGCAGGCGCCCGAGCTGGCGCGGGAGTTTCTGACCCAGTACTCGGTGACGGCCGGCGACATGGTCACCGCGCGCTGGCGCAAGCTGGGCGAGGCGCTGCTGGTCAAGTACATGGACGGGAACGTCAAGAACGAGTACGGCAAGCCCACTCACCCGCGCTACCCCGACGACTGGTACCGGCGCATCGTCCGCGAGCGGGGTGACGCCATCAGGCAGGCCCCTTAGGGAGGCGAGGCGACGGTGGACCGTCCTTCCCAGGAGCAACCGCCCGCACCGCTGGTGTGGCGCCAGGCGGCGGTGCTGGGCAGCCTGTGGGCGGCCTCCGAGATCCTCCTGGGCAGCTTCCTGCACAACCTGCGGGTGCCCTTGCGCGGGCACGTCTTGACCGCGATTGCCATCGCCATCCTGGCCGGGGGGTCGCGGCTGTGGCGGCAGCGGGGGGTGGTGTGGCGCGCCGGACTCATCGCCGCCGCCATGAAGTCGGTGTCTCCCTCCGCCGTGCTGCTGGGGCCCATGGTGGCCATCGCCATGGAGGGGTTCCTGTTCGAACTGGGCCTTGCCCTGGCGCGGGGCGGCCTTCGGGGCGCGGTGCTGGCCGGGGCGCTGGCCATGTCGTGGACCTTCGCTCACCAGGTGGGCAGTCTCCTCATCACGTACGGCCTCAATCTTGTGGAGGTGTACACCCGCCTGGTGGCGCTGGCCGAGCAACAGCTGGGGCCGATCCCGCTGGGCGCCTGGGGCCCGCTGACCGCCCTGGCGGTGCTCAACCTGGTGGTGGGGGCGGTGGCCGCTGCCCTGGGGTGGCGGGCGGCGGGCCAGCCCGTGGCCGCGGTGGCGGGGACGATGGGAGGGACACCCCAGGCGTTTCCGGCGCCGCGCGCCCGCACCCCCATCACCCCGCACCTGGGGGCGCTGGTGGCGGTGGCGGCGGCGCTGCCCCTCGGCTTGCTGGCGCTGGCCCGCCTGCCCTTGCCCTCTGGCGCCGCGGTGGTGGCCGCGCTTTTGGGACTGGGAGCGTTGCGTTGGGGGAAGGCGCTCCAACGATTGGCGAAACCACGCTTCTGGGTGGGCATCCTGCTGCTCACCGGGGTGACGGCGGTGGCGTTCCAGGTGGGCAGAGCGGGGCCGGAGGCGGCTCTCGAGGGGCTGCGGGTGGCGGCGGTCATGACCCTGCGCGCCATGCTGGTCACCGCGGGCTTCGCCGCCGTGGGGGTGGAGCTGGCCAACCCCCGCCTGCGTCGCTGGCTGGCCCGCTGGGGAGCCGGGCGGCTGCTGGCCGCCGGTGAAACGGCCTTCGCCACCCTGCCGGCGGTCATTGCTGCCATGCCGCCGGCGCGCACCATGCTGCGCCACCCGGTGGGCGCCGTGGGCGCCCTGGTGCAGCGCCTGGACGCATGGCTACTGCAGCTGGATGAGCAAATTCCGCCGGCACGGGCGGTGATCATCACCGGGGAAACCGGCAGCGGCAAGACGACGCTACTGACCGAGGTGGTGGCGGCGCTGCGGGCGCGGGGGGTACGCCTGGGAGGGTTGCTGGCGCCGGGGAGCTGGCGGGACGGCCGGAGGTGGGGGTTCGAGGTGGTGGACCTGGGTTCGGGTCACCGGGAACCCCTGGCTGCCCGCGAGGGCCCACCCGACTGGCTGCCCGCCGGGGGGTTCCGGGTCAGCCCGGCGGGGCTGGAGGTGGGGCGGGCGGCCCTGCGCGCCGCCCGGGAGGGCGGCGCCCAGGTGGTGATCGTGGACGAGGTGGGCCCCTGGGAGCTGGCCGGGCGTGGCTGGGCAGCGGAGCTGGATGCCCTCGCTGCCGCGCCGCCGCCCCTGCTCCTGCTGGTGGTACGGCGGGCGAGCCTGGAGGCGGTGCTGGCCCGCTGGCGCCTGGTGGCGCTGGCGGTATACCCGGTGCCGGGGAGCGATCCCGGGAAGGTGGCGGGCGAGGTGGCGCGGGTGGTGGAGGGCGAGGACGCCACCGCGCCCGGCGGCGTCTGCCCGGAGCAGCGCCCGGGCCCGCCCATCGACCCTGCAGGCAGTCAACCTCCAGAGCAACTCGGGCGCCCTGGCGGCACCCGGTGACGCCAGCGCCTCACCGGAGTTTCATCCCTCGTTGGTCCGGTCCCAACCGGGTGGGCAACTTGACAGTAACGGGGTGTTGGTTTAGCATTTTCGCCCCTCTGGGTGGGGTCTTCCCGCACGGGACTCTTCGCCATCTGGGAAGGGAAGCGGAGACATCATGAAGACGTACGTGCCGAAACAGGGTGAGGTGCAGCACGACTGGTACGTCGTGGACGCTGCCGACGTGGTGCTGGGGCGCCTTTCTACCACGGTGGCGACGCTGCTGCGGGGCAAGCACAAGCCGGAGTTCACCCCCGGCGATGACGTGGGGGACTACGTCATTGTCCTCAACGCCGAGCGCGTCAAGCTGACCGGCAAGAAGTGGGACTCCAAGAGCTACTACCGCCACTCGGGTGACCCCGGCCACCTGAAGGAGGTGACCGCCCGCAGGATGCGGGACACGCACCCCGAGCGGATCGTCAAGTTCGCGGTGTGGGGCATGCTGCCGAAGAACCGACTCGGGCGCAAGTTGCTCAAGAAGCTGAAGGTCTATGCCGGGCCCGAGCATCCCCACCAGGCGCAGCAGCCCCAGGCGATCAAGGTACGAGGGTAAGGAGGTCAGGTCGTGGCAACGATTCAGTACTACGGCACCGGGCGGCGCAAGACGGCGGTGGCGCGCGTTTACCTGCGGCAGGGGAGCGGTCAGGTGACCGTCAACTCCCGCACCTTCGACGACTATTTCCCCAATCGCGTGTTGAAGATGATCATCCGCCAGCCGCTCCTGATCACCGAGACCGCCGACAAGTTCGACATCTACATCAAGGTCAACGGGGGCGGGGCGGCGGGTCAGGCCGGCGCCATCCGCCACGGCCTGTCGCGGGCGCTTTTAGAGTTCAACCCCGAGCTGCGCGGCCGCCTGAAGAGCGCGGGCTTCCTGACCCGCGATGCCCGCGAGGTGGAGCGCAAGAAGTACGGCCAACCCAAGGCGCGGCGGCGCTTCCAGTTCTCCAAGCGTTAGCCCGGGCCGGGAGAGAAGAAGGAAGGAGAAGAGTTTCGTGGCATCCATCACCATGAAAGAGCTGCTCGAGGCTGGCGTCCATTTCGGTCACCAGACCCGGCGCTGGAACCCGAAGATGCGCCCCTACATCTTCGGCAAGCGCAACGGGATCTACATCGTTGACCTGCAAAAGACGCTGCAGCTCTTTGAAGAAGCCTCGGAGTTCGTGCGCGACGTGGCCGCCTCCGGCGGCACCATCCTGTTCGTCGGCACCAAGCGCCAGGCCCAGGACGTGGTGCGCGAGGAGGCCGGGCGGTGCGGCATGTTCTACGTCGCCAACCGCTGGCTCGGTGGCACCCTCACCAACTTCGTCACCGTGCGCCGCTCGGTGGAGCGCTTCAAGGACATCGAGCGGCAGCTGGCCGATGCCGACTCCCAGCTCACCAAGAAGGAGCGCATCTCCCTGGAGCGGCAGCGCGCCAAGATGGAGAAGAACCTCGGCGGCATCCGCGACATGGAAGCCCTCCCCGACGTCATCTTCGTCATCGACACCAACCACGAGCACAACGCCGTGCACGAGGCCAACCGTCTCAACATCCCGGTGGTGGCCGTGGTGGATACCAACTGCGACCCCGACCAGGTGGACTACCCCATCCCCGGCAACGACGACGCCATCCGGGCCATCAAGCTGTTCACCTCCCGCATCGCCGACTCCGTGCTGGAGGGGCTGGCCATGGTGGAGGGCCGGGAGGGCGGGGTGCCCCTGCCGCCGCGCCCGCCGCGGCCGCAGGAGAACATGGAAGAGCTGCTGGTGCCGTCCCTCGACGAGGCGTTCGAGGACTTCGACGAGCGCGAGCTGTACGCCAAGGACTGACGAGCGACCTGGCACGAGGGTCGCGCGCGACGGGCCAGGGGCGGCGAGCATCCTGGCCCTTTCCACGGAGGGTGCGATGACGATCACGGCGCAGGCGGTGAAGGAACTGCGTGAGCGAACCGGGGCCGGCATGATGGACTGCCGGCGAGCCCTGGAGGAGGCCGGCGGCGATCTGGACGAGGCCGCCAAGGTACTGCGCAAGAAGGGTCTGGCAGCGGCGGCCAAGAAGGCCGGGCGCACCGCCAAGGACGGACTGGTGGTGGTGCACACCGAGCCGGACGGCTCGCGGGTGGCGGTGCTGGAGCTCAACTGCGAGACCGACTTCGTGGCCCGCACCGAGCGCTTCCAGGCCTTCGCTGCGGCCCTGGCGGCGCAGGCGGCGGCCGACGGCACCGGCGACGCGGCGGCGCTGCTGGCCCGGCCCAAGGCGGGCGACAGCGAGCACACCGTCGCCCAGGCGCTGGCCGGCGAGATCGCCACCATCGGCGAGAACATGCTGCTCTCCCGGGTCGCGCTGCTGGACGCCGAGCCGGGTTTCCAGCTGGGGTCCTACGTCCACATGGGGGGGAAGATCGGTGTGGCGGTGAAGATCTCCGACAACGCCGACGAGGAGACCGTCAAGGACGTGGCCATGCACATCGCCGCCGCCGAGCCGCGCTTCGTCAGCCGCGAGGACGTGCCCGAGGCGGTGCTGGCGGAGGAGCTGGAAGTCGCCAAGGCCCAGGCCGAGGCCACCGGCAAGCCTCCCCAGGTGGCGGAGAAGATCGCCCAGGGCAAGCTGGGCAAGTTCTACGAGCAGGCCTGCCTCATCGAACAGCCCTTCGTGAAGAACCCCGAGCAGAAGGTCGCCGACATGCTCAAGGAGCGCGGCGGAGTGACGGTCAAGTCCTTCGTGCGCTTCCGCCTCGGCGAAGGGGTGGCGGCGGAGGGGGCGTGAGCGCCACCCCGGTCTACCGGCGGGTGCTGCTGAAGCTGTCGGGGGAGGTGCTGATGGGCAACCAGCCCTTCGGCATCTCCTCCGAGGTCATCCCGCCGCTGGCCGGGGAGCTGGCCGAAGTGCACGGCCTGGGGGTGGAGACCGCCATCGTCATCGGCGGTGGCAACATCATCCGCGGCATTCAGGCCTCGGAGAAGGGGCTGGACCGGGTGACCGGCGACCTCATGGGGATGCTGGCCACCGTCATCAACGCCCTGGCCCTGCAGGACGCCCTGGAGCAGCGGGGGGTGGCCACGAGGGTGCAGACCGCCATCGAGATCCGCCAGGTGGCCGAGCCCTTCATCCGGCGGCGGGCCATCCGGCACCTGGAAAAGGGGCGGGTGGTGATCTTCGCCGCCGGCACCGGCAACCCCTTCTTCACCACCGACTCGGCGGCGGCCCTGCGGGCCTCGGAAATCCGCGCCGACGCCCTCCTGAAGGCCACCAAGGTGGACGGCCTCTACACCGCCGACCCCAACCGCGAGGCCGGCGCCACCCTGGTCAAGACCGCCGACTATTCGTACCTGTTGCAGCACTCCCTCAAGATCATGGACGCGGCGGCCGTCTCGCTCTGCCAGAACTCCTCGATCCCCATCCGCATCTTCAACATCCGCGTGCCGGGCAACATCAGGCGGGTGGTCCTGGGCGAGGACGTGGGCTCCCTGGTCTCCCGCCAGTCGTAGCCTCGCTCCGCCGGGTCGGCAGGGCGCGGCAGGAGCGCCTCACCCCCACGGGCACCGCTGTCTCCTCCGACTCCCTCACCTTCGCCGCCGACACGGCAGCCGTGGAAGCGAAAGGCTCCCGCCGGCTCCGGGTCCCGTCCCTGGAGAGCCCGCGAGTTGCCTTCCTGCTCTCGCTCTCGTCCACTGCTGGGGTACACCTTCCCCTCTTGGAGGCTGGGAGGGTCCACGCAGGGCCAGGACGCGGTTCTTCGGGTCAGGATGACGCTACGGTACGAACTTGAAGAGCAATCCGACGATGGCCAGCAGAACGGTGAACTGCAGCCCCACCAGCCACCACACGCGCACGCCAAGTTCCTTGAAGCGCTCCTCCCACAGAGTCTGCTGCTGGTTGAGGCGGGTCTCCCAGCGCTCGTCCAGGTGCTGGAGCTGACTCAACAGCAGGGTGAAGCGATGCTCCTGCTTTTCATCCTGGGAGCTCGAGCGCCGGTCCCAGCGCTCCGCCAGGGTCCCGATACGTTCGGTGAGTTCGGTGAAGCGCCGGTCCCAGCGCCCTTCGGCCTGGGCCTGACGGTCGGCGAGTTCGGCGGAGCGGACGTCCCATTGTTTCCCGAGGGTCTCGATGCGGTCGGCGAGTTCGGCAAACCGCCTGTCCCAGCGCCCCTCGGCCTCAGCCTGGCGGTCTGTTAGCTCTTCAAAGCGTGTGTCCCAGCGCCCCTCGGCCTGAGCCTGACGGTCGGCGAGTTCGGCGAACCGCGCGTCCCACTGTTTCCCGAGGGTCTCGATGCGGTCCGCGAGTTCAGCAAACCGCCTGTCCCAGCGCCCCTCGGCCTGAGCCTGACGGTCGGCGAGTTCCGCGAAGCGGACGTCCCATTGTTTCCCGAGGGTCTCGATGCGGTCGGTGAGCTCGGCAAACCGCCTGTCCCAACGCCCTTCGGCCTGGGCCTGGCGGTCTGTTAGCTCTTCAAAGCGTGTGTCCCAGCGCCCCTCGGCCTGAGCCTGACGGTCGGCGAGTTCGGCGAACCGCGCGTCCCACTGTTGCCCGAGCGTCTCGATGCGGTCGACCAGTTCGGCAAAGCGTCTGTCCCAGCGCTCTTCCAGGCGGGCCAGACGGGCCTCCCAGGTCTGGTCCAGACGCTGCAGCTGGTCCTCCACGCGGCCGAGGCGCTCGGAGATCTGGTCCAGCTGGCGGGAGAGCTGCTGGGCGAAACGTTCCTGCCCCTCCTTCCACCCCTCCAGGTGGGCGAGGCGCTCGGCCAGCTGCTCCAGCGGGGCGGCGGTAGCCATGGCAGCATCCTAACACGGGGACTGGCGGCGGGAAAGCGTGACGCGCCAGCGATAACGGGAGAGGAAAGAGAGGGTTCCCGTGAAAAAGCACCGCCTCAGCCGGAGGCTTTGGGGGATTGGGCGGCGCAGGGGAACGGCGCGGATGGGATGTCCAGCTCCCGGGGGGTGAGGCCTTGTGGGCGCTGGCAACACCGCCGCCGGTACTCCCCGCCCTCTGATGGAGGTCGCCACTGAATGATCGACCCGCGCCGAATCACCTGGCCAGGTTGACATCGATCTTCAACTATGCGTGACGTGTCTTTTCTTCTAGAGCCTCGAAATTGCGACGAACTCTCACGAGTGATCACCTTCTTGACAATACGAGTGTCGGCGGCTATCCTCCCACTACCAAGCCAAGGTAGGGGGACGATCACGATGGGCTGGAAGCACCTGCGCACGACGATCATGGCCGGCACAGGAGTTGCTCTCTCCTCTTCTCTTCTCTTCTCTTCCTTCACTGAGTAGCCCTCGGGAGCCTTCGCCCGGTGACACCCCACGCTGGCTCTGGGTGGGGCAACAGCAGGGGGTGGCGAAGCTCAATGAATCGTCGCGGCTCGCCCTGGTGCTGCCGGAGCCCGGGGCCGCGGCGCTGGCCCTGGATCGCGTGACGGAGGTGGTGTGGGTGGCTCGGGGGACGCGCCTGGCGGGGTACTCCTTCGCGGGCGAGCGGATCGCCGAGCTGGCCTTACCTGACGACCTGACCGCGCGGGCGCCGGTGTTCCTGGAGGCATGGGAGCGGGACGGCACCCTGTGGTTGGCCGCTGGAGATGAGCTGTGGCGTTATTCCTCCCAGGCAGCGCCGCTCGGCCGCTGGCCGCTACCCGGTCGGGCCAGTGCAGTCGCCCTGGAGCAAACCGCTGGCCTGCTGTGGATTGGCGTTCCCGGCTGGCTGCTGTACCTGGACGCCGCCTCGGGGCGCGAGCTGGGCCGGATCGCCCTGCCGGCGGCGCCCCGCAGCGTGGCGGTGGGCCCCCAAGGGATCGTCGTGGTGGCATTGCCGGACCAGCTGCGCGCCTTCGAGCAGGGCCACCTGGTGTGGCAGTTCCCCTGCGTCGATCCTCGCGAGCTCGCGTCTGCCCCCCAGGGGGTGTGGGTGCGACACGAACAGCACCTGGCGCTGGTCAGCCAGCAGGGAAAGCTGCTGTGGTCGCAGGCCCGCCCCCAACTGATGGTGGCCCGGGCCATAGCGGCGAGTCCCCGCAGCGGGGTGCTGTGGCTGGTTGCTCCCCGGCAGGCGTGGGCGGTGGCTCCCGACGGCGCGGATCTGGCGCACGTCACCTTGCCTGACCTGGGGGAGGCCGGGGCGTTCCGGCTCTACGTGGACGTCTTTCCCCCCGAGGTGTCGCTGCTGGCGCCTGCCGACTGCACCGCCCAGTCGCGCCCGCGGGTGGAGGTGAGTCTCGCCGACCACGGTTCTGGGGTCCCCGAGGCGGGGCTGGAGCTGTGGGTGGACGGGGTCCGACATCCCGCAGCGTGGGAGCTGGGCGAAGGGCGCGCCTGGACGCAGCTTCCGGCGGACCTGGAGGAGGGCGAACACCACCTGGAGGTGGTGGCGTCTGACGCCGAGGGGAACCAGGCGCGCGCCGAGCAACGGCTCACCGTGGATCTCACCCCTCCCGCCTTCAGGGAGCTCGCGCCCCCGGACGGAGTGTTCGTGCCGACGCACCAGCTCACCGTCAGCGGCCGTCTGTCCGAGCCTGCCACCCTGCGGGTCAACGGCCTGGAAGTGCCGGTTGACCGTGATGGCAGCTTCGCCACCCTGGTCACCCTGGTGGAGGGTGCCAACCAGCTGATGCTCTCGGCCTCCGACTGCGCCGGTCACAGCACCTCGGTGGTGCTCACCATCACCGCCGACACCGTCGCCCCCGCGCCGGTGGTTCTCGCTCTGGTGCGCGCTCAACTCACCGGGAACACCGCCACCATCGTCGGTCAGGCCGGGGCAGCGGAAGCGTGGGCGACACTGGAGGCGACCAACACCTCCACCGCCGGGGTGGTCGTTGCCCCGGTGGAGGCGGATGGGAGCTTTTCCCTGGAGCTCGCGGCCCGGGCCGGCGATCTCGTGACCCTTGTCGTGCGCGACCGAGCGGGCAACACCTCCGAGGGGCGCCAGCTGACGGTTGCCGGCATCGTCATCCCCCCCGACCCCGCCGACGTGGCCCCTCCCCTGGACGAGACGGTACCCACAGGCTTCGCCGCCGCCTTCGGCTTCCTCTGGCAGGGTCCACACCCCGTGCAGTTTGACGTCGTTCCCGGTTTCATCGAGCCGCGGCGGGTGGTGGTGGTGCGCGGCCGGGTGCTCGATCGCCAGGGTGGACCCAAGGAGGGGGTCAAGGTCACCGTGCCGGGCCAGGCGGCGGCCGGCTACACCGCCACCCGCGCCGACGGGTGGTTTGACCTGGCGGTCAATGGCGGCGGGCACATCCGCGTGCTTTTCGAGAAGGGCGGGTTTCTTCCGGTGGAGCGGCACCTGGCCACCGCCTGGAACCAGGTGTACGTCCTGGAGCCGGTGGTACTCACGCCTCTGGACCCGGTGGCCAGCGAAGTCACCTTCGGGGCGGCGGCGGTGCAGGTGGCCACGGGCAGTCCCAGCCACGACGACGACGGCCAGCGCACCGCACGGCTGCTGGTGCTGCCCGGTACCACCGCCGAGCTCATCCTGCCCGACGGCACCCGGCAGCCGCTGTCCTCGGCCCACCTGCGCCTCACCGAGTACACCGTGGGCCAGGAGGGACCCGCCGCCATGCCCGCCCCCCTGCCCCCCAACGTGGCCTACACCTACTGTCTGGACGTGCGTCTCGACGAGGCCACCGGGGCGAGAAGCGTGCAGTTCTCCCGTCCGTTGCCCCTGTATCTGGAGAACTTTCTGGAGTTCCCCGTGGGCACCGGGCTGCCCCTGGGCAACTTCGTTCCCTCCACCGGCACCTGGAGACCCTACGACAACGGTGTGGTCCTGAAGATCGTGGGGGTGGACGGGGGTCTTGCCGCCGTCGACCTCACCGGCGACGGTCTCCCCGAGGGCCCGGGTGTTCTGGCGCAGTGGGGTTTCACCCCGGACGAGCTGGCCAAGCTGGCGGAGCTGGACGGGGTGGCGGCCGAGCTGTGGCGGGTGCTGCTGCCGCGCACCGGGGGCGGGGAGGCGGCGTACCGGGCAGCGACGGCCGCCGGCCCCGGCGGCGCCCTGGCCACAGCACCCCAGAACGAGCAGCCGCCAGACACAGGCTGGCCCTGGGACATCAATCTTCAGAAGTATTTCCCAGAACAGGCCGGGGCAGGCGGTCGCATGGCGGCCCAGCACGACGACCGTTGCCCGGGCGAGCACTGTGCCAGGGCCAGTTCGGTGGGCACCGGCCGGCAAGCGTTTGCAACCCACGTGGACGTTCATGGCGCCCCCTTCCAGCTGGTATACCGCTCCGACGGGCAGCCCGGCGCGGCGGCCGAACGCACGGCAGCGGTCCAGCTCACCGAGGCCAGCCCGCCACCTCCCCTCGAGGGCGTGATCCTGGACGTGGGCATCCTGGGGCGATGGTGGCGCCAGCGCTACCCGGCGGCGCCCAACCAATTGGTGGAAGTGACCTGGGACGGGCGGGACGCCTACGGCCGCCGGTGGGTGGGTCCTGCCATGATGACCGTGCGGGTGGGCTACGCCTACCGCCCGGTGTACCAGTCGACCCCTCGCTTCGGCTCCAACGGCAACGGCACGCGTATCACCTGGATGCCCACCCGTGACGAACTGGTGCTGTGGCGGGAGTTCGAGGTGCCGCTGACACAGGGGATCGACGCGGCCCACGGTCTCGGCGGCTGGCGGGCCTCCGTGCACCACACCCTCAACCCCGAACGAGGGGTCCTGTGGGGCGGGGACGGGCGGCGATGGGACGTGCGCTCGGCCCTGGACTTCGTGCTCCAGACCATCGCCGGCAACGGCCAGGTGGGTTGGGCGGTGGATGGCGCGGTGGCTACCGAGAGCCCCATGGGTGCCCCCCAGGATGTGGCCTTCGGACCCGACGGCAGCCTGTACGTCGGCACCTGCCCGCCGGTCCTCAACGGTACCGGTGAGCTGCTGCGCATCACCCCCGACGGAATCATGCGGGTGCTCGGCCCTCGCACCTGGGGGGGGTGCGTCAGCGGCCTCGACGTGGGTGCCGACGGCACGGTGTACTTCACCACCGTGGGCTACTGGTGGACCACCGCCGGCAACACGGCCTGGAAATACCCCCCCGGCGGCCCGGCGCAGCTCATCGCCGGGGGTGGGAACGCCAACTGCCCTCCCGACCGCGGCGATGGCGGTCCCTCCCAGCACTCCTGCCTCAGCGTGCCCTGGGACGCGGTGGTGGCCCCCGATGGGTCCATCTACATCTCCGAGGAGGGCACGAACCAGACGCGCGGCGGCCTGGTGCGCCGCATCGACCCCGGCGGCATCATCTCCACCTTTGCCGGCGGCGGGCAGCGGGGCTGGAACGATCGCAACATCTCCTGCGACGACACGGTGGAGGGGTACCCCGCCACCACGGTCTGCCTCACGATAGGAAACGGTGGTGGCGGGTTGGCTCTGGCTCCGGACGGCTCGCTGTGGATCGCCTCCCGGCCAGCCTCGCTCCTTCGCCGGGTGGACACCCAGGGGGTGATCTGGCGGGCCAGCAAGCCGTTCGCGTGGGTGGAGTACTGCGGCGAGAACCTCCCCGCCCGGGAGGTGTGCGTCAGCACCCCCATGCATGGCACCTTCGGCCCCGACGGGTCGTACTACGTGGGCGTGCGCAGCACCGCCCGCCGGGTGATCTGGCGCATCGGCCAGGACGGACGGGCCAGTTATGTCGCCGGGCAGGTGGCCGAAGACGAGGGCTCGGCGTGCTGGACCCCCGACGGGCAGCGCCCACGGGAGAGCCGCCTGTGCCCCATCAGCGGGGTGGCGGTGGACGGGCGCGGGCGGCTGGCCTTCAGCTACCCCAACCAGGCCCGCATTCGCCGCATCGGCATCCCGCTGGCCATGGCCAGCGGCGAACTGGGCTACCTCTTTCCCTCGCCCGATGGGGAGGAGGTGTACCTCTTCGACCCCACGGGTCGCCACCTGTGGACGAGGGACGCCCTCACCGGGGCACTGCGTTTCTCGTTCGCCTACGACTCCCAGGGGAGGCTTGTCAGCATCACCGACGGCAACGGCCTGACGACCAGCATCGCCCGGGCTGGCAACACCGTGACGATCACGGCGCCCCACGGCGAGGAAACCATCCTCACCCTCAACGGTGATGGCTATGCCACCGCCATCACCGCGCCCGGCGGAGTCACCCACGGCTTCACCTACGGCCAGGATGGTCTGCTGCTCGCAAAGACTGACCCGCGCGGGCACAGCGCCCAGATCGCCTATGACGCCAGGGGGCGGGTGGTGGCGGTGGTGGATGCCGCGGGTGGGGTGATGCAGGTCAGTCGTGCCGTCGTGGGCGACACCCAGGAGGTGACCTTCACCGAGCCATCCGGACGCACCACCACCTACCGGCAGAAGGTGGAGACCTCGGGCAAAGTGACCACCACCGTGCTGGACGGGGGATGCGGGTGCAGCGAAGGGGAGACCGTCCAGCACCCGGATGGCAGCACCGTCAGCACCGCGCGGGACGGCACCGTTACCACCACCACCACTCGTCCGGACCCGCGCCTGGGGGTGGTGGCGCCGGTGCTGGGGGAAAGCCGTACCCGCCTGCCCTCGGGGCTCACCCGCCGGGTGCAGGCCTCCCGCACCGTGGAGCTGGCGGAGCCGGGGAATCCTTTCTCCCTCACGCGGCAGACCGACACCGTGACGGTCAACGGCAAGGCCAGCACCACGGTGTACGAGCACCTGGGCGGGCAGCGGCGGCGGGTGCACACCTCGGCGGCGGGGCGGCAGCGGGTGGAGCTGCTGGACGAGCGGGGGCGGGTGGTGGGGCTCGCCATCCCGGGCCTCGCGGCGGTGCAGTACACCTACACCGCTGAGGGGCTTCTCTCCAGCATCGTCGAGGGGGGACGGGTGACCGGCTTTTCCTACGATGCTCTGGGACGGCTGGCCGGCGTCAGCGATCCCCTGGGGCGGGTGACGGGGTATCAGTACGACGCCGCCGGGCGTCTCGTCCGGCAGATCCTGCCCGATGGGCGGGAGATCCTCTTCACCTACGACGGAAGCGGCAACCTCACCTCCCTGACGCCGCCCAGTCGGCCGGCCCATGGGTTTGCCTACACCGCGGTGAACCTCCAGAGCGAGTACGCGCCACCGCCGGTGGGGCCGTGGGATCCGGCCACCCGGTACGCCTACGACGGCGACGGCAAGCTCACCCAGGTCCAGCGCCCCGACGGGCAGCAGGTGAGCTTCGCCTACACCGGGGAGGGCAAGCTCGGAAGCATCGCCTCGCCGCTCGGGAGCATCACCTTCAGCTACGACCTGCAGGGGAGACTGGCGAGCATCGTCACCCCCGACGGGCAGGGCCTCACCTGGGCCTACGATGGGTTTCTGGAGAAGAGGGTCACCTCGAGCGGCACCGTCCAGGGCACTCTGGAGCGGGTGTTTGACGCCGACTTTCGGGTGAGCCAGCTCAGACTCAACGGCCAGGCGCTGGCGAGCTTCGCCTACGACCCCGACGGGCTGCTCACTCAGGCGGGTCCCTTGAGCATCACCCGGCACCCCCAGACCGGCTTCTGGCTGGGCAGCACCGCCGGGGTGGTGGAGGAGGCGCGCAGCTACTCGAGCTTCGGGGAGCTCGAAAGTCAGGAGTGCAAGGCCAGCGGGGCGACGCTCCTGAAGATCCTCTACGAGCGGGACGGCCTGGGTCGCCTCGTGGCGAAGAGCGAGGAGCGGGCGTCGGGCCTCACCCGCTTCGAGTACGGCTACGACCAGGCCGGTCGGCTGGTCTTGGAGCGGAGGATCCTGCCCGCTGGGTCGTCCTTGCTGACCCAGTGGAGCTATGATGGCAACGGCAACCGGGTGAGCGAGATGAGGCCCGATGGGACGGTGGTGAGCGGAGCCTACGACGACCAGGACCGCATCCTGGCCTACGG
>Ga0226835_1000350_pt1 | contig 61063 bp, 42 predicted proteins | sample LAC_MetaG_1_FD_163627 | JGI IMG/M metagenome (GOLD analysis project Ga0226835, IMG submission 163627) | Anaerobic ammonium oxidizing microbial communities from anammox membrane bioreactor (MBR) in UC Berkley, California, United States -... | ecosystem: Engineered > Bioreactor > Anaerobic >...
ACCAGCAGTTGAGCTACATCAATGGACGGGTGCGACTCGTTCCCAAGCAACGCCGCAACATGCGCGGCAATACGACTCAAGACGCCGAACTGATTCGCACTCATCGTTCGCGGATTGAGACCGTCAATAGTCAGCCTGAGAAAATGGGCCTGCAACGGCTTCATGCTCGCACTAATCCTGGTTTTGCATTGAAGGTGTTGGCGTCTTTGTTGGCGCTCACCTTCACTAACATTGTCTAGCAATCAAGGTTTGTTATGCTTGACATAGTATGAATTGAGATGCCCGCATAACCTTTGGGAGAAAACAATGCCAGGCGAAGCCAACGAGAAACGGACCGGAGCCGAAGATATTTTGTGGGACCTGAGCGATCTGTACGCCGGGGTGAGCGATCCGCAGATCGAGGCGGACATCGCGCGAGCCAGTGCGCTCGCCGACGAGTTCGCCGCCACCTACCGCGGCAAGATCGCCACGCTGGACGCCGAAGGATTGCGCGCGGCGGTGAGCGCCTATGAGAACATCGTCGAGATGACCAACCGGCTCGGCGCGTTCGCCTACCTGATCTGGACGACAGACGCGGCCAACGCGCGCTATGGCGCGCTGCTGCAACACCTGACGGAACTGGAAGCCCAGTTTCAGCAGAAGCTCGTCTTCTTCGAGCTAGAGTGGGTCAACGCGCCGGACGAGTTCGCCCAGGCCATGCTGGGCGCTGCCGCGCTGGCCCGTTACCGGCACTGGCTGGAGGCGACCCGTCGCTACCAGCCGCACCGCCTCAGCGAGCCGGAAGAGAAGGTTCTGGCGGAGAAGTCGGTCACCGGGCGCAGCGCGTGGGCGCGCTTCTTCTCGGAGCTGCTGGGCAACACGCGCTATCCCTTCGACGGGGAAGAGCTGACTCAGGCGGCGATCCTGGCCAAGCTGCACGTGCCAGACCGCGACGTTCGCCAGCGCGCGGCCCAGGCTTTCACCGAGGTGCTGCGCGGGCAACTGCCGACGCTGACCTTCATCTTCAACACGCTGGCCGCCGACAAAGCCTCTGACGACCGGCTGCGCCACTACTCAAGCTGGATTGCGTCGCGCAACCTGGAAAACGAAGTCAGCGATGACGTGGTAGAGGCGCTGATCAATGCGGTCACCGCGCGCTACGACATCGTCGCCCGCTATTACCACCTCAAACGCCGGCTGCTGGGCGTGGACAGGCTCTACGATTACGACCGTTACGCGCCGCTGCCCGCCGCCGAAGGGCGCTATGAGTGGGCGCAGGCCCGCGAGATGGTGCTGCGCGCCTATGCCCGGTTCCACCCCCGGATGGCCGAGGTCGCCGAGCAGTTCTTCGTCAGGTCGTGGATTGACGCGCCGCCTTACCCCGGCAAGCGCGGCGGGGCCTACAGCGCCTCGGTCGTGCCGTCCGTGCATCCCTACATCTTCCTGAATTACACCGGCAATGCCCGCGACGTGATGACCCTGGCCCACGAACTGGGGCACGGTATCCACCAGTATCTATCGCGCGAGCAGGGGATGCTCCAACAGCATACGCCGCTGACCACCGCCGAGATGGCCTCGACCTTTGGCGAGATGCTCGTCTTCAGCGATTTCATGAACCGCGAAACAGACCCCGCCATGCGGCTGGCCATGCTCGCCCAGAAGATCGAAGACTCTTTCTCCACCATCTTCCGCCAGATTTCGATGAACCGCTTCGAGCACGGGATGCACACGGCGCGCCGCGAAGAGGGCGAGCTGACCAGCGAGCGCCTGGGCGCGATCTGGCTGGAAACGCAGCGGGCCATGTTCGGCGATAGCGTCGAGATGACCGACAATTACGGGTTGTGGTGGAGCTATGTCCCTCATTTCCTGCACACGCCCGGCTATGTCTACGCCTATGCGTTCGGCGAGCTGCTGGTGCTGGCGCTCTTCGCCCGCTATCGCCAGGAAGGGGACTCGTTCGCGCCGCGCTACCTGGAGGTGCTGCGCGCCGGTGGCTCGGACTGGCCGGAGAAGACGCTGGCCCCGCTCGGCGTAGACCTGACCGATCCGCACTTCTGGCAGGAAGGGCTGGGCGAGATCGAGAAGCTGGTCGCGCAGGCCGAGGCGCTGGTCAACGGGGCCGGGTAGCGGCGCGCGCTCTGAGAAGCTCTCCGCTTTAGCGGGGAGAGTCGTCATCCTGCTCTCATCGCTGACAATACTTGAGGAGACGCGATCATGAAGTCGCGATTGAACTATGGCACGATTGACCCGGAAGCGCGCAAAGCCCTGCTCGGCCTGGAAGCCTACCAGGAGCAGACGGAGATGGAAACCAGTTTGCTGGACCTGGTGAAAATTCGCGCTTCGCAGATCAACGGCTGCGCTTTCTGCCTGGATATGCACTGGAAAGACGCGCGCGCCAGCGGCGAAAGCGAAGAGCGGCTGTACATGATCAGCGCGTGGCGCGAAGCGGCGCTCTATACCGAGCGCGAACGGGCGGCCCTGGCCTGGACTGAAGCGGTCACGCTGCTGGCCGAAAGCGGCGTCCCGGATGATCTCTACGAGGCGACGCGCGCCGTCTTCAATGAGCATGAGATCATCAGCCTGACGATGGCGGTCATCGCGATCAATAGCTGGAACCGGATCAACGTGGCCTTTCGCACCGAGGCCGGGCACTATCTATCGCGCCGCCATAAAGTGAGGGAGTAGGGACGGGCCGCCGATTGTAACCGCCAGGGCGCGGCAAGGTAATCGGTCGCTGGCGGCTGACTGCTGATGACCACCCAGTGAAAGGACGTTCCTCATGGCAGACGAGACACCCCCGCACGGCAAAGTCACCCACTACAGCGCCGTGCCCGCCCAGGAGTTCGGCAGCGAAGCGCCCGGCACGCGCATCCGCTGGCTGATTGACGATGACCACGACGGCGCGCCGGTCTACGCGCTGCGCATGATCGAGGTCGCGCCCGGCGGTCACACGCCGCGCCACAGCCACCCGTATGAGCACGAGAACTTCGTTATCGAGGGGAAGGGGCGCGTGTGGCTCAACGGGGCCTGGCGCGAGCTGGCGCCGGGCGATGTGGTCTTCGTGCCGGGCGGCACGGAGCATACCTACGAGAACACGGGCACGGAGACGCTCAGGTTTCTGTGCGGGATTCCGGTCAAGCGGCTGATGCCTCAGGAGTGAATGGCTCGGCGCGCGCAAACCTTCGTATAGTCAACAGCCGAAATACCACACAGAGATCAGACTTCCGAAGTCTCCAAAGACTTCGGAAGTCTAGTGTCCCCAGCCCCTCACTAGCCCCGCCGCCGTAAGCATCCTATAATGATCACTGTGGAGACCCATTCCGAAACGCCCGGCCTTCGCCCCCTGATCGCTGGCCACTGGCGGCTGATAGCTATTCCACAGGAGCCACACATGCCCGACGCGCGAGGATACCTTCTGCCCGCTGAGCGCCAGATTCTCCTGCACCGCTACGCCCCCGTGCTGGTGCTGTTCCCGGAGCTTGAGCAGCAAGCGCCCTATCCCGACGACGGTGACGCCATCTACACCATGCGCGGCTCCTATCACCCCCGCGCCGTCGAATTCTTCCTGCAGCAAGCAGCCATCCGCTATCACAAGCTGCACCTGCTGCGCCGCCTGGCCCGGCTGCTGAGGCCGCGCACCCTTCAGGATGAGATCGGGGCAGTGGAGGAAGCGATTTCCGACCAGCAGCTTGATGAGGCCGTGCGCACTTATCAGGACGATCCGCGCTACGCCGGGCTGAACGAGGCGGCGCTGCGCGGCGCCATCCGCACACGGCTGATCCAGGAGGAGCTGAGCAAACGGATTCGCGGCTTTGACCTGGCGCTCTTTCGCGGCGACAACATCGGCTTCTGGAAGCACTATTTCGAGCTGCTGGCCGAGGTCCCGCCAGAGACACGGCGCAGCATCGTCTATGGCCGGCTGATTCAGGGGCGCGCCCCGCTCGACCAGGCGCTGGCGTCGACCGAGGCGCTGCTGCGCAAGGGGCCAGAGCAGGGGCCGCACGATGTCCGGCGGTCGCGAGTGGCGCTGCAATACTGGTTCCACTACTACTACGACGACTGGGCCAACCGTCACGAGGGCGACTGGGAAGTGATCACCCTGCTGCTGGAGCTGGGGGAGCAGGTCTTCGCCCAGGCGCGCGAGCTGGACGAGACCACGCTGCTGACCGGCGTGCAGATGCTCGACGTGGGCTATGCCAGTCACGAAGACGGCTGCCGTCGCCTGTGGACGGACGTGCAGAAGACCGCTGCCGGGCGTCCCCTCGTGTATATTGCGCGCGGGTCGTCGGCGTCGTATTTCGCCTGGGAGATCGAAGGGTACGCGGCGTCGGCACGCCTCAGCGTGCTGGAAAAGGCGTTCTCGCTGCCGGGCAAGCTGGTACGCGGGCGGCGCATCTTCGGGCGGCGCTGGGATGCGCGCTTTTCGGCGCGGGTCACCGGCCTCGACCCCAAGAACGTGGATTGGGTGGCCGCCGATCCGCTGGCCCACGATCGGCAGGGCGATAGCCCCGATAACGCGCTGGAGCGCCTTGTCTCCGCGCCTTGTCAGGGGGTGCGTCGTGTCCCCGCCGACAAACCGAAAGCCGGGCTGGACGACAGCACCTACCGGCTGGAGACGGAAGACCTGTTCTGGCTGGAGATGGTGCACGAATACGGCGTGCAATGGGGCGAGGATTCGCCGCTGCCGGGCGCGAAAGGCCCGCGCGGGCGCAGCCTGGATCGCCGCACCCGCGAGCGCCAGGAGATTCACCAGCTCGCCGTGCTGGAAACGCACATCGAGCGCGCGCTGCAAATGCTGAGCGTCGTTCGCTGGGATTCTGAGCACGCCATCCCAGAGCTGAGCGCGGCGCTCAAGCGGCTGCGCCCCAAGACCCTGAGCCGGGAGCAGGGCTTTCCGCGCAGCGCCCAACTGGCCATCTACACGATGTGGGCCTGGATTCTCAAGGAGCATCCCGAAGCCTGGCCGGGCGGGCCGGGCCTGCGGCTGAGCCTGCTGTTCCGGGGGCTGCTCTATCCGGGGCCGCTGCGCTTCATCCGCCGCCAGCCCCGCCCAGAGCCATTGCTGGCGCGCAAAGACCCGATGTACCACATCAAGGCGGCGCTGGCCCAGGTGCGCATGGCGCGCTACGAGGCTCAGCAACTGGGGGCGAAGTGGGATAACCCGTTCGCCTGGGTGCGCCATGTCTGCCGGGCCGACACGTTCTATTACGGGAAGAATCGCGCGCAGCAGAAAACGCGCGATGAGCTGCTGCCGCTGCTCGATTGCGTGGATACGGAAATGTCGCTGGAGTAGGGGGCGGGGGTGCGCGCCAGGGTTGGCAGCGGCGCGCCGTGCTGTCACGTTACTGTCAGCGGGAGAGATTCATCGCAGAGGCGCTGCTCTGAGCGCCCCTCCCCGGCAGAGTGTCACCTATGTCTCCGAACACCTGTTACCCATGTCTCCGGTCTGTACAAGCAGGGAGGGGAAAACGCCCCAATCGGCGATCAAAGTCCCCCTCTCTAGCTCGGCTGGAGAGGGGGATTGAGGGGGTGAGGCAGATCAGACTTCCGAAGTCTTCGAAGACTTCGGAAGTCTCTTTCAGCGCAGTCGCCGCCAGCGTTAGAGCAGCCCGGCCAGCACTTTGGCCGACTGCTCCTCGATCTGCTTGTGCAGGCTGCCGCCGTGGCTGTCCATGGTGACGACCGCCGGGAAGTCCTCCACGCGGATGACCCAGAACGCCTCTGGCACGCCGAAATCCAGCTTGTAGACGGTCAGCACTTCCTTGACTCGCTCGGCGATGAGGGTGGCCGCCCCGCCGATGGCGTGCAGATAGACCGCGCCGTAGTCCTGGCAGGCTTGCAGCGTCTTGGCGCCCATGCCACCCTTGCCGATGACGGCGCGCACGCTGAAGTGCCCGATCACGTCGGCCTGATACGGCTCCTCGCGGATGCTGGTCGTCGGCCCGGCGGCGGCAAAGAACCACTTGCCATCCGCCTTCTGGACGACCGGCCCGCAGTGATAGATCACCCCGCCGCCCAGAATCTTTTTGAGTTCCTCGTAGAGCGCCGCTTCGGCGGCGGGGGGGGCGCCGTGCGTCTTGACGAAATTCTCGATCATGTATTTGTGCGCGGCGTCGCGGGCGGTGACCATGATCCCGCTGAGGCTGACCGGCTCGCCAACCGTCAGGGCACGGATGTCCTGCTCGCTGATGGGGATAGTCAGCTTACGCATAGGTGATCTCCTCTCCGACCACGCGCATACTGGCCCGGCGATTGGCCCAGCACATGTAAGCGACCGAGACGAAATAGGAAGCGGGCAGGCGGTGCAGCGAGCCAACCTTGACGCCGAGCAGCGTTGTCTTGCCGCCGAAGCCCATCGGCCCGATACCCAACTGGTTTCCCTCCTCAAGCAGGCGATCTTCGAGTTCGGCCAGCTCGGAATCTTCGTTGGTGTCGTCCAGGGGGCGCAGCAGAAGCTGCTTGCTTTTGTTGTACGACGTGCCGCGGTCGCCGCCGACAGCGACGCCCAACACGCCGGGCGCGCAGCCGAGGCCCTGGGCCTTGTGCACCGCGTCGAGCACGACGCGCCGCACGCCTTCCAGGTCGCGCCCGGCGCCCAGGTCGTCGTTGGGCAGCTCGTACTGCGTGCTGACGTTCTCGCAGCCGCCACCCTTGAGGATCAAATTTACTTTGAGTTCTTCTTCGTCCCACTCCTCAAAGTGCATGGTGGGGAAGTCTATACCGGTGTTGTTGCCGCTGTTCTTGCCGGTGAGGCTGTCCACCGCGTTGGGCCGCAGGTAGCCTTTTTCGGTGGCGATGGCGCACGCCTGGCGAATCTGGTCGGCCAGCTTGCGCGTGGAAACGCCCAGGGGATAGTGAATGGTGAAGATGGGCGTGCCGGTATCCTGGCAGATCGGCGTGGACTTGGCGCGGGACATCTCAACATTTTTCAGGATTGTGTCCAGCGCGCCCTCCGCCGCCGAGCCTGGTTCTTCGTCCCCGCGGGCTTTGCGCAGCGCGCGCTCCATGTCGGCGGGGAGAAGAGTGGCAGCACGGCGGATCAGCTCTACAAAAGCATCGGTTAAGTCTTGCATAGGTGTATTTTTTCCTTCCACTCACTGGCGAAAGGGGAAAGGGCACCGCGCCCAATCCCTATACTCATCATAATCATCCTGGGCGCGAATGCCAACTACGCTTCCCCCCCGTCCGGCGCAGATCGCTGGTGGCGTACTCCCGTAGGGCGTATGGCCCTACGCCCCTGTGACGCCAGACTTCCGCAGTTTCCGAAAACTGCGGAAGTCTGATCGGTACGTTCTGGCGAATGCCGGAGGCTGACCGCCCGGCGGCTCTGTGAATCTTGCCTGAAAACGACTTACTCTGCCGCTAACCGCTTCTTTTCGTATAGGATCACTCACGGTATAATGAGCCACCACTGAAAGATAAGCGGGGGTGTCGGGGGCCAGTTTCGGCTGCCGGATAATTTGCCTGTGGGGAACAGCAACGTCCTCTTCACCCACAACGCCTCGCGCACGATCGGCGCCTCGCTGGACAGATGCCCGCATGTGAGATGGGGTTTTTGCGATGGAAACTGAACTGGTCCAGTATATCCGGCTCGTCCGGCGGTGGCTGTGGCTGATCGTCCTGGCGGCATTTCTGGCGGGGGGCGCGGCCTATCTGCAGGCAAGCCGGCAGCTTGATCTGTACCAGGCGCGCGCGACCATTTCGGTGGGCACCTACTTCCAGGCACCCAACCCCACCTCTGGCGAAATCTATACCGGCATGCAGCTCGCCCAGAACTACGTCATCCTGGCCAAGAGCCATTCCGTGCTGCAGGCGGCAATTGACGAGGGCAATCTGCCCATTTCCGTCGGGGCGCTCAGCGCGTCACTGTCGGCCAGCGTCGTCAACCAGACCACCTTCATCCAGCTCAGCGCCACCCATCCCGACCCGATTCTCGTCGTGCAGATGGTGGACGAAGTGGCCAAGCAGTTGATCCTCAACAGCCCCACCAACCTGACGCCCGAACAGCAGGCCCAGGTGGACCTGGCCAACAGCGAGATCGCGCGGCTGAACGTGCAGCTTGAGCAGTCGCGCCAGCGCCTGGCGGCGCTCGATGCGCAGATCGCCACAGCCACCGATCCCCAGGAAATTGAGCGCCTGAACGAGCAATACAACACGGTGATCTCGCAGATCAACGAGGCGTCCTCGAATATCGCCTGGTTCACGGATACCATCGCCCGGCTGCAACAGCGCACCAACGCGCTGGAGATCGTCGAGCCGGCGCGGCTGGCGGGCCAGGTGGCGCGTAACGAGTTCCAGACAACTATTCTGGGGGCCCTCGTGGGGGCGGCGCTGGCCTTCGGCCTGGTGCTGCTGATCGAGTACCTCGACGACACGATCCGCACGGTGGATCAGGCTACGCAGACGTTGAGCCTGCCGACGCTGGCGGTCATTCCCAAGTTCGGCAAATCGCGCGCCAGCTACTCAGAGCGGCTGATCGCTTACCGGCAGCCCGACTCGCCGGTCGCTGAAGAGTACCGCACGCTGCGCACCAACCTGATGTTCTCGGCCAACGGGGGCAAAGCGGTGTTCATCGTCACCAGCCCAGGGCCGGGCGACGGCAAGACGGTGACCATCGCCAACCTGGCCGTGACCATGGCCGTTGCCGGCTGGCGCGTCCTGCTCATTGACGCCGACCTGCGCCGCCCCCGCCTGCACGACATCTTTGGGGCGGAGAATCGCGTCGGTCTCTCAACCCTGCTGGCGCTGGACCCCGGCGATCTGCCGGCCTCGGAAATGTCACTGCACCGGCTGCCGCCCCATTACGCCGAGTGCATTCAGGAGACGGAGATCCCCGGCCTGAGCGTGATCGCCAGCGGCTATATCCCGCTCAACCCGGCGGAAGTGCTCGGCTCGGCCAATATGCAACAATGGTTCAGGTTCTTCCGCTCGTCGCCGGACATTGACATCATCCTGATTGATACGCCGCCCGTGCTGATCGCCGCAGACAGCGCCGTGCTCGCCTCGAATCTCGACATCCCCGCCGTCATGGTTATCGAAGCCGGCAGAACACGCCCCGGCGGCGCGCTCCGCGCCAGAGATCGCCTGGCTTCGCTGGAGATTGACATCAAGGGGCTGGTGCTCAACGCGGTCAGCCGGCGCGATGAGGGCTACGGTTATGGCCACGATTACTACTATTATTACTACTACAAGAAACAGGAGGCCGGAGAAAAATCGGCGTCCAATGGCGGCGCAGCCACCACGCGCCGCCGCTGAGCAGCCCTCTAAGAAGTCGTGCGCTGGCCTTTGCCCCTCATCCCCCAACCCCTTCTCCCTCCAGGGGGAGAAGGGGAGCAAGGCGCAGGATTTCCCCTCGCCCCGGTGAGGGAGAGGGGTGCAGGGGTGAGGGATTTCTAGACACGCTCTAAAAGCTCCCCCTCATCCTCCCAACCCCTTCTCCCTCCAGGGGGAGAAGGGGAGCCAGGCGCAGGATTTCCCCTCGCCCCGGTGAGGGAGAGGGGTGCAGGGGTGAGGGATTTCTAGACACGCTCTAAAAGCTCCCCCTCATCCCCCAACCCCTTCTCCCTCCAGGGGGAGAAGGGGAGCAAGGCGCAGGATTTCCCCTCGCCCCGGTGAGGGAGAGGGGTGCAGGGGTGAGGGGAGCAAGGCGTAGGATCTCCCCTCGCCCCGGTGAGGGAGAGGGGTGCAGGGGTGAGGGGGTGAGGCAAGTCACGCCCGTGCATGACTACGCGAAATCCCGCTCCGGCCCGATCAGCACGTACTGCGCCACCACCACGCCGATCACTTGCTCCGCCCCGTCCACGCAGAGCGTGATCGGCCCATCGAAGGGGTCGGCCCGCACCACCTCGACCGTCGCCCCGACCGTCAGCCCCTTGCCCGCCAGATAGCGCAGCATATCCGGGGCCTGGTCGCGCAGTTGGGCTACCTGTCCGCGCCGCCCGGCAGGCCATTCGGCCAGCGGGGTCAAGTCGCGCGGGGCGATGTCACCCTGCGGGCCGGGAATGGGATCCCCGTGTGGGTCGTAATGCGGGTCGCCCAGGTACTCGGCGATGCGCTGGGCCAGCCGCTCGGAGACGGCGTGCTCCAGCCGCTCGGCCTCCTCGTGCACCTCATCCCAGGAATAGCCAAGCGCCTGTACCAGGAAGAGTTCCAGCAGGCGATGATGGCGCACGATCTCCAGCGCGACGCGCTCGCCCGTCTCTGTCAGGCGGATGCCGCGATAAGGTTCGTGCTCAACCAGGTTGGCCCTGGCCAGCTTCTTGGCCATTTCGGTAGTGGAGGGGGCGGTGATGTCCAGGGCCTCAGCCAGAGTCGAAGTCTGGACGCGCTCCTGCTCTTGCTGGAGCATGTACACCGCTTTGAGGAAGTCCTCTATCGCCTCGCTGTAGCCTTCGCTGGGGGCAGGGTGGTCGGTCACAGGTGCTCACTCCCACTGGCACTGTCCGTATCTCCATTGTAGCGCATTAGCGGGGCGCGAGTCGCCGAACTGCCCGGTGATTTTTCAACCGCAGAGGGCGCAGCGGACACAGAGAAGGACTGCGGGCATTCTTCCCCCACTTTTTCCCGGCGATCTCTGCGCCTCTGCGGTGAATTCTCCCGCCGCGCTAACCGAAGGTCTGCCGGAGGCAGGTGGGATTCTCCCGCAGATCGATCAGCTCGACATCGAGCGCCTCCAGGCCAGGCTTCAGGTGGGCGAAATTGGCCCCTTGCTCTTTGATGGTGATGTAGGCGGCGGGGGAGGCGCTGCCCTTTTCATGCCAGGCGGTGACGCTGATAATGTTGCCGCCCGCGTCGGCGACGATCTGGGCCACTTGCGCCAGGACGCCCGGCTTGTTGGCCACCTGGAGCGTGAAGCGCGCACCCTCTTCGCCACCGCCGAGCAGGGTCACCAGCACGTCGAAAATATCATGGTCTGTGATGATGCCCACCACTTTCCCGCCTTCGACAACCGGCAGGCAGCCGATGTCCTCACTGAGCATGACGCGCGCCGCCTCTTCGATGGGGCAGTCCGGCGGCGTCGTGTAGACGGGCCGCGTCATGATCTGTTTGACCTGCAGCTTAGACAGCAGCCCATGAATCTCATAGATGCTCAGCGTCGTTGCCGGGGAAGGTTGAGCGGCCAGCAAATCCTGCTCGACGACAATGCCCACCAGGTTGCCGCCCTTGTCCAGCACAGGCAGGTGGTGAATGTGATGCTCGCGCATCACCTCCGCGGCCTGGCGGTGCGTGGCGCTGGGCAGGATGGTGATCGGGTTGGGGGTCATGCGGTCTTTGACAAGCATCGTGGTGTCTCCAAGAAATCACAGGGTAGCCGGGCAGCAGGGTCAGGCATAAGCACTGCGCATCAAGTCAACGCTTTTTATTCTTTGCGCGGATCGTAGTCGCTCTGGGGCAGGCTGTCAACCGGCCATGTGGAGAGGTAAACCCGCCCCTACAAAAAACCAAGATCGGCGTCGTAGGGGCGTATGGCCATACGCCCTACAGCTCCCCCCTCATCCCCGACCCTTCCCCCTCGCGGGGGGGAAGGGAGAAGAGCGCACCCGCTGAGCTTCTCCCTCACCGGGGAAGGGGTTTGGGGTGAGGGGAAACAGCGCTCTGACTTACCTCACCCCCGCGCGGCGAGTCGCTGTCAGCCCTTGCCCCCTCATCCCCGACCCTTCCCCCTCGCGGGGGGGAAGGGAGCAGAGCGCACCCGCTGAGCTTCTCCCTCACCGGGGCGAGGGGTTTGGGGTGAGGGGAAGCCAAGCGTAGCGCGGCGGGGGGTGAGGTCACCGCCCCCCGCGCGGCGCGTCGTGCGCCGGCCCTTGCCCCCCTCATCCCCGACCCTTCCCCCTCGCGGGGGGGAAGGGAGCAGAGCGCCCCCGCTGAGCTTCTCCCTCACCGGGGAAGGGGTTCGGGGTGGGGGGGAAACAGCGCCCTGGTTGACCTCACCCCCGCTCGGCGCTGACGCGCCTCGCTGCCCCCTCTCCACGCAGATGGAGAGGGGGCACGCCAAGCGTAGCGCGGCGGGGGGTGAGGTCAATCGGCGAGTCGCTGTCAGCCTTTGCACGCACCCGCTCCTCAGCCCTGTCTTGCGCTGGATTCCCGATTGACTAGAATAGTAACGACGCCTCTCTTTATTCGATCACCATCTGTTTCTGGCCGTGGCGCGGGGGATGCGACATATGTCAACCTGGATGGTCGTTGAGGACGAACCCGATCTGTACGATACGCTGCTGGCCCTGTTCGGCATCTGGAGCATTGACGGAGTCGCCTTCACCAACGGCACCGATGCCATCAAGTGGATTGACGATGTGGACGCGGGAATCGCCGAGACCAACATCCCGGAGCTAGCCATCCTCGACATCCGGCTGCCTGGCGTCGAGGGGCCGGAGATCGGGGCACGGCTGCGCAAAAGTCCCGTGTTGAAGAATATCGCCATTGTGCTCGTCACTGCTTTCCATCTTTCCCCGGCTGACGAGCAGAAAGCTATCGAAAAAGCCCAGGCCGACGACCTGCTGTACAAGCCGCTGCCCGATCCCGAAGCGTTCCGCGCCGCGCTGCAAAAAGTCATCGCCAGGCGCCAGGCCCCTCCACCAGAAGAATCCGCCGCGCCAAAGGCCGAGCAGCGCCCTCCCGCCGTCTCAGAAGAACCTCCAAAAGAGGAGAAGCCAGCGCCGCCACCACAGAAGAAAGAAGAGGCGAAGGAGAAGGAGACTCCCGACGATGTCCACAGCGGTAACGCCTGAGCGCACGCCTCTTTCTCCGCGCCAGGTGACGCTCTCCGGCCTGGTCCGGCGGCGCTTCGTCCACTGCATCAGCGCGCGCGGACAGTCCGCCGCCGACCTGGTGCGCGAGATCGGGCTGTCACCGCTGACGCTGTGTCACCTGATCGCCGGGCAGAATCTGCCGGCCATCCCGCTGGCAGCCTACTACCGCATCGCCCGCTGGCTGCAAATGCCTTTGTGGAATGCGCTGCTGCTGGCCGGGGCAGGGCCAGACCTGGCGGCGCTGGTGCGCTTCGGCATGGAGATCCAGGGCTGCCGGGCCTCCTGCACGGAAGATCAGGAGCGGGCCGCGCGCGCCGCCGGGATCAGCGTTGCCGTCTTCCGGCGAGCGTTGCACGGCTATCCCAGCTTTCACCCCTCTATGCAGACCTGCGACCGTCTCGCCAACTGGCTGGCCTGGATGGGCGTGAGCGCAGAAGACATCGCGCAGGCGGCGGGCATGGTCGTGCGCTATCACGCCAACGGGCGCCGCCTGACGATCACGCAGCAGATGGCCCAGGCCGTCGCGCCGTACCCGTGCGCGTGTGGCCGGGCCGGGTGCATGGTGCCAGCGCACATTCCCGCCGGGCCGCGCCGCCAGTGGCGCAGCGATGCCTGCCGCATGTGGGCCAGGCGTCACCCGTCCGCGCCCGTCCCGCCCTTCACAGCGACCGCGCGCCCCCTGCCCCACCCTCCGCAAGTCGTGCGTTTTATCAGGATAAACGAACGCGCTGTCCCCGTGCGTTTTTGAGGATTCAGCCAGCGTCCGTCACCATTCGATCAGCGGGGCAGGGCAGGTGCAGACTCATGCGTGTGCACCAGGCCACAGCCCCCTACCCTGGAGAGGGTGGTGATCAGTGGTCAGTGATCAGTGGTTGGCGGGCCGCACAGCAAGACTTCCGAAGTCTCCGCAGACTTCGGAAGTCTGATCGCAACCCCCAACGCGGCGTCTCTATCTGATCACTGAAAACTGTTTACTGATCACCTTATGTTGCCCCGGGGCAACATAGCACAGCAGCGATCAGCCGCCAGCTATCAGCGAGCAGTGAGCAGTGAGCAGACAGCAAGACTTCCGAAGTCTCCGCAGACTTCGGAAGTCTGATCGCAACCCCCAACGCGGCGTCTCTATCTGATCACTGAAAACTGTTTACTGATCACCTTATGTTGCCCCGGGGCAACATAGCGCCCGCCGCCAACCTCTACCAACAACCCCTCTCCAATCACCCCTCTTCCGGCACCTGCCGCTCGACGATCTCCAACAGCCGGCGCAGCGCCGCCACCTGCCGCCGCACTTCGTCCGGCTTCTGACGCTTGAGCCACTGATCGGCCACCAGCGACAGATCGGCCTGCGAAAACTGCCGCGCCAGCGCCGGCCAGCGATTCGCCACGCGCTCGGACACCGTCTCGGTGAACTCTTCCGCGCCCGCGCGCGACGAGGCATCTCCGCTCAGCAGCGCCGCCAGGTCCGGCGACTCGACCAACTGCCGGACGCGCTCAGCGGGCAGATCGTGGGCGACGATGAAGCGCACCAACTGCGCTTGCAGCGCCTCGTCTTCGACCTTCAGCACATAGCGCAGTCGCTTCTCTTCCAGCCGGTAACGATCGGCCAGCTCCCACACCGAGTCCGGCAGGCGCAGCAACGCCTGCACCCGGCTGAACTGCGAGCGCTGCACGCTGCCCAGCGCGGCGCGCAGCGCCTCGCCCTCGCCGCGCGGCACGCGGTATTCCAGCGCCTGGCGGTACCAGTCGTTGGGGATGGCGCGCGTGTAGTCGGGGCGAATGTCGTACAGATCGAGCAGCAGCGTCGCCAACTGGCGGGCCAGGGCCAGCGCCGACAACCCTTCGCGGCTGGTGTTCTCCGCCGCCTGCCGCCAGGGACTCGCCTGGGGGACGACGATGCACTGAATCTGGTCGAAGCCGTTGGCGACCCACATATTCAGCCAGTGATGCGCCCAGTAGCGGCGCTCGCCCGTCTCGATGCGGTAGTAGCTGCCCCCATCCATCTCCACGACGGTGATCGGGCTGACCTGCCCGCCGTGCCGGATGGTCGCAGCGGTGGCCACAATCGCGCGCAACAGTTCTTCTTCGGGGCCGGGTTCGCCCGGCGGGTCGGTGTCGAAGACCTCTTCGGCCCGGTCGTCCGGGTCGCGGTTGAGCAGCGCCGCCCAGTCCGGGCGCGGGCGTCCGCGCCGCGCCGCTTCTTCGGCGACCAGCGCCTCCCAGCGTTCGAGGGCCTGGCGCGCGTTGATGTGCCCGGCGCCGAACTCGGCGCGGATCGCCTCTGGCAGCACGCGGCGCGGCTGGGCGGGGTCGGGGCGGATACGCTCCAGCACGATGGTGACGACGCGCAGCCCCTTGCCGGCGATGTCGGGGGCGGCTTCGGCGATCCCGTCCAGGCTGCCCAGCTCTTCGAGCAGGGCGCGCGTGCCTTGCGAGCGGCGTTTGGTCATAGTCGTCAGGCTCCTGCGGGCTTCATCACCCGCTCGACCAGCTCGCGCACGAACGTCATATAGGCGCGGGCCGCGCTCGACTGGTCATCGTACATGAAGATGGACTCGCACGCATCGTGCGCGTAGGAAATGGCCACGTTGGTGGGGATCGGCGTCTCGAACAGGCGCGGCCCGTAGAAAGCGTGCTCGCTGTACAGGGCCAGGTTTTCGCGCTCCAGCGTGATGCGCTGGTCGTACTTGACCGGCAGGATGCCGGTCAGCCGCACGGGGATCTCCCAGGTCTGCTGCACTTCTTTGATCTTCTCGACGATAGCCTGCAGGCCGATCGTCTCCAGAAAGCGCAGCTCCACAGGGATGATGATGTCCGTCGCGGCGACCATGGCCAGCGTCGTCAGGCGCGAGAACGAGGGCATGGTGTCAATCACCACCCAGTCGTAGCGGTCGGCCACGCTGCGCAGGGCGTGGCGCAGCCGCACGGCGAAGCCGTGATCCTCGGCCAGGCGCGTATTGACCCCGTCCAGCGCCGGCGACCCCGGCACCACGTGCAGATCCTCGTCCCACGTCGAGGGGACGATCAACTGCTGCAAGACCGCGCCCGCCCGCTCCGGCCTGGCGACCAGCACCTCGCCCAGGCTTTCGGCGCGGCTCCAGTCGCGGCGACCGGTGGTCAGCAGGGTGGCGTGGGCCTGCGAGTCGGTGTCGAGGAGCAGGACGCGGCAGGGCAGGCCGTTGTGCCGCAGCAGCATCACCAGCCCATGCGCCAGGCTGACCGCTGTGGTGGTCTTGCCAACCCCGCCCTTGTTGTTCGTCAGACAAATGCTGCGCATGAGCCGGTCTCCCTGGGAAAGTCGCCAGCGGCGGGGCGCTGCGCTGCGGGCTTCCGCAGCCTTGCGGGATAGAACGTCACCTTGCGCCCCAACGCGAACGCGCCCCACCCCGTCACACAAACCCCCTCGTCCTTAGCGGCTATTAGTAACAATCAGCGTCATAAATTTTTGATGTTATGTCATCAGAATAGGGCACATTTAGCCCCTGACACCCTCTACCCCCGCCAGATACCAGGCTGCCCCCAGCTCCAGCAGGCGGTGCACGTGAATGGTCCTGCGCATGCTCAGCCCAAAGCGCAGGCTCATCTCGATCAGCGCGTCCCACAGGGGTTGATCCACGTAGAGCGTCGTGCGCTGCTGTTCGTCCGCCTGGAGGTTCAGGTCGCGCAGCGGGGTGACGACCGGGCGATTCACCAGCTCGCGCAGCCCCAGAATGCCGCTGAGCGACACCGCCCCGGCGGGCAGCCGCAGATCGTCGCCCAGCAGGTCGTGCAGATCGCCCACCATCTGCAGCGCGGCCTCATTGTACAGGTCGGACGCGCTGACGGCATAGCCGGCTTCGCTCGTGCGCTGCCGGGCCAGCGCCGTCATGCGCTGGTGAATGTGGCGGGCGATGTGCCCGGTGACGGGGACACGGTTTTTAGGCGGACGCCCAGGACGACCGGAAGGAGGCCCCCCCTGCCGCCCGCGCACCAGCTCCATCAGGCGGCGAAAACTGCCATCGTGCTCAGCCAACATCCACGCTCCACTTCCGCCCCGGCCCATGCGCCGTGCCCGAATCATTCGATCTCATCGCGCAAGCGGGCCGCGTCCAGCGCCGCCGCTGAGACGCGCTCCATGCCGAACTCGACGATGTACCACAGGGCCGCGCCGGCCAGCTTGACCGCCTTACGAGGATACCCCTTTGACAAATCATACAACAGGTCCATCGCGTCGGGCATGAAGAGCGGTATTTTGCAGCCGGCGCGGTTCAGGCGAAAGGCGATCAGCTCGGCAGTCTCCGCCGGGGTGAACGGCTCCAGCGTCGAGCGGGCGGCCACGCGGTCGTTCAGATCGGGCGCGTTGTGCAGGTTGAGGCGCAGCTCTTCCTTGCCGATGAGCACCACCTGCAGCGGCACCAGCCCGCCCGCGTTGAAGTTGAACAGCTCGCGGATGATGTCTAGCTGACGGCGCACCAGCGTCTGCGCCTCGTCAATCATCACAATGCAGTTGCGCCCGGTGCCCAGGATGTCCATGACCATGCTGCGCAGGTCGTCCATCAGGCCGTCGTTGGTGCGCTTGCCCGTCTTGCCGCCCAACTCCTGAATGATGCGCCGCAGCAGCTCGCGCGTGCCGGGGTGCGGCGGATCGGGAATATAAGCCACGACCGACGGCTCGCGCACATCGCCGGCAGTGTACGAGTTGTAGATATAGCGGGCCAGCATGGTCTTGCCCGTCCCGTAGTCGCCGATGATCACGCTCAGCCCCTGGCGCTGGTCAATGGCGAAGGTGGTCTTGGCCAGCGTGCGCGCCGTGACCCCGGCCACGTACAGATAATCCGGATTCGGCGACAGCGAGAACGGAAAGGTGTACATGCCGAACATGCGCTGCAAGTCTTCCAGGCGGCGCTGAGTCACCGTCGGGTCGGGCCGGTACGAGGGCGCGGCGAGCCTGGGCGTGAGTTTCGAGGTCATCGTCAATCGGCGCGGAATCCCCCTGTGCCAGAGAGGCCCTGCGGAAATCTCGCCCCTAAATTCCCTCTCCACACGCGGAGAGAGGGCCAGGGAAGGGGGGGAGATGCCTCTCAAACGGCCTCTGAGGGAAGGGGCGCCATTCCCCCTTTCTACCCTCTTGAAAGATTAGAACACATGTGCTAGACTTAACAGTAACACCGGCGGGTGCGCGGCCAGGCTGTCAACCCGTCTATGGCCCCGTCCCTCAACGTCTCCTTCTTCGCCCATGCCGGGGAAGGGAAGGGCGCTCTATCCGGGACTCTGCTCCAGTTGGCAGGGAGAGGGACGGGGCGGCGCTCAGCGCGGATTGCTGAACGCCCCCAGGGCAGCCAACCGCGCGCCCGCTTGCTTCTCTGTCCGCCAGTTGACAGCAACTATACCACACTTCTGCAAGATGCTGAAATCCTTCACGCCCGAATCGCGCCAGGAATCGAAATGTCCCTCGGCGCGCATACAGGGAGCTTGCAGCAGTGCAAAAAGTGCGTTATCAACACAGCATTTATTGACTCAGGTGAGCTTCGATGATACTATTGCAACATCATAGGGGGCCTGACTCCTGTCTGGCGGCAGGGTGCACCCCCTGGATGGCGGCGCGACGCGCACAGCCGGGTACAAGACCCTTTGTGAGCCTTTGTTGCAGGCCCCGCCCCTTCTTGCCACTCTCGCCCGGATCGCCTGCGTCTTCGCCGCCGGGAACGTTCTGCCCGCCGCGCGCGGCAGAGGCCCCCGGCTCCACCTCAAGGGGATTGTCGGATGTCTGAGGCCACGCCACCAATCGGGGACAGCGTGCTAGAGCTGTCCAAAGCCTACTCCACGCCCTATAGCGCCGTGCTGCGCGACGATGTGGTGCTGGGCGTCCCCCGCTACTTCCTCGAACGCTGGCTGCCCTTGCTGGGGCCAGATGTCGCCACCCTGATCAACACCCTGCGCCAGCTCGATTACCGCAGCCCCGACGAAGCGATCACTATCAGCGGGGAGGCGCTTGCCCGCCAGGCGTCCATGTCGCGCCGCCATCTCTACACCTGCCTGGAAGCGCCCTGGGTCTCGGCCTTCGTCCGCGTGCAAACTGGCCAGCGCCGCCAGGCGAAAAACGGCACGATCGTCCAGGAGACGAACCGCTACGCCGTGCGCATGGACGACCCCCTCGTGCCAGCGGATGCGGAGCACCTGTGCGACCTGCTGCCCGCACTCGACCCGTTGCCCATCGCCGCCGCCCGCCGGGCGCTGAGCATGGAGCCGCGCCATCTCTGGGCCGCCTCTCCCCGCGACCCGGCGCCGCGCTTCCCACCGGGGCAGGCGATCACCGCGCGCCAGGTCTTGCAGCGCGCCTTTCAGGGCTGGCGCGCCCCCGACCGGGAAGCCCAGCAGGAATGGGCAGAGGTCGCCGAAGCGCTGCACCGCCATCTGACCCTGGTGCGCGAGGACGGGCGCACCAGCAAGGTGATCGTCCCGCAGTACTTCCGGGCGCGCTGGTGGGCGCGACTGGGGCACGACCTGGCCTGGGCTTACCTGTGGCTGCGCGGCGCGGTGTACGACAACCCCGCCGAAGGTCAGCGGCGCGACACCTGCTGGCTGCCCGCGCTCGACGCCCTGCTGAACGCCCTCGGACGCCCGCGCGAATGGTGGCGGCGCAACGTCGAAAACGCCCCCAAGCCCGGCGAATCCGGCGAAGGCTGGGCGCTGGCCGACTTCTTCTGCCAGCTTGAGGCGCAGAAGGGCCGCGATCCGTCCCATCCGCAGCGGGTTGCGCGCCAGTTCCGCGTGACGCTGGATATTCCGGTCGCGCCAGAAGACCGCGCGCTCTACGACACGCTGCTGCGCACGTGGCCGGCGCAGGGCATCGTCCTGGAAGAGCACGCGCTCAACGATGGTCTCACCCGGCCCGATCCAACCCCGTCTGCCACATCCGCGCACACCGGCAAGGAAGAGGTGCGCCACATTCGCGCACACCGGCCAAAGGAAACTCCGCCACATACCGACACACCGGAAATAGCCCCGTCTGCCACATCTGTACACATCGGCGCAGAGGGGGTGCGCCACATTCGTGCACAGGGGTCCGCCACAACCGTGCACAGGAGTCCTGAGAATCAGGCTAGAGCATCTTCCAGAAAAAAACCAGCATCCTCTACCAGCAGCAAGCACTCTGCGCCCGCCGACTCACCCGCGCAGGCTGCCGGGGACGCGGCGAATGCTGCTGCTGCTGATTTTTCAGAGATAGATGCTCCGGTGAAACGTCTTCGGGAGATGTTGACCGAGGCGCTGCGCGAGCACCCCGAAAAGCCCTTTTATCAGGCGGCCCCGGTGCGCGTCTGGCTGCGCGATTCCTGGCCGACGCCCGTCCAGCCGCATACCCCCGCCTGGTCCGGGGCGATGTCGGGCCGTCTGTCGCCGCGCGATCTGGTGGCCCTGATTCTGGCCGTGTGTGGAGACAAGACGGTCGAGCAGCCGCCGCGCTATCTGAGCTGGCTGGTGCAGCGCTGGCTGGCGTTACCGAACATTCCGCCCGTCGAGCACTGGGATCGCTGGCAGATGTTGGCCCAGCTCCCGCTGCGCAACTGGCTGGGGCAGGGGCGCTACCTGTGGCGACAGATCGCCCAGCGCAACCGCGATCTGCTGCCCTTCGACATGGATTTGATTTTGGGCGAGGCGTTCGCCACACTCCCCCCCGCGGACCCCGCCGCAGAGCCGCTCATCGTCACGCCGCCCGCCGAGGTCGCGCCCAAGCCACCCCCGCCCGAAGACGGGCTGGACGTGCGCCCCGGCGACGGGATGCTGTCTATGCGCGATATCTGGCGGGCGACGCTGGATCAGTTGCACGCGCAGTTGAACCGCGCGACCTACAGCGGCTGGGTGGAGGGGGCGCAGGCTGTGTCGTATGCGGACGGCGTGCTGACGGTGCGCGCCCGCAACGTCTACGCGCGCGATCTGCTCGCCCAGCGCCTCGGCCAGTCCATTGACCAGACAGTGTCCGCGCTGGCCCGCCTGTCGGTGACGGTGCGCTTCACAGCGGGATCGTAGGGGGACAGAGCCGCACTCCTACGACTCGCGCCAGCGGTAGAGGATGTACTGCACATCGTCGCCGGGGGTGCCGTTGCGCCACACCTCATCGAGGAACTCCCCGGCGAACGCATCCCAGGCGAGCCAGTCGGCGGAGTCGTAGAGCGCCGCGTGCTCGCGCTCGAACTCGCGGCCAAACTCGTACACCAGCAGGTAATTCGCGCCGTCCGCCTGCCAGCGCGCGGCGATCGCCGCCGGCTCCCCCTGTCCCACCGTGCGCCGCGCGTGGTACCAGCCGTCCATCAGCGCATCGGGGACGCAGCGCAGGCGCTCGCCGGCGCAGTAGAGCGCGCGCGGCTCCCACAGAAAGCGCACCGTCGCGCCGGGCGGCAGCTCGTTGACCCGCTGCATCGTCGCGTAGTGCCAGCCCAGGGTGTGCTCCAGGTACGCCCGCTCGTACCCCTCTTCGCCGGAGAAATAGAGCGGGATGCGCCGCTCGCCCGCGTAGCGCAGCGCCGCGACCCCTGTCAGCGCGACGGCCAGCGCGACCAGCGCCTGAACGATGAAGCCGAGATGCACCGGCCTGGGCGGCAGCCGTTCCAGCCCGCACAAAGCCAGCGCCGCCATGATCGCCAGCGGCCCGAACACGTACAGCACCAGCCGCGTTTGCAGGCTGATGTACGAGCCGAACGTCGCGCTGACCAGCCACGCCGCCAGGATCACCCCCGCCACCACGCTCGCCAGGCTCAGCCAGGCCCGCTCGGACGGGGCCAGTCGCCCGCGCGCCAGCAACAGCAGCGGGATCAGCAGCAGGAACAGCGGGCCGCTGTCCGCCCCGTAAGTCCCCGCCCCTTCCACGCCGAGGACGGTCGCCGCCAGCGGCAGCAGCGGAATCTGCCAGGCGCTCGCGCCGTAGATCAGGCCGGAGCGCGGCTGGCTGTACCAGTCCTGGCGGATGGCGTCCATTTCCGCTGACTCGAAGACGAACGGGTATACGGGGTTGCCGTAAAACAGCGCGTTGCGCAGCAGCCAGGGGGCGAACACCAGCAGCGCGGCCAGCGCGTAGGCGGCGGCGTAGGTCAGGGCCGCGCGCCAGCCGGAGCCGCGCCCGCGCCACAGCAGCAGCGCGCCAAAGGCGATCACCAGCCACAGCGCGCTGTACTTGACGCCGATGCTGAACCCGGCCAGCGCGCCCAGCAGAAGCGCGTGGCGCAGGCCGGGGAAGAAGGCGAGCCATCGCCTGGCCTCCCCGCCCCGGCCCCGCTCCTCTTGCGGGAGAAGGGTGGGGAGTGCGGGGTCACCGCGCGCCTCGTCCCAACGCTCGGCGACGCCCAGCCCGACGACGGCCAGCAGCATCGGCAGCAGGTCCACGTAAGGGATGCCCATCTCGATCCACACGGTCTGCGCGCTGAGCAGGATCGCGGCGGCCAGCCAGCCGGTGATCGCCCCGCCCAGGCGCGCCGCTCGCCCGCCCACTGCCAGCAGCAGCAGCGCGCCCATGCCCCAGTGCAGCACTGCCGCGCCGGTCAATCGCCCGGTGAGGGCGAGCTGCCCGGCAAAGAGCGTCTCGACGATCTGCGGGAAGCCCAGGAAATGGTTGTGCGGCGCGGCGTAGAAGCGCCCGCGCTCGACGTATTGCTGCGGCCCGCTCAGATGGTAGGCCAGCGCATCCCACTTGCCCGGCGGCAGCAGCGCCAGGATCAGCGCCAGCGCCACCAGTCCCAGCGTGATCGCCGCCAGGAAGCGCGCCCATCGCCCGGCTGGCAGCGGCGCGCGCCGCCAGCCCGCCAGTTGGCGCGCCCAGGCCAGCGCGTCGCGCCGGGCCAGCGCCCCGACGGTGATCAGCGCCGCCGCGACGCTCCACCCGCTCAGCGCCAGCGATCCCACTGCCAGCAGCAGCAGCGACAGGACTGGCAGCCCCACCGCCCCCGCCGCCGCGATCTGTTCGGGGGCGCTGCCCCACAGCAAATCGGCGCGGCGCAGGATACCTCGCCCCAGCCCGCTCCCCACCAGCACAAACGCACCGGCCACCGCGCCATCGAGCAGCGCGCCGCCAAGCGCCCCGGCCAGCGGTGGAGTGAGCGGCTTGTGCACCCAGTAGTACAGGCCGAGCACGAGCATCGCCCAGAGCAGGGTCAGGGTCACCAGTGAGAGATTCGTCCGTTTCATGGCAGGGCGCGCCTTGTGGGTGAATAGTTGATGGTTATTGGTGGTTGGTTATCAGTTTCCAGTTATCGGTTGTGGGCAGGGTGCTGCGCGATCGCGCTTAGAGGCTGTTATGAACTTTGGCAGGCGGGCAGCTCCTGTGCTTGCCCCCCATCCTCGGTCCTTCCCCCGCACGGAGGGAAGGAAGAAGCCCGCCCTGGCCCCTTCCCTCCGCTTGCGTGGGGGAAGGGATCGGGGGATGGGGGGATGTCCACCCGGCAGAAGTGCATAACACGCTCTAGGACGAGAAACTACCGACTTCCGAAGTTTTCGGAAACTTCGGAAGTCTGGCTATCGCCACATTCAACCCGCGTCGGGACGCTGCTCTACTGCGCTGAGCACGAGGCCCTGACCGCTGACGGCTGACCCCTGACCGCTCACCCCCGCCGCGCCAGCACCTCATCGGCCAGACGCAGGGCGAGCACGCCCAGCACGTAGAACAGGACGAGCAGCAGCATTCCCTTATACGGATTAACCACCGCGATATAGCGCGGCTGGACGTTGAGCACGATCGCGCTGGCGGCGGCGTGGTTGGCGACGATGGCCCCCGCCACCAGCGCCAGCGGCAGCAGTCGCCGCGCCCAGGGGACGAGCAGCACGGCCAGCCCCAACGCCCCATACCACAGGTACGGGTGCGGGCGGCTCAGCGAGCGGTAGCGCAGCGCCACGTAGTCCACCGCCTGGCGCACCGGCCAACTGTCCGGCCAGGGCGGGCACATGGCCGTCGCGATGTCGCGCACGATGGGGGCCAGCGTCTCCGGCGTGATGTCCGACGCGCCATAGAGCAGCCAGTCCTTTTCCAGGTAGCCGCGCGTGTCGCGCTCGACTTTGCCTTCGATGTCGGTGCACTGCGCGTCGCTGGGCAGCCATTCGCCGCGATATTGCAGCCCCGGCAGGCGCAGGTAGGCGGTGAAAGCATCGAAGACCTGCTCGCCGAACTCGCGCGGGTGGGCGATCAGCATCTCGCGATAGGCTCGGTTGTACAGGCCGCGCACCGCCGGCCAGTCGCCCACCTGAGCGACCAGGCAGCGGTTCATGTTCTCCCCTTCAGGGCAGCGCTCGCGCAGCGCGACCAGCTCCGCCGAGGCCGGGCCGTTGCCCGCTTCCAGCAGGCCGGACTTGATCATCGGGCGGGCGAGCATGAAGCTGCCGCCGCCGTTCAGCGCGAACTGATCGAAAACGAGTTGGTTGAAGAGCGCGGACAGCAGCAGCGCCAGGGCGAAGGTCGCCCCCATGATCGCCGTCCGCCAGGCCGAGCGCGTGCACAGCAGAAACAGCACGCCGAAAGGGGCGATCAGGTAGCGCCCCACCGGGCGGATGAGCAGCGTCAGCGCCAGCATGACGCCCAGGGCCACATCACCCGCTTGCAGCTTGTGTCCGCCCCGTCGCCGCGCCTGGATCAGAAACAGGCTGAAGGCCAGGCTGAGCGCGAACATATAGAGCGGCTCGGTCGAGGTGAAATTGTGCAGGATGCCGGTCTGCGGATCGGCGAGCGCCAGCAGCGCCACGCCAAAAGCCAGCGCCGGGCTGTAGGGGCGAATCCCCCAATAGAATACTGCCCCTTGCAGCGCCGAGAGCAGCAGTTGAAAGGCGATCAGCACGTAGACGCTGCCCAGCCAGTAATGAGTCAGGTAGATCAGCAGCGGGTAGAGGGGGTAGATCAGCTCGAAGACGATCGGCGCGTCCAGCCCCTTGAACTGCGCCGCGTAGAGGAAATAGTCAGCGGAGTCGGCCCCGTGCGCTGGCGGGTAGGCGATCAGGAAGATCAGCGCGCGCGCCACGCCCAACACCAGCAGCAGCGGCACCGTCCAGCGCGAGTCGGTCAGGTGGCGCAGCGCGCGCGCCAGCGCGAGCAACGCCGGCGAGCGCAGAGTCGAGTGGCGCAGGGAGGCGCGGGGGATGGCCAGCACAACGATTTCCTTTCCAGCAGCGCGATTCGGCGGGCGCGAAGAGGCATTTTACCGCAGAGCCGATCATGCCGCAGTGCGGCGGCGTCAGGGGCAGGGGCCTTGCGCCGCGCCAGACTGCGGAAGTCCCCGCAGACTTTCGCAGTCTGCCCGCCTGGTGAAAGCTCGACATCCAGGGCGCTCTCGCGGAGACCGCCGCAGAGCAGATCCCCCTCATCCCCCAACCCCTTCTCCCTCCGGGGGAGAAGGGGAACAAGGCGCAGGATTTCCCCTCGCCCCCACTGGGGCGAGGGGTGCAGGGGTGAGGGATTTCCGTACACACCCTGACCACCACCGCCAATCACCACTTGATTTTGTTCTGGTCGTTGTCGCGGAACTGCTCGGCCTGGCGGTAGCCGTCGTCGCCGGGGCGGGTCATGTAGCCCTGGTACTCCTGGTTGGGGAATCCGTAGATCGTCCACTCGCCGAGTACGAAGGGCGGCACGGTCACGCCCGGCGCGCAGTCTTCGCAGGCGACCGGGATCCACTCGCCGTTGTAGCGGCGGGCCAGGTGCAGGTGCGTGCCATTGCTGATCCCACCCTGGCACGAGGGGTGGCCGAGTCGGTCGCCGGTCTGCACGCGCGTCCCGGCGGCGATGCGCTCGCTGTCGTCCAGGTGCAAGTAGACCAGCGCCCAGCCGGTGCGCTCGTCGCCGTCGCCGTCCAGGTCGAGGATCACATAGCCGTCGCCGCTGCGAGCCACCACGCCGGGCGCGGCGGCGGTCGCCCAGTGCAGCGAGACATAACACGCGCCCTGGGCCTGCACCAGCTCTTCCGGCGGCTCTGGCGGGGCGAAGTCAATCGCGCCCCAGGCCGATCCGCTGTTGTAGGCACCGTGCGGCCCGCCGGTGTAAACCCACTCTTCCCCCTGGGCAAAGGGCAGCGTCAGCGCCGGCTGGACGAGATCGGGCGGCACGACCGGCTCAAGCGCGTGGGCGAAGGGGTCGCCGAACAGGCTGAGGTACGTCTGAAAAAAGCCGCTGGGGTGCACGTCGCGCTGCCACTGGGCGGGGCTGACCGTCAGGCTGAGCATGTATTGCACGGCGACCGTCCCCGCGTTGAGCATGGGATCGAACAGCAGGCGCTGGCCGTCGCTCAGCGTCATGGCGATGGTGCCGCGATACTTCCACCCATAATAGCCGTAATTGAGCGCGTCGGCGGCGTCGAGAAGCTGCTTCAGCAGTCCTTCGCGCCCCTGCTTGACGATGCCCAGCGGATAATTGACCTGCTCCTCGGCGGGGTAGGGGTTGGACAGCCACTCACCGCGATACTCCAGCAGCGCCAGCAGCAGGCGCGGGTTGACGCTGTACGACCGCGCCACAAAATCCACGATCTTGACCCCGCTCCACGTCTCGTCGCCGACCTGCTCGGAGTACGCGCGCAGGAAGCCCTGGCGAAACTTGACTGCGCCGGTGATGCTGAAGCCGCTGGCCGTGGGGCCATAGATCAGCTCGCTGTCGGGGATCAGCTTGGCGGCGGGCGTGGTCGCGCCCCCGCCGCCCGGCACGCTGATTAGCTGGCCCACGTCGAGCCGATTCGGGTCGGACAGGTTGTTGAGGGCCAGCAGATCGTCCACAGAGACGGCATAGAGCGCGGCGATGGTGCCCAGCGTTTCGCCGGGCCGGACTACGTGCATCCCACCGGCGGCCTGAGTGTAGCGCGGCCCGCTGGGCGTGGGCTGGAGGGGGGTGGGCGTCGGCTCGTCGGGCGTCACCGTCGGCGGGGCGATGAGGTTGCCGCTCTCGTCATACTCCGGCGTGGCCGTCACGTAGATGATCTGCTCGCCGGAGAGCGAGCAGGCCGCGCCCGCGCCAGCCAGCGCAGCGAGCAGCAGGACGAGCAGGGCGCGGCGGGCCGGGCGCCGAAAACGTCGCGGGGAAACCTTCATTGCAGCGCCTTGCTCAGCCGCTCCAGCGAATTAGCGTAGCGATAGTCGGTGTGGCGGTGCCCGTCCGGGTATTCCTCGTAATCGTGAGGGATGCCCAACGCCTGAAGCTTGCGGTGCAGCAGCCGCGCCCCGACCTGAAGCTGATACTCGTCATAGGTCCCCACATCCACATAGGCCAGGCGCATCTGGCGCAGGGCGTCGGCATAGGCCGGCGCGTCCAGCTTGCGGAGCGGGTCATGGGCCAGCCAGCGCCGCCAGACGGCCTCGTCCAGCGCGCCGGTGTGGGGGTCAATGGGCAGGTCGAAGCCGCGCGGCTGCTCTGGGTTGTCGCCGAAAGCTGCCGCCCAACAGACGGTCATGATCAGCTCCCAGAAGGCGCCGTTCTTGGGGCGGATGTCCGGGACGCGGGCGATGAATTCGTCCAGCGAGCCGTAGGGCGCGAGCTGCTGGTGCATCCGGCTGAGGCCCGGCAGACAGGTGTATTCCCAATACAGGTCGCCGCTGTGACAGGCGAACGCGCCGAAGACTTCCGGGTGATGCATGGCCTGGGTGATCGCGCCGAAGCCGCCGCTGCTGCGCCCGATGACGGCGCGGTGATCGCGCTGGGGCAGCGTGCGATAGCTGCGATCCACCAGCGGGACGACCTCCTGGATGAGGTAATCCTCATAGCGACCCATCCCGGCAGAGTTGACGTACTGCGACCCGCCGAAGCGCGTCCACATGTCGGGCAGGACGACGATCAGCGGGGCGATGCGCCCGGCGCTGAGCAGGGCGTCCAACTGCTCCTTGATCGTCAGGTCCCAGGGCCGCCAGTTGAGCAGGCCCGGCCCGGTGTTGCCGTGACTGCTCAGCAGGTAGACGGTGGGATAGCGCGCTCCCGGCAGGTCGTCGTGACCGGGCGGCAGGTAGACCGTCAGATGGCGGACGTGCGGATCGCCGAGCGGGTTGCCTTGCAGGATTTCGCTGGCGAGCAGCGGCTGCTCGATACGGCTAGGGCTGAGGTGCACGGCATCTGCTCCTGGTCGCTGGATGGCCCTCATTGTAGCCCAGGCGAGAGAGGCGCGGCAAACCGTTTCAGTGTCGGGCGGGGCAGAGCAGCGAACCCCGGTGCGCCCCCTGCGCGTCTCTTCCGCTCGCTCCCTTCCGCGCACCAGCCCTTCTCCCACGAGGGAGACTGTTGGCGAAACGCTTCCGTAGGGGCGTATGGCCCATACGCCCCTATGAGGCCGCAGCAGAACAGCGCCCCTACGGCCCGCCGCCCGACCCCCGCCCGGCGTAATACGCCAGCAGCGCATCGCGGATCATCGGCACACATTCGCTGGCGTCCAGCCACTCGCCGGGGCCGACGTTCCACAGGTGGAACCCCCGCACGTAGGGGTCGTACTCAAGCTGGCGCGTGTACTGGATCACGTCGCGGGTGATCTGTTCGCAGGTGAACGGTGCGCGCCCGTCGCCCGGCCCCGCCTCGGTCAGGTAAACCGGCACGAGCAGCGCTTCGGGCAGGTATTGCAGCAGCGACCCCAGCAGCAACCGGTGCCGAAAGCCCAGGTACAGCCCGGACTCTGAGACGAGGGTGGACGTGTTGAGGCCGTAAGCGTGCAGCGCGATGCCGTGCAGCCGCCCGGACGCGCACGGGTTGTGCAGCGCGTAGTCGAACACGGGCAGCAGTTGGGCGAAAAGCTCCGGTGTGGGCTGCCCGGCGCTGAACGAGAACAGCAGCAGGCATTGGCCCTGCTGCCCGGCGATCTTCATCGCTTCCAGGGCGAAGGGCACCAGCCACCCCGCCGGGGGCAGACATTCGTTCATGATCTCATAGTAGTCCGCGTTGACCCGCGCCCAATAGGGGGCCAGGCCAGCCAGCCAGCTATGCGCCTCAGCAACCGGATCGCGGTGCGTGTCGGGACAGTCCACTAGGCTGCCGCCCGCCAGCAGTGAGCGGTAGACGGTGACCGTTTCCGGCGAGATCGCCTTGACCGCGGTCAGAGTGGCTTCTGTGCCGGTCGTCCCCTTGAGCGTGCCCAGCGGCCAGCCAATCGCCTGCAACCGCCGCGCCAGGTCGAGGATCGGCCCTTGCTGCGCCCCATCGAGCAGGTGCAGGCCCATCAGCGTGCGCGGGGCCAGGTCGGCGGGAGCGAAGACCACCTGCGGCGGGACGAACACGTACTGCACGGTGAGGTTGTCCAGGCGGTAGCCGGCGTTCAGCAGCGCGTCCGTGTCGAGCGCTGCCCCCGTGCTGACGCGAAAGCGCAGACGGATGATCTGCCCCCGGTAGTAGGTCAGGTCTACGGCGCGCACTTCCCAATCCGTGTCCAGCCCGATCTGCTGGTCAATCATGAACCAGGTGATGCCCCCGTCCAGGCTCAGGTCCACGGCGACGAAATCGCTGGGGGGCAGCCTGCCCTGCTGGCGGAAGAGCAACTGCGCGTTCAGCGCCCCGCTGAGGTTGAGGGCGTGGGCATATTCCAGCGTGCTGTCGGTGTAGCGCGGCTGGCCATCGGCCAGCCACCCCCCGCCGTCGAACGCTGTCTCTTCGTCGAAGGTCCACGCGCCCGCCGGCAGCCAATCAGCGGCGGTGTCGAAGGTGTCGGCGAAGGGTAGGCCGACTACTGCCGGACTTTCTGGCAAGGGGGGGGATGCGGCGTCCTGGGCTGCCGCCGGGAGATATGCCGCACTTCCCGTCCACAGCGCGGTGAGCAAGATGACGAGCAAGAGAATCGGCGGACGGCGGCTCATGGGGGGCATTGTAGCACAGAACGGTGATCGGGTGATCGGTAGTGGGTGATTGGGAGTGCGTGCAAAACCTGTCAGGCGGTCGGGGCGCTGCTCTGCTGCGCCCTGGTTGACCTCGCCCCCGCGCGGCGAGTCGTGCGCCTGGCTTTGCCCCCCCTCATCCCCGGCCCTTCCCCCTCGCCGGGGCGAGGGGAAACCCCTCACCCCTGCACCCCTCTCCCTCACCGGGGCGAGGGGAAATCCTGCGCCTTGCTCCCCTTCTCCCTCACCGGGGCGAGGGGAAAACCTGCGCCTTGCTCCCCTTCTCCCTCACCGGGGCGAGGGGAAATCCTGCGCCTTGCTCCCCTTCTCCCTCACCAGGGCGAGGGGAACCCCCCCCACCCCTGCACCCCTCTCCCTCACCGGGGCGAGGGGAAATCCTGCGCCTTGCTCCCCTTCTCCCCCTGGAGGGAGAAGGGGTTGGGGGATGAGGGGGAGCTTACCCCCCGCCTCGCTACGCTTGGCTGGGGGTGAGGTACCCGGCGAGTCGCTTCTAGGCCATCCCGCCTCAAACAGACTATAATCGCGGCGTGCGCTGCCCGTCTGAAGACATCCGCCTGGCAAAGGAACGCTCATGCGCCGCATCCGCTCCGCCTCGATTCTGCTCACCCTGCTGGCCCTGGCCCTCGCCGCCTGCGCCGAGTCCGTCAGCGCGCCGGGCGTCATCGAAAGCTATCTCAAGGCCAAGATCGCCGCCGACGAGAACAAGATCGCCGGCCTGTCCTGCGCCGCCTGGGAAGCGCAGGCCATGCTCGAAGCGGCCCCCTTCCGCTCGGTAAAGGCCGAGCTTGACGGCCTGGCCTGCCGCGAGAACGGGCAGGACGGCGGCGCGACCCTCGTCACCTGCGAGGGCACCCTGATCATCACCTATCGCGGCGAAGCCCCGCGCCAGCAAAGCCTGGCCGGGACGACCTACCGCGCCGTCAAAGAGGACGGAGCCTGGAAGATGTGCGGCCAGCAGTAGCCGCTCATTTCCCCTCTGCCGCCCCCGTTGTCTCCGCCGCCGCCAGCACCGCTTCGAGCGTTTGCAGCGTCAGCAGGTTGCGCACGGTGAAGCCCGCCGCCAGGTTCTCGTCCACGAAGGCGCACACCGCGCCGGACGCCGGCACCGTCATGTGCGTCGGGTCGGCGGGGTCTACGCCCTGGTCGGGCAGCGGCTCCAGCGCCAGCCACAGGTTGATCAGCGGCACGTCATATTCCAGCGCCACGCTCGCCACGATCTGGTTGAAGAGCACCGTCTGCTCCGGGAACTCCGGGCGGTGCGGGAACGTGCTGAGCACGGGCAGCACCCCGCCGCGCACCGTCTCGACGACCAGCGCCCGCAGGAAATAGGCGAACTGCTCGGCGGTGAGATACTGCACGTCGTTGGTGCCGAACATGATCAGGGCGATGCTCGGCTGCATGATGCGCAGCTCGCAGCTCAGCGGCGTCTCGCCCGCCTGGCAGAACTCCGGGTTGGCCCACATCGCATCGAGGACGCTGGCCGCGTTGAAGCCGCCCGCCGCCGCCTGGCTGTGCCGGGCGAAGGAGTCGCGCTCCGCCGTGCGGAACTGGGCGATGACCGGCTCCAGGGACTCGTGCTCGCCCAGCGCGTAGTCGTCCGCGCCGATGGGGAACAGGAAGTATGGGGTGTCCGTCATGCAATCGCCCACCTTGACGAAGGCGTGCGGATCGCCGCCGCGCGCGAGGCTGTGGGCGTAGAGCGCCCGCGCGTTCTCGCCAATCTCCGGCACCAGCGGGAAAGACGCCAGATCAATGGCGGTTATCTCGGCCAGGTCCAGCGGGCCGAGAACAGGATCGGGCAGGTCGAAGGGCGTGGGCGTGGCGGGCGGGGCGGCCCCGGCCTGGGGATTGGCCCCCGCCGCCAGGCCCAGCGCCGCGCCCAGGATCGCGCCCCCTACCCCGGTCAACGCCAGCAGTCGTCGCAGCATAGCTCACTCCAAAGGCTCACCGCCGGGATATCCCCTGCGGTTTGGGCGAGTTTACACTGGGCGGCAGATCGTGTAAAGTCGGGAAGCGATCAGCGATCAGTTGGCAGCGATCAGGTATCGGTAACCGGAACGCGCGGCGCTGCTGAGAAATAGACTTCCGAAGTTTTCAAAACTTCGGAAGCCGGGTGAGGGGAGTCCGGCAGAGCATATGCACCATGCCCTTGCGAGACCCTCTGCCCCGTTCGGAGCGAAACTCGCCACCGGCAGCCGATCGCCGGCAACTGACAACCACCCACCCACAACCGTCAGCCAATAACCAACTTTCCCCATGCCCCGCCGACTCTTACTCGCCGCTCTCGCTCTCGCCGCCGCCCTGCCCTGGATCGCGCCGCCGCAGCAGCGAGTCGCCGCCCAAACGCAGATTCAGGCGCTCGCTCCCTACGCGCTGACCGCCTACAGCCGCCCGGATCGCGCCGCGCCCATCGTCGGCGTGTTCACACCGCGCGCCAAAGTCGCCCTCGAAGGGCGCAGCGCCGACGCCGCCTGGGTGCTGGGGCACAGCACCGATGGCAGCGTGCGCGGCTGGATCGAGCGCCGTCACCTGGTGCTGCCCTCAGATGCTCCCGTGGCGCGCCTGCTGGTCAGCAACGAGATCCTCTTCACGCCACCGAACGCCTCACAAGCGGACAGCGGCCCTGTCGCCGTAGACCTGACCAGCTACCCGGTGATACCCCTCGGCATGGGCCGCGCCCGCACCATCTACGAGAGCGGGCGCATCCTCGGCATGAGCGCGCGCTCAGTGGCCAAAGTGGGCGACTGTATCTCCGACAACCAGCATTTTCTCAGCCCGTTCGGGCGGGGTCGCTACAACCTGGGCGAGTTCGCCTATTTGCAGGGGACGATCGACCATTTCGGGGCATCGCTGGCGCTGGACAGCCTGGCCGCCTACGATGGCCTGGTGACGGGCGCCGTGCTCGACCCGACGTTCGCCAACCCGCTGGCCTGTCAGCCCGGCGAATCGCCGCTGCGCTGCGAATACCGCGTGCACCGGCCCAGCGTGGCCGTGATCATGTTCGGCGCGCAGGACCTGCTCTTCACGCCCGCCGAACAGTTCGAGCGCAACCTGCGCCAGATCGTCCACGAGACGATCCAGGCGGGGGTGATCCCCCTGCTGAGCACCTTTCCGGGCAACCTGGCGCTGTGGGAGCAGAGCATCCGCTACAACCAGATCGTGGTGCGGGTGGCGCTCGATTACGAGGTGCCGCTGATGAACCTGTGGCTGGCCCTGGAAGCGCTGCCCCATCACGGGCTGAACGAGGACGGGCGGCACCTCAGCCTGCCGTACACCGATTCCGGCGACCTGGCCCCGGCCAACCTGCAGCGCGGCTACCCGCTGCGCAACCTGGTGACGTTGCAGGCGCTCGATGCCGTGTGGCGCGGGGCGATGCAGTAGGAAAAGCAGCTCTTGCGCAGGGGGGAAGGGCGTAGCGCGGCGGGGGGTGAGGTCACCGCCCCCCGCAAGTCGCTGTCAGCCCTTGCCCCCCCTCATCCCCGACCCTTCCCCCTCGCGGGGGGGGAGGGAGCAAAGCGCACCCGCTGAGCTTCTCCCTCACCGGGGCGAGGGGTTTGGGGCGGGGGGAAACAGCGCCCCGGCTGACCTCACCCCCGCTCGGCGAGTCGCTGTCAGCCCTTGCCCCCCCTCATCCCCGGCCCTTCCCCCTCGCGGGGGGGAAGGGAGCAGAGCGCGCCCGCTGAGCTTCTCCCTCACCGGGGCGAGGGGTTTGGGGTGGGGGGAAACAGCGCCCCGGCTGGCCTCACCCCTGCTCGGCGCTGACGCGCCTCACCGCCCCCTCTCCACGCAGATGGAGAGGGGGCACGCCAAGCGTAGCGCGGCGGGGGGTGAGGTCACTGCCCCCAACGGCTGACGGCTGATCGCTCCCTTACGGGTACGGCACCACCCAGTCCTCGGTGCTGCTGCCAGCCGCCGTCCAGCCGGTCACCCCGTTGTAACTGACCTGCCACCACAGGTAGCCGTCGGCGCAGCGTGGCCCGCCCACGACCGCGAAGATCGCTTCGCCGGGGATGCTGCCGACTTCGGCGGCGGCGGTGCCCGGCGCGCTGCGCATCTTGTTGGGCAGGCCCGGTGTCACGCGCCCCTGCCCGCCCACCACCAGGCTTGAGGGCCGCACGCCCATACAGGCCGGGTCGTCCAGGCCGCCGGGCGCGCTGGTCGGCGCGCTGGTGGGCACGCCCCCGCTGGGCGGCGCGGTCGCAGGGAGAGCCTGATCGGCGTCGTAGAGGACGTACCGCCACAGCGCGTCCAGCACCTGCAGCGCGGTGAAGTTGCGCATGGTGTAGCCATAGCGCAGGTTGGCCGCGTCGAAGATGGTCGTGATGCCCGACGGCGGCGTGGAGGGGTGCACGCCGTCCGGCGATAGGCCACCATCGGGCAAGGCGACCATCGCCGTGTAGTAATCCCACAGCGGCACGTCATAAGCGCGCGCGGTGGCCATGATCACCTGGTTGAATTCGATTATGCGGCCATCGGTGGCCGGGTTGTAGCGCTTGGGCGGGACCGTGCTCAGCACCGGGATCACGCCCATATTGATCGAGGTCTGCACGATGGCCTGCAGGTTAGCCTGGAAGGTCGCCGTCGGCATCCCGCCGGAGTCGTTGGTGCCGAACATGATCAGCGCGACGGCGGGGCGCGTCACCCGGTACTCGCAGGCGAGCGGCGTCTCTCCCGCCCGGCAGATGCCGGGGTCGGCGTTGGCCGGGTTGAGCACGCTCTCCGTGCTCCAGCCGTTGCGCGCGGCCATGGACGACGCGGCGAAGGGGTTGGCGCCGCGCCCGTTGGGGCCGGAGAAGAAGCGGATCGCCGTGATCAGGTCGCTGTATTCGCCCAGTTGGTACGTGCCGCTGCCGATCTGCGTCAGGAACTGGGGCGCGGCGCTGATGCTGTCGCCGACGCGGGTGAAGGCGTGGGGCAGATTGCCCTTCGCCAGCCCGTCGAGGAAGATGCGCCGCGCGTTCGACGACACGCCCGATACCACACCCGACCCCCCGGCGACGGCGGTGGGCGCATCCTGAACCGCGCCGGTCACGCTGACGGTGCTGAGGTCAATATTCAGGACGAGATACTGGGCGGCCACCCAGCCGCTCACGCCGTCCGACAGCACCACCTGCACCCAGGCGCTGTCCGCCGTGCGCCCGATGACGCTCAGCGGCAGGTTGGCGGGCAGCAGAGTGACGATGCCGCCCGCCGTGCCAGGGCTGGATCGCAGGCGCAGGTTGTCGCAGGTGGGGCAGACCAGGGCTGCGGGCGCCGACGTGGGGAGCGGCGTGCTGGACAGGATGACCGCCGGCGTGAACGAGGGCGGAGCGGTCGGCGTGGCCGAGGAGGCGCGGGTGAGCGCTGGCGGCAGGGTGAGCGTGGGCGCGCTCGTCGCCGTCAGAACCGGCGCGCTCGTCGTCGGGGGGAGCGTCTCGGTCGTCGCCGTCAAAGCCGGGGCGCTCGTCTCCGTGAAGATGGCAAACTGCGTGCGCGTCGCGCTCGGCGTCAGCGTCGGGAGCGGCTCCTTGGTGGGCGGCACGGCGAGCGTGGGCGGAGGCGTGGGCGAAGAGAAGACGAAAGCGGTCGCCGTCGGCGGCGGGGGCGCGGGCACGTCGGTGCGCGCCGTCGCCCAGGCGATGGGCGTGCCGAGCGTGGGCCGGGGGACGGTTGTCGGCTCCTCGCTGTCTGTGCTGAAGTTGCATCCAGCCAGGATCGCTGCCACCGCGACGAGCATCGCCGCCATCGCCAAAGAGTGTCTGAAACGATTCATCTGCGCGCTCCCCATCCCTGCGCCGGGTCTGTGTCGTGCTGTCTTGTCCGCTGCCACGCGCGCGTATTGTAGCCCAACTTCCCCAGGCGCACATCTCGCGCTGGGCGCCCTGCCCCGCCAAACACCCCCCGACTCTCTTCCCTGCCGGGCGCAAACCGACTACAATGAGGGTGGGACTGATCCCTTTGTCCGCAAAGGTATTATTTCACGAGGTTTGCCATGAATATCACCGAGCGCGAACAGGACGGCGTCACCATTTTTACTCTGGAAGGCCGCGTAGACAGCGAGGGGGCGCTGGACCTCGACCTCGCTTTGCAGACGGCTGTCTCTGAAGGCAAGCGTAAGATCATCCTGGAGATGGCCCAGGTACGCTACATCAACAGCGCCGGGCTGCGCACGCTGGCCGACATTCTGACCCAGGTGCGCGCCGATCAGGGCGACCTCAAGCTGGTCAACCTGAACCAGAGGGTGGCGCGCGTATTCCAGATCATCGGCTTCGAGAAGTTCTTCTCGATCTATGCGACGGTTGGCGAGGCGCTCGCCAGCTTCTAGCGGGGCGCGGCGAACGCCTGGCGGAGCAGTCCCCGGCATGGAGGGGGCTGTTTTTTTGGCGGGGGCCGGCGGGGCAGATAGGCGGGGGATCGAGCAGCGTTCCCCCTTCCCCAAGATTTCCGCAGTCTGCGAAGGCTTCGGAAGCCCGATCGCCGGACGTCCGCCCGCAGGGGCGCTACGCGACGAAGGGCTATGCTGCGGTGATCCGTCACTGCGTTTGACCATTTGTCGGCGGCAGCACGGTCACCCGCGTCGTGCCAGAAGCCGGTTGACCTCACCCCCCGGCCCCCTCTCCACGCGCGGAGAGGGGAATGAGGGGGGAGGTCAATCCGCCCGCTTTCCGCGTCAGCTCGGCATAACCCTACAGCGGGCGACACCCTGCTACACCCGCCCGCAGAGGCGTAACGCCGCCATACGCCCCGCTGAGACTCGCGCCAGCAGAGGATGACCAGACAAGGTACCGCCCATGACTTTCCTCGGTGAGCTTCGCGTTCAGGCCCGGCAAGAGAACCTGCGCCTTGTCTCGCACTTCGTGCAGGGCATCGGGCAGCGCCTCTCCCTGTCCGACAGGGCGCTTTTTGATCTGGAGCTGGCCATCGAGGAAGCCGCGACCAACATCATTCGCCACGCCTACCCCGGCGAGCGCAAAGGCTACCTGCTGGTCTCCGCCAGCGAAGCGGGCGACTTCGTCCAGGTCACGCTGACCGATTGGGGCGTCCCCCTGGACCCGTCCAAAGTCAAGCCGTTCGACATCCACGCGCCGGTAGAGGCGCGCATCAAGGGGGGCATGGGCCTGCACTTCATCCACGCGCTGATGGACTCCGTCGAGCGCACCACCAGCGCCGAGCCGGGCCAGCCCAACACGCTCACGCTGGTCAAGCTGATCGAGCGCGCCGGGGCTGGCGGCGCGGCGATGAGTCCCGTCCAGGAACTCAACGCCATGCGCTCGGTCAGCGAGGTGATCACCTCCAATATCAAGCTCGACGACCTGCTCAACCTGATTCTCGGCAAGCTGGTGACGACCATCGGCGCCGAGCGCGGCACGCTTTACCTGGTGGACGAGGAACGCGGCGAGCTGTGGTCGCGCGTGCTGCTGCAGGACGCCGGCCCGCTGTCCGAAATCCGCCTGCGGATTGGAGAGGGGATCGCCGGGCACGTCGCGGCGACCGGCGCGGTGCTCAACATCCCCGACGCCTACGCCGATCCGCGCTTCAACTCCCAGTTCGACAAGGTCTCCGGCTTCCACACGCGCACCATCCTCACCGCGCCGATGTTCAACCCCCAGCAGAAGGTGATCGGCGTGGTGCAGCTTCTGAACAAGAGGGATGGTGCGTTCACCTTTCGCGACGAGCGCCTGCTGGCGGCGATGGCCGCCCAGGCGGCGATCAGCATCGAGAACGCGCGGCTCTACCAGCAGGAGATTCAGCAGCAGCTCATCAGCCGCGAGCTGGAGACGGCCCACTCCATCCAGGCGAGCTTTCTGCCGGATCGCATCCCTGCGCTGGCCGGGTGGGATATTGGGGCGCTGTGGCGTCCCATCCGCAGCGTGGCCGGCGACTTCTACGATTTCTACGCGCTGGCCGACGGGCGGCTGGGGCTGGTGATCGCCGATGTCTCCGGCAAGGGCATCCCGGCGGCGCTGTTCATGGCGCTCAGCGTGACCGTGCTGCGCTATGGCATGAGCATCAACCTGTCGCCCGACGAAGTGCTGCGCCACGCCAACGAGATGATCATCTCCGAGCAGCGCTCGCGCATGTTCGCCACTGCTTTCGTCGGCTACCTGGCCCCGGCCAGCAGCGAGATGCTGTTTGCCTGCGGGGGTCACAACCCGCCGCTGTGGTACCGCGCCGCGACAGGGGCGGTGGAGTACGTCACGGCGCAGGGGGTGGCCGTCGGCATCTTCAAAGAGGCCGAGTTCGCCCTCGACCGGCTGCGCCTGGAGCCGGGCGATATCTTCGTGCTGTACACCGACGGCATCACCGAGGTGCTCAACAGCGCCGAAGAGGAGTTCAGCGAAGACCGGCTAGAGGCGCTCATCCGCCAGCATACCGCGCTGCCCGCCCAGGACCTGGCCGACCTGATTCTGGAGACGATCAGCGATTTCTCCGCCGAGCAGGAGCTTGCGGACGACGCCACGCTGGTAGTGATCAAGCGGACAGGGAGCGATCGGTAGGCGGTTCGCAGGGCGCAGCAGTGCGGCACCCTCTGCGGCCCCGCCCTCAGAAGTCGCGCGCCAGCCCTTGCCCCCCCTCATCCCCGGCCCTTCCCCCTCGCGGGGGGGAAGGGAGAAGCGCGCTCGCTAAGCCCCTCCCTTCTTGTGGGGGAGGGGTTTGGGGTGGGGGAAAAGTTGCCCGCCCACCAAAAACGATCCCTCACACTCACCACCACTCGATCTGACAACCTCTCCGCCATCGGCTATTATCGTAGCCGGTGCCCAACTCGCAGCGGGGGGAGCAGGCCGGTGTTCAACGCGCAGCGCGTGTCGGTGGTGATGCCCGTCTACAACGAAGAGAGCGCGATCGGCGACATCCTGGACCAGGTGGCCGCCCAACCACTGGTGGATGAGATCATCGTTGTGGACGACGGCTCGACCGACGGCACCGCGGCCATCGTTCGGGCGCACCCCGCCGCCCGCCTGGTGGCGCACCCCTACAACATCGGCAACGGCGCAGCGGTCAAGTCCGGCATCCGCGCCGCCAGCGGCGAGATCATCCTGCTGATGGACGCCGACGGCCAACACCCCCCGGCAGAGATTCCGAACCTGCTGCAGCACATGGGACGCTACGATATGGTCGTCGGGGCGCGCAGCGCCGGCACGCAGGCCCGCCGGCACCGCACCCTCGCCAACCACCTGTTCAACGCCTACGCCTCGTACATCGTCGGCTACCCGGTGCCCGACCTGACATCCGGTTTTCGCGCTGTGCGCGCGCCCATCGCCCGCAGCTTTCTGTACCTGCTGCCCAACGGCTTCTCGTACCCCACCACGCTGACGATCTGCCTGTTCCGCGCCGGCTATGCGGTGCATTACCAGCCGTTCGCGTCGCCGGCGCGCACGGGCAGCAGCAAGATTCACCCCCTGCGCGATGGGCTGCGCTTCCTGCTGACGCTGACCCGGCTGGCCACGCTGTTCGTCCCGCTCAAGATATTCCTGCCGATCAGCCTGCTCTTCCTGCTGGCCGGGGGCAGCTACACCCTCGGCAAGCTGGCCACGGTCCACCGTTTCAGCGGCTTCGGCGGGCTGGCGATCAGCATCGGCGTCGTCCTGTTCATGCTGGGGCTGATCTCCGAACAGATCGCCCTGCTGCGCTACATCAACAGCGACCGCTGACCATGCGCATCCTGGTGGACATCACCCACCCCATGCACGCCCATTTCTTCCGCCACGCCCTCGCCCGCTGGCAGCGCGAAGGGCACACGCTGTGCATCACCAGCCGCAACAAAGACATCACCTGGGCGCTGCTGGACGAGTTCGGGCTGGAGCACGTCCGCATTGGCCGCCGGGCGCGGCGCGGCGTCGCCGGGCTGGCCGTCGAGCTGGTCGAGCGCACCTGGGGGCTGTACCGCGTGGTGCGGCGCTTTCGCCCGGATGTGGCCGCCGCCGAAGCGGGGACGTTCCTCGTCTATGGCTGCCTGCCGGAGCGCGTGCCGGTCGTCGTCTTCTCCGACACAGAGCACGCCCGCGTCGCCAACATGATCACCTACCCGCTGGCCCGCGCCGTAATCACCCCGCGCGCCTACGAGGGAGCGGCGGGGAGACGGCATCTTCGCTACGACGGCTACCAGCAGCTCGCCTACACTCACCCGGCCCACTTCACGCCCGACCCGGCGGCGCTGGAAGCCGAAGGGCTGCGCCCCGGCGAGCCGTTCGTCATCGTGCGCCTGGTCAACTGGGGGGCCAGCCACGATGTCGGCGACTACGGCGTGCGCGACCTGCGCGCGGTGATCGCGGCGCTGGCCCCTTATGGGCGGGTCATCCTCAGCGCCGAAAAGGCGCTGCCGCCCGACCTGGAGGCGCTGGCATTGCGCGGCCCGCGCCGCAATATGCTGCACTTGCAGGCGTTCGCCCGGCTGTTTTTCGGCGAAAGCGCGACGATGGCCAGCGAATGCGCCATGCTGGGCACGCCGGCGATCTTTCTGTCCACCTCGCGGCGCGGCTATATCACCGAGCTTGAACGGCGCTACGACATGGTCTACGCCTTCCACGACCCGCAGACCGGCCAGGCGGACGCGCTGGCGAAGGCGCGCGCCTTGCTCAGCGACCCGGCAACGCCCGCCGCGTGGCAGGCCAAGCGCCAGCACATGCTCGCCGAGCTGATTGACGTGAGCGACTTCATCGCGCGCACTGTGCCCCAGTACGCGCGCGGACCAGGGGGCTGAGACATGAGCGCCGTGGCTGACACCCCGATCTTCGTCGTGGGCTATATGCATTCGGGCACGACCCTGCTGCACAACATCCTGGCCGCGCACCCCGCCGTCTTCGCCGCCGCCGACGAGACGCGCTACTTCGCCTATCTGCCGTTCCTCAGCGGGCTGTATCCCGACCTGCGCGACGACAGCGTGCTGGACGACCTGGCCCTGCTGCTGGCCGATCTGATCCAGCGCGGCCAGCCGGCCCGCCTGCGCAGCCTGGCCCGCCGCTGGCGTCCAGAGCCGGAAGATGCCGCGCTGTCTGCCGCAGACCTGGCCGCGATCCGCGCGGCAGCCCAGCCGCGCACCTATGGCGTGGCGTTCCGCGCGGTGCTCGATCACCTGGCTGCGCGCGCGGGCAAGACGCGCTGGCTGGAGAAGACGCCGCAGCACGTCTTCCTGATAGACGAGATTCTGCGCGGCATCCCAGACGCGCGCTTCGTCGAGATCGTGCGCGACCCGCGCGATAACCTGGCCTCCAAGAAGAAGCGCAAGCAGGCCATCCGCACGGCCACGCAGCTCGACCCGGCGCAGCAGCGCATCCGCACCCTGGAGCGCGTCTACGACCCATTCTGGGACGCGCTGGAATGGCGGCTGGCCGTGCGCGCCGGGCAGGACGCGCGCCACGCTCACCCCGACCGGCTGCACAGCCTGCGCTACGAGGACCTGATCGCCCAGCCGGAGACGGTCGTGCGGGCGGTGTGCGCCTTCCTGGGGCTGGATTTCGCGCCGGAGATGCTCGACGTGCGCTGGTGGAACGCCGCCGAAGGGGATCGCAGCGAGCGCAAGGGCATCGTCGCCGACGCGCTCGGTCGCTGGGCGCAGACGCTGACGCCCGCCGAAGTGGCGCTGGCGCAGCGCGTGGCCGGCGGCCCGTTTCGGCGGGCGGGGTACACCCCCGCGCCCACGCCGCTCCGCGCCTGGCTGGGGATACCCTGGCTGCTGCTGCGGGCGGGGGTTGGGCTGATCGAACGGCTGGTGCGGCGCTGGCAGCTTGGCGGGCCGCGTTTCCTGCTCAATACGCTGGTGAATTACGGCAAGGCGCTGCGCAGGCTGCTGACGCGGTAGCGGGCTGCGGGCGGGTTATCAGGCAGTGAGCGAAGGCCCCCCATTCCCCTACCCCGGCACCTGTCAGGCGGGCGGGGCGCTGCTCTGCTGCGCCCTGGCTGACCTCGCCCCCGCTCGGCAAGTCGTGCGCCTGGCTTTGCCCCCTCATCCCCGGCCCTTCTCCCTCCAGGGGGAGAAGGGAGCGGAGCGCAGGATTTCCCCTCGCCCCGGTGAGGGAGAGGGGTGCAGGGGTGAGGGGAAACAGCGCCCTGGCTGACCTCGCCCCCGCTCGGCGCTGACGCGCCTCACCGCCCCCTCTCCATCTGCGTGGAGAGGGGGCCGGGGGGTGAGGTCAACCGGCTTCTGGCGCGAGCCTGCATCTCCTGGCTTTGCATTGCCCGGCCCGCCCGTTTCCGGTATGCTAAGCGCCGCTCGACACTGTGTGAAATGCTGCGCGGAAAGGAGGAAAGCACGCCATGCACACTGCGAACAAGCGCGTTTTGCGGGTCGTCGTTGTGATCGTGCTGCTCCTGATCGGCGGCGTATCGCTCGTCGCGGCAGGGGCCACCGGCCCCCACCACGAAGCGCCGCGCGCCCAGCTTTCGCCAACGCCGGTGCAGCTTCAGTTCCCCACTGCCACCGAGACCCCCGGCCCGCCTTCGGCCAGCCCCACGCGCACGCCGACTTCGGCAGGGCGGCCCGTCGCCGAGGCGCTGGCCGATAGCACCAACGTCCGCGCCGGCCCCGACATCAGCGAGAACCGCGTCGGGCTGATTTATCCCGGCACAACCTACGCCATCCTGGGCCGGCGCTTTCAGTGGTATTGGATCGAGTTCCCCGATTCGCCGAGCGGCACCGCCTGGGTGCATGAAAGCGTGGTGAAAGTCACCGGCGAAACAGCGCAGATCGAGGAAGTTGATCTGGAGAGCGTCCCCACGGTTGACCCGGAGTTCCTGGCCGCGCAGCAGACCGCCGACGCCGTCACTGCCACGCCGGGCGCGGTGGCCACGCTGACCGCCCAGGCGCAGATCACGCCTACCGGCATCTTCACGCCAGAGCCGGGCGCAGGCCCAACGCTTGCGCCGGGGCAGGTGTTGCCGACCTTCACCTTCCCCCCGTACACGGTCACGCCGGTCATCGTCCCGCGCACCAACCCCACCACCACCGCAGACACAGTCCTGCCCCCCCTCGTATTCATCCTGGCGCTGGGCGCGCTGGGGATGGTGGGGCTGCTGGTGTCATTCCTGCGGCGTCTGTAGCAGGGCGACCTGCGGGGCGCTTTTCTGTGCGTTGGCCCGGCGGGCGTCCACGTCGCGGGCGGCCATCACCAGCGCGGCCAGCGCCAGCAGTGCCAGCGGCAGCCAGGCCCCGCCGCGAGCGGCGCGTTCGCGGCCCGGCGGCTGTGACCGGGAACGCTCTGCCCGGAAGCGGATCACCTGCAGGCAGACCCCCGCCCCCAGCGCGCCAGCTACGACGACCGTCAGCCACTTGGGATCCCAGTAGCTCAGGCCGCCGAACTCGCGCAGCAGATCGGCGCGCCAGGCGAACGAGGCGTAGGCGTACACCGCACAGGCGACGATGCCCGGCCAGGGAGAGCGCGTCAGCGCCACGAGCAGCGCCGCGACCAGCGCGATCAGCGTGTAGCCAGGCCAGGAGGCCAGGCCCCAGGGCATGGCTGGCGCGACGTTCTGCACCGCTGAGAGGGGCATCAGCGCCCCGCCAGCGAGCGCGGCGATCACCACCGCCCAGCGCGACCCCGCCCGTGCCTCGATCTCCAGCTGGAATAGCCCCCACAGCAGCCATCCCTGGGCCAGCGGCAGCGCCACCACCGCCCACAGGATGCCCAGCTCGTAGCTCAGCGGGCCGAGGTCGAGGCCCAGCAGCCGGTCTTCCAGGGCAGTGATCGGCGTGGGCAGCGCCAGCGGCCCCGCCTGGCGATTCAAGAGGTGATTCGCCCCGTCCATCAGCCACCAGGCCACCGCCCACAGGCTCAGCGCAGCCACCCCCGCCAGGACGAGCGTCGCCGGATCGGGAGGCGAAGCGCGGGGCGCGCGCCCGTCTCGCTGCCGCCAGCGCGCCACAGCCAGGCCCGCCGCTGCCGTCAGCAGGGCGCTCGCCGCATAGCGTAGCGTCAGCCCGCCGTAGCTCGCGCCCGCCGCTTGCAGCGCGTACAGCCCGCCGCCCAGCAGGGCCACCGCCCACGCTGCCAGGCCCGTCCCGCGCAGTGTCATGATCGTCTCACGCCTTTTGGGCCACCCAGTGGGTGATTGATCGCCGATAAAGTGCCCCGATCATAATGCCACTGCCGCCCGGCGCAAAGCGGCCCCGGCTTTGCCACGCCCCCTTCGTCTCAATCCCGTTGACGAATGAGGCCCGCGCTGGTTTCGCAGGAGTGCTCGGCGATGAGACTTCCGAAGTCTTCAGAGACTTCGGAAGTCTGCTGCGGCAGAAGGCCCGCGCTCTGGTCGCCTCCCGCAGGGGCGTTGCTCTACTGCGCCCTGGACAGAAGGCCCGCGCTGGTTTCGCAGGGGTGCTCGGCGATGAGACTTCCGAAGTCTTCAGAGACTTCGGAAGTCTGCTGTGGCAGAAGGCCCCGCGCTCTGGCCGCCTCCCGCAGGGGCGTTGCTCTGCGGCGCCCTGGACAGAAAGCCCGCGCTGGTTTCGCAGGAGTGCTCGGCGATGAGACTTCCGAAGTCTGCTGCGGCAGAAGGCCCCGCGCTCTGGCCGCCTCCCGCAGGGGCGTTGTTCTGCTGCGCCCTGGACAGAAAGCCCGCGCTGGTTTCGCAGGGGTGCTCGGCGATGAGACTTCGGAAGTCTGCTGCGGCAAAAGGCCCCGCCCTCTGGCCACCTCCCGCAGGGGCGTTGCTCTGCTGCGCCCTAGAAAGCCCGCGCTGGTTTCGCAGGGGTGCTCGGCGATGAGACTTCGGAAGTCTGCTGTGGCAGAAGGCCCCGCCCTCTGGCCGCCTCCCGCAGGGGCGTTGCTCTGCTGCGCCCTGGACAGAAAGCCCGCGCTGGTTTCGCAGGGGTGCTCGGCGATGAGACTTCCGAAGTCTTCAGAGACTTCGGAAGTCTGCTGTGGCAGAAGGCCCCGCGCTCTGGCCGCCTCCCGCAGGGGCGTCAACGCCGCGCGCAGCAACGCGGATTGCTTATGAGAATAGGACTTCTCATCAGCAATCCGTCCGAACGCTGCTCTCGCCCTCTAGCGCGCTGAGATAATCTCCGCTGGCTCGTGCAGTGCTTCCGCGCTGCTCTCTCGATCCTCCGCATCATCCCCGCCGCGCGCGCCATCCCCGTCGCGCGCGCGGACGTCGGGCGGGGCTGGCTCGACTTCAAGAATGATGCGCACCGAGCGGTCGAAGGTGAAGTAATTCCACACCCAGTTGACGAACACGTTGAGCCGGTTGCGGAAGCCGAGCAGCGTGATCAGGTGCAGCACCAGCCAGGCCAGCCAGGCGATGTAGCCGGTGAGCTGCACGCGGTAGAAGATCCAGGCGACGGCTCGGCTGCGCCCGATGGTCGCCATGATGCCGCGATCGCGGAGACCCGTGTAGGTGAAGGCCCGCTGTGGTTGCCCGGCCAGGCGGCGCAGAATGTTGCGCCCGGCCAGGATGCCCTGCTGCTTGGCGACCGGGATGAGCATCGGGTACGGCTCGCCCCGCCCGTCCTCCAGGTAGGCCATGTCGCCGACGACGTAAATATCTTCGTGCCCCTGCGCCTGCATGGTCGCGTGAACCGGCACGCGATCTCCGCCGCGCAAAGGCACGCCCAGCAGTGCCGCGATGGGCGACGCGGTGACGCCCGCCGCCCAGATCAGCGTATGGGTGGCGAGGGTGCGGCCATCGCTCAGCCGCACGAAATCTTCACCGGCGTCGGTCACGCCCTGGCCCAGGATGACCTCTACGCCCATGTCTTCAAGCTGCCGCCGCGCGGCCTCGCGCAGACGGGGCGGGTACGGTGCCAACAGGTGATCGTGCAGCTCGACCAGGATCACGCGCCCGTTCAGCTCGCCCACCTGGTGGGCGTATTCCCGGCTGAGCACGTAGCGGTACAACTCGCGCAGCGCGCCCGCCGTCTCCAGGCCGGTCGGCCCGCCGCCGACCACCACCAGGGTCGTCAGGGCGGCGCGCGCCGCCGGGTCATCCGTCCAGGCGGCGGTCTCGAAGCACTTGAGGATGTGGTTGCGCAGCAGCACGCCATCGGTCAGCGTCTTCAACCCGAAAGTGTGACGCGCCAGGTGGTCCTGGCCGAAGTGATGCGTCCGGCTGCCAGCGGCGACGATCAGAATGTCGTAGCGTTCCTCGCGCTCTTCCTGCTCGCTGCGCACCGTCACCGTCTTGCGGTCTGGGGCGATGCCGGTCACGTCGCCGCGCAGAAAGCGCACGTTGGGCATGCCGCGCAGGATGCCGCGCACAGGGTAGGCGATCTCGCCCGGCTCCAGGCCCGAGGTGGCGACCTGGTAGAGCAGGGGGGTGAACAGATGGAAGTTCTGCCGGTCAATGAGCAGCACGTCCACATCGGCCTTGGCGAGCTGCTTGACGGCGTACAGCCCGCCGAAACCCGCGCCGATGATCACGATGTGCGGCCTGTGAGGTTGCTGGACCGAGGTCATGGGGGAAGCCTCCCACCACTTGTGAAAAACTACACGGAGTTTATATGACAGAAATTAGCATAATTCGGCATAGGTGCCTAATGGGGAGGGAAGCGGGAGGAGACAGCGGCCAATGCCCGGTAATGTGCGGATGCGCTGCGCAAAAAAACAGACTTCGGAAGCCTTCGAAGACTCCCGAAGTCTCTGGTGTTGGCGGGCCTGCCCGCCCATCCCTCCCCGGTCGGCGGAGGGAGAAAAGAGCTTTCTACTGCATCGCCCCGCGCCACACGGCGTCGAGCGTCTGCATCGTCACCAGGTTGCGCGTCGTGTAGCCTGTTGCCAGGTACGGCTCGGTCAGCACGCAGGACGTGCCATAGGGCGGCTCGCCCAGGTGAAAGCCGTCCGGCTCCAGCCCGTGATTGGGCAGAGATTCCAGCGCCAGCCACAGATTGATCAGCGGGATGTCATAATCCAGCGCGATGCGCACCACGATCTGGTTGTACAGGATCGTCTCTTTCCAGAAGCCCAGGTTGCCAGGGAATGTGCTCAGAATCGGGATGACGCCGGCCTCGATGGAGTCGTCCACAATCTGGCGCATGAAGGTGTTGAACTGGGCGGGCGACATCACCAGCAGGTCGCTCGTGCCGAACATGATGATGGCCACGCTGGGCCGGTGCAGCCGGAACTCGCATTCCAGCGGCGATTCACCCTTCTGGCAGACGGCGGGGTTGGCCCACATGGACATCAGCACGGCGTTGGCGTTGAAGCCGTTATGCGTCGCCTCGCCATCATAGGCCAGCGATTCGCCGAAGTGATCGACCACCGGCTGAAGATTGGCATAGCCGCCCAGGTTGTAGTCGCCCCAGGCGAACGGCTTGAGGAAATACCAGTGCTCAGAAGAGCAGTCGCCCACCTTCGCCACGACGTGAGGGTTGTTGCCCAGCGCCCGCCCGGCCAGGAAGATCTGCCGCGCGCGGCCAGTCGCCCGGCCCACTACCGGGTAGGCCGCCAGGTTGATTCCCGTCACGTTCGCCGCGTTGAAGGGGCGCAGCTCGATGATGCGCTCGCCGGCGTATTCCACAGCGGGCGCTGCCGCAGGTGCCCCGGCAGCCACGATCTCCGCGCTGACCGGCAGGCCGGCGGCGCTGCCCTCGCTGAAGACCAGGTATTGGCTGGCCAGCCAGCCGCGCACGCGGCCATCGGGCGTGTGGCCCAGCACCCACGACGCATCGCCATTGCGCGCTTCAAGCACCAGCGACGTGCCGCCGGGCAGCGTGGTCAGCGTGCTGTGGCTGGTGCCCGGCCCGCTGCGCACGTTCATCTGGTAGCGGGTGCTTGCGGCTGCTCCGCCGGTCGCAGGCGCTTCTGGCGCGCTCTCTGCGGGGGCTGGCGCGGGCGCAGGGGGCGCAGCAGGCGCGGGGAGAATCTCCTCGCTGGGCGGCAGGCGGATCGCGCTGACTCCTGGCGAGAAAGCGAGATAGAGGCTGGCCAGCCACCCACGCTGCGCGCCATCCAGGGTGCGGCCCAGCACCCAGGAAGCGTCGGCGTTGCGCGCTTCGAGCAGCAGCGGTGTGCCGCCGGGCAGCGTGGCCAGCACCTCGTAGGTGCCGCCCGGCCCGTTGCGCATGTTGAGCGTGTAATTGGTCGTTGCATCGCCTTCCTGGGCGGCTGTCGGTGCCCCGGCGAGGGCGAGCACGAAAGTGACCGCCAGCGCCAGGAACGCCATTCTACGAAGCATGGTGCACCTCCTTATATCCGGCATCCCGCGTCTGAACTCACGGCAGTCCGGTGAGCATCCAGGTTTGCGCTCACTGTACCTGATGTGCGGCGCGGTGTAAATAGCGGAGCGACTCGCTGATTGATCGCACCCCCAGCCGGGGCGCTGTTTCCCCTCACCCCTGTCAGCCCCCTCATCCCCGGCCCTTCTCCCTCCAGGGGGAGAAGGGTCGGGGATGAGGGGGGGCGGCGAGGCGCGTCAGCGCCGAGCAGGGGTGAGGTCAACCAGGGCGCTGTTTCCCCCCACCCCAAACCCCTCTCCCGCAGGGAGTGAGAAGCTCAGCGGGCGCGCTTTTCTCCCTTCCCCCCCGCGCGGGGGCGGTGACCTCACCCCCGGCCTCGCGGCGCTCGGCTTGCCCCCTCTCCATCTGCGTGGAGAGGGGGCGGCGAGGCGCGTCAGTGCCGAGTGGGGGTGAGGTCAACCAGGGCGCAGCAGAGCAGTGACCTCACCCCCAGCCTCGCGGCGCTCGGCTTGCCCCCTCTCCATCTGCGTGGAGAGGGGGCAGTGAGGCGCGTCAGCGCCGCGCGGGGGTGAGGTCAGCCAGGGCGCTGTTTCCCCCACCCCAAACCCCTCGCCCCGGTGAGGGAGAAGCTCAGCGGGCGCGCTCTGCTCCCTTCCCCCCCGCGAGGGGGAAGGGTCGGGGATGAGGGGGGGCAAAGCCAGGCGCACGGCTTGCCGCGCGGGGGTGAGGTCAACCCGTCCAGCCCCAGCGCCTTTTGCTGCGAGTGTCCCCGTTCGTGGCTCCGCGCGCCTGTCCCTGGGCGAGGAATCGGTGTACACTGGGGAACGCGGTGGGGACGGACAATGTGGGCACCCGCAAGGACAGAACTATGATGACCCCAGCAGATACGACCATTCTCGATACCCTGTTCAGCGCACATCCCTTCCCATGCCAGCGCCAACCCGCTACAGTGCCCCTCGAAGAACTGACGCACGTCTTCGGCACGCAGGAACCGGTGCGCACTCACCCCGATGATCGCGCCGTTTTCCTGCTCAGATGCGGCTGGCTGCGCGTCGAGCACATCACCCCTGCCATCGTCCTCGACGACCGCCCTGCCCTGGTCGCCGCCATCCAGCAGCAGGCCCGCGCCCGGCTCGATCAGAACCCGCCTCTGTCGGGCGATAAACTCCAGCAGGTGCGCTGGCTGTGGGAAAAAACGCGCCTCCACGAGAGCGCTCAGCAAATCACTCAGCGGGTCTGGCTGGCAGTGGTGCTCTACAATCTGGGCTTTCGCGGGCTGACCTTCGACGCAGAGGGCCAGATTCATTACGACGGCGGGCTGACGGCGCGCATCGGGTACGCCCCCGATCTGGCCCTGGACCTGCTGCAGGAGAGCGCCCACACTGCGCTCTACGTCGCCAGCTTCCGCCAGCCGGGTGGCATCGTCGTGCGCAGCAAAGGTCGCAACCGCTGGAACATCTACTGCCTGACGCTCGACCCCGCCGCCAAAGCGCTCTTTGAGCACCGCAAGCGCGTGGTCAAAGAGAAAGTCGCGCTGATCGTCGCCAGCGACATCCACGCCACCCAGCCCCAACTGCCGCGCGACTTCTACGGCGGCGACGAATTCCAGCAGGCGTGCATAGACGCGCAAGACCAGCACTTCGCCCATATTCTAGTGTTCTCGCCACAGCACGGCGTCCTCTCCCTGGACGACATCGTGCCGTCTGAACAGTCGTGGGCCGAAGCAACCCGGTACTCTTCCTGGGCCTGGCAGCTCAAGGCCGCCCAACGCCTGGGCCAGTACCTTTACGGCCCCCTGCCGCCCCCCATCTCGTCCGTCAAAGACCTGGACTGGTGGGCGTGGATCAACCCGGAGACGCAATACGAATTCACCCTGTTTGGAGGCGGCTATCCCATACGCCTGCTCATGGAGCAACTGGCTTACGCGCGCGCTCATATGCCGGACAGCATGCCCCAGGTGATTCTGGACGAGCAACGGCCCGGCTACGATGTGGGCGACCCGAGCTATAACTGGCTCGGCATGGAAGACAGCGATTACGAAGACGACTTCGGCGATGAAGAGTTTGCCCCGGACGTGGACTATTCGAATCTGATGGCCTGGGCGAGCGAGTTCGTCGAACAGGTCAATATCTACGTTCAGCCCACCAATGAAATCTGGGAGCTGGCCCCCGACGACGGGCTGCTGCCGGTGCGCTTCCTGAACGAAAGGGGCGTTGATGTTGAGGGCCTGCTCGACCTGCTGACGGATATCACCCTGCTGCTGGAACAACCGCTGTCTCTGACTGCGTTGGTCAACGCTCCGATGGTCGTCTCGGTCCTGCTGCAAATCAGCCACAGCCTGGTACACCGGGAGCTTGACGTGATCCAGGAGACGATCTCGTCGTTCCCAGAGCTGCCCCTGGTCCAGTATATAGAAAAGGCGCTGCGAGAAAAGAGCCAGGAAGATCAGCTTTGCGCGTGCCTGACGCTGGTCGAGCACCTGCACCTGCTGTCTCAGATCATCACCCCGGCGGTTAACGAGCAACTGCTGGTCTGGCTGCAAACGTACATCTCCGGGCGCATTCGCCAGCAGATGATGAGCCAGTCGTCCAGGCCAGCGAAAGACTCCGCCTGAGAGACCGTTTGCGATTCTCCCCCACCCCGCCCCTCTTTTCCAGGAGAGGGGGTTAGGGTCTGCGATCCTTCCCCCTACCCTGCTCGCAGGGCCAGGGGCGGGACGGGGGCCAAAGAATGCGCGTTCACCCTTTGTGCTACTGCTCGCTTAAAGGACTTTCCCTATGCTCACCCCCGTCGAAAAAATCCTGTTTGTGCTGGCGGCTGCGCTCTCGCTGTGGCTGGCCCAGCGGACTTTCCGCCGCGCTTTCGCGGTGATCCGGCGCGGCGAAGGGGCGCTCTCCTTCGCCGGCCTGCCCCGGCGCGTCTGGCGCGCGCTGGACGTGGGCTTCACCCAGCGGACGGTGCTGCGCGCGCGGCCCGTCACCAGCCTGCTGCACAGTTTCGTCGCCTGGGGCTTCCTCTTCTACGTACTGATCAACCTGGGCGACGTGATCGAAGGCTACTTCTCTGTCCAGTTTCTGGGATCGGGCCGGGTCGGCGATGTCTACCGCCTGCTGGCCGACGTGTTCAGCGTGCTGGTGCTGCTCGGCATGGTCTACTTCCTGCTGCGCCGCTTCATCGCCCAGGCCCCCGCCCTGCGCTTTCACGACGGCGTACTGCTGCACGAGCGGGCGCTTTCCGGGCTGCGCCTGGATTCGCTGATCGTCGGGCTGTTCATCCTGACGCACGTCGGCGCGCGCTTCCTGGGCGAGTCGTTCTGGGTGGCGCTGCACGGCGGCGAGGATAGCTGGCAGCCGTTCGCTACGCTGGTCGCCGGGCTGTGGGGCGGCCTGAGTCACGACGCGCTGGAAGTGGGCGAGCACGTCCTGTGGTGGCTGGCCCTGGGCACGATCCTGGCTTTCGTCCCCTACTTCCCCTCCAGCAAGCATATGCACCTGTTCATGGGGCCGCTCAACTATTTCTCGCGACCCGAACGGACGTCGCCGGGCGCGCTCGACCCGCTCGACTTCGCCGACGAGGAACGCGAACAGTTCGGCGCAGCGCGGCTGGAGCACCTGAGCCAGACGCAGCTTTTCGACGCCTTCGCCTGCATCATGTGCAACCGCTGCCAGGATGTCTGCCCGGCTTACCTCACCGGCAAACAGCTTTCGCCCTCGGCGCTGGAGATCAACAAGCGTTACGAGATGCGCCAGCACATGACCCTGCTGGCGGCAGGCGGCGACTCGCCGCGCCCGCTGCTGGACTTCGCCATCACGCCCTCGGCGGTGTGGGCCTGCACGGCCTGCGGGGCGTGCGTTGACATCTGCCCGGTGGGCAACGAGCCGATGTTCGACATCCTCGACATCCGCCGCGACCTGGTGCTGACTCAGGCGGACTTCCCCGCCGAGCTACAGGGGGCGTTCAAGGGCATGGAGAACGCGGGCAACCCCTGGCAGATGGGCGGGAGTCGCCTGGCCTGGGCGGAGGGGCTGGACGTGCCCACCGTGGAGGACGCGCCCGGCTACGAGGTGCTCTACTGGGTGGGCTGCGCGGGCAGTTTCGAGCCGCGCGCGCAGAAGATCGCGCGGGCGCTGGTGCACATCCTGCGGGCGGCGGGGGTCAAATTCGCCGTGCTGGGTGAGCGCGAAAGCTGCACCGGCGACACAGCCCGCCGCGCTGGCAACGAGTACCTGTTCTACGAGATGGCGACGGCCAACATCGAGACGCTCAACGAGGCCAACCCGCCGCGTATCCTGGTCACCTGCCCGCATTGTTACCACACCCTGGCCAAAGAGTACCCGCAGTTCGGCGGGCATTACCAGGTGGTGCACCATAGCGCGTTTATCGCCGAGCTGATCGGCAGCGGGCGCTTGCGCCTGCCTTTCGCCGACGCGCAGCATGTCACCTTCCACGATCCGTGCTATCTGGGGCGGCACAACGGCGTTTACGACGCCCCGCGCGATGTCCTGAGCGCGGCGGGCGCAGCGCTGAGCGAGATGCCGCGCGCGCGCAGCCAGTCATTGTGCTGCGGGGCGGGCGGCGCGCAGTTCTGGAAGGAAGAAGAGCACGGCAGCGCCCGCGTCAGCCTGACGCGCTACGCCGAAGCGAAAGACACCGGCGCGGACGTGCTGGCCACCGGCTGCCCGTTCTGTCTGCGCATGTTCGCCGATGCGGGCCAGGACGCGGCGGGACAGGGCGGGCCGACGGTCAAGGACGTGGCCGAGATCGTCGCCGGGCGGTTGGGCGCGGCGTTGTAGCGATCAGCAATCAGCGGTCAGCCAACGACGGAATAGACTTCCGAAGTTTCCGGAAACTTCGGAAGTCTGGCGTTCGAGCGCCGACTCCCTTTCTCTCTGCGATCTCTGCGCCTTGCGGTGAGATCGTTTTTCGCGCGGCGGAGTCGCAATCCCCGCGCTTGCCCCACGCCGATTGCAGCGCCCCCCGCCGCAAGCTATAATCCGCAGCCGTTCCGCGAACGGTGAGCAACTTCGACCAGGCATCTCCCAGCGGCGTCAGGTAGTGTTTGGCTGGGATGGTTTTGTTGGGGAGGATGAACCCGGTGTTGACAGTGAAGCGCAACGCAATGAGAGCGGGCCGCTACGCCTGGCTGAGCCTGGCGCTGGCCCTCGTAATCGTCTTCAGCGGGGCGGGAGTGGCTGGGCAGCGCGCGCTGGCCCAGGAACCCAATCTGCTGGTGAACGGCAGCCTGGAACAACCCTACTACGGCCAGGGCGCGGCGACGCGCACCGCCCCCAGCGGGTGGAATATCTGGCTGGGCGCGGGCGCGCCAGAAGCCTTTCCGCACAATGATAGAGTGCAGGTGCTCGATGGCGACGTGTCGTGGAACCTCAAACAGGGCTACGCCGTTTTCACCGCCGCCGGCTACCAGCGCGTCAGCGGCCTGACCGCCGGCCAGGGCCTGCGGCTGACCGCCTACGGCTGGGTCTACACCTGCAATGACCTGGGCACGTCGTGCGTCATCGCCGAAGCCCCTTACCGCCGCTCCGACACGGCGGCGGGCGCCTCGCTGAAAGTGGGCATTGACCCCAACGGCGGGACCGATCCGCTCGCGCCCAGCGTCGTCTGGTCGGCGGCGGCGGCGCCCTACGACCAGTGGGCCGAGCTGAGCGTCACGGCGACGGCGGCGGGCGATTCCGTCACCGTCTTCCTGCACGCAACCCAGGCCGCCGGCCTGGCGATCAACAATGTCTATTGGGACAGAGTCTCGCTCGTGCGCACCGAGGGCGGCGGCACCACCACCGCGCCCGGGCCTGTGGTCGCAGAAGCGCCCTTCGTCACGCCGCAGGGCGTCCGGCCCGATGGCAGCATCGTCCACACGGTGCAGGCGGGCGACACTCTGACCGGCATCGCCTACGCCTACTTCGAGTACGGCGTGACGCCGGAGAGCATCGCCGCCCTCAACCCGCCGATGAAGCCGAATACGCGCGTCCTGCAGATCGGCCAGCAGGTCGTCATCCTGCCGCCCGGCTCGGTGGACCCCGTCACCGGCAAGCTGCTGCCCGCTGGCACGGCTCCGGTGGCAACGCCCGTCGAGGCCGTCACAGTCCCCACCGCCATCCCCTCGCCCACGCCGGTGGGCGGCGCAACTCTGCCCGAACCCACCCCCGAACCCTCCGCCGACGCCGAGCCGCCGATTACTTACGGGCCGGTGCAGGCGGAATTCGTGGCGCTGGAGCGCGGCGCAATGTTCTGGGTGCAGGACACCAACCAGATTTTCGTGCTCACCAACGGGGCCGACGCGCTGAGCGGCACCTACAAGGCGTACCAGAATACCTGGATGGACGGAATGCCAGAGGTTGACCCGGCGCTCGAAAGCCAGGTGCCGGCGGGCTTCGCTCAGCCGACTCGCCGCTTCGGGCAGGCGTGGCGCACCTATGCCGGCGTGCGCGACGCGCTGGGCTGGGCCGTTGGCGAGACGCAGCCCTACACCGCGCTGATCGTCCGGCAAGGCGGCACGATCGTCTTCAGTGGGCCGGATGGCCTGGTCTATCAGTTCGACGCTGAGGGCAACTGGCAGGCCCCCGACCTGGGCGCGGGGCAGTAAGCAGTAGTCAGCGATCAGCAGTCAGCAGTCAGCAGTCAGCAGTCAGCAGCCAGTGATCGGTTGCTGGTGACCTTCCCCCTCTCCGACAGGATCGGAGAGGTTTTTTTTGCTCAGGGCGCGGCAGAGCAGTGCCCCTGCGAAAAAGCCGGAGGGCGGGGGTTTCTGCCCGCTCTACTTCGCTGGCAGCGCCTCGTGCGCCTGCCGCCCGTTGGACGGGGCGGGCACGTCGCGCCGGAACTGGCTCATGTACAGGCTGTAATAGACGCCGCGCGCTTCCAGCAGCGAGTCGTGCGTGCCCCGCTCGATGATCTGCCCATCGTCAATGACGCAGACCTGGTCGGCGTTGCGGATCGTGCTCAGCCGGTGGGCGATGACGAAGCTCGTCCGCCCCCGCAGCAGCTCCTCCAGCGCCTTCTGGATCAGGCGCTCGGTGCGTGTGTCCACGCTGCTGGTCGCTTCGTCCAGGATCAGCAGGCGCGGGTTGGCCAGCGCCGCCCGCGCGATGGCCAGCAGTTGGCGCTGGCCCTGGCTGAGGCCAGCGCCACGCTCGCCGAGCAGGGTGTTGTACCCGTCCGGCAGGCTGCTGATGAAGTCGTGGGCGTGGGCCAGCTTCGCGGCGGCGAACACCTCTTCGTCGCTGGCGTCCATGCGCCCATAGCGGATGTTGTTCAACACGGTATCGCTGAACAGGAACGTGTCCTGCAGCACCAGCCCGATCTGGTGGCGCAGGCTGGCCCGCGTCACGTCGCGCACGTCGTGCCCGTCAATGAGCACGGCCCCCGCCGTCACGTCGTAGAAGCGCGGCAGCAGGTTGATCACCGTCGTCTTGCCCGCGCCGGTCGCCCCCACCAGGGCGATGGTCTGGCCGGGCTGCGCCTCCAGGCTGATGCCGCGCAGCACCGGCTCGCCGTCGTTGTAACTCATGTGCACGTCGCGCAGCTCCACGTGCCCGGCGATGGGCGGCATCTCCACCGCGCCGGGCTTGTCGGTCACGTCCGGCTGCGTGTCCAGGAACTCATAGATGCGCTCGGCCCCGGCGATGGCGCTCTGGACATTCGTCCACAGCGTGGCGATGAGCTGGATCGGCTGGTTGAACTGCTGCGCGTAGGAGACGAAGGTGACGATCAGGCCCAGCGAGATCGCCGTCCCGGCCAGGTCTTGATCGCGCAGCATCAGCACACCGCCCACCCCGGCGACGACCACAATCGAGATGTAGCCGAGCGCTTCCAGCGCGGGAGCCAGGGCGCTGGTGAAGGCGACGGCGCGGATGTTGGCGTCGCGGTTGGCCGCGTTCGCCTGGCGGAAGCGGGCGATATTCTCGTCCTCGCGGGTGAAGGCCTGCGCCTCGCGCACCCCGGCGATGTTCTCCTGCAGGTCGGCGTTCACCTCGCCGATCTCAATCCGCGCCCGGCGAAAGGCTTTGCGCGCCTGGTCAGAAAACCACAGCGTGGCCAGCAGCATAAAGGGCACGGTGACCATGCTGATCAGGGCGAAGGACACGCTGCGGCTGAACATGGCGTAGGTCAGCCAGATGATCAGCAGCACGCCGCGCACCATCTGCACCAGGGCAAAGCTGATCGCCTGCTGGAGCGTGTCGGTGTCGTTGGTCAGGCGGCTCATAACTTCGCCCGCCTCGTTGCGCGCGTAGTAGCCCAGCGACAGGCGGTGAACGTGCGCGAAGATCTGCACGCGCAGGTCGCGCAGCATGTGCAGCCCCACCCAGCGCGTCAGGTAGAACTGGCTGCCGGTGGCCAGCGCGCTGGCGGCGAACAGCGCAACCAGCAGCAGAATGATCGTGCGGATGCCGGCGATGGTCTCCGCGCGCGACAGGCTGGCCGTATTGTCAGCGTACCAGCAGTTGCTCTGGGCGGACTGGGCCATGCCGGCCATCCCCCCGATCTGCTGCTGGCCATAGGGCGTCAGGTAACAGTCCACCGTCTGCCCGATCAGGTCGGGCGTGATCACCTGCGCCCACGCGCTGAAGATGGACAGCGCAAGTACCACCAGCAGGATCAGGCGGCGGCGACCCATCTGCTGCCAGAGACGGCCCAGCGTCGCGCCGACGCTGCGAGCCTTGCGGGTTTCGCCTTCCAGGAGGTGGCGGCGGTCGTGCATCATCATGGCTGCACCTCCGGCTCGCTGGCAGCAGACCCGGCGGCTTCGAGCGCGGCGTCCTCCACCAGTTGCGAGCTATAAATCTCGGCATAGAGCGGGCTGTTTTCCATCAGCTCTTCGTGGGTGCCGCGCGCGGCAATGCGCCCCTTGTCCAGCACCAGGATCAGGTCGGCGTTGAGCACGGTGCTGATGCGCTGAGCGATGACGAAGCTCGTCCGCCCATGCATGAGCCGGTCGAGCGCCTGCTGAATCTGGTATTCGGTCGCCAGGTCTACGCTGCTGGTCGAATCGTCCAGGATCAGGATGCGCGGGTTGAGCAGCAGCGCGCGGGCGATGGCGACGCGCTGCTTCTGCCCGCCGCTGAGCGTGGTGCCGCGCTCGCCGACCGGTGTATCGTAGCCCTGGGGAAAGCTCATGATGAAGTCGTGCGCGGCGGCGGCCTGTGCGGCGGCGATCACCTCGTCCAGCGCGGCATCGGGCCGCCCGAAGGCAATGTTGTCGCGGATGGTGCCGGTGAACAACGTCGTCTCCTGCAGCACGATGCCGATGTGCGAGCGCAGGCTGTTGAGCGTCACGTCGCGCACGTCGTGCCCGTCAATGCGCACCGCACCTTCCGTCGCGTCGTAGAAGCGCGGCAGCAGGTTGATGATCGTCGTCTTGCCGCTGCCCGTCGCGCCCAGCAGGGCCACCGTCTGGCCGGGCAGCGCCTCGAACGAGACATCGCGCAGCACCGGCTCGCCGCTTTTGAAGTAGCGGAAGGACACGCCCTCAAAGCGAACCTGGCCGGTGATCGTCTCCAGCGTCGTTGCGCCGGGCCGGTCTTCGACCTCGTTGGGCGCGTCGAGAATCTCAAAGATGCGCGTGGAAGAGGCCGTCGCCTGCGAGAGCAGCGAGATGATGAAACCCAACTGCCCCAGCGGGAAGAAGACATAGACCAGGTACAGGCTGAACTGCTGCCATTCGCCCAGGGTCAGCGTCCCGTCGAGAATCTGCAAGCCGCCCGCGTAGAGCACAGCGGCCTGGCCCAGGCTGGAGATCAGGAAGGTGGTGGGGAAGATGAAGGCAAAGGTGCGGCTGATTTTCAGGTTCTGTGTCAGGTGCAGGTCAGCGGCTTCCTTGAAGCGCACCTGCTCGTAGGGTTCGCGGGCGAAGGCCTTGACCACGCGGATACCGGCCAGGTTCTCCTGGAGGATGGTGTTCAGCGCCGACAGGCGCACCTGCAGCGCGGTGAAGAGCGGCTGGGCGATGGTCCCAAAGCCGGCGAACATGAGCAGGGCCAGCGGCAGCACGGGCAGCGCCACCAGCGTCAGCCGGTAGTTGGTCGTCAGCAGGATGATCAGCGTGCCGACCAGCAGCACCAGCGCCTGCAGCGCCATGATCAGCCCCTGGCCGATGAACAGGCGCACCTTTTCCACGTCGTCGGTGGCGCGGATCATGAGCTGGCCGGTCTGGTTGCGGTCGTGATAGCTGAACGACAGGCGCTGAATCTTGGCAAAAAGCTCGTTGCGGAAGTCGAAAGCCACGCTCTGCGACAGGCGCTCGGCCATGTAGCCCTGCACGAAAGCGAAGAAGCCGCGCGCCAGGGCGAAGATCACGATGGCGATCGCGGCGGCGATGATGGCGTCTTCGGCGCCGCCGGCGTTCTGCTGCACCTGATCCATCGTCAGGCCGCGCTGGGCGGTGACTGTGGCCGAGGCCTGCTCCGGCAGCGAGAGGATCATGTGGGCGGTCATGCCGTCGGTGATGCTGTCTATGATGTCGCGCACCAGCCAGGGCACCATAAGCTGCGCGCCGGTGGAGATGAACAGCGCGGCATAGGCCACGAGCAGAGAGCGGCGATAGTGACGCACGTAGCCGAGCGCGCGGCCCAGCATGGCGAACCCCTCGCGGCCCATCTTCTGCCGCCCGCCTGGCGGCGAGGCAAATTGCGCTCTCAAATCCCTTTCCTTTCGATCAGGTGAGAACCAGTTTCCGTTCGGCCAAGTCAGGGGCGTTCACCGGGGGGGCGCTGTTTTGCGGGAGGCCAGCGCCTCGGCTCGCTGCGCCAGCCCTGCGTGGAGCTTGTCCAGCAGCGCCATCAGCGAACGCTGCTCCTCGGCGGTCAGCACCTCGAACAGGCCGCTGATGAAGGTGGCCAGCTCCGGCGCGCGCGCGCGGATGAGGGCTTCACCCTCCGGCGTCACGCGGACGAGCCACTGCCGCCGGTCGTCGGGGTGCAGATGGCGCTCGATCAGGCCCTGTGTCTCCAGCCCGTTGAGCAGCGTGCTCACCGTATTGCGGCTGATGCCCAGAAACCGGCTCAGCTCGCTGGGCCGCAAACCGGCGTCGTCCCCTTGCAGCTTGCCCATCACCAGGTGGGCGAGCAGGCGCATCCGCGCGTGCGAGAGCGCGTCTTCGCGGTGATGGTCGGCGATCAGCAGCCCGATCAGGTGGTTGACCCGCTTCAGGCGATAGAAGACCTCCATCCCCCCGATGTTGGACGAGCCGAAGAGCCTGGCCACGATGGGCGCATCGTGGGGGGCAAAGAGGGGGAGTAGGTGGTGACAAGGGGGCATAGGCGAGCCATTTCCCGAACAGATAGTTCTGCGTGGAGTTATACGCTGCCGAATCAGTTTTGTCAACGGGGAATAAAGCGCGGCTCACGCCAGAGCACCGAGCCAGCGAGACTCGTAGGGGCGTATGGCGATACGCCCCTACGAATCCCCGTCCGCGCTCACCAGTTGCGCGTGCCGCTGTAGTAGTAGACGTGCTGGCAGTTCGGCTCGCTGTTGAGCACCATGCTCATGGTCATGGTCAGCGTCGTCGGGCTGGTGAAGCTCAGCGTCATGCTCACCCGGCCCGTGCCCAGGACGTTCGGCCCGGCATAGGCATAGACGTTGGGCTGAATCCGGCTGAGGAAGTAGGGGCTGGCTTCCATGCCCTTCCACGAGAGGCCACCGCTCGCCGGCGCAATCGCCGCCAGATGGTCGCAGAAGTTGATCGCCGGCGCGCCGGAGCACTGGCCGGTCATGTTGTCGCTGCCGGGGCGCATCTGCCAGACGGAATTGGCCGTCGGAGACAGGTCCGCTTCTCCGGCGGGGACCGCCTCGCCCCCGGCGGGCGGAGCCGGCGGCGGCGCGAAGACCAGCGGCGGCGGCTCCACCTGGGCGACGGCCTGGCACGCGCCCACCGCGCGCACTTCGGCCTGCGCCGCCCACGAGGGCTGCGCGCCCGTGTCAAGCTGCCACCAGGGAGCGCCGTCGGGGTCATTGGCCCAGCCGATCGCCGTGTACGTGGCCGCCGTCGAGAGGCTGCCCAGCGCCCCGCGCTGCGTGCCCGGCCCCACGCGCAAGGACACCTGCGCATCGGGCGCGGGCGCGCCCACCAGGCAGGCGATCGGCTCTGCCAGCAGGTCGAACGGCGCGTAAGCGACTTCTGCGAAGGGGTAAGCGCGCATTGCGGCGGGCGCAGCGACCGGCGTCAGGCCGTCGCCGCCCAGGTTGACCTGCGCGCCTTCGCCCGCCGCCACGTCAAGCGAGACGCCGCGCGCCGTGACCGTCCCCGCCCCGGCCAGCGCGCGGACGGTCAGGGAATCGCCCGGCGCGGCGGTGACCAGCAGCGTAGCTTCGGCGAAGGCCAGCGTCACCTGGTTGATGGTGATCGCGGCCTGCCCCTCTCCGGCGAATTGCAGCAGCAGGCCCGCCGGCATGGCCGCGCACGGCGCGCCCCCGCTGATCAGCGTGAACGATTCGAATGGCGCGCCCGCCAGTTTGACCGGCGTCACGTCGTTGGGCAGCAGCACCGTCAGCGCGCTGATGGCGCTCTGGTCGCCTTCCCAGCCGATCAGCGGGGTGAAGGCCCAGGCGATGCCGCCCGCGAACTGCACGCGCAGCCAGTCGCCCTGCTCGTTGCGCCCGTCGGCCAGCGCCTCTTCGCCGGCGGCGAGCTGGCCCACAACCGCGAAATTGATGCCCGCCCCGTTGCGCAGATTGATCTCCGCGCTGCCCCGGTTGAAGACGGGCAGCGTAGGCCGCTCACCTCCGGCGACGGGGGGTCGCGCGATCTGCGCGTCGCCGAACAAGACGCCGCTAATCGTCGCCCCCTCAGCGGCGGGCAGGCCCAGCATGGCCACGCCCCACCCCTCGCCCGCAGGATCGGCGGCGGTCGCCAGCGCGTCCAGGGCGTCCAGGGTCGTGCGATCGCCGGGGGTCGCTGCCGCCAGCTCGCCCGCGCCGAGGAACCGGGCGCTGACCGCGCCGTGCCCATAACACGCCTCGCCGGGCAGCAGCCCGCCACAGTAGATGCCCGCTTCGGCGATAGCCTGCTCGGCCAGCGCCACGCACTGATCGCCGTCCTGCGCCGCTGTGCGGGTCGCCGGGGCGACTCCGCCGGTCACGATCAACAGGCCGATCAGCAGTCCTACCCATACAGTACGCGCTCGTCCGTTTGTCATCGCTCCGCTTCCCTTTGCTCTGGTGGGTAGTGATCAGTTGCCAGTTGTCAGTTGCCAGTTGTCAGTGATCGGTTGTTGGTAATCGGTTGTTGGTTGCCAGAGGCCGTTTGAGAAGTTGTGCGCCGGCCCTTGCTCCCCCCCATCCCCGGCCCTTCCCCCTCGCGGGGGGGAAGGGGAAAACCTGTAGTGGACCCATAAAGCTGGACACAATTATCGCATGGTTAAGGGGGATGTGTTGGCCGGATCAAAGAGCCACGCGGCTTCGAATTCGGACGGTGTGAGATAACCGAGTGCCGAGTGAATGCGTT